>Ga0335080_10006238_pt1 | contig 12322 bp, 8 predicted proteins | sample Lox_Sample_34_FD_206720 | JGI IMG/M metagenome (GOLD analysis project Ga0335080, IMG submission 206720) | Soil microbial communities from Loxahatchee National Wildlife Refuge, Florida, United States - Lox_Sample_3.4 | ecosystem: Environmental > Terrestrial > Soil > Wetlands | place: USA: Florida...
CCCGGCGGTGATGCGGACCCTGATCGAAACCGGTTACCAGGGCTACGTCGGTCAGGAGTTCATCCCCACGCGCGATCCCGGCGCGGGCCTGGCGGAAGCCGTCGAGCTGTGCGACGTTTGATCCCGGCTATTCGCTCTTGAGCACCAGCACGCCCCAGGGCTTATCCCCGGCCTTGACCTTCTTGAGCACGCTCTGTGTGGCTACGTCGATGATCGACACATCGTTTGAGGGTCCGTTGGCCGTGAAGAGCAGTTTTTCGTCCGGCGAGAGCGCGATGCCCCACGGGCGGTCGCCGGCTTCGAAGGAGGTCTGCACGTTTCCGGTGGCGGTATCCACGATGACTACCTTCTTGCCGCGTCCCGTCGTGACATAGAGGCGTGTGCCGTCGCGCGTCATCGCCATCCCCATCGGTTTGAGCGGAGGACCCAGGTTGATGGTCTGTGTAACCTCGAGCTTGCCGGTGTCGATGACGCTGAGGGTGGCATCGTTCTCGTTAGTGACGAAGGCGCGCGAGCCGCCGGGCAGGAACGCGACTCCGCGCGGGCGCCGCCCGACCTTGATTGTCTTCACCGGCTGCCGCGTCGCGGTATCGACCACGGTCACGGTACCGGCGTCCTCCGACGTGGCGTAGACGTATTTGGCGTCTGGAGTGAGGGTTACGCCTTCCGGCTCCTTGCCGGTGGGAACAGTGGACAGCACGTTGCCCTGCTGGGGGTCTACGAAGCTCAGGCCGGCCGCGTCTTCGTTGGAGACATAAAGCAGGCCGTCGCGGCCCACGGCGAACTGTTCGGGATCGGAGCCGCCGGGCACTTTGCGCAGCATCTTGTTCGCAGCTACATCGAAAACGCCGATTCCATCGGCGCTCTTGTCGGGCGGAGGCAGCGTACTCTCGTCCACGCCGGGAGGCGCAAACGGCGACCCGCTGAGCGCGATATAAATCAGCTTGCCGTCCGGGCTCGCGTGGATGCCTCGCGCGCGCTTGCCGATCGGAATGGTGGCCAGTGCTTCCATGCGCCCCGGATCGATCACGGTCAAATCGCCCGAGCCTTCGTTGCTGATGTAAACGCGGTACGAAGGTCCGCCGGGTGCGCAGGCACTCAACAGAGCGAGACAAAGGGGCGCGCAGAGTTTGGCGGAGGTCGTCATGGGGGGTCTACCGATAGGTGAAGTGTACCGCCGCTGTTCCCGACGAGTCCAGGTGAACCTGCTCTTTCTGCTCGCCGAGCTTCTCGTGCCAGCTGGCGACGGTGTAGTCGCCGGGTGGGACGTTGCGGAACTCAAATTTGCCGTCCGGCCCGGTGACCGCGAAGTAGGGGTGATCGACTACACCGATCCACGCGTGCATCCAGGAATGTACGTTGCACTTCACCGGGATCATCACCTCGGGACGCGCGAAACGGTGCTGGACGTCCGGGGTGCCGGGCGACTGCTGCTCGTTCCACTCGCGGTTGTTCTGAGGCATTGGATGGATGTTATGCGAGACCGGATCGCTGTTTTTGAGATCAAGAGCCTGGCCGGCACGGATTCCCAGCACGCGGGGCTCGAACAGGCAACCGTGCTGATCGATCGTGACCGGATCTCTCGGGGGCTCGAATTTCCTGGCGCCCAGTCCCGACTGTATGTACACGAACGCATTGGCCAGACCGCCGGACTTCCCGGTGACCACCGCCTCATCATAAACCGGTTTGCCGGCGTGCAACTTCTGGCAGCCTTCCTCGGAATCCATCGAGATGACCTGCCGCCCCGGACGCGCGCCACGAAAGACCACCGTTCCCGCAAGCGTGCCCGCGGTGGCGGGGTCCGGATGGAAATACTCGACTGGCTTTGAGGCATCGGCGGCGGGCTTCGCCTGCTTTTCCGGAAGCCGGTTCGAGTTTCCGCAGCCCGACGCTAGAAGGGCCGCCGAAACCCAGAACCATCTCATTGAAGGCGGGCGAGGGGCGCCTGCGGATTGCCGGGGCCGAAGTGCTTCAGCATGACCAGGTTCTCGGTCGCGCTCCGATTGGTGATCGCAACACCGTCAATGGCCGGTTCCAAGGTTACGAATAGTTCATCGCTGGTCATCTGCCCATAGCGGATCAGCGACGGCGTCTCCACGTCGTGCTTGCCTATCTTTCCGAAGCCTTGGACCAGGATCAGCCCGTAGGCGGCTGCATCCTTCAGAGTTACCGACCGGCCCGGAAACACTGTAAGTTCTTTCGCGGAGTAGTGTTGTGTGGAGTAAACCACCCATTTCTCGCAATATCCCGCATCGGCCATCGCTTCGACCGGTGCGACCGGCGCCGGGTCGAAGTAACGGTGCTTGGCGAACTCGGGATCCAGGTTGGCGTCCCAGTCGAGCATATCGAGCAGGTAGTCGAGATCCTGGTGGTGTTCGGCGGGAACATCCTTCACGAGCAGATCCCACGGTACCGCACGGCCTTCGACCATCGATTGATACATCGCAAACACGTCGGAGTTCACCTGCGGCTCGTAGGTAACCAATGATCCCGGCGCGTGCAAGATTCCCGGATCCACCTGCCACCCGCTTCCGGGCTTCAACTTGTAGGCACTGGAATGGTACAGGATTCCGTTGTCGCCCTCGTTCCAGCGTTGCAGGCAGCGGCGGACGTCGTCGCGCGTGGTGCCGGGCTCGAGCCCCATAAAAGTGTAGGGGAAGTTGTTCTCCGCGAAGTTATACTGCGGCGGAAAATAATAGGCTTCCGGCTTGCCTTTCTGACCCACGCGAGCAGCGAACTCATTAGTTTGATGTAAGTGGTGAGGAATGGGACCGAGGTTATCAAAGAACTTGCACAGCAGGTTCCAGCCGCCGTGCTGGCGCATGACATCGGCGCCCAGAAACTGGTCGCCATGACGTTCAATGGCTTCTTTGAGCAGGAGTTTCTTTCCCTGAAACTCGATATAGCTGAGGCCTTCATCCGCCGCGGTGAGCGGGCCGTTCGCGGCCTTCGTCGTAGAGGCGAACCAGCGCTCGTCGATTCCGCCGCGGTGGGATCCGAGGATATAGAGGTCGCGCGGGTCCAACTTCAGCCGGCCGCCCGGCATCAGGAAGGCGCGCGGCACCCAGCAGGGGGCCAGACGGACGACGCCCTCGCCCGCAGACAGCGCTTCGCGCACGAAGGCGGAAGCGGACATCAGACTGTTGGTTACGTTGGAAGGTACGGCCGCGTTCTCGACTTGCGGGCTCATGGGTGTACCCGGCTCCTCTCTCTAGCGGGCTCGTCTGGCTCCGCGGAGCCGGATGAGTCGCTTGTAGCGTACTGCCGGAGCGAACGGCGTGTCAAGACAGAAGTGTTTTTTTCAGCCGCCAAAGCTTGACACGGCGCGGCAACGGATATATGCTTTACGCACTACCCAGGTTTGATACGTTTCAAGGGGGCGTGGATGCCTGCGACCGGGAAGTCGCCAACGAGCACTCAGTTTTCCTGTGCGTTTCGAAAGCCGGGTGCTGTTGTCTCCGCAGTGCAGCCGCGCGATTTCGTCGAACACCATCCTTCCGCCGGATCTTCGTCCGGCCGCTCCAACCACTCAACCATCTATCCGCATGGGGGGTACATGAAGAGGTTAGTCTGTCTCGTCGCGGCGGCCTTGTGTATGGTCGCACTGCCAACTGTCAACGGCCAGAGCGTCACTGGCCAGATTTCCGGAACGGTCGTGGATGCCAGCGGCGGCGCCGTGGTCGGCGCTACCGTCCACCTGATTCACGATCTTTCGCAAACGGACCGCACGTTCACCACCAGCGGCACAGGCACGTTTCTGTACACCGGCCTGGTCCCGGGGACGTACACCCTCAAGATCAACGCGGCCGGTTTCAAGGTCTACGAGCAGAGAGCGATTTCGGTGGCAACCCAGGAACGCGTTGACCTGCACGAGATCCACCTGGAAGTGGGCGAGGTGACCAGCACCATCGAGGTGCAGGCCAACGCCGTGCACGTGGCCACCGACAGTTCCGACCGTTCCATTTCCATCGGCCTGAAACAGATCGACGACACGCCGATGCGTGGCCGCAACCCGATCAGCACTATTATGACGCTGCCCGGGGTTCAGTCCCTGGCCCAGTCGTATGATTATCGCGGTTGGAACGGCGGCGGCATCCCGGGCGTCAACGGCGGAATGCAAGGCCAGATCATCCTCAACTACGACGGCGCGGCCAGCCAGGACTCGGGTAACCTCAACCCCGGTTACATCAACCCCAGCATGGACGCCATAAGCGAGGTCAGGCTGTTGACCTCCAACTATACGGCGGAGTACGGCGGGCGCACCGCCGGCCAGTTGACGCTGACCACCAAAAACGGCACCTCTCAGTTCCACGGCACCGGCTACTGGTATTGGCGCCACGAATCGTTCAACGCCAACGAGTTCTTCAACAACAAGCAGAACGTGGCGAAGCCCCGCTACCGCTATCAGAATCCGGGCTTCACAATCGGCGGCCCGCTGATCATCCCGGGGACGCGCTTCAATAAAGCGCGGCAGAAGCTGTTCTTCTTTTTCGGGTATGACAAGCTGTTCAACAACACCGTCAGCTTCAACACGTACACCATGCCATCGGCGCTGGAACGGCAGGGCAATTTCTCGCAGACGGTGACCACCACCGGCGCGCTGATTCCCGTCTACGATCCCACCACCCAGACGCCGTTCCCCGGCAACATCGTGCCCCAGAACCGCATCAGCCCACAGGGGCAGGCGATGCTGAACCTGTTCCCGTTACCCAGTCCCCAGGGCCTGGCACTGGACCCGACTGGCAACCGTGGGTACAACTTCCGCTATGGTGTGCAGCAGTTGCGGCCGCTGGACGACAAGGTCCTGCGAGTGGACTACAACTTCTCCTCCAAGGCGGTCACCTACGTTCGCCTCTTGCAGGACTATCAGGCGCAAAACGGCTACCAAACCACGGTGGGACCTCCGGGCGGCGCCTGGGGCCAGTTCCCAACCAGTTACCACGTGCAGTCCGCGGGCGCATTGGGAACGTTCGTCTACACGTTCAGCCCAACCTTGATCAACGAAGTCAGTTGGGGCATCAACCGCGGCAAGCAGGGCGTCGATCCTCTGAGCGATACCAGCAGCAACACGAACAACGGCGGCGCCCGGACGTACCAGGACAGCCTGCTGCCTCTGAAAGATGCCAACGGTAACGCGTTGCCGCTGCCACGCATCAACGCGGCCAGCGCCAATTACCTGAACCTCCTGCCGGCCGTGCAATTCGGCTTCCCCAGCACCGGTTTTAGCGCCCAATCCTCCGGCCAAGGCATTACGAATGCGCCGCAGTTCAGCAACGACAGCCGTTGGCCCTTCACCGGAACGGACCAGTTGCAGACTCTCCAGGACAAGATCACCTGGGTGAAGGGGACGCATACGATCAAGGGCGGCTTCTACTATGAACGCATGGCTCGCAATGTGAGCGTGTACTCGGTGTACAACGCGGCTGGAACCTACTATTTCGGTTCCGACCGCTCCAGCCCCCTGGACACCGGTTACCCCTACTCGAACGCGCTGCTGGGCAGCATCTTCGCCTACGGCGACGACAACACCAAGCTGGTCAATCACGCGCATTATTCGCAGCTCGAGTGGTACCTGCAGGACACCTGGAAGGTCAGCCGCCGGCTTACGCTCGACTACGGCCTGCGCTTCGCGCGCGTGGGCGACCTGAACTCGGAGCGCAACAACCTGGGTCTGTTCGCCACCTCGGCCTACAATCCCGGCCAGGCCGGACAGTTGCTCTATCCGGCCTGCTCCACGCCGGTGACCACTAGCGCCTGCCCGACAGCCAACAAGATCGCGATCAACCCGGCCACGGGGGCCGTATTCCCTTACGTCCGGCAGGGCACCTTCGACACATCTTCCTACAGCCAGTACCCGTGGACCGGCATCAAGTATTACCAGACGCACTTCTTCAACGTGGCTCCGATCCAACTTGGGCCGCGATTGGGCTTCGCGTATGACCCGTTCGGCACCGGTAAGACGGCGATTCGCGGCGGCTTCGGCATCATCACGGGCCGCAACTGGAATGTGGACTGGATCGGCGCGCTCGCCGCGGGCCAGGGCCCGCTGATGGTGCCTCCCTACTTCCTGTCCCCCACCATCGTGTATACCAGCTTCCAGAACCTGGCCAGTTCCCAGTCGTATTACACCCCGCAGAACCTGATCGGTGGTAGTCCCGACGAGAAGCCGCAAAGGACGTACAACTGGAGCTTCGGCATCCAGCGCGAACTCAAGTGGGGCTTGATTGCCGACGTGTCATACGTGGGCAATGCGCTGAAGAACGGCTATGGCGAGATGTACGACGGCAACGCCGTCGCGCCGCTGACCACCTGGAAGCCAACCGGATGCGCCAACCCGATCGTGGTAAGCGGCATTTCGGCCGGTTGCCCGCAGGCGCAGTTCGTCGATCCGACCAGCAACCCGGCCAACCCCGGCTACTACTCCACCAACCTGATCCGGAACCTGGTCGGCTATAAGACTGTCGGCAACATCATCGACTACACGCAGTCCTATACCAACAACTACAACTCGCTACAGGCGCAGTTGAACCGCCGCATGGGCCGCGTGCAGTGGAACTTCAACTACACCTTCTCGAGGACGATCGTTTACAACAATGCCAGCAACACGACGCTCTGGCAGTTCGTCAATGCGAATCTCACCAAAAACGTGGCCAACCGCGCCCATGCCTTCAACTTCAATTTCGGTTACGACTTCCCGGACGGCAGCAGGCTGTGGAACAACGGGTTCGGCAAAGCGGTTCTGAACGGCTGGCACCTGAACGGCAACGGGGCGATCTACTCCGGCACTCCCTACACGGTAAGCTGCGGATCGACAGGCGCGCCCTCGCAGTATTGGACAGGAACTCCGACCGCTTACCTGCCATTCCGCTGCCAGATGGGTAACAATATCTTCCTTCCCTCCGGGCAGCTTCCTTCGGCGACGGAAGACCCGCGGCTCCAGGTGCCGCTGAGCGCGGCCAACTTCCAGTTGCCGCCGGCCAACTCGCTGGGCATCGGCAACACGCCGCCAACTCTGTTCTATGGGCCATGGCTGTGGGACCTGGACTTTTCCCTTGCGAAGATGACCCGGATCAAGGAGAGAGCGACCCTCGAACTCCGCATCGAGACTTTCAATACCTTGAACCACTTCAATCCGAGCAACCCGAACACCTCGCTCACCTGGAACTTCACGACCGGAGCGCAGACCAATGCGGCTTTCGGGACCATCCAGAGCGCGCAGGTGCAGGCGCGCCGCTTGGTGCTTTCGGCGCGCATCAGGTTCTGATGACGGTGCCACAATATCAATAGAGGTAAGGGATGCGAAGATTACCGGTTTCGATCGCCCTCGCGGCGGCAGGCATGGTGTGTTGGGGAGCCGACTGGCTCACCGACGGCTACGACACCAAGCGAACCGCCTGGCAGCGGGACGAGAAAATCTTCAGCGCGGCCAGCATCAAGAACATGAAGCTTCTTTGGAAGCTCAAGCTGGATAACGAGCCGCGACAGATGCACTCACTGTTTCCCCCGCTGATCATCGGGAAACTGAACACGAGGAACGGGCCCCGCGAGGTCCTGATCGAAACCGGCGTCTCCGACAATATTTACGCCATCGACGTCGAAAAGGGCGAAGTCATCTGGAAGAAGCACTTCGAAAGCACGTGGACTCCGCCCGCGAGCGGCGGCCGGGGCGGCGGCATTCTCTGCCCCGGCGGCATCACCGCGACCCCGGTAATCGGCCCGGCCAGCACGCCCGGGAAGTACACCATCTACGCGGCGTCCTGGGATGGCACGCTGCACCAGTTGAACGCCGCCGATGGCGAAGACATCGCTCCCCCGTCGAAATGGATGCCGCCCAACGGCAAACCCTATGCTCTGAATCTCTTCAATAACGTCATTTACACCCACACTGCGCAGGGCTGCGGCGGCAATCCGAACATGGTCTACACGTACGATCTGGCCACCAAGAAGGCGGGGTCGTGGGGCCCGGCCGGCGGCGGCATGTGGGGCCGCACCGGACCGGCCATCAACTCCAGCGGCGTCATGTACACCGGCACAGGCGATGGGCGCTGGGACCCCGAAAGCGGCATTTACGGCAACGGCATCATCGGCGTCAAGCTCGATCCGCAGACGAAGACGCCGTTGCTCGACGACTACTACGGCCCCTCCAATGCGGAATGGCTCGTCAAGCGCGATCTCGATATGCAGGTCACGCCGGTGATCTTCGACTACAAAGGCAAGGAACTGATGGTCGATGCCGGCAAGGAATGCCGCCTTTACCTCATGGACACGACTTCCATCGGCGGCGATGACCACCGCACCCCGCTCTACCGCAGCCCGCTGCTCTGCAACGAAGACGTGAACTTCGCTTCGGCCGGCATCTGGGGCTCGCTCGCCAGTTGGGAGGACTCCAAGGGGACCCGCTGGGTGCTCACTCCGATCTGGGGCAAGAAGCACTCTCAATTCAAAGCGCCTATCGAACACGGCGAGGTCAAAGACGGCGCGATTGTGGCATTCAAGGTCGAAGAGAAGGGCGGCAAGCTGACTCTCACTCCGGCGTGGATTTCGCGCGATATGAACCGCGCCGAGCCTCCGGTGATCGCCAACGGCCTGGTGTTTGCCTACGGCAATGGCGAGGACACCGACCAGGCTTATGCGGATGTGGGCCTCGACGACGTGGCCTCGCGGCGCATTCCGGGATCGACCCACGCGGTGCTCTACGTCCTGGATGCGCAGACCGGAAAAGAGCTGTGGTCGAGCGGCGACGAGATCAAGTCCTGGAATCACTGGAGCGGCCTCTCACTGGCTAACGGTCGCGTCTACATCGCGACCTTCGACAACGTCCTCTATTCCTATGGCATCAAGAAGTAGGCTCCTGCTGCTGCCATTGCTGGCTGCGGGCGCCGCTGCGCAGACGCCCGATCCGGCGCAGAGAATTCAGGAACTGGAGCGCCAGGTGGCTGTTCAGCGCAAGTTGCTGGTCGATTGGGGCGGGCTCACGCGCTACGGCAGTGAAGATACCGAATTGTCCAAGCCGAAGCCCGGCGAGAATCGCGTCGTCTTTTTGGGCGATCAGATCACCGAGAAATGGAGCCCGTTCTTCCCAGGCAGACCATATCTGAACCGCGGCATCGGAGGCCAGACTTCGCCGCAGATGCTGGTGCGCTTCTACCAGGACGTGGTCTCCCTGAATCCGAAGGTGGTCATCATCCAGGCAGGAACGAACGATCTCGCCTCTCTGATTGCTCCCGCGACGCAAGGCACGATGGCGGACAATTTCATGTCCATGGTGGACATCGCCAGGGCCCACCGGATCCGCGTAGTGCTGGCGTCGATCACGCCGGTCTGCGACTGCTTCACCAAGCAGACGGGGTTGCGACCTCAAGGAAAAATCATCGGACTCAATGGCTGGATCAAGGATTACGCCGCGGAGAGCGGTTCCGTGTACCTGGACCTTTACTCCGTGCTCGCCGAGGGCCGGAATTTCAAGAAGGAATTGACCGCCGACGGTCTTCTGCCGAACGATGCGGGTTACGCCGTGATGGCCCCGATTGCCGAGAAGGCCATCGTCGAAGCATTGCATTAGTGGGGCAGGTTTCCGACCTGCGCCCGCGCGCGAAGCGCGCCAAGGAGTTGAGAGATGCCGAGAACCGAACTAACCGCCGCGGCCTTCGTCGTCGCGATGTGCGCCTTCCCAGCGCATGCCCAATTCGGCCGGGGCGTCGGCGACTACAGCACCATCGGCGGCGACGCGCAGCGCTCCTCCTGGGTACGCACCGACGCCAAGATTTCGCCGGCCGCCCTTCAGAAGCCCGGCTTCGAGCTTATCTGGAAGGTCAAACTCGAGGGTGACGCCAGGCAGGCGAACGCGCTGACTCCCGCGGCGCTGCTCACCTTCTACATTGGCTACCGCGGGTTCCGTGCGCTGGCGTTCAGCGGCGGCAGCGCGGACAAGATCCTGGCCGTCGATACCGACCTGGGCCGTGTCGAATGGACGAAGTCGCTGATGTCAGGGTCCGTGCCGCAGGGCAGTGCGACCTGCCCCGGCGGCATGACGGCCAATGTCGCGCGCCCCGTCTCCGCCGCGTTTCCCGCGAACATGCCCGTGGGGCGCGGCGGTGGCGGCGGGCGCGGTGGACCCGCCAAGAGCGGCGTCGGTGAGCCGGGCGAGGGCGCAACGATACTCAAAGAGATGGCGGCGCGCGGAAGCGCCAATTCTTTCAATCCTCCGCCGCCGGCGAATCCGCCGGCCGGCCGGCGCGGCGCAGCCGATCCGGGACGCGGTGCGCCTACCGCCAACCCTTTCATGCGCGCACCATCGTGGCTCTTTGCGATCTCCAGCGACGGTATGCTCCACTCCATGTACGTCTCCAACGGAGAAGAGCCCCACCCGCCCGTTCGCTTTCTTCCCGCGAACGCCAACGCGCAGGGTCTGATCGTGGTCGATAATGCCGCATATGCCACGACCGCCGGCGCGTGCGGCGGCGCTCCCGATGCCGTCTGGGCGCTGGATGTCGCATCCGAGCAAGTGGCGAGTTGGAAGCCGGCCTCAGGCGGCATCGCTGGTTCGGACGGCGTCGCGTTCGGAGGCGATGGGACCGTCTTCGTTGCAACGACCTCCGGCGACCTGGTGGCGCTCGAGCCCAAGACGCTCAAGGTCAAGGATGTTTTCAAGGGAGGGCAGCCGTTCACGTCGTCCCCCATCGTTTTCCAACATAAAGACAAGACCATGGCCGCCGCTGCGACGAAGGACGGCCGCATCCACGTGGTTGATGCCGCGGCCCTCTCCGGAGCCGGAATTCAGTCGGCACCTCTCAGCACGGGCGCCGATTTCCATCCAGGCGCGCTCGCCAGCTACCAGGACAGTGCCGGAAACCGTTACATCCTTGTCCCGACGCCAATGGCACTCGTAGCGTTGAAGCTGGCGGACCAGGCGATCGAGACGGCGTGGACCTCGCCTGAAATCGCCGCGCCGCTTCCGCCGCTGATCGTCAACGGCGTAGTGTTCGCCGCCTCCAGCGGCGATCGCGCCAAGCCTGCTGTCCTGTACGCGCTGGATGGCATCACGGGCAAGCCCTTATGGAACAGCGGCAAGGCCATCGGATCGTTCGTCCGCGGCGGCGGCATCTCCGCCGGAAGTTCACAGGTTTATCTTGGGACATATGACGGGACCCTGTACGCTTTCGGATTCCCGATCGAGCACTGACATCATGAGACTTTTTCGGCTTGTATCCGCCCTGGCGATCGCTGCCGCCGCAGCCCGCGCGCAACTGCCGGATGGCGACGGCAAGGCTGAGATACAGAAGCTCTGCACCCAGTGCCATGAACTCGAGCGATCCATTTCGCTGCACCAGGATCGCACCGGCTGGCAGGCTACCGTGGATAAGATGGCCGGCTTCGGCATGAAGGCCTCAGAAAAAGACATGCAGGCGGTGGTCGAGTACCTTACCAAAAACTACCCGGCCGAGGACATCCCGCGCATCAACGTGAACAAAGCGCGCGCGATCGAGTTGGAGTCCGGGCTTTCCCTGCCGCGCTCGCAGGCCGCGTTGATCATCCAGTATCGAACCAAGAACGGAGATTTCCATTCCATCGACGATCTGAAAAAGGTTCCCGGGGTGGACGCCGCAAAGATCGAAACCCACAAAGACCGGCTGGTTTTCAAATAACGGAGTTTCTATGAAACGACTCGGACTGGCGCCCATGCTGGCGCTCGTGATGTTGGCTTGGTCGCAGCAGCAACAGCAGCCATCGATGCCCGGCGGATCCGGCCGCGGCGGACGGGGCTTCGGGGGATTCACCCAGCCCGACCCGATCGACTTCGCCGACAACACCGGCTGGAAATCCATGTTCGACGGCGCGACGCTGAACGGCTGGGACGGAAACAAGGACATCTGGCACGTGGAGGGCGGCGTCATCGTCGCCGAATCCACTTGCGAGAAGCCCACCGGTACCACGTATCTCATTTGGCAGGGCGGCCAGCCGGGCGATTTCGAGCTGAAAGCCGAGATGCGCGGCGAGGGCGCCGGTATCAACAGCGGCATACAGTATCGCAGCTTCATGCAACCGCCTCCGCAGCCTCCAGCCGGCGCTCCGCCCGCCGGGCGCGGCGGGCGCGGGCCCACCGGTCCCTGCCCCAGCGGGCAGCCGCGCGGAACGCCTGATATGGTTGCCAACGCCAAGTGGAACGTCGGCGGTCCACAGTCGGATTTCGACGGTACGAACCGATATTCCGGGCAATACTACGAAGGCGGCACCAATCGCGGCATCGTCGCATGGCGCGGCCAGGTGGTTCGCGCCGAGGAAGGCAAGCATATGCGCCTGCTGGCCACGCTCGGCGACCGCG
>Ga0335080_10006240_pt1 | contig 12321 bp, 10 predicted proteins | sample Lox_Sample_34_FD_206720 | JGI IMG/M metagenome (GOLD analysis project Ga0335080, IMG submission 206720) | Soil microbial communities from Loxahatchee National Wildlife Refuge, Florida, United States - Lox_Sample_3.4 | ecosystem: Environmental > Terrestrial > Soil > Wetlands | place: USA...
TGCAAACGCGGCGTTTGCATATGCGAACGTCTTTGCTCGCAACTGGTTGCAGAGAAAAATCGCCGTTTTCGCGTTCCGCCGCGTTCCCGCGCGTTAACTTGTTGATTCTTCGTGGAGCGCCACGTTCGCTCAGCGGTAGGCCTCGCGGCGGTTCTCCACGCCGGTAATCTCGATGGTGGTCTCGTTTTTGAGATCGAAGAACACCCGGTAGTCGCCGCAGCGCAGGCGGAAGCCGGTTCGCGGCGGTTTGAGCTTTTTCACGTCGCCGCTGCGGCTGGTCAGGTAGCGGTCGATACAGTTGTGTGTAGTCAAAACCGGATTAGAACTGATCAAACGCCAATTAGCGTCCTCAGTTTACTGCGGGAAGCCCAGGGTTGCGTCGGCTCTCCTTACGATTTCACCAGCAGTGGCGGATTGCAGCCGCCGACGGAGATCGCCGGAACCATCCGGCCGCATACTCTCGCCCTGCGGCGGATCTTGGAGGCGATCTCGCGATGGCGACTTGAAAAGAGAGTTTCCGATTATGCCGCCTGGCCCCAGCTGTAGCGATGGTGCAGACCACCCAGCCGCGCGATCGACACCACCTTCGCATTCACGCCTGGCCGTTGCTCCACCATGCGCCGGTTCGGCGTGTCCTTCTCCAGCGAGTCGTGCAGCCGATCCTCATGGAAGTACCTTACGTAATCACGTAGAATTCGGCGCAGATGCTCCTCGTTGAGCGGAATCACGTGATCCAGGATCTCCCGCCGGCAACTCTCGATCCAGCGCTCCGCCACCCCGTTTTGCCAGGGCGACCACACGCTCGTGCGCTTCTCTTTCAGCCCGGCTGCCGCCAAGAAAGCCGCTACTTCCGCGTCGAATTTTCGATCCCGATCCAAGATCACGTACTGGGAACGGCATGGCTCCGGAAATGTCTCCCGTAGTTGCTGCACAATCCACTCCGCCGTAGGATGTTGCGTCACATTGCAGTGCAGAATTTTGCGGCGCTCGTGCTGGATGACAAAGAAGCAATATAGCACCCGAAAGGTCACGGTTGGCACAGTAAAGAAGTCCATGGCGGCGATGATCTCGCGATGATTCTGCAGAAAGACCAGCCACTTTTGCTTCGGGTCTCCGCGGCGGACGATCCCGTGCAGATACCGGGCCACGGTTCGCTCCGCAATGGTCAAGCCGAGCTTCTGCAGTTCCCCATGGATTTTGGGAGCGCCCCAGTCGGGATTTTCCTCGGCTAGGCGTGCGATCAAGTCCCGGAGTTCCTGAGTAATCCTCGGTCGACCGCCGTGCGATCGTGATCGCCAGCGCCAGAAAAGGCGAAAGCCGGCGCGGTGCCATCCGATGACAGTTTCTGGTTTGAGGATTTGGGAGGACAGCGGACCAGCGGGGCCAAAAGTGACGGAGAGTGATCCAGAACAGCCGGTCGCAGGCGTTCAGGGGTGGCCGCGGTCGCCGGCGCTTAAGTATGGCAACTTGCTGGCGGAGGGCCAGGATCTCGAGGGCGGCATCGCCTCGTGTCCGGAAGAAGGCGCGGAGTGCAACGAAGAGGGCGAGAGAGAGCGGGAGCATGAACTCACGGTTCTAACATGACGTGACAGGAGGTCGGTTAGTGCAGTGAACGCCACGCACCCGTTGATTTCCTTATTCGGCGGAGTATTGTCATCCCACAGCCGTCTTTGCTGGCAAACTGACCACAAGGAAAAAAGTGATGTTCTGTTCATCGTCCTTGTGACAGATCCCGCCTTCGTTCTGGCGATTTCCACTCTTGCCGTCGGCGGCTCTGCGCAACCTCTCCCTTCGCGCACTTGGCAAGCGCGGCTTGATATCTACCCAGCCAACCTCCCCATCCATCTTCGGTCGGAATGATGCCGCTCTTCAACAGCGCACGTGCGTTTTCCCCTAGGAAAGTGCGGTTCTTAAATATCTCCTCCGAATCTCCGAGATCCCGCACATCCAGGAAGTCCTCGTCCGCTCCCGGTAGCCTACGGAGCCGCAGAAACGAATTCGTTCGCAAACCACCGCCAGCACGAAGGACCTCCATCTCTGGCGTGTATTGGATGAAGTGGATCTTCGCGTCCGTTCCCTCAAGCATCAGATAGCCTCGCCCGGAATGCTCATCCTGTCCATGGACGAGTATCCGACCCTCGACTGCCTCGAAACTGCGGAGATCGAGGATCTGGATTGCTAAGCGATCATCGGATATCGGAACGCCGTGCGCCGCGAGGGTCTTCTGGCGATCAGTGGTACGCTGCATAGCCCGCAAGACCTGTTCGAGATCCCTCCGCACATGCCACGCATTCGGTCCTGCCGATTCCGCGAGCCCCATGCGCTGCAAAACGGCTAGACGGGAGAAGCGGTGATTCATATGGCGTCGCGCCGATTCGTTGCGTCCAGCGTGATCCGGATCTATCACTACCGTTAGATACTGCGAGCGCCCCTGCTGCGCGCTTTCATCTGCACCCCGCAAGATCGAACCGTCCAGCGATGTAAACCGACGCTCGCCGATTTCCCGCCGTTCCGCCTCCGCAGCATCGCGGCTGGTTCGATACCCGAGCTGGCGCGTGCACATCTCCTCCGCAATGCCGCGAATCCCGTGTTTCACATATTCCCGCTTGAGGCAGAGCGGTTGGCCGGCATTGGTGACGCCGCGTATCGCCATATGGACATGTGGATGCTCGGTATTGTGATGTGTGACCGCGACCCATTCCAGCTCGGTTCCGAGATCCCGTTCCATTTGGCCCATGAGATCTCGGGCCAGGCGATGCAAATCGATACGATCTCCAAATTCCGGAGACACAATGACCTTCCATAGCCGATGGTCGCTTGATGATTGCCATCTCTCCAGTTCTCCGACCACGTCGATGCCGTCTCGGTCGCGATTGAAACCGGCCGCTGCGGCTCTGCTCTCTGCCGCATTCTCGCGCGCGAGGTAGCGCCCGTGGGCTCGCCACTGGCCGCGAGTTCGGCTGCTGAGATACGTCACCCGAACGGCGCAGCGCTGGATATGAGAGCGAATCGGGCCGGCCGCCTGCCGCGCACCGCCAGTTACTCGGTGCGTTCTCCGGCTGCCACGCGCAAAGTGCATCAGGAGCCTGTAGGCGCTCGCCCATGACGCAGTCTCGTGCCGCACCACACGAGGTTTGCGGGGGCGAATCCGGATTGGCCGGTCGTCATCGCTGAGAATCATGGCTGACAAGGACCTCCATAATCGCGCGCGCTTCGCCTGACATTGCCTGGCCGGCAGCCTTGATGAGTCGATGGTAGCGGTCCCGCGCGAGCGCGATTGCTTGCGGCTTCGCATCCGCAGGCGGTTCCGGTACGCAAGTCAGAATGGTTTTGCTCAGAGCGTCTACCAGGGCGAATATGGCCTGAAGCGCACGACTGAATCGGAAGTTCTCATTCGACAGCCGTTCAAAGCTGCCGATGATCCGCCCCTCGATTCCAGTCAACTCCTCTCGTCCGTGAAGTTCATTTCGGATCGCTGTCCGGACAAAGGCGCTTGGACTGCGATACCCGCGCGTCCGCGCGGCTTCCTCGATCTCGCTCAGATCCTCACCGCTCAGTCGGACTGCGATTCTGGCGTCTCTTGTCCTGGCCGCGTTCTTCTCCATCGAAAAGACCCTCTATATACTAAGGGACTGCCAGAGCCACTTCGGGACGCGGTGCTCCGCCGCGGATGCAATGTTCTTCACAGAAATCGCGGCGTCAAACGTTTGTCTAACAGAGGTGTGGTTCTGTTGCACGACCGATGTACTTCAGCGGGCGTGACTAAATATCAAAAAAAGGCGGTGCGGGTCGGACATTTCCTTTATGTTCCACTACCGCGGTCTGGTTTGACCGAAGCCCACCTGGGCTGACCCTCCACGTCGTTGACTGTCGCATCCCGCCGCCAAACGTCGCCGCCCCACCGTGCGGCCGCAATCTGTCGTAGATCGTCGTGATCTGCCGCGCAGCGTCGCAAACGTCCGAATCCCCACCGTCGCCATTGCGCAGACCGTCCCCCACCCCCCTGTCAGAATCCCTTAGTACTTAGGGGGTCTTTTTTGGCCACGTCGAATACCATCGAAAACGATGCCCATAACTGGACGATTGAAAGCCGTCTCCGCCTCGCGCGGCGGCGCGCGGAAAAGCCCGCGACCAAGGCTGGCCAGATCCGTGCGCTCTGGCCTGAGATCGCTGCGGCGCTAGAAAACGAGCAGAGCCTAAAGAGTATCCGCCAATGGCTGGAGCAGGATGCAGGCATCATCGTTGGGATCACCAGCCTGACTTCCTACATCAGCCGCATCCGGCGCCGGGAGTCGAAATGCCCCCCGCTTGCCGCTCGCGCGATTGCTACGGCAGTGCGCCAACCGAGTTCTGGAGGCGAGATCGCGGACCGAGACGCCCCGCCGGCGAACAGCGATCCAATTGCGCAAGCGATGCGCGCATTGACCAAGCCGCGGCTGGATATCCGAAAGCTTCACAGCGATGGAGATCCGACCGGGAAAAGCCTGATTTGATGCCAGGGAGGAATTAATGGCAAAAGCAACTTCAAACGAAAATGGCACTGGGCACACCAGCCAACCTACGGTTCACTTCGTTCTTCAAGGCAAAGGAGGGATCGGGAAGAGTGTGGTCGCCAGCTGGCTCGCGGAATTCCTGATCGACCGAGGCCAGCCAGTCCGATGCATGGACGGCGACCCGGTGAATCGGTCTCTCAGTCAACACAAGGCATTCACCGTCGAAAGACTCGATCTGGTAAATCAAGACGGAGTTCTTCAACGTACCCGGTACGATTCGGCGATGGAACGATTCGCAACCGACGACGCCGTGTTCGTCGTGGACAACGGAGCGACCGTGTTCCTGCCGCTCTGGACCTACATTGTCGAGACGGACATGTTCGCGGTGTTGCGTCAAGCCGGACGCCTGGTTTACGTCCACGTGCCGATCAGTGGTGGCGAAATGCTGACTGACACGCTGCTTGGCTTCAAAACGCTCGCTAAGAGCGCTCCGGAACGGAATCTCGTTCTCTGGATCAACGAGTATTTTGGTCCGGTCGCCCGAGATGGCAAAAACTTCAATCAAATGCAGGTCTACCTGGACCATCAGGACAAAGTCCTTGCCTCGGTGGGAATACCGCGGCGAAGCGCGGACACATATGGTGAGACCATCCGCACCATGCGGGAAAAGAAGCTGACCTTCGCGGAAGCGATTGCGTCGTCGGAATTCATGCTCGTTCAAAAATCCCGGTTGCATATCGTTCGGCGAGAACTCTTCGAGCAACTGGAAAAGACGCCCTTTGCCTGAGGTCGCCCATGGCTCTGAACACTAAACGGATGGTGGGGGAGATCGCGTCCCGCTGTGGAATCCGGCTCGACGAGGCGGACCCGGCTTTTGTGGTCGTCCGTTTGAGTCAAATCGCGCTGGAGGAGGCATGCGAGGAACTCGTGGACCGCGTAAGCATGAATCTCCGGGAATTCGAGGCTGCTGTGGAGAAGGTGCAGATGCGAGCAGGGCGATATGTCGCGGCGGAGTTCAACGAGGGCGCTGCCGCGCTGCGGCGAGAATTGCAGGACGACATTGTTCGGGCCGGCGTCAGAGCAGTAGAGCTGGTCGAAAGAGTCCATCGCGCGCACACGCGCGCTTCGCTGATCCGTTGGGTCTCCTTCGGCCTGTTGGCTGCAGTCGGTCTTCTCGCCGCAGGCGCATGGATCGGGGCGCACTGGTCATGAGCACTGGCCAATCAACTCCCTCCAGTTCCGCGCAAACCGATTTCTTCGAGCCGCTGCTGGATTCGCATAGGGCAGCCGCACTGCTTGGCATCCACCCCAAGACGTTACAAAAGTTAGCGCGCTCTGGTACAGTGCCAAGCCATAGGATTGGCGATCTTTGGCGTTTCCGGGCCTCGGAACTGGACTTGTGGCTGCGCACCGGGATAAACTCGAAACCGCCACTCGTGCCGTGACAGGAGAAAACCTTGTTTACGCGCACACGATATCAGAACGGAAGTCTTCGAGTGAAAAAGAGAGGAAACGGTTCAAAAGTATGGGAGTTTAGGTATTACGAACCCCTGTCCGACGGCAACGGGCGAGGCTTGCGCGCGGTCACGGTGGGATCGCTTCAGGACTATCCGACGGAAGCGGCAGCCCGGAAGTCGGACGCGGTGCAAGCGATCATTCTGCGGATCAATGCCGAGCATACGCTGGGGCCGATTACGGCCTCCACGGTCGCGGCCTTGATCGCGCGATACGAGAGCGAAGAATTGACGGCACGCTACTCCACTCGGGAGTCGTACAAATCCTACCTCGACAATTACATTCGGCCCCGGTGGGGCGAGGTGCCGATCGCCAGCGTGAGAGCCATGGCGGTGGAGGACTGGTTGAAGCGCTTGACGTTGGCGCCCAAGACGCGCGGACACATCAGGTCGCTGATGTCCACGCTGTTCAAGTGCGCTCAGCGTTGGGAACTCGTCGAGGCCAATCCGATGCAACTGGTGCGGGTCAAGAACGTCAGCAAGCGTCTGGAAAGGCCTTCCGTGCTCACGGCCGAGGAATTTCACAGGTTGCTGCCAAACATTCGGGAGCCGTACCGAACCATGGTCTTGATCGCCGGTTGCTTAGGATTGCGCGCCAGCGAAATTGTTGGCCTCCAGTGGAGAGATTTCGATTTCGAAAAATCGACGCTGCTGGTCCAGCGGGGCGTTGTCCATGGTCGCGTGGACGACGTGAAGACCGAATATTCGCGCGACATAGTGCCGATCGCCCCGGAACTGGCCAAGGAGTTGTTGGCCTATCGCGAGCGGTGCTACCCGACGAAAGACGGCTGGCTGTTCGCTAATCCTGCGACGGAGAAGCCGTACCATCAGGAGGAAATCCAAAAGAAGCACATCCGGAGGGCGGCGAAGGCGGCGGGCATCAAATCCAAGGTCGGCTGGAAAACATTCAGGCATAGCTTCCGCTCATGGCTCGACCAGACAGAAGCACCGATCGGGGTTCAACGCGAATTGATGCGCCACGCCAGCATTCAAACCACCATGAATGTGTATGGGAGGGCAATGACCGACAGCAAGAGACAAGCACACAGCAACGTAGTTCAGATGGTCTTGAAAGTGGAATCGAAGGAAACTGCCGCGTCCTCAAGTGCGGAAAAACAGGAACCGCACGTTAATGTGGTCTAAAGTGGTCTTGGGATTTGCGCCGGGAGCTCGTAACCAACTGATTCTTTTGGTTGCGGGGGGTGGATTTGAACCACCGACCTTTGGGTTATGAGCCCAACGAGCTACCAGACTGCTCCACCCCGCACATCCATCCTACCGTACCCGCCTCTTTGGGTCAAATCTTCGTGACGAATCCGACGAATCCCCACGCCAATATCTCCCCAATTTCAGGCCCGTTCTGCCGATTTGCTCCGCGAACGCGCATCCTGATATTCTGAATCTTAGATCCCAATCCCTCATCATCTTGAACTACAGGAGAACTCATGGCAGTCAAAGTAGGTATCAATGGCTTCGGCCGGATCGGCCGGAATGTCGTTCGTGCGGGCCTGCACCGGAATGACGTGGAATTCGTGGCGGTCAACGACCTGACCGACACCAAAACGCTGGCTCATCTGCTGAAGTACGACTCGGTGCTCGGCCCCCTGCACGAGGAAGTCACCGCGGATGCCGACTCGATCACCGTGGACGGCAAGAAAATCAAAGTCTTCGCCATCAAGGATCCCGCGGAGCTCGATTGGGCCAGCGTCGGCGCGCAGATCGTCGTCGAATCCACCGGGCGCTTCACCGACGCCAAGGATGCCTCCAAACACCTCCGTGGTCCCGTGAAAAAGGTCATCATCTCCGCCCCCGCGAGGAACGAAGACATCACCATCGTCCTCGGCGTCAACGACTCCGCTTACGACCCCGCGAAGCACAAGATCATCTCCAACGCTAGCTGCACCACGAACTGCCTGGCTCCGGTCGTCAAGGTCCTGCACGAGAAATTCGGCATCGAGAAGGGCTCGATGACCACCATCCACAGCTACACCAACGACCAGAACGTGCTCGATTTTCCGCACAAGGACCTGCGCCGCGCGCGCGCTGCGGCCCTCAACATGATCCCCACCACGACCGGCGCGGCAAAGGCCATAGGTCTGGTGATGCCGGCGCTCAAGGGCAAGCTGGACGGGTATGCCATGCGCGTCCCGACTCCGAACGTCTCGGTCGTCGATCTGGTCGCCGTGCTGGCCAAGCCTACCACTACCGACGAAGTCAATTCCGCCCTCAAGGAAGCCGCTAACAACGGTCTGAAAGGCATCCTGGGATACACCGAGGACCCCGTCGTCTCCTCCGACATGATGCACAACTCCAACAGCAGCATTGTGGACGCCGCCATGACCAAGGTCCTCGGCGGCAACCTGCTCAAGGTCGTTTCCTGGTACGACAATGAGTGGGGGTACTCCTGCCGGGTGGTTGACCTGATCGCCTTCCTCGCCAAGAAGGGCCTGTAAGCAGACCCGAGTCCGTGTGCCATGGGCAGCCTCGAGGCTGCCCACCGCACGTAACATCCGGGCCGCCAAAACCATCTTTTATCTGAACTCTTTGCCGGCTATTTCGGAACTACAACTGACGGGTATACGTGTCGCGTCTCCTGGCTCTTTTCCTGTTGACCGCCGGCTCCTGCGTAGCCGTCTCGCATAGCGGCTCGGTGCGCGCCGCCGATCAGTTCATTCCCGGCGCGACAGTCACCGCACGCCAGGGTGGTGCCAAGGTCGTAGGCTATACCGACGAATCCGGGCGCTACACGCTCGATCTGACTCCAGGCACCTGGGAAATCCAGGTCGAGATGTTCGGTTTCAAACCGCAGAGCAGGACCCTCGAGGTGGGCGCCGGCGCGCAGTCCATCGATTGGACGCTGGAAGTCCCGCGCTACGGCGACAAAGTCGAGGCTACGGCCAGGCAGACCCCAGGCGCGGCTCCGGCTCCGCCCCCCGCGGCCGTCACGCCCTCCGCGACGCAGCCCGCCAACCCTTCTGCCCCGCGCGCTGGACGCTATGGCCGCGGGCCGAATGCTCCGAACGCCCAACCTGGACGCGGCGGCCGTGGATTCCAGAGCACCCAGGTGCAGGCCACTGAAGCCGGCGCCCAAGCGCTCGCCGAAGCTGTCACCGAGCCGGTCCTGCCCGACTCCGGAGGAGACGACGTCGTGGTCCGCGGCAGCGATAGTGGAGGCGCCATGGCCGCCGCCGACGAGCAGGCGCGTCGTGATCGCCAGGCCATGCGCGCCGGCGCCGGTGGACGTGGCGGGGCCGGTGGCAGCATCGCCGAGATGGCCGCTCTCAGCGCCGGCGGAAGCATGGGCGGCGACCCCATGGGTCTCAATGGCTTCGGTGCGGCCGGCGCGCAGAACGGGTTCGGCGACGGCATGGGCGGTATGGGCGGCGGCGGATTCAACGGTCCCGGCGTTGGCGGCGGCCGCGGCGCCGGAGGCGGCGGCTTCGGCGGAGGCGGTGGCGGGCGTGGAGGCGGAGGCGGGGGCGGCGGTGGACGCGGCGGCCAGAACGCCCGCGCCGGACGGGGCGGCCGCGGCCCCAATGGCGCTTTCACCACCTTCGGCAACCGCCGGCGCGATCGCCCGACCTATACCGGATCGGTGGCACTCACTGCGCGCAACTCCGTATTCGATGCCAAGCCGTACTCTCTCAATGGACAGAACGCGCCCAAGCCCTCGTATGCGCAAGACAATCTATCCGCCCAATTCGGCGGTCCACTGCGCATCCCGAAGATCTACAGCTCCGACCGCGTCTTCTTCTACTTCAGTTACTCCGGCTCGCGCGCCCGCAGTCCGTACAGCTCCATCTCCACGGTCGCCAGCGACGCCGAGCGCACGGGCGATTTCTCGCAGGCCATGGTCGGCGCGCGTCCCGTCACCATCTACGATCCCCGATCGCTCGCGCCTTTCCCGGGAAACATCATCCCCGTCAATCGCTTCGACTCCGCGTCGGCCGGCCTCCTGAAGTACTTTCCCGTCGCCACGTATCCGCAGCTCGCCGTGCAGAATTATCAGATCGTAACCAACTCCAAGACCAGCGCCGACAATTTGGGCACGCGCCTCAACGTCCCGCTGAGCCGCAAAGACCGTCTGAATTTCAACGTCAACTTTCAGCGGAACAGCGGCAACAGCCCCACGCTATTCGGTTTTCGCGACAGCTCCGAAGGCTCCGGCCTGAGCAGCAGCGCCGGCTGGAGCCACAGCTTCAAGCCGCGCTTCAACAGCAGTCTCACCTGGAATTTCAGCCGCAGCGTGAGCAAGCTCCTGCCCTATTTCGCCTACACGCAGAACGTCGCCGCGGAGCTCGGCATCGCCGGCACCACGCAGGATCCCGTGAGCTGGGGGCCGCCCAACCTTTCTTTCACCAACTTCGGCGGCCTCTCCGATGGCGCCGCCTCCGACAGCAGGAATCAGACCAGCAACATCACCGAAAACCTGACCTACGTCTACAAGCGCACCCACAATATCACCGCCGGACTCGGATATCGCCGGCTCCAGCAGAATCCGCTGAGCTATGCCAACGCGCGCGGCTCCTACAGTTTCAGCGGCCTGGTGAGCAGCCGGTTCGACGCCGCCGGCAATCCGCTGCCCGGCACCGGCTTCGATTTCGCCGATTTCCTGCTCGGCTTCCCGCAATCGAGCTCCATCCAACTCGGCGCCAAGAGCGATTACTTCCGAAGCTGGAGCGTCAACTGGTTCGTGCAGGACGATTGGCGCGTCAAGCCCAACCTCAGCTTCAATGTCGGCCTGCGTTACGAGTACTTCGCGCCGTACACCGAGCTGTACGGCCGCATGGCGAACCTCGATCTCAACTCCACCATCACCGCCGCCTCCGTGGTCACGCCCGGACAGCAGGGCCCCTACTCCGGCGGACTTCCCACCAGCCTCGTGCGGCCCGACAAGAACAATTACTCGCCGCGATTCGGCTTCGCGTGGAAGCCCTCCACCAAAAAGCCGCTCATGTTCCGCGGCGGCTATAGCATCTTCTTCAATGGTTCGGCCTATGGCAGCTTCGCGAGCAAGATGGCGTCGCAGCCGCCCTTCATCGAGACCGCGTCGCTCACCAGCAGCCTGGCTAATCCGCTCACCGTCCAGAACGGATTCGCCGTGGCACCCGACCAGAGCATCACCAACACGTACGCCATCGATCCCAACTACCGCCTCGGCTATGCGCAGACCTGGACCTTCGCCGTGCAGGAGAGCCTGCCCCGCAATTCGATCATCGAGCTCGAATATATCGGCACCAAGGGCACCGCGCTCGATATTCTCCGGCAGCCCAACCGTGCCGCCCCCGGTTCGCCGCTCACCGCCGCGGATCGCCTGCAGATCGGCGATGCCACCGGCTTCACCTACGAGACCTCTCAGGGCAGCTCCATCATGCATATGGGCCAGGTCCGGGCGACGCGCCGCCTCACTCGCGGCATCTCCGGCGTCGCCACGTACGCCTTCCAGAAGTCCATCGACAACGCCTCCAGCTTCGGCGGAGGAGGAGGCGTGGTCGCGCAGAACGACCAGAACCTGCGCCTGGAGCGCGGCCTCTCCACCTTCGATCAGCGCCACCATCTCACCGCGGGATTCACCGCCATGTCGCCGGTGGGCGGCGCGCGCGGCATGCTGCGCGGCAAGGGACTCACGCGCAAGCTGCTCCAGGGCTGGATGCTAAACGGCAACTTCACCGCCACCAGCGGAACGCCGCTCACTGCCCGCGTCTCCGGCAATCTGGCCAACACCGGCGGCACCGCGGCCTTCGGCACGGGTCGTGCCGAAGCCAGCGGCCTGCCCATCGATGGCAGTCCCTACTTCAACCTGCTCGCCTTCATCCTTCCCCCCGGCGGGCAGTACGGCAATGCCGGCCGCAACACCATCCCCGGCCTTTTCCGCACTTCGCTCAACGCGAGCTTCGGCCGCGCCTTCCGCTTCGCCGACAGCCGCCGCCAGCTTCAATTGCGCCTGAACGCCAACAACGCGTTCAACCACGTCGCCATCACCAACATCGGGACCACCGTGAACTCGTCCTCCTACGGCCTGCCCACGGCCGCATCCCAAACCCGCACCCTCAACCTGACCCTACGCTTCAACTTCTGACATGCGGAAGCTCCTCGCCATCCTCGTCGCCGCATTCACCGCCTCCGGACAGCAGGCACCCCCGCCGCCGCGCCCCACCTTCTCCTCCACCACCAGCCTGGTCGTCGTGGACGTCACTGTACGCGACAAGTCCGGCAAGCTCATCGAGGGTCTCCTCCAGAACGACTTCACCCTGCTGGAAGACGGCAAGCCCCAAAAGATCAGCGTCTTTGAATTCGAGAAGCTCGTCACCGAG
>Ga0335080_10006241_pt1 | contig 12319 bp, 4 predicted proteins | sample Lox_Sample_34_FD_206720 | JGI IMG/M metagenome (GOLD analysis project Ga0335080, IMG submission 206720) | Soil microbial communities from Loxahatchee National Wildlife Refuge, Florida, United States - Lox_Sample_3.4 | ecosystem: Environmental > Terrestrial > Soil > Wetlands | place: USA: Florida...
TGAATCTGACTGGCCAAAATGACAGAACTCATCTTGAGAGGCTGGTTCTTGAGATCGGGGATGGCGACATCGGTTTCGAACGAGCCCATGCGGCCGGTCTGATTTTCACGCACCACAAACTTCAAGTGATACTTTCCTGAAGGCAGGATAAAGCCGCTGTCGTATTGGACATTCTTTCGCTTTACTTCGTTGGATGTGCTGATCGCGAGCTTCACCGTGTCGCGGAGCTCACCCATAGGCCGCTTGTTGGAATCGAGGGCGTTGCCGATGACGTCCAACGTGGCTTTGTCCTGATCGCTGTTGCGGGTGAAGGGAATCTCGCGGCCCGGAACCACGAGCGAAACCGGCACGAAGAAGCGATTGTCGCCGATGCGGAAATAGCCCGCGGCGAGATAGACGGGCAGATCGGTGCTGGGAAGGTCGGAAGCCAGTTCTTCGTCTAGCTGGCGTTCGCGGTCTTCCTGGGTGGAATGCTGATAATCGGCAGGTGCGTAATAGCCGCGACGATACTCGAGCTTGAGACCGGGTTGGTTCAGGCTCAGAGCAATGTGACGGTAGCGACCGTCGCGACCGGGGTTGCTGCTGTGATACCCGAGCACGTAATAAGTGGCAGTGTCGTCCTGCACGCCCTTGAAGACTTTGCTGAAGTCATTGCTATCGAGAAACGCGCGCCCGCCCGTATCGCTGGCGAGCGTGACCAGAGTTTCCTGGCTGCTGAAGTTGGAGTTCAGGGAATTCAGGCTTGACTGTCCCGAGTAGGGCGAAGTGCCGCGCATGCTGGCATTCTGCGCTTCCCCACCGGCGACCAGGGCCTGCAGACCGCGAATATCCATGGTGTAAATGGCGAGATTGGCGCGCACGGCGGCGTTGGTGGCCGCGCGCAGCTCAGACTGATTTTCGATGCCGGTTCGATCCATTCCGCTGGAGAAATAGATCAGCGACTTCTTCTGTTCGATATGCGAGAGCTTCTCGGCGACAGAACGAAGCGCGTCCAAACGGCGATCTGTGTTGAAGATGTTGTATTCGGTGTCATCAACGGTAAAAGGCTGAGCCGTATCGGCCGTGCCCTCGGTGGTTCCGGTCAGGCCCTGCTCAAAACCCTGGCCGGAACCGAGATTGAACGACTGCAGCACTTTCTTAAGCTGTGCTTTGTCGCCAGTGAAATCCTGATTCACCTGAAGAGAACTGCCCAGGGACACAATCGAGACCAGATCGGCGGGGGCCATCTGCTTGTCCACATAGTTTTCGGCAGCGGTAGCGGAGTGATCAATCTCATCGGGCTCCATGCCTGAGAGGTCGAAGAACAGGACTATCAGGCGGCGGTCCTTAAACTGGCTGGCGGAACTGGCAGGCTGTGCAACGGGAGGAGTTGCGGCTGGCGTTTCGCCCAATGGCTGCGCCTGCGGAACAGCCGCCAGCGGGAGAACGTCAGTATTCTCGACGTCGAAGGAGACGATCTTCTGGAGCTTGCCATCTTCCTTAAGTTCAAAATCCTGCGGCTTCAGGCCGCGGACGAACTGTCCATTCTTGTCGCGCACGGTCACATTGACCAGCACAATTTCGGTCTGGGCACGGAAGGTGTAGTCGGTCTGCTGCGACGAAAGCGGCGGGCACAGCAAGATGGCGGCCAACAAGCTCGCCAGAAACTTGTTTGGCGAGGGATGCGAGCGGATTTGGGGCGAGTTCTTCATGTTCAGAACCGAAAGCGCGCCGTCAGTTGTATGGTCCGCATAGCTCCGACTGCGGTGACCCGGCCGAAGGTCGGCGAATTCAAGACAGTGTCAATGACCGAGTACTGCGGGTGGTTAAAGATGTTGGCGGTCTGGGCACGAAACTCAAGCATACGGGATTCTTTCAAGGGAAAGACCTTGGTGAAAGCCATGTCGCAGACCATGGTTCCCGGACCAATGATGCTGTTGCGGCGGGCGTCTCCGAATTGCCCGGCGGGAGGCATCACGAAGGCGGCGGTGTTGAACCACTGCGGAATACTCGGGTCCGAGATGCTGATGGATTCTCCGGGAACGAGATCAGGGCGCAGGGTGCCATTAGTGCCCCGGTTCACGTCGGCGAAGTTGCCGAGCAGCCGCGGGGTGAACGGCAGGCCGGAGGCGATGGTCCAGTCACCGCTCCACTGCCAGTCGCCCAGGAGATCCCGCCAGACGCTATTGTTCGTAAGCCAGCGGCGGTCATGTCCAAACGGCAACTCCCAAAGATAGTCTCCCGTGAACTTGTGGCGCTGGTCGAAACTAGAGAGGCCGCGTTCGGCCGCAAGATCGAATGCGTTCTGCGCCACTACCGTCATGCCCGAGGAGAGGGTTGAAGCTCCGTTGAGAGACGCCACCGTAGCGCCGCTACCGATGGTGGAGGCGTTATCCAACGACTTGGAAAAGGTGTATGTGCCGCCGACGGAAAGGCCTTGCGACAGGCGCTTGCGCAAACGTACCGAGCCGGCATTCGCTTCCGAGTCGCCTTGTGAGGTTTCCCAATTGAAGGGCTGCACGCCGGGGATACGAATTCCGCTGGCGGTGCGGTTGGGAGCTTCCAGAATGTCCAGGTTGGTTCCCTTCGTGCCCGTGTAATCAATATTCAAGATCAGGGTGGGCCGGAGTTCTTGCTGAATGTCGAGATTGCGAATTTGAACGTAACCGAGCCGGTAGTTGGGATCCACGCCGTAGTTATTAGTGATAGCTCCGGGCGGGGCGCCGGGAAAGCCGTTCTGCAGCGTGAGTTCACCTACTGCCGACTGCACGTTGGTTTGAGTCACCGAGAACGGCGGCTGGAAGGCCAGCTGCTGGACGATGGTCTGATATGCGCCGGTGTTGTAGTTGATGCCGTATCCGCCGCGCACTACGGTTTTCGAAAGCGGCTTCCAGGCGAAACCCACGCGGGGAGCGAAGTTACTGCGATCGGGATGCACCAGGGTCGCGGGAAACGCGCCGGTGAACGGGCCGATCTGCCCGGGTTGGACCGGGACGGCGGAAGTGAATCCGGAATTGACGTCCAGATTCACGATCCGGTTGTCGGTTTCAACAAATGGCGAGATGTATTCGTAGCGAATTCCCAGGTTGAGGGTGAGATTGCTGCGCAGCTTCCACTCATCCTGGGCATAAAGGTCCCACGAGTTGCCGCGGAAATGATAGTTGTTCTCGCCATACTGAACGGAGGTCTGCTGCGGCAAGCCGAGCAGGAAATCAGCGAAGTCGAACCCGGTGCCGGCCACGGGGCCGTTCAGCATCTGGGAGGTGTTCAGCCCGGTAAAGATGAAACTGCCGCGGGCGTTGCTGTCGGTTTCAGTGTTGAGCTGAATTCGCCGGAAGTCGCCGCCCCAGCGCCAGGTGTGCTTGCCATGGTTCCAGATGAGGTTGTCGGAGAAAGTGAGCGTCTGGTTACGCAATAGTTGCGGATTGGTGTCCTGCAGACTGCCGAAGTCAGTGAAGAAGAGATTGGGCAATCCCCAGTCGAACGGACTCTGCGAGACTCCCGTGATGCCAGCGTCCGCGGCGATGTTCTGAGCGAAAGCGTAGAGATTCTGGGTTTGGGTGCGGCTGCGGTTGAAATCCACGCGCAGGATGTTGGTCAACTTGCCAAAGCTGCGGGTATAAGCCACGGGAACGTCAAAGCTGCGCACCCGCGTGGTGCCGCCCACGCTGGGAAAGGGATTGGTGACAGTGCTGACCGAATTCCGATAGTGAAAGCCGATATTCAAGTCATTGCGCGGCCCGCCGAATCGCATGCGTCGAGGACCAGGCGTGCTGGCGCCCAGCGAACGGTTGACGTGGATGTTGAGACTGTCGCTACTGTTGTTGACCGACGTCAGGAAGCGAAAGTTCTGAAAATCTCCGGGCAGATTTGGCAGGGGAATGAATTGCAACAGTTGGTTTGCGGCGGAGTTGATGCTTCCCGGCGGAATCACATTGGCGACGCCGTTGTAAACGAATGGGCTGTTGGTCGCGGGATTGAAGATCTGCACGTTCGACCCATCGGCGTAAGTGGCCTGGGAGAAGTTCCCTGCTCTTTCCAACAGCGTGGGTACGGTGGAGAACTGATCATAGGGAGTGTCTCCACGTGTGCCGTTGTAATTCACAAAGAAAAATGTCTTGTCGCCGCCTTTGTATATCTTCGGAATGTTGAGCGGCCCGCCGAGGTTCGCGCCAAAGACGTGCTGCACATAAGCGGGCTTGGCGTTCGGCTGCCCGGTCAGCGAATACGGCGCGGCGTCCATGGCAGAATCGCCGATGGTGTAATAGACGCTGCCGTGGGGGCGATTGATGTCAAAGCCTCCACGCCTGAAGATTGCCACCGCGCCCGGACCCGGCCCGCCTCCCGGGCCTCCAAAACCACCTGGCCCGAAGCCGCCGCCTCCGCCGGCACCGAATCCTTGTTGCTGGCGCGCATCGTTGAAGCGCTGGCGCATTTCCTCAGTGCTCATGCCGGTAATGGCGTTCGAGCCGTTGCCCGATACGGCAACGGATTCGGTCGCGGCGTCGGGGGCGATCCCAGGCACCGGCATACCGGCGGGAACGATGTCGTTGCCGGTGCCATTCATTTCCTGTGACGAGCCACTCTGCGTTACGGCCAGGCTTTGGAATCCGCGGCCTGACATAGCGGATGCCAACCTGTCTCCCTGAGCGGTCTGCGCCTGCTGAGCGCGGGAGAGCAAGATGAGTTCGAGGTTTACGGTGGCGTCCCGATTCCCCGAGTTGATTACGACTTCCTGCGTGGCCGCGGCGAAACCGGCCATTTGGGTGCGCACGACGTAGCGGCCATCGGCGGAAACCTGGAGCGAAAATGTGCCGTCCACATCCGTGGTTGTTGTCACTTTCTGGCCAGCCAAAGTAGGCGTTGCGGTTATCGATACGCCGGGCAGGGGCATGTTGCCGGACTTTGTTACGCCGTGGATACTTCCTCCCTGCGGGGAAGAAACGCCAGACTGCGCGAGCAGACAGGGACAGCCGAACAAGAGAACGGCGGAGCAAAGCAGGAGTTGACGGAAAATTCCGTTTCCCGGGCAATTCAGTTCCGGGTTTGCAGACCGGAGACGTAGATCCACACGAATTTTCCAAGTCCCGCGTGGGATGATCCCGCTACGGCAAATGCTGGAGCGCTGCACTCAATGCGACTCAGGGGCAGTCCCATGCTGCTGCATCATGACGCCGGGCTCACCCAGATTGAGGACAGTCGGCACAAACGTCCCGTTTTTCAATTCTCCGCGGCCATAGACGTGGTCGCCGGCCTTGAGGTCGGAGAGCGTGATGCTTTCGCTGGCGTTGCGAAAGGACGTGGTTTCATCAACCAGAATTGTCTGGCTGACGCCGTCGGGACGCAGAATGGTCAACTGAGTGCCCTCAATTGACTTGATTTCGCCCATGATGAAGCGCTTGCCCAACTCCTGTCGGAAAAAATCGCCGGAAGGCGCATGGGTGCGGGTGGCGACCAGATCAGCCTGCCAGGCGCTGTCACCGGTCTTTGTCCCGCTGACAAAGACTGTCTCTCCGGTTTTGAAGTCGCCGAGGCGCGCGGGTTGGCGATCCCTGCGATATTCGGTCTTGTCGTTCAGGCTTATCTGGGCCGTCTGACCATTGACAGTCTTGATGACCATAGAGTCGCCGTTTATGGCAGTGATGGTTCCCAAGATTCCCGGCGGGCGGTGAGCATTCTGCGCCGTTGCGGACGGGGTGGCTTCCTGGCTTTCGGCAGGAGAGTTTGCAGGCGCATTCTGTGCGACGACCAGGATTGAGGACAAGAGACAAATCGCCACCAACATCCACTTCTTCATTCCTTCCTCCAGATAGGGCTGTAGATCTATTGAACCATCGGGCGCAGGCCTCCCGCGTAAATAGTGGTCAAGGAAAGTAAAAGTTTGTAAAGATCACCACGCCCATTTCCCCTTTAAGAATAAGATTGTGTCATGGAGCCTGCGCCGTCAAGTTGTTACCTCCAGGGTGTAGTTTTGCGCAACCTCGGGGTGGGTTTCATCGTCCAAAACGAGTGGGCTAGACCGAAATCGTGGTGAAGCCAGCAGTACTTCATCCAAGAATGGGGTTCGTCGAATGATAAACACTTCCGGTGCGTCCCTGGCCGAGCGGAATGGACAGACACGCGTTTCCAGCGGACCATCGGGTCGCCAGCCGACTGTGACAGCTTGTTCCCCGCGCTGGTTGCTGGGAACTGTGTTGCTGTTGACCGTGGTTTGGTTCGGTTGCAGTGGGAGCGATCCAAAAGCGGTTTCCGCGCGAGCCACGATGGGACCAATGCCGGTCGGCGTAGCCAATGTGGAACGCAAGGACATGCCGTACTACCTGACGGGACTGGGATCGGTTTCCGCCTTTTATACCGTCAGCATAAAGAGCCGAGTGGACGGTGAACTTACGCAGGTGAACTTCAAGGAAGGGCAGTTCGTCAAGAAAGGCGATCTGCTCGCGGTCATTGATCCGAGGCCTTACGAAGTGATGTTGAGCACGGCGCAAGCCCAGTTGTTCCGGGACCAGGCATCGCTGCGAGATGCCAAGCTCAATTACCAGCGTTACCGCGATCTTCTGCACGACTCCGGCGCCATGTCGCAACAGCAGGTCGATACGCAACAGGCCACCGTGGATCAACTGGAGGGCACGGTCCGCACGGACCAGGCGGCGATCGACAACGCCAAGCTGCAAATCAGCTACTGCCACATTACTGCACCGGTAAGCGGCAGGGTAGGTTTGCGGCAAGTGGACCCGGGAAATATGGTCCACGCCACTGACACCAATGCCATGCTGGTGCTGACGCAGCTCCAGCCGATCGCCGTTCTGTTTATGCTGCCCGAAGACAATTTGCCGGCAGTGTCACAACGCATGGCGAAGGGGACGCTTCAGGTCGAGGCCTACAACCGAAGCGACCAGACCAAGCTGGCGACCGGCACGCTGCAGACGATCGATAACCAGATCGATCCCTCAACGGGCACGGGCAAGCTGAAGGCGGTGTTCGACAACAAAGACAATGTGCTGTGGCCTAACCAGTTCGTCAATGTGCGGCTGCTGCTTGAGGTCAAGAAAGACAGCCTGGTGGTTCCAGCCGCGGCCATTCAACGTGGGCCGCAAGGAACCTTCGTCTACGCGGTCAAACCGGACAAGACGGTCGAGGTGCGTCCGGTGACGGTGGCCTTTACTCAGAACAATGTTGCGTCCATCGCCAGCGGCCTGGCCGCGAACGAAATGGTAGTCACGGACGGACAGGACAAGTTGCAGGCGGGCAGCAAAGTCGAGCCGCGTGCGCCGGGCGCAACGGGGAGCCGCGCACCACAATCCGGGCCAAGCGGTGGACAATGAACCCATCACGGCTGTTTATTCTCCGGCCGGTCGCCACTGCACTGCTCATGATCGCCTTGCTGCTGGTGGGAATCGTCGCCTACGAGCAGCTTCCGGTTTCCGCCCTGCCTCAGGTGGATTACCCGACGATCCAGGTGATGACGTTCTATCCGGGCGGCGATCCCCAGGTCATGGCGTCTTCGGTGACCTCACCGCTCGAGCGCCAGTTTGGCCAGGTGCCCGGCCTCAGCCAGATGACTTCGACCAGTTCGTTCGGCGCGTCGGTCATCACGCTGCAGTTCAACCTGGACCAGAACATTGACGTTGAAGAGCAGCAAGTGCAGGCGGCGATTAATGCGGCCTCCACTTATTTGCCGGCGGACCTGCCGAACCCGCCCATCTACAGCAAAGTAAACCCCGCCGACGCGCCTATCCTGACGCTGGCTCTCTCCTCCGACATATTGCCGCTTTCGAAGATTGAGGACCTGGCGGATACGGCGCTGGCCCAGAAGATTTCGCAACTGCCGGGCGTCGGCCTGGTCTCGATCAGCGGCGGCCAGAAACCGGCAGTGCGAATTCAGGTCAACCCGACGGCGCTGTCTGCCTATGGTCTGAGCCTCGAAGACGTGCGAACGGCATTGAGCGCGGCGAACGTGAACCAGGCCAAGGGGACTTTGGATGGACCGCGGCAGTCGTACACCATCGGGGCCAACGATCAACTGCTCTCGGGGGCGCAATACGCGCCCATTGTTCTTGCCTATCGCAACGGCTCGGCCGTGCGCCTGTCCGATGTGGCGACCATTAGCGACGGGATTGAAAACACCAAGCAAGCCGCATGGATGAACCAGACGCCGGCCGTCATCGTCAATATCCAGCGCCAACCCGGCGCCAACATCATTACAGTCGTAGACCGCATCAAGCGCCTGCTACCGCAGTTGCAGACTTCCCTGCCGTCGGCGGTAAAAGTCGATATCCTGACCGACCGCACGGTCACAATCCGGGCTTCGGTCCAGGACGTCCAGTTTGAGCTGATGCTCACCATTGGTCTGGTGGTGATGGTGATCTTTTTATTCCTGCGGAGCCTTTCCGCCACAATCATCCCCAGCGTGGCCGTACCCCTGTCTCTGGTGGGTACGTTTGGTGTGATGTACCTGCTGGGCTACAGCCTGAACAACCTTTCGCTCATGGCGTTGACCATTTCCACGGGATTCGTTGTGGATGACGCCATCGTCATGATTGAAAACATCTCCCGCTTCCTGGAAGAGGGCGAAACTCCTCTGCAGGCGGCGCTGAAAGGCGCGGGACAGATTGGGTTCACCATTGTCTCGCTGACGGTTTCACTGATCGCGGTGCTGATTCCGTTGCTGTTCATGGGAGACATCGTCGGCCGGCTGTTCCGCGAGTTTGCCGTCACCCTGGCGGTCACCATTCTGGTGTCGGCAGTGGTGTCGCTGACGCTGACTCCCATGATGTGCGCGCGACTGCTCAAGCAAAAAGGCACCTCCAAAGAAAGCTGGTTCTATCACGCGTCGGAGGGCTTCTACACGCGGGTGATCGACTACTACGGCCGGGTTTTGAAAGTCGTGCTGCGCCACCAGACCGCCACTCTGTTGGTTACGCTCTCGACTCTTGTGCTCACGCTTTACCTCTATGTCATCGTGCCCAAGGGATTTTTTCCGGTGCAGGATACGGGCGTGATTCTCGGACTCTCTGAAGCTCCCGAAAACATCTCCTTCCCGGCTTTGGCACAGCGACAGCAAGCGTTGGCAAAGGTGATTCTGCAAGATCCAGACGTGGATAGCCTGTCTTCGTTTATTGGCGTCGATGGAACCAACATGACGCCCAATAGCGGCCGCATTCAGATCAACCTGAAGCCGAAGGAAGACCGCCGGGCCGACGCCTCGGCGATCATCCGCCGTCTGCAGCCGGAACTCGCCAAGGTCGAGGGCATCACGCTCTACATGCAGCCGGTGCAGGACCTGACAGTCGAAGATCGCGTCAGTCGTACCCAATTCCAGTACACCATGGAAGATACCGACGCGCGGGAACTGGCGTCGTGGTCCGCGAAGCTGGTGGCCAAGCTGAAGACGCTTCCTCAATTGCTCGACGTGGCGACTGACCAGCAGGACAACGGCTTGCGCGCGGACCTGGTCATTGACCGGGATACCGCGTCGCGCCTGAACATTCTGCCGGCTGCGATCGACAATACGCTTTATGACGCCTTCGGCCAGCGCCAGGTCTCGACGATCTTCACGCAGCTCAACCAGTATCACGTGGTGCTGGAGGTGGACCCGAAGTTCCAGCAGGACCCGGATGCGCTCAAGAATATTTACGTCAAGTCCAGCACCGGCGTGACAGTGCCGCTCTCCGCATTTACCCACTTCGAAACCCAGAACGCGGCGCTCGCAATCAATCACCAGGGCCAGTTCCCGGTCGTGACACTATCGTTCAACCTGGCTCCGGGCCAATCGCTGGGCGATGCTACAAAGGCTATTGATGCAGCGGAGAAAGAGATTGGCCTGCCTGCGAGCATCCATACCAGTTTCCAGGGGACAGCCGCCGCATTTCGGAACTCGCTTTCGTCGGAGCCCTGGCTGATCGTCGCAGCGATTGTGACCGTGTATATCGTGCTCGGGGTGCTCTATGAAAGCTACATTCATCCGATCACCATTCTCTCTACGCTGCCCTCGGCCGGCGTGGGGGCATTGCTGGCGCTGCTCCTGACGGGCAACGATCTCGGGGTGGTGGGCCTGATCGGCATTATTCTGCTGATCGGCATCGTCAAGAAAAACGCCATCATGATGATTGACTTTGCCCTGGAGGCGGAACGCGTGGAGCACCGGCCTCCGGAAGAGGCGATTTTCCAGGCCAGCCTGCTGCGCCGGCCCCTCGGGATCACGATTATTGGTGGCCTGCTGCTGAGTCAATTGCTGACGCTTTTCACGACTCCTGTGGTCTATCTCTGGTTTGACCGGCTGGCTCGCCGGTTTGAGCGCTTCTCCATCGGGAATCGGATAGACGAGCCGATTGCGGGGACTGAGCAATGAACATCTCCGCCCCGTTTATCAAGCGTCCCATCGGGACGTCGCTGTTGACACTGGCGCTTCTGCTGGCCGGGGCATTGGCTTTTAATTTTCTTCCCGTCGCTCCGCTTCCCCAAGTGGAGTTTCCGGTGATCACGGTGGGCGCCGGACTGCCGGGTGCGAGTCCGGAGACCATGGCCTCGGCCGTAGCGACACCTTTGGAACGGCAGTTCGGACGGATCGCCGGTATCAACCAGATGACCTCGAGCAGCCAATTGGGTTCGACGGGCGTCACACTGCAGTTCGATCTGAATCGCAACATTGATGCTGCCGGGCGCGATGTGCAAGCGGCAATCAACGCCGCTCGCAGCCAGTTGCCGTCGTACATGCCCGGGAACCCGACCTACCGCAAGGTGAATCCTGCGGATGCCCCGATTTTGATTCTTTCAATGACCTCGGACACGGTGACCCGGCCGCAGATGTATGACGCGGCCGACTCGATCCTGGCGCAAAAGCTCTCGCAAGTAGAAGGCATAGGTCAGGTTTTCGTGGGAGGTGGTGCACGTCCGGCGGTGCGGGCCGAAGTAAATCCCATGCTGCTCAACAAGCTGGGTATCGGCCTGGCGCAAGTCCGGACGGCGCTCGGCGATGCCAACTCGCATGAACCCAAGGGGCAGGTGAGTAACGAAACGGACGCGTGGTCGATCACGGATAACGATCAGATCATCAAGGCCGACCAGTATCAGAACGTGATTGTCGCCTATAACCAGGCGACCGGAGCGGCAGTGCGGCTTGCCGATGTGGCCGACGTGCAAAACGCCGTTGAAGATATTCACAACATCGGACTGGCGAACGGTAAGCCGGCGGTGCTGATCGTTATCTTCCGCCAGCCCGGTGCGAACATTATCGACACGGTTGACCGGGTGCGGGACCTGATGCCGTTTCTTCAGGCGTCCATTTCCCCGGCGATCAAGCTCGATATCATCCTCGACCGCACCGTTACCATCCGAGCGTCAGTTCATGACATCGAAGTAACCCTGATCCTTTCCGTTCTCCTGGTGATTTTTGTTGTGTTTCTCTTTTTGCGCACGGCGCGCGCCACGATGATCCCCAGCATTGCAGTGCCCCTCTCGCTCGTGGGCACCTTCGGGGTCATGTATCTGCTGGACTATAGCCTCGACAATCTCTCGCTCATGGCCCTGGCTATCTCGACGGGCTTTGTAGTGGACGATGCGATCGTGGTGCTCGAGAACATTACCCGCTACCTCGAGCAAGGCATGCAACCAGTTCAGGCGGCCTTCCGGGGCGCGCGCGAGATCGGATTCACCGTGCTCTCCATGAGCACGTCGCTGGTAGCGGTGTTTATTCCCATTCTGATGATGGGAGGAATCGTGGGGCGACTGTTCCGCGAATTCGCCGTCACGCTGAGCTCGGCGATCGGAGTGTCGCTACTGGTGTCGCTGACCACGACCCCCACCATGTGCGCCAAGTTCCTGAAGCCCACGGCAGAGGAAAAGCACGGGTGGTTCTATCGCTGGAATCAGAAGGCGTTCGATGGGACGCTGCGCCTTTATCGCGGCGGTTTGAAGGTGGTGTTGCGGCATCAGGTCGCGACGTTGTGCCTGACCATCCTGACGGCTGCGCTGAGCGTTTACCTGTACATCAGAGTTCCCAAGGGCTTCTTTCCGCAGCAAGATACGGGCCGGATTATGGGCTCGGTACAGGCATCGCAGGACATCTCCTTCGACGCCATGAGCGGCAAGATGACCCGGTTCGTCAACATCGTGATGAAGGACCCCGCAGTCGAGAATGTGATGGGCTTCGCAGGGGGAAATACTGCGATGAACCAGGGTCGTATTTTCATCACCCTGAAGCCGCTGAATGTGAGAAAAATCAACGCGGACCAGGTGATTGCCCGCCTGCGGCGGCAACTGGCGGTAGTTCCAGGCGCCACCCTTTACATGCAATCGGCGCAGGATCTCACGATCGGAGGACGGCAGAGCCAGGCGCAAT
>Ga0335080_10006242_pt1 | contig 12317 bp, 6 predicted proteins | sample Lox_Sample_34_FD_206720 | JGI IMG/M metagenome (GOLD analysis project Ga0335080, IMG submission 206720) | Soil microbial communities from Loxahatchee National Wildlife Refuge, Florida, United States - Lox_Sample_3.4 | ecosystem: Environmental > Terrestrial > Soil > Wetlands | place: USA: Florida...
ATTGCGGTCAAAAAACAAGGGCCGGCCTCGCTCTATTCCATCGGCATGCTGTCAGATGCCGCGTTGTCGCAGTGCGAGGCCGGGCATTACTCCGAAGGCGAGGCCAACGCGCGGCAAGCCTTCCAGTTATCGAGCAACGCGTTTGGTTTGCGCGCGGGATTGACCGGAGGAGTCGCTTACACGCTGGCATTCTGCCTGTCGAAGCGGAATCGGCTTGGCGAGGCCGCGGAACTGCTGCAGAACATCGATGTATCGGCGACGGCCCAGCAGGCCGGCGACCCGAATGTCGGCGCGGACGTGGCCCTGCTGCAAGGCGAGGTGGCCGCCCGGCGGGGAGATTTCGAGTCCGCGAGACACTTCGCCGATCTTGCCGCGCCCACCTTGGACGCACCTTCTGCTTCCGCCGCGGACAAAAAGGAACTGCAGACACTGAGAGACACGATCGCGGCGCCCCGGAGGTAAACGCGCGGGGCGAGGTCAACGATGCGCCTGGCTTAGCGCCCGGGGGCGATTCCGAATGCCCGCCGAACGGCGGCGGCGAGGCCCGGGGCGCATCCGAAGGCCGTGCCACGGTCGATGCGGCGCGAGCCATCGAGGGCGAAGAACACTCCGCCAGCTTCTTCGATGATCAGGCGGAGGGCGGCGAGGTCCCAAGGCGCGACCTTGGGCTCGAACCAGATATCGACCTTGCCGGAGGCGACCAGGCAGGCATCGAGCCCTCCTCCGTAGGCACGGACCGACCAGGATTGCTGCATGAGATCGACAACCGCCGGAAGGTGCGGGCGCGCTTCGGCGAGCTGCAGGCCGTTGGCATGGAACGAGCACTCGCCGAAGGTTGTCCTGGGGGACGCACGCAGCCGCTCGTCGTGCAGATAGGAGCCTTCGCCGAGGGCGGCCCAGTAGGTTTCGTCGAGCATGGGGAAGTGGGCAACGCCGGCGAGAGACTCGTCGCCCGCCTCGAGTCCGATCAACACGCACCAGAAGCGGTTGCCGCGGACGAAGTCGCGCGTGCCGTCGATGGGGTCGACGATCCAGCGGCGGCCGCTGGTTCCAGGCTTGCTGGAGCCTTCCTCGCCAAGGATGCCGTCATCGGGGAACTCGCTCTCGATGGCTTCGCGGATGAGGCGCTCGTTGTCTTTGTCGGCGATGGTTACGGGCGACTCGTCGGCCTTGGTTTCGGGAGTGATTCCTTGTGCACGGATGCGCCGCGCATTCCCTCCCGCGGCCACGGCGACGCGGCGCGCAAATTCGACCTCGCGTTGATAGTTCATTCAGTCCTTTTCAGAGATGGCGGCGGGAGCGAAGAATGTGTTGCCGGTGCTGACGCTCTCGAGGGCGCCGCAGAGGAGTGGGGGCGGAGGACGGTTTTTCTTCATACCTGCCGACAGACTCGCTTACCTCATTCATATGCTCCTGCGTCGAGTACCTTGACTCCGTCAACCTGCAGCGCACTGCTTGGGCTTTCGACTTCGCCTTCAACAAGAGCCCAAATGGTCTTTCTCTTGTCCCCGATACGGACGCTGCCTAGTTTGGCTTGAATTGCACTAAGGAGCACAGATCGAGTAGCGGCCAGGCATGCCGCACCGGTACCGAGCGTAGTCGGTCCTGCAAGGACGATTGCGACGCGATCACGGTAAGCAGGATGCGGTCCGCGGACGACAATCCCTCGATCCTTGACACAGATGGAGGCACCGGTAACCTCTCGCTTCTCTGGCGCGAATTTCATTCGACGTCCAAGATACGTTCTCCAAAGAGCTTCCTCGTACGACCCAACCTCTTCCGAAGGGAGCTCGGCACCGATGTACCAGTCTGGCGTGCGCCCCTGCTGCAACCTCTTCAGCATTTCGCCACTGGCTGTGTTGACCTGTTTCGATCCGATAAAGTAGAGGTTAGCCTCTTCGTCGAGAAATCTGAGTGGGAAATGCTCAGCCGAAAGGAGCTCGACGCCAGAGCTCTCGCCCAACAAAGAGCCAAAAGCACTGATTAAGCCCAAAATGCCAAGATTGTCTCCGAACGTATGACGGATTGCATCGCCTACACTGCTGGGGCGATGCTTGGGTGCAGCGACCACATAGGCAGGTGTGGGCTTATCGCCCTGCAGCATGTCACGAAGAAGCGCCAGGCGCGATGTCAGCCGAAGCTTCAATTGTTCTGCGAGTTCGTTCAGTGCGTCTTCATCGTCACCAATTCCATGCCGAATCACTTCCAGGCCACGGACATCCGTTGGGACCTCCTGTCCCGCTTGCACGAGCAGAACCATGGGTTTCTTGAGCGCCCTGGAGTAACCCACTTCGTAAAAGACGTTGGGATTCGCGTCGGTGATATCGGCGACCACGATCTCGGCGCGCTCGATTAACAGATGGACCTTTCCGAGCAGATCATGTCCAGCGGCGGGGACATCGTCGGCGCGCAAGCATGCAAGGCCAACCTCCTGCTCTACCTTTTCTTTCATACGGCGATAAAACTGCTTCCTCGCCCCGAATGGCATCAACACAAAAACATGCGGCCGACCCTTGGTCTTATCCCGAATGAATTCCGGGATTCCGATGTCCACCATTGCAGGCGCCATGTCTCCCGACGGCATCGCCAGCCTCCGCCCGGCGATTGTATCAAACGGGGCGTCGGTTAAACCGTTGAACGCACGGGTGGTCTATCGACCCGTGGGGTTGCGAATCGGTGCTACTCGGCCCGCAATGCTATTACGGGGTCGATGCGGGCGGCGCGGCGGGCGGGGATGGCGCAGGCGGCGAGGGTGATCACGAAGAAAAGGATCACGACCGCGGCGAGCACCGCGGGATCGGCGGGAGCGACTTCGTAGAGCAGCGTTTTCAGGAAGCGGGCGCAGGCGAGGCCGCCGGCGATGCCGGCGAGGACTCCCGCGATGGCGGGCTTCAGGCCCTGCCAGACGACCAGTTGGGTGATGGCCGAGCCGGGGGCGCCGAGCGCGATGCGGATGCCGAGCTCGCCGGCGCGGCGGCCGATCATGTAGGCCAGAACTCCATAGAGGCCGATGGCGGCCATGACAACGGCGAGCGCGGCGAAGATGGCGATGAGCGTGAGGCCGAAGCGGTTCTGCTGGGTCCCGCCCCACATCATCTCGTCGATGGTCTTCACGGTGACGGCGGGGAGATCGGGATCGAGGCGGCGCATTTCTTTCTGGACGGGCAGGGAGAGCAGGTTCGGATCGGCGGCGGCGCGAATCATGAGGGTGGCGAATGACGTGTCGCCCTGGAAGAGCGGGAAGTACATTGTGGGCTCGGGAAGAGTCGCGAGGTTCTGGCGCGTGTCGCCGACGATGCCGACGATTTCATAGGCCTGGCGGGGGTTGAGGCGGAGGCGCTTGCCGATGGGGTCTTCGTTGGGGAAGAATGCGGCGGCCATGGATTCGGTGATCACGGCCTTGTCGGCGGCGGCGAGCCAATCGGCGGCGGTGAAGACGCGTCCGCGGCGGATGGGGATGCCGGCGGCGCGGAAGTAGTCCGGGTCGGCGGCGCGGACGACGGCGTCGAGGAACTGGCCTTGAGGGAGGGGCGGACGGCCATCGACGGTGAAGGAGTTGTCCAGGAAGTGGCCGCCGAGCGGGGGAACGGTGACCATGCCCACGGCGGCGATGCCGGGCATGCCGCGGACGCGATCGAGGAGATCGCGGTAGAAGGCGGCGACCCGGGCCGGGGCATTGTAGCGCTGGACGGGCAGGGAGAAACGGATGGTGAGGAGGCGGTCGGGTACGAAGCCGGGATCGACGGAGCGCAGGCGGGCGAAGCTCTTCAGCATGAGGCCGGCGCCCATCAACAGGACCAGGGAGAGGGCCACCTGGAAGGCGATCACGGAATCGCGGAAGAAGCGCGCTCCCCGGCCCGCGGTGGCCGACCGGCCTCCTTCGCGCATGCCATGGCTGAGCGAGGCGGAGGAGGACATGAGGGCGGGGACGAGTCCGAGGGCGATGCCGGTAAGGACCGCTACGGCGGTGGTGAACGCGAGGACGGCGCCGTTGACGCGCACGGTTTCGATGCGGGGGATGTAGCCGGCCATTCTGATCAACAGGCCGGTGCCAAGGCCCGCGAGGAGGATTCCCGCGGCCGCGCCGGCGAGCGAGAGAAGCAGGCTCTCAGTGAGGAACTGGCGGGCGATGCGGGCGCGGCCGGCGCCGAGGGCGGTGCGGACAGCGATTTCACGGCGGGCGGCGACGGAGCGGGCGAGCAGGAGATTGCCGACGTTCACGCAGGCGATCAACAAGACGCACGCTACCGCGCCGAGCAGCACGAGGAGCATGGTGCGGACACCGGTGACCATGCGGTCGGCGAGCGCCGCCACGTTGGCGCCTTTTCCGGTCAACTCGGCGGGGTGCTGCTGGAGGATACGGCGGGCGATGCCATCGAGCTCGGCGCGGGCCTGAGCGATGGGGATGCCGGGTTTGAGGCGGGCGATGGCGCTGAAGCGGTGAACGCCGCGCAACTGCCGGAAAGCGGGATCCAGCACGCGGCCGACCGGCAGCCAGATCCGGGCGGCGGCATCGGGAAAGGCGAAGGCCGGGGGCATGACGCCGATGACGGTATGGATCTCGCCATCGAGGCGCATGGGAGCACCGATGACGGAAGGGGCTGCGGCGAAGCGGCGGCGCCAAAGCGCATCGCTGATGACCACGACGCGGTCGGCTGCCGGACGGTCGTCCTCTTCGCGGAAGGTGCGCCCGAGCGCGGGAGGAACGCTGAGTGTGGGAAAGAAGCCGGAGTCGCAGATGGCGCCGGAGAGGATCTCGGGGAGTCCGCCATCGGAGGGGGAGAAGCTGGCTTGCCAATCGCCGTAGAAGGCCATCGACTGGAAGCTGTTGGATTGAGTTTTCCAGTCGTAGAAATTGGCGGCGGAAACCGGGTTGAAGGGAGTGGTACGGATGACGTCGCGCTCATAGAGGCGGACGAGGCGGTCGGGGTCGCGGTAGGGGAGCGGTGCGAGGAGGACGGCGCGGACGACGGTGAAAATGGCCGAATTCGCGCCGATGCCGAGGGCGAGCACGAGGATGGCGGAGAGGCTCAGCCCGCGATTGCGTGAGAGGGTGCGCAGGGCATATCGGAGATCGCGCATGAACGGAATACTGCGTTACCGGGGGAAAGTTACGGCATAAAAAAAGCCCCACGCCATTGATGACATGAGGCCTTAGAAAGTTTACAGCAATCTGTCTCGGAGGATGACAGACCGGTTAAGATGCTAGCATTGACCGATAACGAAAGCAATGCCTACTTCGGCGGCAACTTTGCGGGTAATGTACCCCCGCAAAGGGGTCTAGCGGAGCTCTTCCATCACCTGATCGAGAACTGCCCGGGCGGGGCGGGTCCGGGATTCGGGCAGGGTACCGAGGGGTTCGTCCACGACGTTCAGAAGCTCCATGAAGGTGGGCTTCTGGGTGTTCACATATAGAACACCTGTAAGGACTTCGCCCTTTTTCTCGGCTTCCTCGAGGGCGGCGAGAGCGGCCAACCGGTCGGTTGGGTCGAAGTCGCGGTGGAGCTTGCGGATGCGCAGGTGCGAGCCATCGTGCATGGGTACGTCCATGACCTGGCCTTCGGGGATATCAACTGAAATATCCTCGAAATGGGGGACAAAATCCAACTCGTGGAGGACGGTCTCGTGCTCCTTCATGTAGGAGTAGCTTTTGGTGGAGCCGACGTGGTCGTTGAAGGTCACGCAGGGCGAGATCACGTCGATCATTGACAGGCCTTTGTGGGCGATGGCGGTCTTGAGGATGGCCTGAAGCTGCTTCTTGTCGCCGCTGAAGGAGCGGGCGACGAAGGTGGCGCCCCACTTGAGCGCGAGGGCGCAGCAATCGAAGGGGGGCAGGTCGTTGACGGTGCCGGTTTTGAGGGTGGAGCCGAGGTCGGCGGTGGCGGAGAACTGGCCCTTGGTGAGACCGTAGACGCCGTTGTTCTCGATGACGTAGATCATGGGCAGGTTGCGGCGCACGAGGTGCATGAACTGGCCGATGCCGATGGAGGCGGTGTCGCCGTCGCCGGTGACGCCGAGTCCCAGCAGCTTGTGGTTGGCCAGCAGCGCGCCGGTGGCGATGGCGGGCATGCGGCCGTGGACGCCGTTAAAGCCGTGCGAGAGACCCAGGAAGTAGGCCGGCGACTTGGAAGAGCAGCCGATGCCGGAGAACTTGGCGACGTTGAAGGGATCGACGCCGAGCTCGTAGAAGCTCTCGATGAGGCGCTCGGAGATGGCGTTGTGGCCACAGCCGGCGCACAGCGTGGTCTTGCTGCCCTTGTAGCTGAGGACCTCGAGGCCGATGTGGTTGGTCTTTTTCGGGGGAACGGTGGCGGTACTCATGTTATTTGCCCTCCGGGCGGATGAGGAGGCCCGCGTTACTTTCCTGTCTGACGACTTCGTCGGTGACCGTGCGCGCGTCGAGCGGCAGGCCGCCGAAATAGCGCACGCTACGCAGCTTCGCGATCAGGCCGGGGTCGAATTCCAGGCGCATCAGGCCGAGCAACTGGCCGTCGCGGTTCTGGTCGACCACGTAGACGCGGTCGTGATTGCGAATGAAGTCGGTCAGGTGGTGGGTGAAGGGGTAGGCTTTGAGCCGCAGGTAGCTGGCCTCGATGCCGTATTCCTTGGAGAGCTGATCGCAGCTTTCGCGGACTGCGTAATCGGAGGTTCCGAAGGCGACGAATCCGATGCCGGCGCCCTCGCGACGGTGAATCACGGGCTCGGGCACGTGCCGGCGCATGGTTTCGAACTTGTGCGCGAGGCGGTCCATGTTGTTGATGTAGTCGTCTTCGCGCTCGGTGTATTGGGCCTTTTCGTTGTGGCCGCTGCCGCGGGTGAAGTAGGCGCCGTGGAGGTGGCGGGTACCGGGCAGGGTGCGGTAACCGACGCCGTCGCCGTCGATGTCTTTGTAGCGGGCGAAGCCGCCGAGCTTGTCCAGATCTTCGGCGGTGAGGACCTTGCCGCGCTGGATGGGTTTCTCGGGGTAGACGAAGGGGTCGGCCATCCAGTTGTTCATGCCGAGGTCGAGGTCGGTCATGACGAATACCGGGGTCTGGAACTTTTCGGCGAACTCGAAGGCTTCGATGCTCATGGAGAAGCACTCTTCGGGTGAGCAGGGGAAAAACATGGGGTGCTTGGTGTCGCCGTGGGAGAGGAGCGCGGTGCTGAGCAAATCTCCCTGGGCGGTGCGGGTGGGCAGGCCGGTGGAGGGGCCGACGCGCTCGACGTCGTAGATGACGACGGGGATTTCGGCGTAGTATCCGAGGCCGACGAACTCGCTCATGAGAGAGATGCCGGGTCCGGCGGTGGCGGTCATGGAGCGTGCGCCGGCCCAACCGGCGCCGAGGGCCATGCCGATGGAGGCGAGCTCGTCTTCGGCCTGCACGATGGCGTAGGTGGCCTGCTTGGTTTCGGGGTCGTGGCGGAAGCGCCGCGTGTAGCCGATCAGGGATTCGACCAGGGAGGATGATGGCGTGATCGGATACCAGGTGACGACGGTCACGCCGGCGAACATGGCGCCGAGGGCGCAGGCGGCATTGCCATCGATGATGATTTTGCCGGCGGTCTCGTTCATGCGCTGGACGAGGCAGGGATCGGTCTTGGTGAGGGCTTTAGCGGCGTAATCAAAGCCTGCCTGGCAGGCGCCCCAATTGAGGTCGGCGGCCTTGGCCTTCCTGGCGCCGAACTGCTTGACGAGGGCCTTGCGGATCTCCTGCATGTCGATGGCGAGGAGTTGGGCGACCACGCCATCGTAGATCATGTTGCGAACGAGCTTGCGCAACTTGGCATCGGGGCAGACCGGCGCCACGAGCTTATCGAAGGGAACGGGGTAGAAGTGAAGATCGCTGCGCAGCTCGCTCAGCTTGAGCGGCTCGTCGTAGACGACGGCGGCGCCGCTATCGAGCTTCATGACGTCTTCGCGCGCGGTCTCGGGATTCATGGCCACGAGGAAGTCGATTTCCTTACGGCGCCCGATGTAGCCGTGCTTGCTGGCGCGGATGGTGAACCACGTGGGCAGGCCGGCGATGTTGGATGGGAACATGTTTTTCCCGGAGACCGGGATGCCCATCTGGAACAGGGCGCGCATGAGCACGGTGTTGGCAGTCTGGCTGCCCGACCCGTTCACCGTTGCCACCTGAATGCTGAAGTCGTTGATAAGTTGATGACTTGGCTGGCCCGGCGTGGATTCCGCCGGGGATACCTCTAGTGTCGACATCGATTGGAAGTCCTTTGATTAGAGGGGAGTTGGTTGACCCAGTTCACTGCTCGTTTCAATTATAAGCAAAAACGGGAGTCGTGGCGCGGCGTGCATGGTGCTATTCTGCGGGCGGACGGGGTGCGGGCGCGCCCGCATCGATGCCGACGTATGCCGTCATGGATCATGGAGGACTCGTTTTGAAGCGCATAAGGACCACGGTCCTGTTCCTGGGTGTGGCGCTGCTCTCCAGCAGCCTGCCCGCCGAAGAAGGCATGTGGATGCCTCAACAGATGCCCGAATTGGCCGCCAGGCTGAAAGCCCTCGGATTCACGGGCGATGCGAAGACCTTCGCGGACTTGACCGGACAGCCAATGGGCGCGGTGGTTTCGCTGGGTGGATGCACGGCGTCGTTCGTCTCACCGGACGGGCTGATCGTCACCAATCATCACTGCGTCACAGGCGGATTGCAGTTCAATTCCACCCCGCAGCGCAACCTGCTGAAAGACGGGTACCTGGCAAAGAACCGCGACGAAGAGCTGCCGAACGGGCCGGGGTCGCGGGTTTTCGTGACGACCTCGGTGGTGGAGGTGACGGCTTCCATCACGGGCGGGATCGACGCGAAGGCAACGGACCGCGAGCGGTACGACCTGATCGACCGGAGAGTGAAGGAGCGCATCGCCACCTGCGAGAAGAGCGGACAGCGGTGCAACGTGGCGTCCTTCTTCGACGGGTTGAAGTACTTCGAGATTGCGCAGATGGAGATCAAGGACGTGCGGCTGGTGTACGCGCCCGCCGAGGGGATCGGGGTATTCGGCGGCGAGACCGACAACTGGCGCTGGCCGCGGCACACGGGAGACTGGAGCTTTCTGCGCGCCTATGTTGGAAGGGACGGGAAGCCGGCGGTCTACTCCAAAGACAATGTTCCATTCAAGCCGAAGCACTGGCTGAAGGTATCGACGACAGGCATCAAGCCGGGAGAACTGGTGTTCGTGACCGGCTATCCGGGACGCACGCAGCGGCACCAGACCTATTCGGAGGTCAAAGAGACCACCGAGTACACGATGCCTTTGGCGATCCGGCGGGCGCGGGAGCAACTGGTGATCCTGGACCAGCTCACGAAGCAGAATCCGGCGATCGCGCTGAAGGTTGCGGGGCGCGTGCAGGGGTTGAACAACGGGCTGACCAACCAGTTGGGAATGCTGGAAGGGCTGACGAAGGGCGGGAGCCTGGACAGGAAACAGCAGCAGGAGAAAGAGCTGGAGTCCTGGATCGCGGCCGACCCGGCCCGGCAGAAAAAATATGGCGACGTGCTTCCGGCGCTGCGCGCGCTGCAGGCGGAGAGCGAGAAGACGCGCGAGCGAAATTCCATGCTGGCAACTCTGTCGATGGCGTCCGGATACCTGGGCGCGGCGCAGACGTTGTACCGGCTATCGGTGGAGCGCGCCAAGCCGGACATGGAGCGGGAGGCGGGCTTCCAGCAGCGCGACTGGCCGAGGCTGCGCGACGCGCAGGACCGGCTTCAGCGCACGCTGGATGTCACGGTGGACCGGGCGCTGCTGCACTGGGCGATGTTTCTTGCCTCCGCTCTTAACCCCGATCAGCGGATCGTTGCACTGGACGAAGCTGCCGGGCTGAGGGCGGCGATGCCGGCGGCGGAATCGGGGAAGGCGATCGACGCCTATCTCCAGACGCTGTTCGCCGGCACAAAGCTGGGCGATCGGGAATTCCGGCTGGGCCTGATGGAGAAGAGCACGGCCGACCTGGTGGCGACCAAGGACCCGTTCATCCTGCTGGCGGCGGCGCTGGACCCGCTGGTCGAGGCGAATCGGGAGGCGATGAAGAGTCGCGCCGGAGCGCGGTCGCGGCTGGCGCCGCGTTACATGGAAGCGATGCTGGCGAAGGCAGGCGGGCTGGTGGCGCCGGACGCGAACAGCACCCTGCGCGTGACGTATGGACAGGTGAAGGGCGTGGACGCGAAGGACGGCCTGTTTTACAAGCCGCAGACCACGCTGGCGGGCATCGTGCAGAAGCAGACCGGGGACGGGGACTTCAACGCGCCCCAGGTGCAACTGGATGCCATCAAGGCGTTGCGTGCCGGCAAGAAGACATCCTACCTGGATAAGGCATTGGGCGATGTTCCGGTCAACTTCCTGTCGACGGTGGATACGACCGGCGGCAATTCCGGGTCGCCGACGCTGAACGCGAAGGGCGAACTGGTGGGGCTGCTGTTCGACGGCACATACGAGTCGGTGGCGTCCAACTATGTGTTCGACACGGTGAGCACGCGGTCGATTCACGTGGACGTGCGGTACATGCTGTGGAACATGGCGGATGTGGACGGCGCCGGCCATCTGCTGGAGGAGATGGGGATCGCGCCGGTGCGGTCGGCGGGGGTGAGATAGCACTACATTCCGCGGATCCATTTGAGGATCGTGGTGTATTCGGGCGAGTCCCTGGTCCAGCGCTGGCCGCCGCCGTGGGCGGTGGTTTTCGCGTTCACCACGCCTTCGGACTCCGAGGTCGAGGTCGGCTTGCGCAGGAGGAGGCTGTTCTCGGGGTCGCGGCGGTCTACGACGTTGCGCACGGTTTCCCAGGTGGCGTTGAAGAGAGTGTGGGTCTCGTGGCAGTTGACGCAGGCGTAGCCATCGGCGCCCTTGCGGGTGAGGATGGGCTCGATGTTGGCATCGAAGTAACTTTTGTCGAGCGGCTGAGCGGCGGAGACCGGGGCGGTGGAGGCGGCCTTGGCGTTGCGCGGGGGTGGCAGGTGGAAGGCTTTGGCGACGTCGGGCGCGGTGTCGAGCTTGCGTGAGAGCTCGAGGACGGTTTCGCTGCGGCCGCCGGCGGCGCGCTCAACGCCGTCGTAGGGCGTCTCGCGCACCAGGAGGGATGCGCGGCGGGCCAGGTCGCGCATTTCGGCGTCCGGAGAATCGAGCAGGGGCGCGAGGGCTTTGGCAAGAAGGGCGGCGCTGGATCCGAAGAAGGCGATCTGCTCGATGTCGTTGCCGATGCGGCTGTAGACGAGGGGCGCGTTGGGCACGGCGCCGGTGAGGTCGTAGACGTCGCCGCGGCGCAGCGGGAACTCGACCAGGGCTGCCAGCAGGTGCTTCTTTTGCGCTTCCGGGCCTTGGGCCAGCACGTGCGCGAACTTGCCGGCGAGCTGGGATTCCACGCCGAGCCGGCCCTGGATGGCGCGGTCGCGGTCTTCGGGACGGCCGAGCAGCGCCACCCAATTGTTGTACAGGTATCGGATATTCTCGTCGGCGAGGTTGTAGACGGCGTCATGCAGATTGGTTTCGATCCAGGGCTGCTGCGGCTGCGCCAGGGCGGCGAGAAGCGTGTCTTCGATCTCGCCGCGCGTCGCGGGATCGGCGTTCCAGAACCACGCCTGCCAGAGTCCCTGGATGGCCTGCATGCGCACGGCGATCACGGGATCGGAGGTGAGCTTTTCGAGGGCGGCGATCAGCTCCTTGCGCGGAGCGAGGGCGGCGAAGTGGTGGGCGAAGACGCGGGTGGCGCCCCAGCGGACGCGGGCGTCCCGCGAGCGGAGGGCGGAGAGCAATTCGCTGTCGCCGGTTTCGGGATGGGCTGCGTACACCTGACGCAGCGTCCACGCGGCGGAGCGCTGCACCAGCTTGCTGGGATCGCCGAGCAGTTTCACGAGCAGCGGCACGGTTTCGGGCAGTGCGAGGCGGCCCAGGGTCTCGACCGCCGCCTGGCGCACCAGCACTTCGTTGGAGGCGGTGAGATCCTGGATGACGCTCAGCACGGCGGCGGGCGGCCGCTCCCAGACATCATCGAGCGCGCGCAAGAGGTACGCCGGGTCGGCGGGAAGGGAGCGCGGCACCGGGACATCCCAGCCTTTGGTGTGTCCCGGGCCTGGATAGAGGCTGCTCAGGGCGAGCACGGCGAACTGGGTTTCGCGGAACGGAGTGCGGAAGTTTTCGTAGGATTGCAGCGGGTCGAGCCAGCCGCCCCAGGGCTGCTGGCGCTCGAGCAGATACTGGACGGCCTTCTGCACCTGGGGATGATCGGCTTTGAGGCCCGCGGCGGCGAGGGCCCAGAGCGCGTGTCCGGTCTGGAACTCCACTTCGGGCTGTTTGGGGTCGAAGGGGAGCGCCCACTGACCGCTCTCGCGCTG
>Ga0335080_10006243_pt1 | contig 12316 bp, 10 predicted proteins | sample Lox_Sample_34_FD_206720 | JGI IMG/M metagenome (GOLD analysis project Ga0335080, IMG submission 206720) | Soil microbial communities from Loxahatchee National Wildlife Refuge, Florida, United States - Lox_Sample_3.4 | ecosystem: Environmental > Terrestrial > Soil > Wetlands | place: USA...
AGCGGCGGTGCTGAGCGCCGGTACGGGCATTTGTCCGCAACTGGAGCTGAGCCGGGTGAAGGTGAACTGGGTGGGAACCGACCAGACCTCCACTCCGAATCCTTCGCTGTGCGGCGAATCGACCAATGTGAAGGAACGCAGCGGGCAGGCCATCAAGGCTTCCGACAAGCGGGCAGAGTACCGCCGGGTGGAGGTCTGGGTGGTGCCTTCCGGCGCGGAGATGCCCGCGGCGGCTGGCGCGGTGAAGGACGCTCCGGCTTCCGAGATCAAGGCCAAGGGCTGTCCGAAGTAGGCGCTGTTTGCAGCAAGGGGGCGGGCTGGCAACGGTCCGCCCCTTTTTCGCGCGTGTCTCACGGACGAAGAAGTAACCGCGATGGCCGCCGCGGCGCGTGATACAACCGAATAAAGTGACGCATCCACCCTTGTTCCAGAGCGAGCTCCCGGGCATCGAGCTCCGCGCGCGCGGAAAAGTGCGCGACGTTTATGCCGCCGGCGATTACCTGGTGATTGTGGCCAGCGATCGCCTCTCTGCCTTCGACTATGTGCTGCCGACACCGATTCCCGACAAGGGACGCGTGCTCACGCAGCTCACTATTTTCTGGCTGGAGCTGCTGCGCGAGCTGGTTCCGAATCACTTCGTCACGGCAAAAGTGGACGAGTATCCGGCGCCGTTCCGGCCGTTCCGGGACCAGCTTGAGGGCCGCTCGATGCTGGTGCGGCGGGCGAGCATGGTCAACATCGAATGCGTCGCGCGCGGTTATCTTTCCGGCTCCGGCTGGAAGGAGTACAAGACCACCGGAGCGGTTTGCGGTATTCCGCTGCCCGCAGGGCTCAGGGAGAGCGACAAGTTGCCGGAGCCGCTGTTTACGCCGTCGACCAAGGCCACCAGCGGTCACGACGAGAATATCGCTTTCGAGGTAGCGGCGAAGGACGTGGGCACTGACGTCGCCGACCGCGTGCGCGCGCTGACGCTGGCCGTATACAGACGCGCGGCCGACTACGCCGAGACGAAAGGCATCATCATCGCGGACACGAAGTTCGAGTTCGGCTTCGTGGGCGACGAACTGGTGCTGGCCGACGAGCTGCTGACGCCGGATTCCTCGCGCTTCTGGCCGCGCGAGCAGTGGAAGCCGGGCGGAGCGCAGCCATCGTTCGACAAGCAGTACGTGCGCGACTATCTGGAAGAGATTCGCTGGAACAAGCAGCCGCCGGCGCCCGCGTTGCCCGACGACGTGATAGCGCGCACCTCCGCGAAATATCGCGAGGCTTACCGGATTCTGTCCGGGAGAGATCTGTGACCTTTATCGACTTCATCCTCCTGGCGGCGATCATCGGTTTTGCCGCCAAGGGGCTGGCGGGCGGTTTCGCCCGGGTGGGTGTGGGGTTCATAGCGACGATTGTGGGGATCTTCTGCGCGTTCTGGTCGTACGGCATCCCCAGCGCGTGGATCATGCCCTACGTGAACTCGCGGCCCATTGCGAATCTGCTGGGCTTTGCGGTGATTCTGGGCGCATTCGGAATCGCGGGCGGGCTGATCGGTCTCGCGCTGGCGAAGATCTTCCGCTGGGTGGGGCTCTCGTGGCTGGACCGGCTGGGCGGCGCGGCGTTCGGCTTCGTGCAGGGCCTGGTGATCGCGATCGCCATCGTGACGGTGGTGGTGGCCTGTTCGCCGACCCCTCCGCCGGACATGGTGGCACGTTCCACCGTGATCCCGTATCTGCTGGGGCCGTCCAATGTGATGGCCGCGATGATTCCGCGCGAGCTGCGCGATTCGTTTCACGACACTACCGACAAAGTCCGCAAGGCCTGGCCGAAGCACAAGTCAGAACCCGACAAGCAAGAGAACTGATGGCGCAATTTGAACTGGTCATCTTTGACCTCGACGGAACCCTCATTGACTCCAAGCTCGATCTGGCACATGCTGTGAATGCAGCGCGCGCCCATATGGGCCTGGGGCCGCTGGAGTTCGAGCTGATTTATTCCTACGTCGGCAACGGCGCCCCCGTGCTGATGCGCCGCGCGATGGGGCCGGAGGCGAGCGAGGCGGACGTGCAGCGCGCGCTCGATTATTTCCTCGACTGGTACGGCGATCACAAGCTGGACAACACGTGCCTCTATCCGGGCGTGCGTGAAGCGCTGGACCGGTTCCGGGACGCCGGCGTAGCCATGGCCGTGCTCACGAACAAGCCGGTGCGCATCAGCCGCGCGATTGTCGCGGGACTTGGGGTAGGCGGTCACTTCTTTCAGGTCTACGGCGGCAACAGCTTCACGGACAAGAAGCCGCATCCGGCCGGCGTGGACAAGCTGATGGAGGAACGAGCGATGGACCGGGCACATACGCTGGTGGTGGGGGACAGCGGAGTGGACGTACGCACCGCGCGCAACGCCGGAGTCGCCGTGTATGGGGTCACGTACGGCTTCGCACCGGAGTCCTTCGAAGCCGATCCGCCTGACATGCGCTTTGAGAGCATGCCGGCGCTGGCCGATCACGTTCTGAGGACCTAATCAGACCGGCACCCAGGCGCCTTCAGCGGCCGCACGGAACACTGCGTCGATCACCGCCATGTTGGCGATGGACTCCTCCAGCGGAGTGGGGACCTCGGTGTTGTCCAGGATGGCGCGAGAGAACAGATCGCCCTGGATGCCGTACTGGTCGCAGATGGGAAACTCCTCGACACGGATGCCACGGCCAAACAGATCGCCGGTGGTGTCCACCAGAATGCGCGTGGGACGATCGGGCGGCGCGTTAAAGGGGATCTCCAGCTCAATGCGGCCTTTCGCACCGAGGATTTGCATGCGCTGGTGCGGCGACATCTGCGTGCTGCAGGTAAAGACCGCGTGGCCGGTGGGGAATTCGAGCACCGCGGAGGTGAGCCGGTCGATTTGCAGGTCGGGGTCGCGCTCGATTGTGGCCGAGACGCGGCGCGGTTCTGCCCCGAAGATGAACCGGGAGGTCACGATCGGATAGCAGCCGATGTCCATCAGGGCGCCACCTCCCCATTCGGCGATGTTGCGGATATTCTTCGGATCGCGATTGAAATAGCTGAAGGCGCCAACAACCGCGCGTAGCTCGCCGATGCCTCCGGCGCGGACGATCTCCCGCGCCCGCAGCCATTGCGGGTGTGTGCGCACCATGAACGCTTCGCCGATCTTCACGCCGGTGCGATCGCGCGCCTCGATCAACGGGCGCACCTCGGCGGCGTTGAGCGCGATTGGTTTTTCGCACAGCACGTGCTTGCCCGCCTCAGCCGCGCGAATCGACCAGGGTACATGCAGGTGATTCGGCAGCGGGTTGTAAATGGCGTCGATTTCAGGGTCGGCCAGCAGGTCCTCGTAGGAGCCCCAGGCTTTGGCGATGTGGGCCTCGTCGGCGGCTGCGCGAGCGCGAGCCAGATCGCGCGAAGCGATTGCCGCGATCTCACACCAGCGGCCGCCCTGCATCCCCGGAATCACCTTCCTTCGCGCGATGTTGGCCGCGCCGAGTACGCCCCATCGAACCTTGTCCGGCATAACCGAACTCGATTTTCGCACGTCAGAAGAGTACGATCCTGGAAGGGAGGCGGAGATGCGAGCAGCGTGCTTGTTCGTAGCACTTTCGAGCGCCTTGTGTGCGATGGCGCAGGACCCGGCGAAGACGGCGGAGCAGGCACCGGCGGCGACGGAGAACGAACAGTCCCCCAGGGCTCCTGCGAGCGAGAAGTTCCGCGCTCTGACAGCCAGCCGTCCGGACAAGGTCTGCGCGGTGCGGCTTCTGGAGATGCCGATTCCGAAGGACGAGAAGTTCACGATTCGTACTACGCGCCCGCCAAAGATCGATCCGGGGATTCTCGCCGAGCCGCCGGCCCCCGCCTGCCCCAAGGAGAAGACAGAACCGCAACCGTTACAGAAGTGACGTCCGGCGCCGATCAGGAAACGCGGAACAGGCTGAACCTCTGCACCTTCGGCTTGATGGGGTTCTCCTCGCCGGCCAGCGCGCAGGCGAAGTCCATATAGGCGAACCCGAACTCGTTGTCCGCTTCCGGGACCCGAGCCTCTGAGATAACCCGCTGGGCCATCTTATAGTCGTTGCGGATGGTGGCCGCGACCGGGTGCTGCAGGATTTTCTCGACATCCAGCGATGACAGACCGTCCTTCTGCCAGCGGTTCAGGATGGCGAACAGGCGTCCGTCCTCGACCCCCCACCGCGCCAGCTCCTGACAGCGTTGGCGCGCCAGCGAGAGCGATGGCAGCTCAGGAGTAGTGACGAGATAGACCGCGTGGGCGGTGCGAACGACCTCCGCCGTTGCCGAGTTGACCACTTCCGGCAGATCCACCATGACGAAATCGTAGCGAGGCAGTACAAACCGGAGAAGCTGATAGTAATCCGACCAGCCGGGCACGGGCTCCTTGATGGAGGTATCGGTGACCAGGTAGTCCACGCCGCTTGCGCGTACCAGACAACGGTCCCAGTCGGTCACGTCCATGATCTTGGCGTGATTCAGAGCGTGGCGGATGGAGCTGCGGGGCCTGGCGTCGAGGATGGTGGCAAAGAGCCCGGAGTGGAGATCGGACTCCATCACGAGGACTTTCTTGCGGAGTTGGCGGGCCAGCATTCCCGCCGTATTCATGACCGTAGTACTAGCGCCGCTGCCGGCCTTGCCAGGGAGAAATGCGAGCAGGTTCGGGTGATGAGCGGGCGACGACTCGCGGACTACGCGCTGGAGGATGTCCTCCACTTCAACTACGCTGAAAGGCCATTTCAGGACATCGTAGACGCCGCACTCGGGGTGGGCAGCCAGGACTTCGCGCATATCGATCGCCGTGATGACGATGATGGGCATTTTGGGATCGGCCACGTGGATCGCCTGGGCGTACACGAGGTCGCGCTCGAGGTCCGCGACCTCAAGGAGGACGGCGTCGGGGTTGCAGGTACCCAGTGTACGTGCGATCTCGAACCCGGTGGGCTCACTGTCGACCAAGCGTTCGAGGGCGAACTCGATGGACTGGTCCGCAATGCTGCGTACCAGGGCAGCCAGACCAGGGTCCAGAGAAAACAGGACGGCGCTAAGCAAGAAATCTCCCGGGGATGTGCAACACCCCTTATTGTTATCGGCATTTCCCCTGCAGAACTTATGTCGACGGGGCAATCACCGAATCTCTAGTGTAGCCGGGGTCTTTGGGAGGGGATGCCTTAGGCCGAACCGTTCGGCAACCAGGCTGGTGCAGCGTGTTACAACGGCTAAATGGGTCAATCGGGTTCCGCCGGACGCGTGGTCAGAGCACTGTCTCCCGCGCAGAGGGACGAGCTAGTCCACTACATCAACCTCAAACTGGTAGCGCTTGGCCAGCCGTTCAGCCGGAGCACCGCCGATCGCCACGCTCTGGACGTGGCTGGGCCCCTGTTGCGCAACTACCACCAGAAAGATCAACTACTTGGGAATCGCCTTTGTCCCGCCGATCACCGTATCCAGGAATTCCTCGACAGCTACCTGAGCGATGTCTGCCCGGAGAGTGTCCCGCGTCTGCCTTCCAGCACGTTCGTGCTCGACCGGCCGCGGCTGGCGCGTGTGATGTCGCTGCCGCCGGGCACGCCGAGCTTTCGTTCAACCTGTCTGGATTCCTACCGCATCGCGCAGGGGATCCTGCACAATCCAAAGAGCGACCGCCGGACCACACAGGGTCTGTTTCATATCGTGGAGGGTGGTCTGCCAGTACCGGCGGACAAAACCGTGGTCCCGAAGGTAACGTTTGCCCGGTTTCTGGCGGCGGCGCTTCGCCCGCCCGACGACATTTCGGTCCTGCCGTTTACGGCAGACCAGCCCGAGGGGGTCCACCTTTTCGTTTCGCTGCTTCTCCGGCCTGTGGTGTGCCCGGATACGGGGCGCGATCCCCGGAAGACGATGGAGATCCGGTTCTTTGCTCCGGGTACGCTGGTCAGCAATCTGGATTTTGTCGAGACGATCTTCGGGAATGGCGGCGACCCATATCTGCCAGAAAATGACGCGGCCCTCGACGTGACGCACTGGACCGGCCACAGCGGCTGCGTCATACTCGCGCCGCACCTTGTGGGCATACGCAAAGTGGACGCCGGCCTGCCTCACTACGACCAGGCTACCGAGCGGCAGCGCCGCGACGGCATGTGCTGGAAGGACGAAGCCGAACTATACAACGGCGGCCATGCCTTCAAGCTCGCCTGCCGCGACCGTCGCGGCGTCATGGTGACAATTATTGCCGACAACTACTTCGGATACTGCAAGAAAGAAGTCAAGACTCAGATCAGCTTTGCCGCGAACCTTTACGGACTATGCGAGGAGGAACACGCAGGCGGAGCCATCGCCTATCCGGCCTACATCCTGGGGCAGGACTTCCGCGCCGACCGGCCTTCGATCAAGAAAGCCCCGTTTTCCGAGGTCGCGCGGCTGCTTGGCGACCGAATCGAGGTGAGGCCGGAGGGCTACGCTGTCGATCGCAGCCATTCCAGCATCTACTACGTTCCTGGAACGGCCGAGTTCAACGTCCGCGAGGGGGTGGTTCGATGGACGCACGATGGTGTTCAGCGCCAGCTCACCCTGCTTCCTGACGTGGCGTATGTGCTGCCGTCGGGCTACAAGGTGCGGCTGGAAAAACAGCTCGGCGGCAGTCTGTGGCGGCTGGTGGGATCGGTAGCGCACGGAACGCTCTGTCACAAACCGTGCACGGTTTCCGGCGGAGGCAAGTCGGAGATCTCAAAATCCATTTCCAGTGTGCTGCTGACCGGCCCGATCTTCGTACGCGACTATTTTCACGATCTCGACCAGGTGACAGAGATTCTGAAGAAGGACTTTTCGAACATCTACAAGCAGCCGCAGCCGGCCGCGCGCGCGGGCCGTCCTATTCTCAGCCTGGAACGGTCGCTCGGATCGGTGATCAAGCTCTTGACCGCGTCGAACGAATACACCGACGAATACAACGACTGGCTCCATTACCTGCCACAGACGATTCGGCAGCTCGTTTTCGCGTTGAAGCGGTATTACCGACCCGAATGGGGCGAGAACTGGCGCGCGCACTTCACTGTGGATCGGATCAACGGCTACGTGGGTCACGAACTGAAGTACAACAACCAGAAGCTGGTGGGCAACTATCTGCGCGTCGGCTTCGACGATAAGGGTTCGTGGCGGATCTACAAGCTGCGGCCGGATTTTCACCCGGCCGACAAAGTGCAGGTGGAGGATGACATCACCGCCTCGGTCGTCGTTCCGCGTCATTTGCTGAGCGATTTCGACGCGAAGTATCCGAACAAGAGCGCGCGCCTGGTGGAGAATTGCGAGGAGTATCTGTTTCAGCGCCCGGACGACGCGATCCATCGGGGTTTTGACGCGCAGGCCGAAGCCGACCTCGCAACGCCGGGCACCTTCATCTCCAATTTCGAACCGCTCACCAGCGCCGAAGCGCGCGCGATGGTGGACCACGTGGTCGATTTCGATCAGTTCACCGCGCCGATGAAGCGCTTGCTGGAGGACTTCTCGCATGGGCACGAGTCCGGCTACGTGGTGGCGTCGGACCGGCCGCGGATGGTGAACGACGCGCCATCGAAGAATCCGCGTTACCTGCAGCATCGGCCCGACCGCGTGCACGCGCGCGAAACGCACCTGGCGGAGATGTGCGCCCGTCTGGACCGCGGCGTGCCGTCTGACCAGCCGCTGCACTTTCCCGTGAATGCGGTGCTCGCGGGACGCCGTGGCAATCCCGCGGACGTTGCCGTCGGACTGCCTCCACTCGCTGTTTACAACCCGATTCACTATCAAGAGCTGCCGGAGTTGTTCATGGACTTCGTGTGCAGCCTGACCGGCAAGTCGCCCTCAACGACGGGTTTCGGCAGCGAAGGCGCGCTCACCAAGGGCCCGTTCAATGCGCTTTCGCCGGTAGTGGACCTGAACAACGCGCTGGTCGCGTTCATCCTCACCGAATACGCGGGATTCACGACAGCTGCGGGCTACGCAGGCCCGCGTTATCGGGTCGATCACGACATCAGTATGCTGGTGCCGGAGCTGTGGTGCCGGATTCGCGTAGAGGAACGGGATCCGAAGTTTCTGATCGAGGGTGGCCTTCTCGAAAAGCTCGATGATTTTGAGCACAAGGGGAGAACAATTCCGGCCAGCCGGCTAGGCTACCGTATCACCGGTCTGTTTGCCGAGCGTTTTCTGGGCCGCATGTTCGAAACGCCGGACACGATCTTCACCGAGGAAATATTGCGGCCGGAGAAACAGGATCTGGAAGCGTACGTGGCCGGGGTGGAGGCCATCGCCGCCGCGCAGAAGCGGGTGGCGTTGAACTACTTCGAGGATGGCAGCGTGGAGGGCGCTTGTCCGCCGCTGCGTGCGCTGCTGCACATCATGGCCCACGGCTGCTGGGAAGGGAAGGGTGTGGACCACCCCGATGTGCGCGCGATGTTCACCCGCGAATCGCTGCTGAAGAGCGACTGGTATGCGGAGCGTCTGCGCGTGAAGCAGGAGCGCGAGATCGCGCTCTGGCGCCGCCACGTGGCCAGCCTCGAGACCTTTCGCGCGAACGCCAGCGCCGATCAAATCGATGTGGAAGCACGCCGCGAGACCGCGCGCGAACAACTCGCCCGCGTCAGCGCGCCAGCGTACCTGGAAGAGCTGGTGGGCACCATCGGCGCGGATCCTTTCACAGGGCAGTGGTAAGGAGTGGAGCGAGTTGCGTCAGGCTATGAGCCGGCAGTGCCGACGAGGATGATGGCGAACGACTGATTGCCGAGCTTTTCCTGAAGCACCCAGTCGGTCTCGCCCTGCTTGTCGAGGCCGGCGGCGTAGTCGGGGTCGGGGTTCCAGATGCTGAGAACCAGCGGATGAGTTGCGCCCGACGCTTTCTTGCTCATAGCAACGAGCTGGTCGAATGTCGGGGTGGCGTTGAGGTCCGCATCGGCGGCCGCGGAGGAGAGCAACGCGAAGTCGCGCTGCGGAGCGACGCCCTGATGGTCGCCATTCACCGGGTAGTAGCTGTAGCGCAGCGTGTAGACGCCGGGCTGGATGGCGGTGCCGCGGCGGTCGGACCCTTTTTCGGGATAACGGATGACGCCGAGCAGCGAGCCGTGCGGGACTGTGGGCAGGGTGAGGTCGGATTCGGTGGATTTGGGACCTGAAGGCGCGGTGGTGCGCAGCCAGATCTCGCAGACAGTGCCCTTAGGCCCAGTTACGCGAACGCCGTCCTTCTGCAGTGCGTCGCGAATAGCGGGCGCGACATCGGAGGGCGGCGCACCGGCGGGCTCGGTCTTGTACTGTCCGAATGCCGCTGCGCTGGCGGCAAAGATGAAAGCGATTCTTACGGCGGTTCCCATAGAACTCATATTGGCAGAGACGAGACGGTCACGAGGTCCGTTAGCGGCATAATGGACTTGGCTATGTCACCTGACCGACGTAACGTTCTTCAGTTTGCCAGCCTTCTCAGCGCGCTTCCCCTGATGGGAGCCGAGAGCGCCGCGCCGCGGATTTCCGCCTCCATCGTGCATCAGCGGCAGGCACAACGGAATCCGCACGAGTGGGGCGACCACTTCCTCTACTTCCACGGCACCACGGCGAATGGACGCACGGCGTCGGCGGGTAGCGTGTGGGTGAAGCCGGGGATGGAGCCGCATCCGCCGCACCGCCACACTGAAGATGAGTTCCAGGTGATCGTCGAAGGCACGGGCGAGATGCTGCTGGAGGATAAGGTGACCCCCGCGGGTCCGGGCACGATGATGTACTGCGCGGGTAACCAGCTCCACGGCGTGAAGAACACCGGTGAGACGCCGATGATCATTTATTACTGCCAGTGGCAGGCGTGAGCATGCAGCGACTGTACGTTCTCTGCACCGGCGGCACGATCGAGAAGGTCTACTCGGAGCAGAGCGGCTCTGTCCAGAATCTCGACAGCAAGATCGACCGCTATCTGCGCGCGCTGCGTTTGCCGGAACTGGAGGTGCGCACGGTCCGGCTGATGAACAAGGACAGTCTGGAGATGACCGGCGAGGACCGGCAGATGGTTCTCGACGCAGTCCGCGAGCGGCTGGCCGAGCCCGCGCCCATCGTGATCACACACGGCACCGACACAATGGTGGAGACGGGCATGGTGCTGAAGAACGAAGTACCCGAGCTCGCGGTGCCAATTATCCTTACGGGCGCCATGACCCCCCTCGGATTTGAAGGCAGCGACGGATTGCAGAATCTCACGGAAAGCCTGCTCGCGGCGCGCATCCTCGGCCCCGGCGTGTATGTGGTGATGCACAATGAGGTGTTCCCGGTGGAGCGGGTGCGCAAGGATCGAGAGAGAGCGCGCTTCGTATGGAAGTGAAGCGCGAGCGGCTGACGCTTCCGCTCACCATATTCGTTAGCGCGTTCCTGCTGTTCCAGGTGCAGCCTATCATTGGGCGGTACGTACTGCCGTGGTTCGGCGGCGGGCCGGCGGTATGGAGCACGTGCCTGTTGTTCTTCCAGGTGGCGCTGCTGGCAGGCTACGGATACGCGCACTGGCTGGGGTCGCGCGGGAGCGCGCGGACACAGGCAACAATTCACATCGTGCTGCTGCTGGCGTCGCTGACATTGCTGCCGATCGCGCCCGGCGCAATGTGGAAGCCGACGGGCCCGGGCGATCCGGCAGGGCGCATCCTGCTGCTGCTTACCGCGACGGTAGGCGGGCCGTACGTGATGCTGTCGGCCACGGGGCCGCTGTTGCAACGCTGGTTCAGCCTGAGCGAGCCTGGGCAATCGCCGTACCGGTTGTATGCGCTGTCGAACGTGGGGTCGTTTCTCGCGCTGCTGAGCTATCCGTTCGTCGTAGAGCCGGTGTTGCGTCTGCACACGCAGGTGATGGTGTGGACCGCGGTGTATGTGGTGTTCGTGGTGTTGTGCGGGCGGTGCGCGTGGCGGTTCGCGGGGGTGCGGGCGGTGGCGTCCGCCGAGACCGGGGACGAATCTCGGCGGCCATCGGTGGGGACGATCCTGTACTGGCTCGGGCTGGCGGCATGCGGATCGACGCTGCTGATGGCCACGACGAACCAGATGTGCCGCGAGATCGCCGTGATCCCGTTCCTGTGGGTGGTGCCGCTCTCGATTTATCTGCTCACGTTCATCCTGTGTTTCGAGCATGAGCGGTGGTACCGCCGTATCGTGTTCGCGATACTGGCGGGAGTGCTTGCGCCGGCGTGCTGCGGGCTGATCGCGGCGGGATGGGCGGTGCCATTGTGGGTTCACCTCAGCACATACTCCGTGGCGCTGTTCGTGCTGTGCATGCTGTGCCATGGCGAGCTGGCGCGGTCCAAGCCGGCGGCATCGCACTTGACGCTGTTCTACCTGATGGTGGCGGCGGGCGGCGCGGTGGGCGGGGTGTTCGTCGCGCTGGCAGCGCCGCGGATGTTCGACACATACCTGGAATATCCGATCGGTCTGGCGGCAGCGTGCTTGTTTGGGTTTATCGGCTGGGCGCGCGCAGGTGCTTTGCGCGAATGGACCAGCTTGAACCTCCGCGTACGCGTGCCGCTGGCGGCGCTGGCGCTGGGCTCTGTCACGGCCGCGGTCACTTCGGTGATGACGGAGCAGCAACCGGGGCTGGCGGCGTGGCGCAACTTTTACGGCATTCTCCGCGTTTCGCAGGACACCGACGTTAACGGGCCGCTGCGCAAGCTGATGCACGGGCGCATCCAGCACGGGTTCCAGTATCTGACTGTGAGCAAGCGCGAGTGGCCCACCACCTACTACGGTCCACATAGCGGAATCGGGCTGGTGCTGAACAGCTACCATCCGGCGAGCCGGCGCGTGGGCGTGATCGGCCTTGGCACTGGCACAATTGCGGCGTACGGGCAGCCGGGCGAGGTGTTCCGCTTTTACGAGATCAATCCCGATGTGCGCACGATCGCTCGGGGCTGGTTTTCGTATTTGAAGGACTCACGAGCACGGACCGAGGTGATGCTGGGCGATGCGCGCGTGCAACTGGAGCGCGAGCTCGCCGAAGGGCATCCACAGGAGTTCGATGTGCTCGCGGTGGACGCATTCTCGAGCGACGCGATTCCAATCCACCTGCTGACGGCGGAATGCGCGGATGTCTACCGCCGACACCTGAAGCCGGACGGAGCGCTGTTGTTGCACATTTCGAACAAGTCGCTCAACCTGCAACCCGTGGCGCGCGGCATAGCGAAGCATCTGGGCTGGCAGGCGATGTACATCGACAGCGACGACGAACGCGCGCGGGGCGAATTCGGGTCTTCCTGGGTGCTGATCACGCGAAATCCGGCGCTGCTGGAGAGTGCGGCGATTCAGCAACAGGACACTGAATGGGACAATCCGCGAGAAACGCCGATAGTGTG
>Ga0335080_10006244_pt1 | contig 12316 bp, 10 predicted proteins | sample Lox_Sample_34_FD_206720 | JGI IMG/M metagenome (GOLD analysis project Ga0335080, IMG submission 206720) | Soil microbial communities from Loxahatchee National Wildlife Refuge, Florida, United States - Lox_Sample_3.4 | ecosystem: Environmental > Terrestrial > Soil > Wetlands | place: USA...
CACCATTCCGCCGCAAATCGAAACGCTCATCCAATGGGCGATGCGCGGTCCCGAAACGATTGAAATCGGCGCGCGCCGGACGCCGGCCGAGACGGTGAAGCACGTCATCTATCCCGTGGCCGATTCGCAGAAATCCGATCTGCTGCTCGAATTGTTGAAGCGCGTGAATTACAACTCGGTGCTGATTTTCTGCCGCACGAAGCACGGGGCCGACCGCGTCGTGGGATTGCTCAAGCGGAACAATCACGCCGTGGCCGTGTTGCACTCCAACCGCACCCAGCGGGAACGCGAGCAGGCGTTGCAGGGTTTCCGCTCCGGCCGCTACGAAGTGTTGGTGGCCACGGACATCGCCGCGCGCGGGCTGGACATCGCGGATGTGAGCCACGTCATCAACTACGACGTGCCGCAGCATCCGGAGGATTACATCCACCGCATCGGGCGCACGGGCCGGGCGGAGCATACCGGCGATGCCTTCACCATCATGACCGCCGAGGATGGCAGCCACGTCTTCGCCATCGAACGTTTCATCAGCCAGAAAATCCCGCGCGTGAAGCTGGAGAATTTCAATTACAAATACACTATGCTGTTTGAGGAGGGAAAACCCGGCCAGCCCAAGGGCGGCTATGGCGGCAAGGCGCGCGGCGTGCGCATCCACGGCGGCTATCACTTCGCCCCCGGCAGACGCAGAAGGTAGAAACGGAGTGCGCTCGTCCTCGGGCGCAGCAACGCACGGGAAGCGATACGGCTTTGAATTTTCTGACGAGATGGAGATTTGAACATTGCTGTGGCCGGGGACGGCCACACTCCGGCTTACGGAGAAGGTAAAACGCAGCAACGGAATTGGCGGGGCGGTGTTGGATTGATTGTATGAGTGAACCTGAGAAAAAATCATCATTGGGGGCGAAATTTATTTTTGGGGTCGTGATTATCTGTCTCATCGGTTTCTTCGTTTGGCTGTCAGTACGAAATTCCATTTGCAATGAATGGCCCAGTTCGGCCTATTCCTGCATTAACGTTCTGCGGCAGATTGACGCTGCGGCCCAGGAATTCGCTCTGGAAAGAAGCAAGACCAATGGTGAAGCCATCAATTATCCCGACGACCTGACACCTTACATCAAACTCAACAGCGCCGGCAAGATTCCGCCGTGTCCACAGGGCGGCATTTATTCCATTAAGAAAGTCGGCGACGTTCCGACCTGCTCGCTCGGCACCACCATCACCCCGGCCCACGTTTTGCCCTGAGCCGCGGAGCGGCGATAGATGGTAGCCCACGGTGACAACCGTGGGTTTGCGAAGCAAGCGGTTCAAGCTCTGCCAGGAGCGGCAGAAATTTTTGTCGGCACCATTCTTTCGCCCCATCCGGGGCTTATGCCCGACCAAACCATTACCCACAGTTCACGCCGCGGGCTACTATCTGACGTGCCTCCGGTGCTGTGGGGGACAAAACAAAAACCGCCCTGCGGCTTGAGCCGGAGGGCGGTGTGAAAAACACGCGGTTTACTTGTCTTCCGGAATCCGCATCGAGTAGAACGAGCGATAAACGAAGACCAGCGCGACGACAAAGAAGAATGCGCCGATGGCGATCTTCAACGTGTGCTTTTCTGCCGGCATGGTCACCGCAATCTGGGTCGCCAGCAGGCCGAACAGCGTGGTGAACTTGATCACCGGGTTCATCGCCACGGACGAGGTGTCCTTGAACGGATCGCCCACGGTGTCGCCCACGACGGTCGCGGCGTGGAGGTCGGTGCCCTTCTGACGGAGGTCCACCTCGACGATTTTCTTGGCGTTGTCCCACGCGCCGCCGGCGTTGGCCATGAAGATCGCCTGGAACAGACCGAAGAACGCGATGGCCACCAGGTAGCCGATGAAGAAATACGAGTTGAAGAACGCCAGCGCCAGCGCCATGCAGAAAATGACGATGAAGATGTTCCACATGCCCTTTTGCGCATAGACGGTGCAGATGCGGACGACTTCCTTGCTGTCCTTCTCGGAGGCCGTCTTGGCGTCCAGCTTCATGTGTTCCTTGATGTAAACCACAGCGCGATAGGCGCCGGTGACGACTGCCTGGCAGGATGCGCCGGTGAACCAATAAATCACCGCGCCGCCCATGAGCAGGCCGAGGATGATTTCGGGTTGCACGATGCTCAAATGTTCAATGACGTTGCCGAACAGGTTTTGCAGCAGGATGATGATGCCGAATACCATGGTGGTGGCGCCGACGACGGCGGTGCCGATGAGCACCGGCTTGGCCGTGGCCTTGAAGGTGTTGCCCGCGCCATCGCCCTTTTCGAGCTGGTACTTGGCGTTTTCGAAGTCGGGTTTGAACCCGAAGTTCTTCTCAATGTCTTCTTTGATGCCCGGGCGGCCTTCGATCTGGCTCAATTCATAGACTGACTGGGCGTTGTCAGTGACGGGGCCGTAGCTGTCCACGGCGATGGTCACCGGCCCCATGCCCAAGAAGCCGAAGGCGACGAGGCCGAAGGCGAAGATGGGCGCGGCGAATTTGAAGGTTTCCGGCATCAACGCCACAATCGGCGAACCCTGGTAGGTGGCGAACAGGACGCTGATAAACATCAGCGCCAGAATGCACAAGCCCATCCAGAACGCGGAGAAATTGCCCGCCACAAAACCGGACAGGATGTTCAGCGAAGCGCCGCCGTGTTTGGAACAATTGGTGACTTCCTTCACGTGCTTCGAAGTGGTGCTGACGAAAATCTTGGTGAATTCGGGAATCAACGCGCCAGCCACGGTGCCGCAGGAAATGATGGCCGAGAGCACCCACCAGAGGTTGGAATCGAAATGGGTGGTGGCATCAATGCTTTGTTTCGCCAGCAGGAAATAACTGGCGGCAAAGGTAATGAGGATGGACACCGCCGAGGTAATCCAGACCAGATGGGTCAGCGGCGCTTCAAAGTCGAAATCTTTTTGATGGCCGTATTTGGCCTGACTGAACGCCTGGTTCAGAAAATAAGAAACCAGCGACGTTACAATCATCAGCGCGCGCATGACAAACAGCCAGATGATGAGCGTGGCGCAAACGGCTTGAGATTGTTCCAACGCCAGCGCCAGGAACGCAATCAGCGCCACCCCGGTCACGCCGTACGTTTCAAAACCATCCGCCGTCGGGCCGACCGAATCGCCGGCGTTGTCGCCGGTGCAGTCCGCGATCACGCCCGGATTCTTCGGGTCATCTTCGGGCAGCTTGAAGATGATTTTCATCAGGTCGGACCCGATGTCGGCAATCTTGGTGAAAATACCACCGCAAATACGGAGGGCGGAGGCGCCGAGGGATTCACCAATGGCAAAGCCGATGAAGCACGGGCCGGCGAGGTCCTTGAGGAACACCAGGATGCAAATCATGAAGAACAGTTCGACACAGACGAGCAGCAGGCCGACGCTCATACCGGAGCGGAGCGGGATGCACAACGTGGCGAACGGGTTGCCCTTGAGGGCGGAAAACGACGCGCGGGAGTTGGAAACGGTGTTGATGCGAATGCCGAACCAGGCGACGCCGTAGGAACCGAGAATACCCAGGATCGAGCAGGCCAGGATGAGAATCACCTCGCCAAAGCCTTTGTGTTCGAGCCCCTTGAAATAGAAAAAGATGCAGGCGGCGATCAGCAGCCAGAGGATGGCGAGGAACTTGCCTTGCTGGAACAGGTAGGTTTTGCAGGTCTCCCAAATGGTGTGTGAGACGTCGCCCATGCATTTATGCACCGGCAGGTTCTTGGTCTGCACGTATTGCACCAGCCCGAAGGCGGCGCCGACGAAGCAGAGGAAAATGCCCACGTACATCAGCGTTACGCCGCTGACGCCGCCCAAGCCGTCGAATTTCACCTGGGTCAGGTCGGGAATTTTTATGTCCGCTTCACCGGCAAACACGTTGGATGCAAGGCCAAACAGGCAAAATACGGCAATTGCCCACAATAAACTTCTGGTTTTTTTCATAAAAAAGTGTTGGGGGCGGAGGCTAACAAAGTCCCCCCTTGCCGCCAACCATATTTGGCAAAGAACTTTCCAAAAATTGAACTGAATTTGGGCAAAACCTGACGATTTGGCTGCTTTCAGGCCGGTAACATGGTCATTAGCAGGGCCATTAGAATTCGAGGACGAGCCAAAAACAGTCATCGACGTGAACTTCCTGGGAGCGCCGGCGTCTCGCCGGCCAGTCGGGAGCTGAAAACCAGAACTCGCCGGCGAGACGCCAGCGCTCCCGGGAATTGTCCCCGGTTTCGAGAAACACTCACCTTTGGAATTGCCGCAGCCATTGCATTTGACCTTGTCGCTTGCGGCGCGTTTCCGCATCTTTGCCGTGATGGACGAACGCGCGGTTTCCACCTTGAACAAACCGGACGTGGCGTTGGAACTGACGCTGCGCCCGTCACTCTTTTCCGAATTCACCGGCCAGTCCAAGGTCAAGGAGCGCCTTGAAATTGCCGTGCAGGCGGCGAAGCAACGGAAGGAGGCGCTCGACCACATCCTGCTCAGCGGTCCGCCCGGTTTGGGCAAAACCACGCTCGCTTACATCCTCGCCAAGGCCATGGGCGCCAATCTCAAAAGCACCAGCGGCCCGACCATCGAGAAAGCCGGCGACCTCGCCGGGCTGCTCACGAACCTCGAGGAAGGCGATGTGCTGTTCATTGACGAAATCCATCGGCTCCAAAAAACCATCGAGGAATACCTGTACCCGGCGATGGAGGACTTCAAGCTGGACATCATCATTGACCAAGGGCCGAACGCGCGCAGCGTGCGTCTGAATCTCCCGCGCTTCACACTCATCGGCGCGACTACCCGCAGCGGCCTGCTCACTGCGCCATTGCTCACGCGCTTTGCCGTCCGTGAACGGCTGGATTATTACGTGGCCAGTGACCTGGAGACCATCATCGTCCGCTCCGCCCGATTGTTAAAGGTGGAGATCGAACCCGCCGGCGCGCACGAAATCGCCCGGCGCAGCCGCGGCACGCCGCGCATTGCGAACAATCTGCTCCGGCGCGTGCGCGACTACGCGCAGGTCCGGCACGACGGCCGCGTCACCGCCGACGTTGCCGACAAGGCGCTCGCCATGCTGGAGATTGACCAGAACGGATTGGACGAAATGGACAAGCGCATTCTCGAGGCCGTCATCGTGAAATTCGGGGGGGGGCCGGTGGGCGTTAATTCGCTGGCCGTGGCCGTGGGCGAGGAACCGGACACAATTGAAGAAGTTTACGAGCCGTATCTCATCATGGAAGGCTACCTCAACCGCACCCCGCAAGGCCGCGTGGCGACCGAGTTGAGTTTCAAGAAACTGGGGTTGAAAGCAACCAAAAGCGGCCAGCAAAACTTTCTGTGATTAAGACGCGTCGGCAATGGCTCTGACCACCAATCAAATTCGGAGCACCAATTCAGATGCAGATTTACTTCGATTGTTACAAGGTGAATTAAATTTGATTTTCCCGGTTGAGTCGCGGCGAGATTTGCCGGTTTTTCTCTCACGATTACAAACGGTGCCCATCGGATTGCGGTCCATGGCGGCTACTTTTGAACTGGATGTCAGCATGGCGTTAGATGACCTGGCCTGTCATTTTATGAATCATCACGACTTGGATTTTTATGAGGAAACCCGCCAAGCCCTCCGGGAACTCGAAGCGGCCGAGGCGGCCGACCTTTTTGAAAAAGCGTTCGCCATAGTTAAATCGCATTGGAAAGAAATGGAGAAATTTCAGGAAAGCGAAGACTTCGGCGACTTCAATGATTGGCTGAAAGCCACAGGTATTGAGGAACAGATTAATCCGCTTGATAAACGAATGCGGAATCTTCTGGACCAATGGCCGAAAGAAGGCTTGATGCATTATTGGGTAACCTACGCCCGGAAATATCCTGAGCGCTGTTTGAATGCGAATTGACCGGCCATTCATCGTTTGGCCAGTCGTCATTTTCCCGGTGGCGGGCGGCGGCAAACGGGATTAGATTGAAGTGCGTGAAGAACATTGCGGTGCCGATTCTCATGGCCCTGTCAATCCTGCCCCGGGAAGGACGCGGGCAAACCAACGTCGCCCCGGCGGGTGAGGAGGACTATTTCGCCATCGAGCGCCGACGCATGGTGCACGAACAATTATCCAGTTCGGGCTATGGTATCACCAATGAGCGCGTGCTCGCGGCCATGGGCAAGGTTCCCCGTCACGAATTCGTCCCGGCGGACCTCCGGCCCCGGGCTTACGACGACGGGCCGCTGCCCATCGGTTATGGCCAGACCATTTCCCAGCCGTACATCGTAGCCTACATGACCGAAAAACTCGAGCCGAAGCCGACGGACCGGGTACTGGAAATCGGGACTGGTTCGGGTTATCAGGCTGCGGTGCTCGCCGAGTTGACGAAAGAGGTTTACACCATCGAAATCGTCAATGAACTTGCCCAGCGGGCCGGGGCCGGCCTTAAGCGTCTTGGTTACACGAACATTTGTGTGCACGCGGGGGACGGTTACCAGGGCTGGCCGGAAGCCGCGCCGTTCGATGCCATCATCGTCACCTGCGCTCCGGAACAGGTGCCGCAGCCGCTCGTGGACCAGCTCAAGGAGGGCGGCCGGATGATCATTCCGGTCGGACCGGGTTGGGACCAGAACCTGGTGCTGCTCCTCAAACAGAGCGGGCGACTGGAGAAACATGCTGTGCTGCCCGTGCGGTTTGTACCGATGACCGGTCAGGCCGCGTATGAAACCAGCCCGTCCCCTCAACCCGCCGCTGCGCCGCATTGAAGGCCGTTTTGGGGGGCGGCTGCCTGCTCGCGATTTATTGGAGTCCCGGCCGCAGCCGGTTGAAGTATTGGGAAGATTCTCCTCATTCCACTGCATCCTTATTGCGGATGCGCTCCGTCCGCTCCGCAATTTTCTTTCGCCCGGCGCGTATTCCGTGTTCAATCCGAGGTCGCAACGCATGCCCAAGCCCATTGACATCCACGGGGTCCTCGTCGTCGGCCAGGCGTGTGAGTTTGATCAAACTGGCACAGGGCTTGCCTGTATCGCAGGATTGGGGACCGGGAAGAGACCGGAATACGAAATGCCGTGAAAACTGGAAAAAGACACTTCAGCACAGACGATTGCCCCACGCCCACGCGAGCTGTGGCGGAAGAAACAGGCGAATCGGTGGGTGCCGCCTGTCCTGTAGTGGTACGCCGGTCGTCTGACCCCGTCATATCAGTTGTCGTCCACACTGTCTTTGTCGTCTCCGGAATTTCGGCGTTGCTGTATCAATTGATCTGGCAGCGGTCGTTGTTGATGCTCTACGGCAGCAACACCGAATCGGTGGCGATGGTGGTGGCGGCCTTCATGCTCGGCCTGGGATTGGGCAGTATCGCCGGCGGTGAAGTTTCGAAACGACCCGATGCGCCGCTGGTTCTGTTGTTTTCGGCGACTGAACTGTTGATTGGGGCTTACGGAGCGGTTTCGTTGCACCTGTTTCGATGGGTGGGCACTTATACTCTTCGAGCCGGCACGCTTGAGACGGGTTTGCTCGCCTTTGCCCTGGTCTTTGTGCCCACGCTGCTGATGGGGGCGACGTTGCCCATGCTGGTGGCGTACCGGGTCAACACGACCGGACACGTGGGCCATTCAGTAAGCTGGCTTTACTTCGTCAACACGTTGGGCGGCGGCATTGGCGCTTTTCTGGCCGGCTTTGTTCTCCTGCGCCGATTCGGTCTGGCGCATTCGATTCACGTCGCCGCCATCTTAAACCTGTTCTGTGCGTCATCGGTCCCCCTGGTATGGAAACTGCGACAAAAACAGTAGTAACCTTTCCCTTCCGCCTGGCGCTCCTGCTCGCCGCCGTCTGCGGCTTCATCGCGCTGGCCTTCGAAATGGTCTGGGCGCGGCTGTTCAATTTTGCCAGCGCTTCCCTGGCGCCGGGTTTCGCGGCCATGTTGGGAGGCTATCTCTTCGGCCTCGCTCTGGGGGCCCTTTTCAGCCAGCGCTGGCAACGGCTGAATGCGCCGGCAGACCCGGAACCGTGGCGGGCGTTGGCCGGGTTGATCGTGACCTCGAACATCGTCGGTTTTTTAGTTCCGCCGGTGGCTTCCTGGCTCGTGCTTACTTCATCCTGGGTTCGCTTTATCCCGCTGGTGATGGTCAGTTCGGCCCTGTTGGGCACCATTCTTCCCCTGCTGTGTCATCTGGTGATTTCCGCGGACCGCCGGGCGGGCGCCAGAATGTCGTACATCTACCTGGCGAATATCATTGGCTCGGGGGCGGGCAGTCTGATTACCGGCTTTGTCCTGATGGACTGGCTCAAGCTCTGGCAAATCGCGGCGGGATTGTTGTTGGGCGGAGTTCTCGTCAGCGCGGTACTGCTGTTCTTTTTGAGAGCCGTGCGCCCGGCGGATTGCGGCTTGTGGATTATCGGGATCGGGCTGGCCTGCTCCTCTCCGTGGCTCCATGACGGTTTTTATGAACGGCTCCAATTGAAAGACGATTATCAGTGGGGCTACCGGTTTGCCCGGGTGGTCGAGAGCCGGCATGGCGTTATTACCGTTACCCCCACGAACCTTTTCGTTTATGGCAATGGGGCTTACGACGGCGTGATCGATACCCGGTTAAAATTCGGCAATGGATTGATTCGTCCTTACTTCATTTCCGCCCTGCACCCGGATCCCGAGGAAGTGCTCGTCATCGGAATGTCGGCCGGCGCGTGGACGCAAATTTTCGTCCATCATCCCCAGGTAAAAAGAGTTACTGTCGTCGAAATCAGCCATGGCTACCTCAAGCTGGTCCGGGAGTACCCGCAGGTTTCCAGTCTGCTCACGAACCCCAGAGTGGAAATTCATATTGATGACGGTCGCCGGTGGCTGCGCCGCAATCCGGACCGTCATTTTGATGTCATCGTGATGAACACCACGTTCTATTGGCGCGAGTTTGCGTCCGCCCTGCTCTCCCGGGAATTTCTGGAACTGACCAAACAGCATCTCAAGCCCGGCGGGCTGGTGATGTGGAACTGCACCGAATCGCCGCGCGCCATCCGCACCGGGCTGGAGGTGTTTCCCTGCACGCTCATGGTTGCGAACAACTGCGTCGGCAGCGTGACGCCTTTGGTTCCCGACCGGGAACGTTGGGCGCAAACACTCCGCAACTATCGCATCGACAGCAAGCCGGTTTTCGATTTGACCGCTCCGGAAGGCCGGCAGAATCTTGAGAATGTTTTGGCATTCCTTGATATGGGAACCAATGGAAATTACCGCGTGATGTATCGGCCGGAAATGATGCAGGCGTATGGCGCAGCCAAGGTAATCACCGATGACAACCTGGGCGACGAATATGAGCCTTCCTTGAAAGCGTTATTACAAGCTCTCCTTTCGGCTTTCAGACCGTCAAGCTGAGCCGCGCTCATGGGTGGTCGGGTGGCGGGGGGCGCAAGGATCTGATACTTTATTGCTTTGCGCTCGGAATTTTCCTTTCGTTATCCGCGCAATCCGTGTTTCATCCGTGGCGGTTTTGAATTATGCCTAAACGGACAGACATTCACAGCGTCCTCATCATCGGCGCCGGGCCGATCATCATCGGCCAGGCGTGCGAGTTTGATTATTCCGGCACGCAGGCCTGCAAGGCGCTCAAGGAGGAAGGCTTCCGCGTCGTCCTCGTCAATTCCAATCCGGCCACCATTATGACCGACCCGGAGTTCGCCGACCGCACCTACATCGAGCCGATTACGCCCGAGTGCGTCGAGAAAATCATCGTGCGCGAGCAGGAGGAGATGAAAAAGCTCGGCGCGAAGGGCAAACTCGTTTTGTTGCCCACGCTGGGCGGACAGACGGCGTTGAACACCGCGATGGAGCTTTACCGCAGCGGGGTCCTGAAGAAACACGGCGTGGAAATGATCGGCGCCAATGCCAAAGCCATCGAACGCGGCGAAGACCGGCAGGTCTTCAAGGACCTCATGCTGTCCATCGGACTGGACGTTCCGATCTCCGGCACCGCGCACAACATTGAGGAAGCCCGCGCCGTGACGGGAAAAATCGGGCGTTTTCCCGTCATCATCCGGCCAGCGTTCACGCTCGGCGGCACAGGCGGCGGCATCGCCTACAATCACGACGAATTAGAGGACCTCGCCAAACGCGGCTTGGACCTCTCGCCCGTCAGCGAAATTCTCATCGAGGAATCCCTGCTCGGCTGGAAGGAATTTGAGATGGAAGTGATGCGCGACAAGGCCGACAACTGCGTCATCATCTGCTCCATCGAGAACTTCGACCCGATGGGTGTGCACACCGGCGACAGCATCACCGTGGCGCCCATCCAGACGCTCACGGACAAGGAATATCAAATCATGCGCGACGCGAGCTTTGCCGTGATTCGCGCCGTGGGCGTGGAGACCGGCGGGTCGAACATCCAGTTTGCCGTGAATCCGGACAACGGCCGCATGGTCATCATCGAGATGAACCCGCGCGTCAGCCGCAGCTCCGCGCTGGCGTCCAAGGCCACCGGCTTCCCGATTGCCAAGATTGCCGCCAAACTCGCCGTCGGCTATCTGCTCGACGAAATCAGGAACGACATCACGCGCGAGACGCCGGCGAGCTTCGAGCCGACGATTGATTACGTGGTGGTAAAAGTGCCGCGGTTCGCATTCGAGAAATTCGCGCAGGCCGACCCGACGCTGACCACGCAGATGAAAAGCGTGGGCGAAGCCATGAGCATCGGGCGCACCTTCAAGGAAAGCCTGCAAAAATGCCTGCGTTCGCTGGAGATCGGCCGCAGCGGCCTGGGCGGCGACGGCAAGCCCTGGCGCATCGGGGCTGATGTTTATGGCGACCGCGACATCCTGCCCAGGGACGTCATCAGCCGCAAATTGAGCGTGCCCAACGCCGAGCGCGTCTTCTTCATCCGACACGCGCTGCGCGCCGGCTTCACCATCGATGAGATTTTCAACCTCACGAAAATCGACCGCTGGTTCCTGGTCCAAATCAAAGAAATCGTAGATTTCGAGGAAGAACTGGCAGGGGCGAAAAATTAGTCAGGTATCACTGGTAGGGCGGCGTTGCCGCGCCGCCTTGGCGAAGCAGCAGCTTCGCCCTACCTTCGGCTACGTTTTTTGAAACCGCTCTATAACCGGTCACAAATTGTGACCGGTTCAAATTTAAAATGCCAATTTGGCATTTCAAAATTTTGTTGTCGTTTAAGGTCGCATTTTGCGACCTTAAAGGTGGTCGCAAATTGCGACCACCTCAGGAGAAAGGCAAAGCATGGGCGGGCAGACAAGTTTGGTTCCATTGGAACGAATTGAGCGGGCCATCCTCTCGATTCGCGGCGAAAAAGCGATGCTCGACAGCGATTTGGCCGGACTTTACGGCGTTGAAACCAAGCGCTTGAACGAGCAGGTAAAGCGCAATCTTGCGCGTTTCCCTGCCGACTTCATGTTCCAGTTGACCGCAGCGGAGAAATCGGAGGTGGTCGCAAATTGCGACCACCTTATCAATCTGAAGTATTCATCAAATCTTCCTTATGCATTCACCGAGCACGGTGCGTTGATGCTGGCGAACGTGCTGAACAGCGAGCGGGCGGCGCAAACGAGTGTGCAGGTGGTGCGCGCCTTCGTGCGGCTGCGGCAGATGCTGGCCTCCAATGCCGAACTGGCGCGCAAGCTCGCGGCGCTTGAAAATAAATATGACGCCCAGTTCAAAGTTGTCTTTGATGCCATTCGGCAGTTAATGTCGCCACCGGCGAAGCCAAAACGCGAAATCGGATTTCACGTGAAATATGACGACGACAAACCAAAGGCTCGGAAGCGCTGATATGAGTTTTTCAATCCGCAATCCGAAAGCTGAATTCCGCAATCGGATGGTTGTGGATTTCGAAGAGGATCTGGCAGGAGCGAAAGGTTAAATCGGGGGATAATACCTATTGTCGAAACCTAAACAGTTTTGTTAGATTCGCTGGCATATGGCACTAAATCCTCTCGATGATGCAATAAAGCGCGAGTTGGATGAGCACCTCAACTCAATTGAAACGACCCTTCACGCTGACGCAATGGCAATCGTCAGCCCAATCCTTCCGGGTTTGGATTTGCGTGTTCGCGCTGCTCTCGAGGCAAAAGTAAACAAAAGTGCGGCTCTGGTAATCATATTAGACACGCCAGGAGGCATTGTTGAAGTTGTTGAACGGATGGTTTCAACCATTCGGCATTATTATCCCAATGAAGTAATTTTCGTCATTCCAAACAGAGCCATGTCGGCTGGCACTGTTTTTGTCATGTCAGGAGATAGGATATTGATGGATCACTTTTCATGTTTAGGTCCGATAGATCCACAAATTGAGAAAGATGGGCGTTTGCTTCCAGCACTTTCATATCTCAATCAATTT
>Ga0335080_10006245_pt1 | contig 12316 bp, 11 predicted proteins | sample Lox_Sample_34_FD_206720 | JGI IMG/M metagenome (GOLD analysis project Ga0335080, IMG submission 206720) | Soil microbial communities from Loxahatchee National Wildlife Refuge, Florida, United States - Lox_Sample_3.4 | ecosystem: Environmental > Terrestrial > Soil > Wetlands | place: USA...
AATAACACCCAAAATATTATAAACCCCCCCACTCCATTTCACTTCTTATCGTGTTGTGCTGGCGTGGGCCCCCCCCCCCCCAACCCCCAACCCCCAACCCCCAACCCCTGTTTTTATCCACCTTGCCGAATCCCGAGCTGGTGGAAGCCGCGCGGACCCTGCGCGCGGGGAACTGGCACATCCATTACGACATCATGGATGACTGGGAGGAGTTCCATCGCGCCGGTGAGGCCCCCTGGTATGCGGCGCCCCTGGAGCAGGAACTGGTGACCATCTCCGACACCGCCAGCGCGGTCTCCAGCCGGCTGACCGCCAAGTTCGCGGGCTTGCGGAGCGGCATCGTCGAAGTGCGCAATGGCTACGACCCCGCGGCTCTCGGCTGCCGCCAGTTCGCCGCCGCCCGCGCGCCGCTCGAACGGCCCAAGACCGTCGGCTACTTCGGCCACCTCAGCGATGGCTGGTTCGATTGGGAGGCCGTGCTGGAGGCCGCCCGCAAGCTTTCGGATGTCGAGTTCGAATTGATCGGCTATGGCTTGTCGGACCGCTCTCGCGCTCGCCTCGCCGGCTTGGCGAACGTCCGCTTCCCCGGACTGGTGGCGCAGAGCGATCTGCACCGCTACGCCCGAAAATGGTGGGCCGGCATCATTCCCTTTCGCTCCTCGGACCTCTCGGCAGCGGCGGACCCCTTGAAGATCTACGAGTATCTCCATCTTGGCTTGCCTGCCGTCGTCACCGGCGTATCCGGCATTGCGGACTACCCCCTGGTGCATTATGCCGCGGACCGCACCGGATTTATTTCGGCGATCGAGCGGATCGAGGACCGGCCCCCCGATCCAAGTCTCGCGGAGGCGGCCGAGTTTTTGAAAGGCTGCACCTGGGAAGCGCGCCTCGCCAAGCTGGAGAGCCTTCTGACCATCGCCCAATCGGCGGGTTATGCTAAGCGTCAGCAGTCGGAATAAGAAACGATGGCCACCTTACACGAGCGCGTTCTGGCCCTGGAGCGCACGGCGGTACAGCAGAAATGATCCGTGAGTGTCGGAAGCTCGGAGTCGCCACGCGCAAAGATCTGCGCATTGGTTTCCAGGATGATGAACGGAATACCCGCACCGGGCGCAGAATCTCCAGGACCTCGATCGGATCCCGGCCGGCCTGCCGGATCCTGCGAGTCCACGCGTCTCGCGGTCTTTGCGGCGCTCTTCCGCGAGGGCAGCCATGACGAAATCGATGCGATCGAATCGCTCTTCCGAGGTCATAAACGCCGAACCTTACTGCGGCGGAATGCGAGTGAGATAGGCCTGAAGTTGGCGGCCAAGGTCGGCGATGGCGGCGCGGGTCTCGGCGATCTGCGCGTCGTGCTTTTCGGCGATCTTAATGAGGGCCTCGATCTGGCGGTCGTGCGCTTCGATCTGGTTATCGTGGGCGACTACACTCGCTGCCAGGGATTCGACGATGGTGGTGAGGCGGTCGAGTCGTTCTTCTGTCGTCATGGTTACGCTCCATCGGCTATTTTCAGGTTAGCAGGCGGTGCGTGATTCTCTAACCGAAAAGTCCGTTTCATCCCTTCGGGAATCAGGACGCGGGGCTTCCAGCCTGACTGCAGCCTGACTGAGCTTCGGCGGCGGAACAGTCGCCGGGCCAGACGGGGGTGATGGAGGAGATGCGGTACCGATTGAGCGGCACGGAGAGCTTCATGGGAACATAGACGCCTTGACCGGGCGGCCGGACTTTCGCACCCACTTTGCCACTGAGCTGCACGCGCACGTAGCAGCGCCCCCTTACACCGGGAGCCGGAATGCGAAGAAAGGGAGCGGGGACCGTTGTCTGATGATTCCCCCAGGTCTCCGCCGCCTCCTGCTTAGTGCCCGAACACCTGAACCTCAGCCAAACTCAGATAATCGGTGCCCGATAGCTGCACGCGGACATATCGTCCCTTCGCGCCGCCAGTGTCAATCGACACGGAGGGGCCTGGCGCCGACGTCTGGTGACTGCTCCACGTCCCTGCCCGCTTCCCCAGCGTGGCCGGAGTGTCACCGGGCTGGAACGGCGTATCGGACAGGAACACCCAGTAATCGCTCAGACGCGAAGGGCAGCAGTCCGTGCGGTTCCAGATCACGATCGAACTGACCGCTTTGGAAGATCCCAGATCCACCTGCCACCAGGCATTGGGATCGAGACCGGTGGCGGTGACCGAGCCATGGTAGAAATCGCCGTCCGTCTCGCCGTCGGCCGCCGATCGGGATCCGCCGGCGTATCCCACGGTGTTGCTGCTCTGGGCCGTCGGCCGGCCCATCGCCAGGTGCACCACCGAGGTGGGGCGCGCCAATTGCAGGCCGGTCCGCGAATTCCAGGGCCAGTTGCCGCCCGGTTCCGGGTGGATGGCATCTACCTCAATCGTGACCTTCTTTTTGGTCCCCGCTCCTACATTGCCGAGAGGAACATTGGCCCAACCGCTCCCCGGCTCCTTCCCGACGTCGTGATAAAAGACCTCCTCCCCATCCACCTGGACCCGCTGCGCCATGCGGCCTTCCTTGCCGCCGGGATCGAAAGGATCGTTGACCTGCAGGACTAGAGGTTGGGGCGTACCCTTTCCGGTCAGCAAGCACTCGGCGACCGCTTTGTCCCCCGGGGCCGGGCTCTGCCCCTGGAACGTCCGCAGCGTGGCCTCCCGCCCCGCGTCATATTGGATCAGCGTGCCTTGTCCCATCGTGCAGTTGAGCTGCGCATAGTGGTCCGGAGACTCCAGGAAGATGTGGTACGTGTGCTGCTGCGGATCGATATCCAGGCTCTGCACGTACGCCAGCATGCGCGGCGGGATCGTCCACAGCACCAACCCGAATGCCGCGCCTGCCGCCAACGACCGCACGAGCAGAGATCGCCTGGCCGCGAATTCCGCGGTCAGCACCTCTTCTACGGCCACCGCAATCGTCAGCAGCTCCAATCCGGTCGCCGCCATAAAATAGCGGCCCTGAAAAACTCCGAAGATGTGAAACACGTACTTCAGCAGGATGGCCGCCGCGGGAATCAGAATGATCCAGCTCCTCCGGCGAAAGCCAACCACGATGGCAGCGAAAAACAGCCCCTGGATGAGCGCCATTTCAATCCGGAGCGGTAGTCGCAGTTCGTCAGCCAGCGCGGCAGCACGCTCGTGCAGCGGCGCCGGCAGACTTTCCGGATCCTCCAGGCTTCCGAAGAGCGGGTCCTTCGATTCGCCGTCAACCGCGTAGACGCCCGCCATGGCGGCTATCCTGAGGGCGTGAAACGACGGCCGCCGCATCGCTTCCCGAACGCCCAGAGCCGCGGTCTGCGTGAGCAGGGCCTCGCGGTTGCGAAGGATCTCCGGCCGGTACCAGGAAAGGTACGCGTAGGGAGCCACCCAGCCGCTGTAGCTCGAACCAGGGAGATACGATCCCAGGATCGCCAGCCCTCCGATTTGCGGGCTCAGTGCGAACCGCCCGCTGGCCGCATACCGGTAAGATGCCAGGCCCAGGAGCCCAATTATGGTCGCCAGGACTCCGGCGGCCACCTGCCGCACCCTGGTCCGGTAAAGATCGATCCGTATCGCCGCCAGCAACAGCGGCAGGATGAGCAGCATATCCGCGCGCATGGCGGCCGCGGCCGCATACATCAGTCCGGCGGTCACCGGCCAGGCGGGTTTCCCATCCGCCAGCGCCCTCACCGCGAGCGAGCCCAGGGCGATCGTAGGAAAGATCGTCCAGTTATCCTGCGCTACGGCGCCGGAGAACATGAGCTGTCCAGGCCACAGCGCCAGGAGGACGCCGGCCAGCACACGAACTCGCAACGACAAGATTCCGCGCCAGAGCAGGAAAGGCAGAAGCGGTGCGAGCCCCGTGATCGTTACGGTAGCGAAGCGCGCGATGGTGTCGGTATCGGCTTTCGGAAAGAGATGAAACAGGCCGCATAACGCCAGGGGAAGCCCGAAATTGAAGCTTTGCCAGTTCCACGGAGCGGTCTTGTCGGTGAGTCCGTAATCGCGCAGCCAGGTGCCGAAGTATATCAGGTTGTGAAAATCCGCATGCGGGATGATCGGAAAACGGAAGGTCCACGCGAGTCGCAGCCCAAGGCCCAGGATCAATACCAGGAAGCAGGCAAGCGTTTCGATAGGTCGCTTTACCATTGGAATTTTGTAAGGACGGCGCGGAAGCGGAGGCGAAAGCTGCAGCGAGTACGCCGAACGAAACAACCGAAGTTAGCCGGCAACTCTCAATGTATCACCGAACCCGAAGCTGCGAGTGACTCGGATTTGTGCGTTCTTTCTCAGGCTCAGTTAATCAGTCTTTTTCCGCACGGTGCGCCAGCAGGTTGAGAAACGTCATCCGTCCGGCCTCCCGGCAATACCGTTCGAGCTCCGCCCGAGTCACCGGGGATGGGTTTCCAGGATGATGAACGGAATACCCGCACCGGCGCAGAATCTCCAGGACCTCGATCGGATCCCGGCCGGCCTGCCGGATCCCGTGCGGCCAAAATTCAAAACAGATCTGGAGGGTTTTGCGGTTGCGAGCCAGGGTTTGAACCATTCCTTCGAACACGTCACATTCCCAACCCTGCACGTCGACCTTGATCCAGTCCACCTTTTCCGAGGCCGGCACATCGTCAAGGCGCATCACCTGCACCGCTACGGCACGCGTCATATCGGGACCGGAACGGCGCAGGCGGTTGTCACCGGAGTTGACGTGCCCCCGCTCGAGATAAAGCTCGCCGGGCTGTGCGCCCAGAGCGCAGTTGTGCAACTCGACCATGCCGCTCTTTCCGTTCCGGCGCACGTTCTCGGAGGCGGCCTCGAATAAATCGGGATCGGGTTCGAACGAGATGACCTTGCCCGCGGGACCGACCAGATCGGCAAACACCAGCGTGTAGTAGCCGATGTTGGCGCCGGCATCCACCACCGTCATTCCGGGACGAATCTGTTCCGCCAGCCAGGGAACCTCCCCGCCCATCCATCCCACGGCGTGGAGTTGCGCGTAAAGCCAGCGGTCAAAGGTCGGAACCGTCAGCTTCTTTCCGTGCGCCGCCACGGTCTCCCGTTTCCAAAGCGGATGGCGGTTCAGCCGTTCGATCAGTCGCAAATACGCGCGCTCCTGTAAGGAAACACTGTAGCAGTTGTACATGTTTCGATCGTTTTCGGCCCGTTGGCAGAAGCCCCGGCAGCCTTTTCCCTGAAATCGCGATGGAAGTACGTTTTACCGCTGAACAGGAAGCGCGGCTCTCCCGTATCGCCAGCCACAACGGCATCCAAGCCACGGAACTGGTGAAGGACGCCGCCCGCGGCCACGACCTCTACCGAATCACGGCCTTTATTCGCCGCGATAAATCCCGAGCGGCTCGGGACGTGGCCAAGACCATTTACGACGGTTGCGAAAGCCTCGTCAACTTACCGAACAGAGGACGCATGGGAGCCGAGCCCGGCACCCCGAGAGCTGGTCTTTACTCCCTTGCCCTATATCGTGGTTTACCGCGTCACGGAAACCGCCATCGAAATTCTGCGGATTTGGCATGGCGCTCAGACCAGACACTAAGGCAGGGGCAGGGGGACCTGGCCCGCCCACTGTTTCATTTGCTAATGACCTTACCGTCAGTCCTCGAGGATATCTCCCGCAATGATCCCGTACCCATGCCGCTCTCCATCAGCCAGGGCCAGCAAGATGTGGAACACTGCGGGCGTGAAAACCGGATGTTCTCAAGCTCCCAACCCCCAACCCCAATCCCCAACCCCGCGAGGGAGGCGAGCGAAGCGGGCCTGACGGGCTGAGTGCCGAACGCCATGCTAGAATCCACTTTGAACCAACCGCCGGTATGATGCCCACCAGGATCTGTTTCGCTTATCAATGGGCAACTTTGGGAGGTGTGGAGAGAGTCTTCCTCAATCGCAGCGAGGTTCTGCTGCAACGCTACCCGCAACTCGAAATCGACATTTACTTCAATTACGATTGCGGCGGGGTGGCGCACCTCGAGCGGTATAGCCAGTCGCGCCGTCTGAGCGACCGCCTCAGGGTGGTCGTGGGCGCCGCGGACTTCCAGCCTTCCCGATATGAGACCATCCTGGTGGTGGATACGCCGCAGCTTCTGGAAGCGCACCCCGCGATCCAGGACAAGGTGTTCATGGAATGCCACACGGCCTATCGCAAGCAGCGCACCTACCTGCAGGAGTGGCAAACCCGCTTGCGGGGGCTGATCGTGCCTTCCACGGAATTCCTGCAGGTGGTGGAGGCCGAATGTCCCGGCCTGCGCGGCAGAGTCAAAATCATCCGCAACTTCGTTCCCCGGCTGCCCGAAACCGGCCGCCTCTTATCCCTGCCGGCGTGGCGCCCGCCGCTTTTCTTTTACTTCGGGCGCGTAGACGAGCACAAGAACCTCGGGGAGTTTATCGATGGCGTCATCGCCGCCCGTCAGGATCTTGGGAAGGAAACCCTGGGCATCATCTGCGGGCAGATCGACCCGGAATATTCTCTCGCGGAGGCCATCGCGAAGCGCCACGCCCGCGGCACGATCGCGGTGCTGCCGCCCGTTCCTTTCGATCGTGCCCACCTCGTTCTGAAAATGATGCGGCAGCAGAGAGCCGTGTTCGTGTCCTGCTCGCAAGGGGAAAGCTTCGGCCTCTCGGCCGCCGAGGCGATGACCGCCGGCCTGCCGGTGGTCCTGTCCGAGATCCCGCCGCACGCCGCGCTGGTTTCGAATCGAAGCAGGTTTCTCTATCCGTTGGGAGACGCGCGGGACCTGGCCCGGAAGATCGCCGCGGTCACCAGACAGTACGACGAAATGGCGTCGGAGTGCCTGGAATTGTCGCGCGAGGTTTCCGAGGAAGCATTTCTATCCGATTGGAAAGATGTCTTCGGGCTGACCCCTTGCGTCACCAGTTGATGCAGCGTGGCGCGGCACTCGTGCCCCACGCCTTTCAATAGAGCGTGTGCTTCTCGATTTTGAACTCCCGCAGCCATTGCGGGCAAATGTTGAGCCATGCAGCAAGTTTGGCCAATCCGCAGACTGCCAGAAGTATCGCCCAGGCTCCCAAACCCATGAAGCCGAACACTGTTCTATTCCTCAGCTTGACACTACCACGAAGCGTCATGATTGTGCTCCGATACCCGGGTGGCCGAAACTCGTCTTGAACCCCGCTACATTGGTTGGATACTAATGTGGTGTGAGCACGCGAGTGCCTGCGCCACAAAAAGATAAGGAGCGTTTTTGGAAGATCGAACCGTTGAAGAAACGACCGGGATTTCCTACGCCACATGGCAGGACCGCCAGCTTGCGGCGATTCTATCGCGGACGGCGGAGCTGTTGCGCGAAATTCGCGCCGGCGGGACGGCCGCGGGCCGCAATGAAGAGCTGACGAAGGAACTCGGAAGAGTCGCGGCGCTGCTGGAAATTCGCGAAGCGGAATTGCGCAAGAGCCGCGACGACGCGCAATTCTGGCAGGCCCGGGCCGCCTCGCTCGATCGCCAGTTAGAACAGCAGACCGCCGTCCACAACGACCTCCGCGCCAGGCTCCAACGCTTTCAGGACGCCGAAGCCGCCAGGCAGCGGCTCGAGAAGGAAGTCGCGCGGCTCTCCGCCAGCGAAGCGAATTATGCGTCCGAGGCCCAGGCCTCGAGCGCCCGGGCGAACGCCGCCGCCATCGAAGCCGCCAACCTCCGGCGGCTGGCTCACGATCTCGAGACCAGCCTCTCCTGGCGCATCACCGCTCCGCTGCGCTTTCTGACCCGGCCGCTGTTCCAAGCCTTAGCGCCCAAGCCCGCGACGCCGGAGAGCCCTCGTTCGGGAAGCGCCGCGGCCGCTCCGGTTGCCGCTCCGGCGCCGCCCACGCCCGCCGAAGAGTTCGCCCGGATGGTGGACTGCATCCTGCCGCGCCTGCGCAGCGCCCCATCGATTGCGGTCATCCCTTGCGCCATTCCCTTCAGCTCCACGCTCAATCAGCGGCCCATCAGTTGCGCCCGCTACCTGGCCGATCGCGGAACTACGGTGCTCTACGTGGCCTGGCAGTGGTCTCCCGAAGAACCCGTTCCGCAGGCCGGAGAAGAGGTGTATCCGCGCGTCTTCCACCTGCCGCTGTACGCATTTCTGAACCACGTGGAAGGCATCGCTGCGGCCTCCCACGCCAAAAGCTTCTACTTCTGCACTCTGCCCAGCCCGAGCCTGGTGGACGCGGCGCGTCCTCTGCGTGCCGCCGGCTATCACATCCACTACGACATCATGGACGACTGGGAAGGCTTTCACACCGGCGGCGAGGCGCCCTGGTTCTCTGCGGCGGTGGAGCAGGAGATCGTGATCCTGGCGGACACGGTGACGGCCGTCTCCGAAAAGCTGGTCCGGAAGTTCGAGCACCTGCGGAGCGACATCGCGCTGCTGCGCAACGGCTACCAGCCGGCGGCCATGGGCTGCGAGCAGTTCCTGGCGGCGCGCACGCCTTTGGAACAGCGCAAAGTGGTGGGCTACTTCGGCCACTTCAGCGATGCCTGGTTCGATTGGGACGCAGTCCTCTACGCCGCACAAAACCTGCCGGAGGTGGAGTTCGAGCTGATCGGCTGGGCCGTCTCCGAGCCCACCCGCCAGCGCCTCACCGGGGTTCCCAATATCCGGCTGGTGGGGCTCGTCCCGCAGAAGGATCTGCACCGCTACGCCCGCAAGTGGTGGGCCGGCATCATCCCGTTCCAGGCCACCCAGGTCTCCGCGGCGGTCGATCCGTTGAAGATCTACGAATACCTCCATTTGGGCCTGCCCTCGATCGTCACCGGCATCCCGGGAATCGCCGGGTTTCCGCTGGTCGAGTTCGTGGAAGGGAAGGAGAGCTTCGCGGCAGCGATCCAGAAGATTGCGGACCGCCCGGACGAGCAACGCCTTGCCGAGACCGCCCGCTTCCTGAAGGAATGCGTCTGGGAGGAACGTTTCGCGAAGCTGCAGGCCATGATCTCCGAGCCGGCGGGCCTGGCCAGCCTCTATGCGCGATAATCACGGCCGCTACAGCGGGAGGAAGCGGCTGGAGCTGTCGTTCGGCCGGGCGTGCAGATAGCGCCCGGTGGTGGTGATGCTGGCGTGTCCGAGAGTCGCCTGCACCAGGTGAATCGGCGCCCCGCGATCGAGCGCGTGCGAGGCATGCGCATGCCGGAACCAGTGCGGCGAGACCGGGAGTTGGATGCCGGCCCGGTCCGCGGCTTGGCGGACGATGCGCAGCACCGCCAGGGTCCGCAGACGGCCGCCGTTTTTAGCCTTGCGGGAAGAAAAGACCGGATCGCCGGGGCCGGCACCCCCGCGCAGGCCATTGAGGAGTTTCCAGACTGAAGCAGGAAGCGCAACGGCTCGCGTGACACCGCCTTTGCCGAAGACTGTGACCTGGCCCGTGTCGCCATGGGGCTGCAGGTCGCGCCACGAGAGCCCGCAGAGTTCGCTGACGCGCACCCCCGAAGCGTAGAGCAGCGTGAGCATGGCGCGGTTGCGGGGATTCTCTTCCAGGCTCAGGATCCGGTGCAGATCAGCTTCCGGCAGGATGCGTTCGGCCAAACGGTTGCGGATGGCGGGCAGCCGCAGGACCCGCCCCACATCGAAAGCCAGGTAGCCGATCCGGTGGCCAAACGCCAGCAGGGATTTCACCGCCGATAAGGTGCGACACCGGCTGGCGGGGGCGAGCCCCGCGAGCGAATCGGCGAACTGCTGCAAATCGGAAAGAGTGATCCGCGCGAGTGGCTTGTTTTGGGCGGCGAGGAAGCGCTCGACATCGGCGCGGTAGGCTCGCTGGGTATGCGGTGAGCGCTCATGGAGCCAGATCTCGACGAGTGTTTCATCGGAAGAGGGCCGCTCTTTCGCGAGGCTGTCCGTCGGGGTTACCACGATTCCGGTGCTCATTGGCAGTCAGAATAACACGACACTTACCCCGGGCCGGGATTCTCCCCGCCCAAACCGGCGAAAGTCCCATAACCTCCCGCCCGATATTGGTACCAGCCGGTACTTTGCTGATAAATCAGGAGTTAGAGTCAGTGGTATGTTGAAGCAGTCAGTATGAAAACGCTGCTGCTTATCTCCGTCTTGGTGATGTCTTTTGCCGGTTTGGCCGGGGCATCGGTGGTCGACGTCAACTGCTCCGTGTTAGAGATGCCGAATTCCGGGCCTCTCCTCAGTAACACCTGCTCGGCAACGGCCGACCCCGGATTCTATATCAGCTCAGTCACTTTTACTATTACTTCGGACTATACCGGCTATCAAAGCGGCAATCCGGTGGTAACCGAAACCTACACGCTGGTGAGCGACACCGCGGGTTTTGGATCGATTCCGGACGGGGTCGTCACCACCACCGGGATCAGCGGCAACGCCGTTCAGAATTTCGGTGCTACCCTGACCGGAGACTTCGGGGCCTCGGTCACGGAGTCATTCAACATGAGTAACACGGTCTCTGGCGGCGCAGTGACCGGCACTTCGGGGGTGGGCGCCATCACCGCTCTGGAAACCCCCCTCGACATACCTCTCAGCACTCCCGAGCCCGCCACAACGAGTTTGATCGGCGGCGCCCTTTTGACTGTGAGCCTGCTCATTCGCCGGACGAGACGCTGAACAGCAGCGCTTACGGACGGTTATCAAGGTATTCCTGGATGGCGGGTGCCGCGGCCCGGACGTAGTATCGCTTCTATGAAGCGGTACTTCTGTCTGTTCGCCGCGCTGGGCGTTTTTGGCACTCACTTGCCGGCACAGTCCGGATCGCGAGCCGACCAACTCTTCCAAACAGGCAAGAACTATTACCTGGCACGCGACTACGCCAACGCCTTCACCTATTTCATGCAGGCGGCCCGGATGGGACACGTCAAGGCGGAGCTTCAGGTCGGCTACCACTACGAGAAGGCGCAGGGCGTCGCGCAGAGCAGCCAGGAAGCGGCCGCCTGGTACCGGAAAGCGGCGCTTGCCGGCGATGACATCGCGCAGGCCAACCTGGCCCACATGTACGAAGACGGAAGAGGCGTGCCGCAGAGCGACCAGCAGGCTTTCTACTGGTACAACCAGTCAACCCATTCCGGCAATTACGGACGCGCGTTTTATGAACTCGCCCGGTGTTACGAATTGGGAATCGGAGTCCGTTCGAACCGCCAGCAGGCCATCGCGCTCTATCAGCGCGCCGCGGAGCTGCGCTACGCCGGAGCCGCGGATGCCGCCCGCTGGCTCAGCTACGTGGGCAATGTGTCGTTCCGCGACGAGAAGGAGCGGCAGTTGTGGTTCGCCTACCAGGGCGCCGTCTCCAGTCTCGCGGGTTGTCACGGGCGCGTCCAGGACTACGAGAGCCACGGCGGACGCGCGCCGGGGTGCAACCTTCAGCAGCTCGAAGCGCAGAAGGAAGAGCTCTGGCAACGCCTGCCCGACCACTTGAAGGAACCGTAGTTACCGGCTGACCGAAGGCGAGCCCTCAGCAGCCAGCCGCCTGGCTCTGGCTTTAGCCTCCTCCTCCTGCCGGTTCTTCGGCGGTGCGCTGGTTTCGAGGGAACCCAGAAGGCGGGCCGCTATGCCCGAGATTTCGTCCACCGCGCCCAGGAACGCCTGCTCGTTGGCCTTGGACGGTTTGTGGAACCCGCTGATCTTGCGCACGAACTGGAGCGAGGCGGCGCGAATGTCCGCATCCGTCACAGGCGGCTCGAAGTTGAAAAGCGGTTTGATGCTCCGGCACATACCTTCATCCTCCCATGCCGGGACGCGCTACTTGAAATTGGTATAAGGGCCGGCGCGGCTCACATCCGGGATGCTCAACCCCTCGGTATCCCATACCACCTTGCCGGCGCGGATGCCGAGCACGCACCTTCGGGCGCCGCCCGTTGTTTCCACTAAGGCGAGGTCGGCGGGCTGGCCTTCGGCGAAGCTGCTGCTTCGACCATTGGCCGCGGCGCACGCGCGCTCCACATCGTATCCCTCGGCCTCGATGACCAACCGCGCGTGGGCCGCCGGAAGCCGGCGATCCAAACGCGCAATCGTGCCCCCGATCAACCCGATGTCCATTTCCTGACCGCCGCCCGCATTCGCGCCAGCGATCCGGCCATGCTTGAGCAGGACATCATAAATCTGGGTATCGGTCTTGCGCGCGGGCGGCGCCGGGCGCTCATACACCACCTTACCGTCCCGCACCGTCAGCACGCATTCCAGGCGCGTCGTTCCGAGCCTCTTGGCGGGCCACGAATCCTTGAACGCAAAGACGCCGTGCTGCTCCTCCAGGACGGCGATATCGGCCACCTTTCCCACACCCAGCGTTCCCAACTCCGGGTAGCGTCCGATCTCCTTCGCCGGATTCACGGTGGACCGCAGCAGCACATCGGGAAACGTCATCCCCAGCAGC
>Ga0335080_10006246_pt1 | contig 12316 bp, 11 predicted proteins | sample Lox_Sample_34_FD_206720 | JGI IMG/M metagenome (GOLD analysis project Ga0335080, IMG submission 206720) | Soil microbial communities from Loxahatchee National Wildlife Refuge, Florida, United States - Lox_Sample_3.4 | ecosystem: Environmental > Terrestrial > Soil > Wetlands | place: USA...
AGTTCCCGAGGATGTCGACCTGATCGGCATCACTCCGCACGCGCACTGGCTCTGCAAGGAGATGAAAGTGGAGGCGCATCTCCCGGACGGCCACACCGAGCCGCTCATTTGGATCAAGGACTGGGATTTTAACTGGCAGGGGACGTACCGATACGCCGCGCCGGTTCACTTGCCCAAAGGCTCACGGATTGAGATGCGGTACGTTTACGACAATTCGGCTGAGAATCCGCGGAACCCGTCGAATCCGCCGCGCGAAGTACGGTTCGGCGAGCAGACCACCGATGAGATGGCGTTTCTGTTTTTGCAAGTAATGTTGCCCAGCCAGGAAGATGTGCCGCGTTTCCGAAGGGAAGTTATGGCTGAGCGGCTGCGTGGAAGGTAAGTAAGTGGGGCAGGATGGCATCCTGCGGCGGGTTGGTAACCCGCCTTCGGCGTGCGACGGTTGGCAACCGCCGCGCAGGTTACCAACCTGCCCCACTAAACGACTACTGTTTGACCGTCGGGCGAGGACCCATCCGGCCTTCAGACACCTTATAATCCGCCGGCACCTGGAACAGGCTGGCCGACGGCTCGCTGCGGCTCACGTTGGTGAATCGCATGACGGTGTCGCCATGCCGCGGATCACTCTGCTTCTCCATGACCACCATCTGCAGGTCGGACGAATACCACCGCTCGTGCACGATCTGAATCGGCTGATCGTTGCCGATCCGGCCGGCGGGAATGGTCATTGTCGTGCGTACGCCGTCGGCCTGCACACCCTCGATGGTCTGCCGGCCGAGCGACTCGGTCTTTACGTTGTCATTACCGGCGCGGCGGAATCCGCCGCCGGGGCCACGACCGGCGGCATCCGGACCCGGGCCAGGACGCGGCGGACGGTTCTGCGCGTCCGCACGTCCGCCACGCGGGGCCCACGTGGAGCGGTTCGCCGTGCGGTCATTGGGATTCAAAGCGTAACTCGCGCCCGCCACAGGATCGTGGATCGTTATCAGTTGCGAGGGACCGCTGATCGCGCCGAGTTGCGCGACCGCGTTCAAGGACGTTTCCCGTCGCGTCCGACCCTCGGTGTCACGGTAAAAGTGAACCGTGTTGGTCTGATGGATGCGGTTACCATCGGTCAAGGCCTGCGTGGTCTCGGTGACGATGTCGGCCGTCACCGGTGCGCCCTTGACGATGCGCCCCCCCATACCCGCTTCAGCGCCCAGGAAGCGGCCGCCGGGACCACCGCCCGGCCCTCCGGGACCGAAAGCGCCGCGCGGACCAGGTCCGCGGCCGGGGCCCTGTGCCAAGGCGGCTCCAAGAGCTAGAACACCTACCAAGCTAATCCGAATGAACATGCCGTCTCTCCTTCTCTATTGTTTACTCGTCAATAAACCGGACGGACTTGGCCTGTCCGTCCGCGCCCAATGTCACTTCAGCTTCCACACGTTCCGTCGCTCGGTCGGGGTTCACATCATAACCCAGGGCCATCATGGCCGACCGGGGAACCTCCAAGCGGACGACATCACTATCATCGTTGTCACCCTCCGAAGCATTGTCGGTGAGGCCGAAAGCGGAGTCGTCGGTTGCGTTGTTCACCGCGTACTGCGTAGCGGCGCCGCGAGCGGGTTTGACAGGCTGCGGCTGCGGACCTTTTGCCAGCAGAAGGGCGATGGCGAGGGTGGCTGCAGCGGTGGTCCAAGCCAGGGCCGCCAGCCAGGGCTGCCGCGCGGTCCGCGACCGGCGATCGGCCCCGATCCCGTTTTGACGCCGAAACGCCTGTACCAGCCGAAACTCCACGCGCGCCGGAGCTTCGACCGATTTCGCCGCCGCTGCCATGGCTCGCAGGCCCTCCGAGAGCCGGCCCTCGGCTTCCCGTTGTGCCTGGCAGCCCGCGCATTCGCGCAGGTGTCCGGCGTGCGGGCCGTCCAGGTCCCGCCCCGGCGCGGTGTTCCAGAATTCTTCGCAGTTCATGTCAGACATCTCACAGTCTTCCAGGTTTCCAATGCGGGCCGGGGAGTTCGTTCCTGAGCCAGCTTTTCCGTCAACAAAGCCCTCGCGCGGTGCAGACGCGATCGCACGGTGCCGACCGGGCATCCCAAAATCCGCGCGGCATCGGCGTAGTCCACTTCTTCCAGGTCGCACAGCACGACCACTTCGCGATAACGACGCGGCAGCGTCAGCACCGCGCGGCGTAATGACTCGATTCCTTCTTTGCGTGTCAGGTCGCCCAGCGGGTCCGGATTGACCGCCAGTTGCCGCCACGACGGCTGCTCGGCGGACTCAAGTGTTACGTCTGACCGGCCCCGCTCGAGCGACCTCAGAACCAGCTTGCGCGCGATCCCGAACAAGTAACTCGCCAGGGCTCCGCGCTCCGGATCATACGACCATTCGTCACGAATCAACGCCAGGAATACGTCCTGGGTCACGTCTTCGGCTAGGGACGGCTCCCCCGTCATATGGAGGGCGAAACGATAGATCGACCCCTGGCGTTTGCGGTAGAGCGAAACGAACGCCTGCTCATCGCCGCTACGAATGGCCAGCAGCAGGTCGTCGTCTTCGTCTCTGGCCGCTGGTGTCATCCGGTTCTGTCCTTAATTCCTTCGAAAGACTGCAAAAGTTCCGAAAAGAGCGCTTGGCCGCCTGCCGTCAGGGGAAGCGCCGTCGATCCGCCTCGGCCGGAGCCAATGCGGCCTACCTAAGGGTTGATAGCTAAAAGCAATCAGCCATTTGTTAATAACCATCCGCCTACCGTAGCCATTTACTCTTGTCAAGCAGGTTTGGTACTTTACCTCTAGTATTCACTATTCTATGATTGAGGCTCATGACAGGGTCCGCAATGTCGCCCCAGGCAGGGGATGAGGTTAACTCCCTAAAAGCGCGCGTGGCCGACCTGGAAGCCGAAATCGAGCGGCTCAAGCGTGGCTCACCCGACCATCAGTTTCGCCAACTCGCTGACTCCGCGCCAATTATGATCTGGCTGTCCGGACCGGACGCGCTGTGCACCTATTTCAACCCCGAGTGGCTGCGGTTTCGCGGCCGCACGTTGGAAGAGGAATCGGGCCATGGTTGGACTTCGGGTTTGCACCCGGACGACCGCGACCTTGCCATTGAAACGTATCTGCGGGCGTTTAGTACACGTCAGCCGTTCCGGCTGCAATTCCGGCTGGAACGGGCGGATGGAGAATTTTGCTGGGTGGAAAACGTCGGAGTGCCGCGAATCGAGGCTGGTGATGTTTTCGCGGGCTTTATGGGCGCAGCCTCCGATGCCACGGCGCGCCGCGCCCGCACATTCGTGCCCGACGAGCAGGCGGCCCGAATGGTTTTTGCCCTGACGGAGCGCGAGCGGGAGATGCTCGTACTCGTGGCGCAGGGTAAGACCACGAAGGAAGCAGCCAAGCAGCTTGGCATCACTTATAAGACAGCCGATTCCCACCGCAGCCGCATCCTGGAAAAGCTAGGGGTGCACGAAACGGCGAGCATGGTGCGCTACGCGATCCGTGCGGGCTTGATCGAAGCCTAGCTGATTCCCTACTCTTAAACCGTGGAGCCGCGGGTTATCGTCATCGGCGCCGGTGTGGCCGGACTTGCAGCCGCGCGCCTGCTTTCCCAGAGCGGCATTCCAACCGTAATCTTTGAAGCGCGCCATAGGATCGGCGGCAGGATCCATACCATTTCGGACCCGCTGTCGCCCGTTCCGGTCGAGTCGGGCGCCGAGTTCGTGCATGGCAAGCCGCCCGAAATCTGGCGGCTGGTTGAAGCGGGACGCTTGCCCGCCGCGGAAGTCAACGGCGATCATCACGTAGTTGAGAATGGCAAGTTGGTGAACGGGGACTTGGTTGACCCCGAGGAACTGATCCAGAAGGCCGACGGCGCCCCGGAGCAGTCGTTCGAGCAATACATTCGGAAGGCTGGCGTTTCGGAGGAGCAGCAACGGCTGGCCACGCGCTATGTCGAGGGTTTCCATGCTGCGCGATCCGGCCAGATCAGTCTTCACTCACTAATCGAAGCTGCCAAGGCCTCGGCGAAGATCGAGTCCGAGCGCGCGTTTCGCCTGGTAAGAGGGTACTCATCGCTCGTGGAGTGGCTTTGGGCTGGATTGGATCCCGAGGTGGTCCAGACGTATTTCGGATGCGTAGTGGACGGGATCGAGTGGCGACGCGGTCAGGCCGAAGTTGCTATGCGGATGTCCGGACGAAGCACGCGGATGTTCGCACCTCGTGTCGTCATCACCGCGCCGCTCGGTGTGCTGAAAGCGGGGGCGATCCGGTTCCAGCCTGAGCCCGAGGTGTTGCGGGCGGCCTGCGAGGCGATCGCCATGGGCGATGCGGCCCGTATGACGCTCCGCTTCCGCCGGCCGGTATGGCACGTGCGCGAGGAGTTCCGGCATCTTGGTTTCCTGCATACGGGTGAGTCGTGGATGCCGACCTGGTGGAGTACGCTGCCGATCGAATCGCCGGTAATCACTGGTTGGACGGGCGGTCCCGCTGCAGAGGAGCGTGCTCAAACCGATCCCCAGTTGTGGCTCTTCGAAACGCTCCGCACCCTCGCGCGCCAGTTGCGTATGGACGAGACCACGCTGGCCGGAGAACTGGAATCCTGGCATGCGCACAACTGGCACACCGATCCGTTCTCACGCGGAGCCTACAGCTACGTTCGCGTGGGCGGCGTGGATGCGCATCGCCGGTTTGGCGATCCCGTGGAGGACACACTCTATTTCGCCGGCGAAGCCGTCAACTCAGACGGCCACATCGGAACCGTACACGGCGCCATGGCCAGCGGCGAAAGGGCCGCGCGTCTGATTGTCAAGCAAACCGCCTGAGCACGGCCCTTCCGCCTGCCACCACTCCCTAGTTCTTCGCTGGCGGCAGGAACGGACGCGCGAGGTCATCGGCGCCCTCCAGACCAAAACCCTTCGGAGCGTTGAAGTGGGTGCTGTTCGCCCAGGCATCGCCCAATGTCTTAGTGTGCCCGTCCTTTACGACATACCAGTGGTTGCGCATGCCGACATTCTGCGATTGTGCCATCGCCTTGGCATCCCAGTCGTCCAGGCTCACGATATTCTTCGGCGCGATCCCGCCCTCTCGCGTGAACTTGGCAATGTCATTCTCCCACCGCATGGCAGAGCCGTCCGTGAGGGAGAACGATGCATGGGGAGTCTCGAAACGTGGACTATCCTTGAACTTCTCGCCCATAGTTTTGACCCGCGCCACCACTCGCCCGTTTTGGTAAAACAACTGGTAGCCTCCATCGGGACCGTACTCCTGGGCTTGAAACAGACTGAACCCGGTCTTACGGAGCGCGGTGTCCAGCTCCCGAATACTCATAGCCTTGAGTTTCGAGCTGGCGTCGACGAGGTTCGGCATCACCCGCTCCATGGTGCTCTTGACGGCCTGTAGCTCCGCAGTCGTCATACCCATTGCGAGTTCCCGGAATGCCTGCAACTCGCCCCACTGCGCCATCTCTTTTGCCAGAGAGTTGATGACGGCTTGCGCTTCTTTTCTTGCCGCCCTCCGGGCGAGCGCCACGACGACCCGGTGTCCGATGGCGGCGCCAAGGTCGGCCACGAGTTGGCCGGCCATGAAGAAGACCATCGGATCGGCTTCCTCGATGCTGTCATCGCGGGCGCGCGAACTATACACTTTGAGAATTCGCCCCTCGATGTCCGTCAGGACGGTATGAGAAAAAACGCCGCCGCGCTCGAAAGGGCCCCAACCATTGCCAGGGTCGATATTATTGACAAACGCCGGAACGTCTTTCGCCACAAGCTCAGAGAGCCGGTCGAGAGTCCAACCATGGCTGCCGGCATACTCTCCCGGAACAAAGATCTTCTCGGCCGGCGCCGTCCCGTAGTGCGCGACCAGCGGATAATACTCGCGGTCGATTTTTCCTGGAAAAACCGGATCAGGATTGATCAGCGGCTTCGCGTCTACGACCGGGCGAAACTTGACGAACGAGGGGAAATGCGGCGCGAGCGAGCTATGGATTAGCTCCCATTGCGTCATGTACTCGAAACGTTTCTTGCTATTCGGAAACAGATCGACCGCCCGCACACTCCCATTGAGCCATTGATAGCCCGGGAACGTTCCCTGAATCGGCTGGCGTTCGTTGTAGCCTGAGCCGACGATCGGATCCGGCGTGTAATATGCGTCCCGCGCCAAACCGGTGAGATCGACAAAGCCGCGGTAATAGTTTGCATCGTTATCCATTTTGCTTCTCCAGGCATCTACGGCGTCGGGTGCGTTTTGCGTACATCAAGCCGACGCTTCCAATGCCGATCATCAGCAGCCACGCATTCCCCGGCTCGGGTATGGCCGTCGCTGCCGGTGCGCCGTCAATCTCGAACTGTGCAGACTGCGGGCTCACGCCCGCCCAATGGCTCAAGCCAGTCGCGTCGTGTGTAGCCGCGAACGGCTGAAAGGTCGTCCCATCGGCCTGCCAGCCGACCAGGCTGGCGCCCGTGGCGGGAGTCAGCACGAGCCAATACTCCTCACCGGCCAACAGATCCAGCGAAGGTATCGGGCCGCTTGGAGCGAAGATGCCGCTGGTGTTTTCTAATAAGTTGACGGATCCCAATAAAGCGAGCGGCGCGCCGGGTAAGTTGCCGGAATTGGAGAAGATCGCGAAGTCTACTGTGGAGTTCGCGAGCACCAGGAATCGCGCCTTTGCTCCAGCGAGTGAGAAATCCTGGTCAGGCGTAAAAGCTGCGGCCAGGCTGAATGCAGTATTATCCTGGCCCTGGATTGAGACGCCGCAATGGCCGCAGTCCAGCGCAATATTGCTGAAGATGACACCGGCGTGGCCAGGAGCCGAGAGCGCGAGCGCGAGGAATACGGGAGCCAGAGCCACTTTCCCGCGCGTAAGTTCAAAGTTTCCGTTCATGAGGTCCCCCCTCGTTCTTCACAAACGGAAGAATTGAACGGATTTCTCGCTTCCGAATCGTCTATTTATGGAGGTTGTCGCGAACGCCCTGAACGCGATTTCGCAGGAACATCTCGTCCGGAAACGCGGCGCTTAACCCCGACCACAGGCTGTGCGATTGTTCCCTGTAAACTTTGCCTTCGGTCTGCCGCTGATGCGAGTCCAGCCAGCTCGACCATCCCTCGAAGGCGAAAGCTGCGCTGGCCTGAATCACCGCATCTCGTGGAGTACGATTGAGAGCTTCCTGTGAATCGCGAACCGCCCGTGTCCAGAGTGCCTCAGCCAAATCGACGTTTTCGTGCGACGCCTCCGTCCCCATCCACCACAAGGCCTGAATCCGTTGAGCGTCTTCGCTCCGCGGCAGATCCAGTTTGAGAAACAGAGCGGGGCTCATGACCCCGCAGATTCGGCGGGCCACCCACAGCGCGTCCTCCTGACGATGGACGCGTAGAAAGAATCGAATGGCGTCCCGTCCACGCTCCCAAAGCGCAATCCGGTGTTCGAGCCCGTTAACAGCCACATTCGGCCGCTCAAGATAGCTTTCGAGAGATAGCCTGAACCACTGCGCGGCTTGCCGCGGATCAATGGACTGGTATTCCAGCGCGATCTCGCTTTGACTGTCGCCCAGTTCGAAATACGCCATGCTGTCGCCGGTATCCAGGTTCACCCGAGCTTGAGCGAATTCCATCCCCTTCTGGAAGAATGCAATGCGTTCTTCGGGCGAACCCTGGCCGGACTTACGCATCAGCCTTCCGAGACACTGGTAGGCTCGGGTCAATTCGGACAACGCATCGGGCGGCAGGGACGTACGCCCCGCTAACCTTTCTGCCACCGGCAACTCGCGCCTGACGCATTCAGCCCCTTCCGCGTATAGCTGCTGCGTCTCGAACATCCTCATCTCCAGAAATCCCGCGGTCAACGTGTTCCATTCGTAGAAGGTCTGGTTTCCGAAGGTCCCATAGTTCTCCAGGGCGCTTCGCAATTCGGCCCGCAAGTGGCTCATTTTTTTCCAGTCGTTCGGCAACAAGCACAGCCGGTTGAGAAACTCGAGCGCCGTAATCCGGCTCTCGCACAACGCCAGGCTGGCGGAACTGCAAGGCGATATTGCCAAGGCCCGCTCGAAGTCCTCTTGGGCTCCCTCCCGTGGCGGGCGCGCGAACAGCAACTGGCCGCGCCGGTTCAGAAGTTGCGCTTCCGTCGGGGCAGCCAGCGCCATCTCATGGGGCGGCATATCCTTCAGTAAGGCGATGGCGCGGTTGAGCATAGCCAGAATGGAGTCGGAGCCCTGCCGGGGCGCGAGCCCGTCTTTGTGCCACCGCGCGGAAGTCAGCCGCGCGTATGCCGCCGCCAGTTCCCGGCGCAGTGCATAATTCCGTCCTGCGTCCCGAGAGAGCGCATCGAGATACTCCACGGCTCTGGCCGAGATGGTCTCTCGCAGATCGATCGCGCCCGGCATCGACTGCACCTGGTCGTGAATATCGAAGATCAAAACATTCGCCAGCCGTCGCGCCAGGGCGAACCGCCGCTCGGCAATTCGCGCCTGCCAAAAGAAAGCCGCCGCTCCTCCGATCAATGCCACCACCAGCGCCGCCGCGGCGGATACCGGGATCCAGTTGCGCCTGAGGAACTTGCCCGTGCGATAACTCCATGCCGCGGGGCGGGCGAGAATCGGCCGGCCGTCGAGATACCGGCCCAGGTCTTCGTTCAGTTCATCAACTGAGTGGTAACGCCGGTCCGGCTCCTTCTGCAGGGCCTTCACCACGATCACGTCCAGGTCGCCCGCCAGCCCAGCCGTGACAGCACTCGGAACCGGCGCCGGATCCTCGCAGATGGCGCGCTGCAACTCGGCGGGCGCCGCCCCGCTTAGCTGATGGGCCTGCCGGCCGGTCAGCACATCAAACAGCACCAGCCCCAGCAGGTACACATCCACGCGCGTCGTGATCTTGCCTCCGAGCACCTGTTCCGGGCTACAGTACGCGGGCGTGAGCAGCGGCAGCGCAGTCTGCGTCAGCCCAACGTTCGGCTCCATCGCCGACTGCAATTTCGCCAGTCCGAAATCCAGCAACTTCGGCTCGCCCTCGGCCGTCACCAGGATGTTGGCGGGCTTCAGGTCGCGGTGCACCACAAGACTTTGGTGAGCGAATGACACCGCCGCACACACCTTCCGAAAAAGCTCGATCCGTTCCCGAATTGCGAGCTTTCGGTTTCGGACGAATTCGGTGATCGGCTCGCCTTCCACCAACTCCATGGCGAAATACGGGAGCCCTTCCGCCGATGCGCCGCCGTCCAGGAATCGCGCAATGTGGGGATGCTCCAATCCCGCCAGAATCTGGCGCTCTTGCTGGAACCGCTCCACCCACGCCGGTGTACCGATCGGCGAAGCGGCCACCTTTAACGCCACGCGCTTGTGGTAGTCCTGCTCGCGGACGGCTTCGAAGACGGTCCCCATGCCGCCGGCTGCGATCGTCCGCAACACCCGATACGGGCCGAACTGCCGCGGCCAATGCTGTTCACGAGCAGAATCGGCGATTGCGCGATCGATGATTCCACGCAGGTTCGCGCCGGCCGAGTCGTCGAACTCCATCAAGGACGCAAGTTCGCGCGCCAGCGCCGGATCCGAATCTCCAAGCTGCGCAAGCCAGTTCGCGCGCTCCGCGGGATCCAGGCTTTCGGCCTGCTCAAACAGAGACTCCAGACGTTCTCGGTCGGCGCCCGATTCAGCCATGGTTCAACAGTACAAACGGAAAAACCGGCTCCTTCCGATCAGCCCGCGGTATTTACCTCGGCCGCGGTTCCCGAAATGGCGCGGTTCAGCCACGCTTCAGCGAGTCTTTGCCGGCGACTTGCGGTGGCCACGGAAATCCCGAGAACCTCCGCCGTTTCGTCCAGAGTGAGACCCGCGAAGTAGCGAAACTCAATAATGGCCGCCATGGATGAATCGTATTGGTTCAGCAGCTCCAGCGCTTGATGGAGGGCCAGAAACTCCTCGGGGTCGGAACGGATGCCGTTGCACGCCTCATCCAGCGGAACGTGCTGAACAGTCCCCCCGCCGCGCTTGGAGGCGGTCCGTTCGCGCGCCCGATCCACCAAAATCTGACGCATAATGCGGGCCGACAGTGTAAAGAAATGTTTGCGGTCTTTAAACGCGCCGAGAGAACTTTCGGCCAGGCGGATGTATGCTTCGTGCACCAACGCTGTGGGCTGGAGCGTGGCGTTGGGCGCCGCACCGCGCAGGTACGATTGCGCGATCCGGTGCAACTCGTTGTACAAAAGTCTGCTGGCCGCATCGAAGGAACCGGCGTCACCCTGTCGCCATTGTTCCAGGAGCTGGGTCACATCCCCGGCGTGCTCCGTCATCGCCTGATTCTATCAGGGCCGGAAACGCGACGCGCACCCGGTTCCCATGCAACAATGAGACCCGGATGAATCCTGCATTTCTCGAGCAGGTGATCGAATTGGCCGTGGAGAACGTCCGTCGCGATGGCGGCCCATTCGCGGCGCTGATCGTAAAGGACGGAGTGGTCATTGCGACCGGCGTCAACCAGGTGACCCGTACGCACGATCCGACCGCCCACGCCGAAATTGTCGCGATTCGTGAAGCTTGCCGGGTGTTGGCCGACTTTCAGCTTACGGATTGCGAACTCTACTCCTCCTGCGAACCCTGCCCGATGTGCCTCGGCGCACTCTACTGGGCCCGGCCGAAGCGCGTGTTTTTCGCCGCCACCCAGGCCGATGCGGCCGATGCCGGCTTCGACGATGCATTCATCTATCAGCAGCTTGATTTGCCGCACCCGGAGCGGATCATCCCCATGCTGCACGTCCCCGGAAATGGAGCCAAGCGGCCATTTGAAGCATGGAAAACCAAGCCGGATAAGACCGAGTATTAACCCGTCGCGTGCGATTTCTAACTGCCGCGGGCTGCGCCCCGCGCGAACCTGTAATTGGGAGAAGTTTTGTCATGCGCAGAATCCTTGCCACATCCGGAAGCCTGACGCTCACCTGGCTCCGGTTGATTCTCGGGATCGTCTTCTTCGCCCATGGCGCGCAGAAGGTGCTGGGGTGGTTTGGCGGGAATGGATTCACCGCCACGATGGGCTTCTTCGAAGGCCGCGGCATCCCGGCCGTGTTGGCCTTCCTCGCAATCATGGCGGAGTTTGCGGGAGGCATCGGGCTGATCATCGGCTTCCTCAGCCGCATCGCCGCTTTCGGCATCCTCTGCAACATGATCGTGGCCATCGCGATGGTGCACGCGCGCAACGGCTTTTTCATGAACTGGACCGGCGCCCAGCGAGGCGAAGGTTTCGAATATCACGTGCTGGCGATCTCTGCAGCGGTGACCATCATCGTCCAAGGCGCCGGCGCACTGTCGGTGGACCACGCGCTCACAAGCCCAGCGCGCCCGGGTTCGCAACCGTCGACACGTCCCCGAGGGGTTCACCCAGGTAGCGCTGCCGCATAAGCCGTCGAACAATCTTGCCGCTCTGCGTTTTGGGCAACTCGACCGCGATGATCACCTCACGTGGACGGAACGGCGTCCCAAGCACCTGCGCCACCGTGTCACAAACGGCGCTCGCCTCGAGAGTAATTCCGGGCTTCGGCACCGCAAACCCGACGATCGCCTCTCCCTTAAGCTCATCCGGCACGCCGATTACGGCCGCTTCGGCCACACCCGCGTGTCGCATGATGGCTTCCTCCACCTCGCCCGGTCCTACCTTGCGGCCGGCCACATTCATAGACTCGTCGGCGCGGCCGTGCAGGAACCAATACCCGTCGTCGTCCACACTGGCCCAATCGCCGTGATACCACCAGCCCGGGAATCGCGACCAATAGCTGTCGATATACCGGCGCGAGTCATTCCATACGCCGCGCGTCATCGAGGGCGCAGGCTTCGTGCAGACCAGGTAGCCCTTGCGCCCGCGCACCGGCGCGCCGCTCTCATCCACCACTTCTACCGACATGCCCGGCGCCGGTCCTCCGAGCGTACATGGCTTGAGCGGTTGGATCGGAAGCGGGAACAGAAAGCTGCCGACAATCTCCGTGCCGCCCGAAATGTTGATGACCGGACACCGCCGCCGGCCTACCCGTTCGAAAAACCAGAGCCATGCGGGTTCGTCCCATGGCTCACCCGTCGACCCGAGCAGTCGAAGAGAATCCATCGCCGGTAGATCAACCGCGTGTTTGCTCAGCATTCGGACGGCCGTGGGCGACACGCCAAACGTGGTGATCCGATGGCGATCGATCATGTCCCAAAGACGCGTGGGAGAGGGGTAATCCGGCGCGCCATCGTACATGAAGATGGTTCCGCCGAACAGGTGGTTGCCGAGGATGGTCCATGGGCCCATCATCCAGCCGATGTCAGAAAGCCAGAAGAAGCGATCGTCGGGACGGTGGTCGAAACCCAGCCAGATTTCCTTGCCCA
>Ga0335080_10006247_pt1 | contig 12315 bp, 12 predicted proteins | sample Lox_Sample_34_FD_206720 | JGI IMG/M metagenome (GOLD analysis project Ga0335080, IMG submission 206720) | Soil microbial communities from Loxahatchee National Wildlife Refuge, Florida, United States - Lox_Sample_3.4 | ecosystem: Environmental > Terrestrial > Soil > Wetlands | place: USA...
CTCGCCTACATCAGGTCGATTCCCTGGTTGCCCGACGGCGCGCAATAGCCCACTGGGTGCCACGTAGCAGCGGTTGACATGGGTCAAGGTCGCTCGTCGGCGCCGGGGATAGTAAGCGATGTCCACGGGGCCAGACCGTCCACTACGGTCGTCCGGATAGAGGGCATTTCTGGGGTGCTTCAACCATGGCGGCAACCGAAGTCAGATTTGGTACAGAGGCGCGCGATCGCCTCCTGCACGGCGTCGACGTCCTCGCCGACGCGGTGAAGGCGACGTTGGGGCCGAAGGGGCGCAACGTTCTCATCCAGAAATCCTTTGGAGCGCCCCGCGTCTGCGCCGATGGCGTGACGGTGGCCAAATCGATCGAGCTGCCGGACTATCCCGAGAACATGGGCGCGCAGATGGTGCGCGAGGTGGCCAGCAAGACCAGCGAAGTCGCTGGGGATGGCACGACAACGGCGACCGTCCTGGCCCGCGCTATCATCCACGAGGGCATCCGGGCGATCGCTGCCGGCATGAATCCGATGGATCTGAAGCGCGGCATCGACATGGCGGTCACCGCGTCGGTCGAGGACATCAAGCGGCGGTCGAGGCCGGTCTCGACCCGCGAGGACATCGCACAGGTCGGCACCATCTCCGCGAACGGCGAGCGGGCCGTGGGCGAGATGATGGCGGACGCCATGGAAAAGGTCGGCAAGGAAGGCGCCATCACGCTCGAGGAGGCGAAATCGCTCGAGACCGAGCTGGAGGTCGTCGAGGGCATGCAGTTCGATCGCGGCTATCTGTCGCCCTACTTCACTACCAACGCCGAGAAGATGCTCTGTGAATTGGAAGACCCGTACATCCTTCTGCATGAGAGGAAGCTATCGGCGCTCCAGCCGCTGTTGCCGTTGCTCGAAGCGGTCGTGCAGTCCGGCAAGCCGCTCTTGGTGGTGGCGGAAGACGTCGAGGGCGATGTGCTGGCCACTCTCGTCGTGAACCGGCTGCGCGGCGGCCTCAAGGTGGCGGCGGTCAAGGCCCCCGGGTTCGGCGATCGACGCAAGGCCATCATGGAGGACATCGCAGTCCTGACCGGCGGCCAGCTGCTCAGCGAAGAGCTCGGCATCAAGCTCGAGAACGTGACCGTCGATGTGCTCGGCCGCGCGAAGCGCATATCCGTGACGAAGGATGAAACGACGATCGTCGGCGGCGCCGGCAAGAAGGCCGACATCGATGGTCGGTGTAAGCAGATCCGGCAACAAATCGAAGAAACCACGTCCGACTACGACCGGGAGAAGCTGCAGGAACGTCTCGCCAAGCTAGCCGGCGGCGTTGCCGTCATCCGTGTCGGCGGAGCGACCGAAATCGACGTGAAGGAGCGCAAGGACCGTGTCGACGACGCTATGCATGCGACCCGAGCGGCGGTCGAAGAGGGCATGGTGGCTGGCGGCGGCGTTGCGCTGCTCTATGCGACGCGGGCGCTCGACGGACTGATGCCGGCGAACCCGGACCAGAAGGTCGGCATCGAGATCGTTCGTCGGGCCCTGCAGTGGCCGACACGCGAGATCGCGACGAACGGCGGGTATGATGGCGCGATCGTCCTCGGGCGTCTGCTCGAGAGCAAGGACACCAACTACGGCTTCAATGCGCAGACCGGGGAATACTGCGACATGATCAAGGCCGGCATCGTCGATCCAACCAAGGTCATGCGCTCGGCTCTACAGAACGCGGCGGCCGTCGCGGGCCTCCTGATCACGACCGAAGTCCTGATCACGGACAAGCCGCAGCCCAAGCCTGGCATGGGCGGCGTCGGGCCTATGCCGGCTGAAATGGGGCTTTAGATCTGACGTGGATTTCGCACCTTCCCCAAAACGCGCCGAGATCGATCTGGGATGCCGTATCTGACAAACGCGGATCTGCCGCCTTCGCTGAGGCAACGACTTCCGGAACATGCGCAAGACATCTTCCGGGCGGCGTTCAATAGCGCCTGGGTGCGTTACCGCGACCTCGCCCCGTATCGGCTGGAGGAAATCGCCCATCGTGTCGCCTGGAGTTCTGTGAAGAGGAAGTACCGGAAGAGGGGAGAGATCTGGGTGCCGCGGGAAAGCACGTAAGAGAGCGAGCTCGATAGTGGCGCCGAGTCTTGCGGTGGCCGCCGATGGGTTCCGGTTCCGCACCTGTGCGATGCTGCGCAGGCGTGCTATCGTGGCGCTCTTGGGCGCGACAAATCGATGTACACACCTGCTTCCGAGGATCGCGGGGAAGGCGGCTGTGCCGATGCTGGGCAGGCTTCTTGCGGTCGCGGTTTGCCCGGCGCTTGCGAGCAGCGCTATGGCGCCGACACGCTTCACAAGACCCGGCTGCCCGAAGATCTATCGACGATCTTCGAGGGCAGCCGGCTGGCCGGCCACAGCGATGTCGAGATGCCGCAATTCACATTCGCGCCCGATCGGATCGACGATCTCCTCGCATATATTCTCCTCGCGTATATCAGGTCGATCCCGTTCCCTGATTCCCCGGACGGCGCGCGATAGCCCACCGGGTGCCACGTAGCAGCGGTTGAAATGCGTCATCAAACTTGATGCCTGGCGCGAGAACACAGGCCACGAGCTACGAGCAGCACGACTGCCTGACAGGGCGCGAAACGGCGCCGGTTGCTTCCCCGCTGCCTCCCCAAGTCGATTGGTGGCTGCGGTTCGATCTCTAAGTGCCTGATTTTATGGTCGGGAGGAGAGGATTCGAACCTCCGGCCTCCTGCTCCCGAAGCAGGCGCTCTACCAGGCTGAGCTACCCCCCGACCGGGATTTGTCGATCGCGCAACACTTCGCGCTGCTGAAACGTGGCTCGCTTGCGGGAACCGACAGCCGGAAAAAAGCCCTGCCGGGATGGGCGGCTCTGAATCAGCGCGGCCTTATACTGCCATCGGCGGGGACCTGCAAGATGCCAGCGCGCGCCGGCGGCGTCGGCTGCGGTCGCCATTTCCCATGGGCGGAACTTGGTACTATCGTCGTCGGCCGAAAAATCGGCCGGAAGGGCGGAGGATGGCGAGGAAACCGGAATCGGAGGCGACCAGGCTCGACGACGCGGCGCGAGCCGGCTGGCTCTACTATATCGCCGGCAACACCCAGGACGAGATCGCCAGCAAGCTTGGGGTCTCGCGCCAGACGGCCCAGCGGCTGGTCTCCCTGGCAGTCAGCGCGCGGCTCATCAAGGTCCGCCTCGACCATCCGATCGCGCACTGCCTCGACCTCTCGCAGCGGCTGAAGGACAAGTTCGGGCTCGACCTCTGCGAGGTGGTGCCGGCCGATCCGGCATCGGCGTCGACCATGCTCGGCGTCGCCGAGGCGACGGCGGCGGAACTCGAACGCCGGCTGGAATCCCGGCACCCCATCATCGTAGCCCTCGGTTCCGGCCGCACGCTGCGTGCCGCGGCCGACCAGCTGCCGCCGATGGACTGTCCGCAGCACAAGATCGTCTCGCTCGTGGGCAACATCGCGACCGACGGCTCGGCGTCGTTCTATGACGTGATCACGCGCGTGGCCGACGCGGTGCGGGCACCGCATTACCCCATGCCGCTCCCGGTCATCGCCAGCTCGCTCAGCGAGAAGAAGCTGCTGCTGGCGCAGAAACCGGTGAAGCACGTCATCGATCTGGCGCGCCAGGCCGACGTCACCTTCGTCGGCGTCGGCCATCTCGGCGACAGCGCGCCGCTCCTGCAGGACGGCTTCGTGAGCCGCGACGAAATGCGGGCCCTGATGAAGGCGGGCGCGATCGGCGAGATCACCGGCTGGGCCTTCGACAGGTGCGGCCAGATGCTCGAGGGCCTGACCAACGACCGCGTCGCCAGCGTCGCGCTCGACCGGCCGGCAAAGCGGTTGATCATCGGTGTCGCCATGGGACCGGCCAAGGTCGACGCCTTGGGCGGCGCGCTGACCGGGCGGCTCGTCAACGGGCTCATCACGAACGAAGCAATGGCTGAGCGTCTGCTCAAGCAGTAGGCGGACGCGCGGGCCGAAATCCTTCCGCTTGATCAGGGCGGTGTCGGCGTAGCGGCCCAAAATGCTGCACCGCAGCGACGAATCTGCCTTGACTCCGAGCAGTCCTGAACGGGTATATGCTCTCTATCTTGGCAAAAGCTCAATGGCCAGTGCAAAGGGAGGTAAGGGAATGAGGACGGCACTCCGCGTGCTTCTGGGTGCGAGCGTCATCGCCGGATTCGCGTGGTCGGCTTCGGCCGATACCAAGCTCACCATCGCCACGGTCAACAACGGCGACATGATCCGCATGCAGAAGCTGACCGACGACTTCAAGGCGAAGAATCCCGGCATCGACCTCGAATGGGTGACGCTCGAAGAGAACGTCCTGCGCCAGAAGGTGACGACCGACATCGCCACCAAGGGCGGCCAGTTCGACGTGCTCACCATCGGCACCTACGAGGTGCCGATCTGGGCCAAGAAGGGCTGGCTGGTACCGCTCGAGAATCTCGGCGCCGACTACGACGTCGATGATCTGCTGCCGGCGATCCGCTCCGGCTTGTCGCTTGACGGCAAGCTCTATGCCGCGCCGTTCTACGGCGAGAGCTCGATGGTCATGTATCGCAAGGACCTGTTCGACAAGGCCGGCCTGCAGATGCCTGACAAGCCCACCTGGGATTTCATCCGGCAGGCGGCCGACAAGATCACCGACAAGGGCAGCGAGACCTACGGGGTCTGCCTGCGCGGCAAGGCCGGCTGGGGCGAGAACATGGCCTTCATCACGGCGACGGCGAACTCCTTCGGCGCGCGGTGGTTCGACGAGAACTGGAAGCCGCAGTTCGACCAGCCGGAGTGGAAGAACACGATGGACTACTACGTCAGCCTGATGAAGGCTGACGGACCGCCGGGCGCCTCGTCGAACGGGTTCAACGAGAATCTCGCGTTGTTCAATTCCGGCAAATGCGGCATGTGGATCGACGCCACCGTCGCCGCCTCCTTCGTGACCAACCCGAAGGAATCGAAAGTCGCCGACAAGGTGGGATTCGCCCTGGCCCCGGACAATGGCCTCGGGAAGCGCGGCAACTGGCTGTGGGCATGGTCGCTGGCCATTCCCGCCGGCTCGAAGAAGACGGAAGCGGCCGAGAAATTCGTGGGCTGGGCGACCAGCAAGGGCTATCTCGACCTCGTCGCGTCGAAGGAAGGATGGGCCAACGTACCGCCGGGCACGCGCACGTCGCTCTATAAGAACCCCGAATATCTGAAAGCGGCGCCGTTCGCCCAGATGACGCTCGATTCGATCGATACGGCCGACCCGACGCATCCGACAGTGAAGCCGGTTCCCTACGTCGGCGTGCAGTTCGTGGCGATTCCGGAGTTCCAGGGCCTCGCCACGTCCGTCGGCCAGATCTTCTCGGCGACGCTCTCCGGCGACACCACGGTCGACGCGGCGTTGAAGAGCGCGCAGAGCGTGGCGACGCGCGAGATGACCAAGGCCGGCTACATCAAGTAGCGGGCGACCGACTGACACGAAACAGGACTGCCCGGTCCCCCGGGACCGGGCAGACCACTCGGGAAGCCCAGACGCGAGCGAGATCTCGCGGGGAGGCCGGGCCATGGCAACACGCCATACACGCGCGTTGGCGTACACCGCCGTCACACCATCGGTGGTCGTCCTGTTCATCTGGATGATCGTGCCGCTGGGACTGACGCTCTATTTCTCCGTCCTGAACTACAACCTGCTCGATCCGGGCAACGAGTCCTATATCGGGTTCCTGAACTACGAGTACTTCCTCACCGATCCGGCGTTCACGGCAGCGCTCGTCAATACGCTGAAGCTGGTGGGCGGCGTGCTCGTGATCACCGTCGTGGGGGGCACGCTGCTGGCCCTGCTGCTCGACCAGCCGATTTTCGGGCAGGGCATCGTGCGGCTCATGGTGATCGCGCCGTTCTTCGTGATGCCGACGGTGAGCGCGCTCATCTGGAAGAACCTGCTGATGCATCCGGTGTCCGGGCTGTTCGCCTGGCTCGCGCATTCGGTCGGGCTGGAGCCGATCGACTGGTTCACCGAAGCGCCGCTGGTCGCGATCTGCCTGATCGTCGCCTGGCAGTGGCTGCCCTTCGCCGCGCTGATCCTGCTCACGGCGCTGCAGTCGCTCGACCAGGAGCAGAAGGAGGCGGCCGAGATGGACGGCACGCCGGCGATCTCGTTCTTCTTCTACATCGTGCTGCCGCACATCGCGCGGGCGATCACGGTGGTGATCCTGATCGAGACGATCTTCCTCTTGAACGTGTTCGCGGAGATCCGCGTCACCACCGGCGGCGGCGACGCCACGACCAACATCCCGTTCATGGTCTACGCCCAGGCGCTGCTGCAGTTCGACGTCGGCGGCGCCTCGGCCGGTGGCATCGTTGCCGTCATCCTGGCCAACATCGTGGCCTTCTTCCTCGTCCGCATGATCGGACGAAATCTGGAGGCATGACCGATGGCGCGCGCGGTTTCACCCGTACGACGGACCGTGACCACGGTGGCGGCCTGGTTCATCGGGTTCATCATCTTCTTTCCGATCCTCTGGATGGCGCTGACCAGCTTCAAGACCGAGCTCGAGGCCTTCTCGACGCCGCCGAAGTTCCTGTTCTTCGACTGGACGCTGGAGAACTTCGGGATCGTGCAGGAACGCTCGAACTACCTGAAATTCGCAGGCAACTCGATCATCCTGTCGCTCGGCTCGACCCTCGTGGGGCTGCTGTTCGCAGTGCCGGCGGCCTGGGCCATGGCGTTCTCTCCGGGCAGGCGGACTAAGGACCTGCTGATGTGGATGCTGTCGACGAAGATGATGCCGCCGGTCGGCGCCCTGATCCCGATCTATCTGATCTTCAAGGACTTCGGGCTGCTCGATTCGCGGGGCGGGCTGATTACGGTACTGTTCCTGCTCAACCTGCCGATCATCGTCTGGATGCTCTTTACTTACTTCAAGGAGATACCCGGCGAGATCCTGGAGGCCTCGCGCATGGACGGCGCCACCCTGTGGCGGGAGATCGTCTATGTGCTGACGCCGATGGCCGTGCCGGGCATCGCCTCGACCCTGCTTCTCAATGTCATCCTGGCCTGGAACGAGGCGTTCTGGACGCTGAACCTGACGACGACGGAGGCGGCGCCGCTGACGGCCTTCATCGCCTCCTATTCGAGCCCCGAAGGGCTGTTCTGGGCCAAGCTGTCGGCGGCGTCGACCATGGCGGTGGCGCCGATTCTGGTGCTCGGCTGGTTCTCGCAGCGGCAGCTGGTGCGCGGCCTCACCTTTGGAGCGGTCAAATGAGGAGTAAAACCCCGAGGACTTCGGCATGAGCGGCAAAATCATCCTGAGAGGCGTCAACAAATCGTTCGGCGACGTCACGATCATCCCCTCCGTCGACCTCGAGATCGACGACGGCGAGTTCGTCGTCTTCGTCGGGCCGTCCGGCTGCGGCAAGTCGACCTTGCTGCGCCTGATCGCCGGCCTCGAGGACGTGACGAGCGGCCGGATCGAGATCGACGGCGTCGACGTGAGCGACGTGCCGCCGGCCAAGCGCGGCCTGTCCATGGTATTCCAGTCCTACGCGCTCTATCCGCATATGAGCGTGCGCGGCAACATCGGATTCGGCCTCAAGATGGCCGGCGAGAACAAGGACGTCATCCGGCAGAAGGTGGAGAAGGCGGCGGCGACGTTGAACCTCGCGAACTACCTCGACCGCAAGCCGCGCCAGCTTTCGGGCGGCCAGCGCCAGCGCGTCGCCATCGGGCGAGCGATCGTGCGCGAACCGAAGGCGTTCCTCTTCGACGAGCCGCTGTCGAACCTCGACGCGGCGTTGCGCGTGCAGATGCGTCTCGAGATCGCCCAGCTGCACGAGTCGCTGGCCACGACGATGATCTACGTCACGCATGATCAGGTCGAAGCGATGACCCTGGCCGACAAGATCGTGGTTCTCAACGCCGGAAACATAGAACAGGCCGGATCGCCGCTCGATCTCTACCACCATCCCGTCAACCTCTTCGTCGCCGGGTTCATCGGTTCGCCGAAGATGAACTTCCTGGCGACCGACGTGCGTGCCACGGGACCGGACGGCGTGACCGTGGCACTCCCTGGCGGTCGCGACATCCGCGTTCCCGTGGCCGCCGGCGTCCTGCAGCCCGGCGCCAAGGTCACGCTCGGCGTGCGTCCAGAGCACCTGAAGACGAGCAGACAGGGCGAACTCACCGGCACCGTCATCGTCGCCGAACGGCTCGGCGGCGAGACTTATCTCTACATCCGTCCGGCGGAGGGACCCCTCTTCGTCGTGCAGGCCGACGGCAACGACTCGACGCGCGTACATGACCGCATCGCCGTCGGCGTCGATCCGGAGACCTGCCACCTGTTCGATGCCGACGGGCGCTCATTGGCGCGCTTGCGACGCCATCCGCTCGCCGGGGCGCTTCAAGCCAGTCAACAGGCAAGCTGAGGAGGCGTACCGTGTATCTGGACAAGTTCAAGCTCGACGGTCGTGTCGCCGTCGTCACGGGCGGCGGCCAGGGCATCGGCTTCGCGTGCGCTCAGGCGCTGGCCGAGGCCGGCGCCAAGGTCGTGATCGCGGAGCTGATGGCCGACCGCGTGGCCGGCGCCACGGCCGAGCTGAAGAAGCTTGGGCTCAACGTGGCAGGCATCCAGCTCGACGTCACCAAGTCGGCGGCTGTCGACGCCGCAGCCCAGCAGGTCAAGCGCGAGCACGGGCCGGTCGAGATCCTCGTCAACAACGCCGGGGTCGCCAAGAGTGACGTGCGCGCCGAGGACACCAGCGACGAACATTGGCGCTTTCATATGGACGTCAACGTCGACGGCCTCTTCTGGTGCTGTCGCGCCTTCGGCCGCCAGATGTTGGAGCGCAAGCGCGGTTCGATCGTCAACATCGGGTCGATGTCCGGTTTCATCGTCAACAAGCCGCAGCCGCAGGCGTTCTACAACGCCTCGAAGGCGGCGGTGCACCACCTGACGCGGTCGCTGGCGGCGGAATGGGGGCAGCGCGGCGTGCGCGTCAATGCGGTGGCACCGACCTATATCGAGACGCCGCTCACCAGCTTCGGCATAAAGGAGAACAAGGCCATGTACGAGACATGGCTGGAGATGACGCCCATGCATCGGGTCGGGCAGCCTGAGGAGATCGCGTCGGTCGTGCTCTTCCTCGCCTCGGAGGCCGCGAGCCTGTTGACCGGGAGCATCGTGCTGGCGGACGGTGGCTATACCTGCTGGTAGGGCAGGGGGTGGCCGGTGAAGCTGAAGGACAAGGTCGCAATCGTAACCGGCGGGGCGCGCGGGATCGGCGCCGCCATCGGCAGGCGCTACGCCCGGGAGGGTGCGCGCGTCGTCGTCGCCGACGTACTCGAGGCGGAGGCGGCCGCGACCGCGGACGTCATTGGCGGCGGCGCTCTTGCCGTCTCCCTCGACGTCACCAAGCGGGAGTCGATCGACGCCATGGTGGCAAGGGTCGTGGCCGAGGCTGGTCGCATCGACGTGCTCGTCAACAACGCCGCCATCTTCGACATGGCGCCGCTGCTCGAGATCACCGAGGCGAGCTACGACAAGCAGTTCGCCGTCAACGTCAAGGGCCTCCTGTTCACGCTGCAGGCGGTCGCGGCGCGGATGATAAAGCAGGGGCACGGCGGCAAGATCATCAACTTCTCGAGTCAAGCCGGCCGCCGCGGCGAGGCGCTGGTCGCCGTCTATTGCGCGACCAAGGCAGCCGTGATCAGTCTGACGCAATCCGCCGGTCTGGCCCTCATCAAGCACAAGATCAACGTCAACGGCATCGCGCCGGGCGTGATCGACACGCCGATGTGGGACCACGTCGACGCCCAGTTCGCGAAATACGAGAACCTGCCGCTCGGCGAGAAGAAGCGGCAGGTAGGCCTCGCCGTCCCCTACGGGCGCATGGGCTTTCCGGAGGACATTGCGGGTGCCGCCGTGTTTCTTGCATCCGCCGATGCCGACTATGTCGTCGCGCAGACGTTCAACGTCGACGGCGGCAATTGGATGAGCTGAGGTGAGGTCGGAAACCCGCCTCGTCATCTTCGATTGCGACGGCGTCCTGGTCGACAGCGAGCCGCTGGCGATGCGTGTGCTGCTGGAGGGGCTGGCCGAGGCCGGCTACGCGATCGACGAAGAGACAGCCTATGACCGCTTCCTCGGCCGCAGCCTGGCGACGATGCAGGCGATTCTCCGAGACGATCTCGGGTTCGAGCTGCCGGCCGAACGCCTGGAAGGAATGCGTCTGCGGCTGTTCGGACTCTACCGCCGGGAACTTACGGCGATGCCGGGCATCGTGGACGCCCTCGATCGTCTGACGGTCCCCGCGTGCGTGGCATCGTCGAGTCAGCCCGATCGGATCCGGATCTCGTTGGAGGTGACGGGATTATTGCCGCGATTCGAAACGCGGCTGTTCAGCGCCACGATGGTCGTCCAAGGGAAACCGGCACCGGATCTCTTTCTCCATGCCGCAGCGCAGATGGGGGTGCTGCCCGCCCACTGTCTCGTGATCGAGGACAGCGCGCCCGGTATCGAGGCGGCGCGGCGGGCGGGGATGCGGGTCTTCGGCTTCCTGGGCGGCGGTCATGCACGGCGGCCCGGCTATGCAGAGCGGCTGGCCACGCTGGCGCCGGAACGCCTCTTTGACGACATGCGGGCGCTGCCAGACCTGCTCGGAGAGGGAACGCCGCCGCCCGTCGCGCGGCGGATGCCGGCAAGCAGCTAGTGCGCCCGCTCGATGCAGAAGTCGATGGCTTCCAGGAAAGCCCGCTTCTCCGCGCCGTCCGGAAAGATGCCGAGAGCGTCACGCGCGATGGCACCGTAGTGGGTGGCGCGGGCAATGGTGTCGCGCAACGCGCCCTGGCGATCGAGCAGGGCGATCGCCCGTTCGAGGTCACCCTCGCGCTGATCGAGGTCCTCGACGGCGCGCCGCCAGAAGGCACGCTCCTCGGTGTCGCCGCGGCGGAACGCCAGGATCACCGGCAGCGTTATCTTGCCTTCGCGGAAGTCGTCGCCGATCGTCTTGCCCAATTCGATCTGGCGCGCCGAGTAGTCGAGGACATCGTCGATCAGCTGGAAGGCAATGCCGAGGTTGAGGCCGAAGCTGTCGAGAGCTTCCTCCTCCACCTTGGGCCGGGCAGCGACGACCGCACCGATGCGGCAGGCGGCGGCGAACAGGGCCGCCGTCTTGCTGCGGATGACGTCGAGATAGGCCTGCTCGCTGGTCTCCGTGTCGTTGCTCGTCGTGAGCTGCAACACTTCGCCCTCGGCAATGACGGCCGACGCCTGTGACAGGATTTCCAGGACCTTGAGGGAGCCGTCGGCAACCATCAGTTGAAACGCCCGGCTGAAGAGAAAATCTCCGACGAGGACGCTCGCCTTGTTGCCCCACACCGCGTTGGCCGATGCCAGGCCGCGGCGCAGTTCGCTGTCGTCGACGACGTCGTCGTGCAGGAGCGTGGCCGTGTGGATGAACTCGACGCAGGCGGCAAGCGCGATATGGCGGTCGCCGCGATAGCTGCAGAGCCGCGCCGCCGCCAGCGTCAGCATCGGCCGCAGCCGCTTGCCGCCGGCGGCGATGATATGGCCGGCCAGCTGCGGGATGAGCGCGACCGGACTGTGCATGTGCTGGATGATGCGGTCGTTGACACCTTTCAGGTCGTCTCCGACCAGCGCGGCCAGCGAATTGAGCGAGGGCCGTCGCGGTTTGCCTCGCTCGTCGAGATTGACGACAACAGCCACGATCGTTCCGATCCTGTTTGCTTGACCCCGCGACGCAGGGGCGAGCATAGAATGCTGCTGGTAGCGGTCAAGCCTGGGGCGCCCGGCCAAGAGAACCGGGCGGGAAGACACGGGGCCGGAGTAGCTCTTTTGCGGGAACTGTTGCGAACGAACGATTCGGTGCGGATTGCACGGCTGACCGCCCTGCTGGAGGACCAGCGCATCCAGACATTCCTGTTCGACACCCATTTGAGCTCGGCCTTCGCCGGTGCGGTCGACCTCCTGGGGCAGCGCCTGATGGTGGCCGACGAGGACTACCAGCAAGCGCGGCGGATACTGGCCGAATTCGGCGAGAGCCTGCCCGATGAATGAGCCCGCGCCGGCGCCCGCCGTGACGGACGATCGGTTGCTCGGCGGCCGCGTGCAGCTGACCCAGCCACAGGAAGGCTACCGCGTGGCGATCGATCCGGTTTTCCTGGCCGCCTCGGTACCGGCGGCGCCCGGCGACATGGTCCTCGACGTCGGCGCGGGGGTGGGGGCCGCGGCGCTGTGCCTAGCCTGGCGGGAACCCGGATGCCAGGTGCGGGGCATCGAGATGCAGCGCGACCTGG
>Ga0335080_10006248_pt1 | contig 12315 bp, 9 predicted proteins | sample Lox_Sample_34_FD_206720 | JGI IMG/M metagenome (GOLD analysis project Ga0335080, IMG submission 206720) | Soil microbial communities from Loxahatchee National Wildlife Refuge, Florida, United States - Lox_Sample_3.4 | ecosystem: Environmental > Terrestrial > Soil > Wetlands | place: USA: Florida...
GCTTTATTTCGATACCTCCGTGATCGGCCAGCCGCGACGGCTTTATCAGATTGTCCCGGTCCCGTAAATCAAATGTGGCTCAAAAGTGAGGAGTTTAAAGCACATTGACCACCGCTGACCCGACTGCATCGTCAGTGCATGGAAATTCACGCTTTCATTCACTCCAAATCAGGACTAGCGTTTTCCCGCCGCCGCCGGTGTGGCGAAATGGCAGACGCACAGGACTTAAAATCCTGGGACCGTAAAAAGTCGTGTGAGTTCGAGTCTCACCACCGGCACCAACCGTCGCTCGCTGCGCGAGCTATGGTTGGCAGGCCAACCTTCGTGTCACCACAGTGCTGGCTATGGTTGGCAGGCCAACCGTCGAGCCATCTTCGAACGAACTGCGCTTTGCAGACCAACCCGAATTGAAGCGTTGCCCAAAATGCGTTTGGCCCCGTTAAAGATTTTTTTCTGCCCAGGATTATGGCTGGTTCCAGGTTTCATCAACGGACTGACCGTTCGCATAGAAAAAGCCTTCGCCGACCTCTATGTGCGGCGCGCTGCCGATGCTGCTATCGGGGAGAACCCAAAGGCCGGGGGCCACGAAGACATAGGTACCGAAACCGGAACCCGTCCATTTGAGAATCGCGTCGCCGCTCTGCAAGGGAAGATTGTAGGCCGGACTTTCCGCATCACCGGCGATGGGCCTGAACGAACCGATAAGAGTATAAACCGAATGCTTCAAAACCTTGCTGCCGCCGGGAAACTCCGTGCCGGTGTAAGTGTTGTCTTCGGGACCTCCCGAGCCGTTTGCATAGACAAATCCCGTTCCCATTTCCAGCATCGGCCCACTGCCAGTGGTCCCATCGGGGAGAAGCCAATCGCCGGGTCCAAAGAAAACGTAGGTGTCGTATCCGTCGTCGTTCCAGATTAAAACGGAGTCCCCTTGCTGCAAGCTGGTGGCCAGCATCGCCTCCGCGCTCATGTTCGCCCCCAGCAACGGCGGCGAACAAAAATTATAGCCATCGACAAATCTCTGGCCGAGGGCCAGGGCGTTGACGTAACCCGCTGCGAACACCGCAGCGCCGATTAACAGTGTTTTTGTTTTCATTTTGGTAGTTTTGGTTGAGGTTTGTCTGGTTGAAGCATGATTCACTTTTTATCCGGAGTCTTGATACCCAATATCAATGCTCAATTAAGGATACGGACAGGGACGGGACAATCTTTCCAATATCGTCATAAAACCGTCCCGGCTATTCCCGGGGACGAAGAACCCGATTCAAGGGCAGACCTCGAATCGGGTTATTGGATGATTTGCCGGAATATCCCGGCCAATCCAGTTTGATTTAAATCGGTTTTCCTTTGGTGGAAACTCGCACGCTGCCAGGACCGCCTGTATACCATTTCCCGCTAATGGTAGGGCCGCGCTGCTGCGGCCATCATACCCGGCGGCGCAGCAGCGCCGCCCGACCCTTTGCACCGATTGTTTCCGGGACTGGGTATTATTTGGACTTTTTGGCCTTTCTCCGGGCCCAGGCCAGTTTCATTTTGGCCGAGATTCTGGCTTTGGCCGCGGCACTCATCTTCCGCCTGCCTTTCCGGGCCGGTTTCACCGATGCCTTTGTCCCTTTCCGTTTCGCCCATCTGGCTTTGGCCGCAGCGCTGATTTTGGCCCGGGCGGCCCTGCTCATCTTGAACTTCTTCCGCGGAACTGCCTGAGCGGCAGACGTGGCGGAAGAACCCAATAGCCGGCCCAGCTCTTTTTCCAGCGATTGGATTTTCTCTTTGAGGGTGGCGGCTCTGCGTAATTGTTGGACGGACAGACTGTTTAATAATGTGCTCATGGGAATGTAATTAAGATTTTTGACCGGAAAAGTCAATCGTGGCGATAGCCGCTTTTGCAAATTAGGAGCTTTACGAACCCGGCAAGTTCGGGGATGCTCCAGCTCATGTCAGCACTCCAGCGATTCTGGCGCTATTGGTGCGGAAATTTTGCGGCCGCCAAGGGAGGATTCAGCCTGAGTGTCTTGATCGTCGCCGTTCTCCTCGCAACCGGCGGCGTGCTGTGCAAGCTGGTAAACTTTCAAGACCCCATCAAAGGTTGGATTGCGCACTACCGATTGGCCGACGGTTGCGAAATCGCTGCCTTCATCGTTTTTGCCGGATGGTGTCTGCTTTGGCTCCCGTTCCGCCAGCATGAAGCCCAACAAATTACCAACGATATCGAAAAACAAAATCTCATCTCCCAGGTTCAACAGGCGGAATCGCTCTTTAATACCGTTGCTGAAACCAAAGACCCGCCGGCTGAAGCCGCCAGCCCCCAACAAAAAAACAAGGCCGGGCTGGAAGCTTATCTGGCCCAACTGGAAGAACGCATCGTCGCCATAAAAAAGCTGACGCTGCTTGAGTACAATAAAAGCCTTAAAAATGACGAGGACGCCGAGTCCATCGACCTGTTGAACGAAATTTTTTTCTACCTGGATTTAAACCTGGGCAAAGACGCGTCCGCCGGCTTCAAGAACCGGCCTGGCGTCACCTTCGCTTCCATCAACGATTGGGGGCAGTCCGCGTTCAAGGCGGACAAATGGCAGGGCATGGTCGACCACCTGAACCACTACGCGAACCAGCTGAAGCAGATTATCGAAAAGCAAAAGTGACTTCCCATGCACCTGCAACGAAACCAGGTCTTTTGCGGAGGAAACAATTTCGCCAAGGATTATTTTGCGGATGAAATTTTATTTCGCCATCGCCATTTCGGCGGCTGGCTCGCCGGCTTCCGCCAGCGGCGCGGCTTCTCCGCCCTGATGAAATTTCACGCTGACAATCTTGCTCACCCCGCGCTCCTGCATGGTCACCCCGTACAGCACGTCGGCCATGCCAATGGTGCGCTTGTTGTGGGTGATGATCACAAACTGTGAGTGCGCCAGGAACCGCTGCAGGATGCGCACAAACCGGTTGATGTTCGCTTCGTCGAGCGGCGCGTCCAGCTCGTCCAGCACGCAGAACGGGCTGGGCCGGACCTGATAAATCGAGAATAACAGCGCCACGGCGGTCATCGTCTGCTCGCCGCCCGACAGCAGCGTGATGCTCTGCAACTGTTTGCCCGGCGGGCGCGCCATGATTTCAATGCCGCTCTCCAGCACGTCGTTCTGGTCCGACAAAATCAGGTCTGCCTTGCCGCCGCCGAACACCTCGGTAAACATCGTGCGGAAATTCTCGCGGATTTTCTCGAACGTCTCGGCGAACATCTGCCGCGTCTGCACGTTGATGCGGCTGATCACTTCGAGCAACTGGGCCCTGGCCGCCACCAGGTCGTCATTCTGCTTGGTCAGAAATTGATAGCGCTGCTCGGTCTCCTCGTATTCCTCGATGGCCACCAGGTTCACCGGGCCGATTTCATCGAGCCGTTTTTGCATCGCTTCAATCTGCTGCGCCACCACGGCCCAATCCGTGGCCGCGCCGCTCGCCGCCATTTCGTCCGGCGTCATCACATGCACCTTGGCCGCGCCCTCGTCGGCAAACGTGATGGTGATGCACTCGCTGTGCACGTCGTCGAGATTGACGTGATATTTCTGCTGGATCCGTTCGCGCAGGTTCTGGACGGCCATATTTTTCTGCGCCAGCTCCACTTCCAGCGCGCCGCGCTGTTCCTGCAGCTCCGTCAGCCGGTGACGTTGTCCGCGCAGTTGTTCCTCGCGCGCCGTCACGTCGGCTTCCTGCGCCTGTTTCCGCGCCAATAATCCGGCGACCAGCGTGTTCACCTGCTCGCGCTCGTGCTGCAAACGCCCGATTTGCGACCGGGAATCCTGAATTTCCGATTCCGCCTGCTCTTTGCGACCGATGAAGGACGACACCTCGCTGCGCCGCTGTTCGAGCAACTGGGTCAGTTCGCCGATGCGCTGCTCCAGCGATTGCTGTTGCTGGCGGAACGACGCCAGAAGCTGCTCCTCCGCGGCGAGCGCCACTTTGCTTTCGGTGAGCGCGGCGTGGGCGGCATCGCGCTGCTGGCGCAGATGGTCCAGTTCGGCCGTGAGCGCGGCCACCTGTTCCTGCCCGGCGCGTTCGCGGGCTTCCAGCTCGTTCAACTGCGTCGCCAGGGCGTTGCGCTTCTGCGCGCCTTCCTGCTCCTGCGCCGCCAGGCTTTGGATTTCAAAAACGACCGTCTCGATTTTCTGGTGCAGCAGCCGGTTCGAATTTTGCAGCGCGTTGAACTCGCCTTCGCGCGTGGCAATGGCGACTTCCTGCTCGCGCAATTCCGTCTGCGCCTGCTGCAGGCCGGCCTGCAATTCCGTCTGTTCGCTCACCAGCGCCCCCCGCCGGCGGCTCATTTCGGCGACGCGCAACTGGACTTCCGTCAATTCACCGTGCAATTCGGAGATCTGGTTTTTGCGGCCCAGAATTGAAGCCGGCCCTTTGGGATTGCCATTGCCATTCAAATAACCGCCGGTGTAGATGCCGTGCCGGCTCAGCAAATCGCCGGTCAATGTCACAAAATCGCAGCCCGAATGGCCGTTCCGGGCCTGGGCGGTGGCCGTGACGAGATCGGACGCGATGAACGTGCGGCCCAGCAACGCCTTCAAAAGTCTTTCCACCGACGGCTCGGCCTGGACCACGCTCAAGGCGTGAATGACCTGGCCCGGTTGCAGGCCGTTTTGAATCGCATCCAGTCCGCTGCCCGGCGCCATGTCGCCTTCAAACGCCAGTTGCTTGGCATCCCATTCGATCGCCAGGGCCGCCACACTGGCGCGCCCGACTTTGTTGGCGCTGAGGTCGGCGAGGATCTGCTGCGCGGATTCCGGCTGCTCGGTCAAAACGAGCTGGAGATGGTGGCCGAGCGCGTTCTCAATGGCGACGACATACGAATCCGGCACGCGGATGCGGTCGGCGAGCGAGCCGATGACTTTGCGCGACTGGCGCAAGGCGGCCTGGGTGCCCACGCTGAAACCTTCGTGCGAACCTTCGAGTTGCTCGAGCACGTTCAGGCGCGACCGTTTCTCGGCCTGCGCCTGTAAAAATTGATCCTGCTCGGCGGACGACGCCTGCAATTCCACCTGGAGTTCGCGCAACCGGTTCTGTCGCTGCTCGACCGAGCCGCGCTTGGTCTGCGCATTCAGTTTTTCGACTTCAACACTTGCGGTGAATTCCTGCAGGCGCGCTTCGAGCCGGGTGCGCTCCTCTTCGAGCTGCACCTTTTCGGCGGAAAGCTTTTCGAGCCGGATGCTGTTGCCCTGCTTTTGCAGGTCGAGCGCGGTGATTTCGTTGCGGATGCGCGTCAAATCCTGCGCCGCGGCGAACGCCGCGGACTGCGCCTGGCGCAGTGAGTCCGAACGTTGGCGCAGGTCTTCTTCCACCGCATTCAGCGCCTGTTTTTTCTGTTCCAACGTCAGGCGATGTTGCTCCAGCGCCTTTTCCGAAGCGGCCAGCCGCTCCGTCACCGCTTTCAACTCACTGGACGCGGCATGACAACGTTCCTCGGCCTGCGTAATGTCCGCCAGCGCCTTGGTGTTCTGCGCCGCGAGTTCGCGCAGACGTTCCTCGTTGAACTGGATGCGGCTCTCGTGCCGGTCCGCTTCCCCTTTCAATTCCAGACCGCGCTGCTGTTTTTCGGCCGTTTCGTGTTCGAGCTCTGAAAGCCGTTCGCGCAGTTGTTTGATTTCGTCTTCACAACGCAGCACGTCGGCCGAGCCGGTTTCAATTTCCCCGCGCAGTCTTTCGGCGGCGGCCTGGCGCTCGGCGATCTCGGCCTGCAACACGTCGAATTGATGGCGCGCGAGCTGGGTGTCGAGGTGCTGAAGTTCCTGCGAAATCTGTTTGTAGCGGCGCGCCTTGCCGGCCTGGCGCTGGAGCGATCCGATCTGCCGCTTCACTTCGCGGATAAGGTCAGCGAGGCGCAACAGGTTCTGGTCGGTGTATTCCAGTTTGCGGAGCGCTTCCTTTTTCTGGCTCTTGTATTTCGTGATGCCGGCGGCTTCCTCGAAAATCAGCCGGCGATCTTCCGGCTTGCTGGACAGGATTTGCGTAATGTGGCCCTGGGCCAGGATGCTGTAGCTGGTGCGGCCCACGCCTGTGCCCATGAACAGTTGCTGGATGTCCTTGAGCCGGCACGGAGTGCGGTTGATGAAATATTCGCTGTTGCCGTCACGGAAAATCCGGCGAGTGAGTGTGACTTCGTTGTAAGCCATCTCGACCCCGGCCGCGCGCAGATGGTCTTCGTCCATTTCGCCCAACGTCATTGAGACTTCAGCCATGCCCATGGGCTTGCGCCCGTCGGTGCCGGTGAAAATGACATCGGCCATTTCGCCGCCACGGAGGGCCTTGGCGGACTGCTCGCCCAGCACCCAACGGATGGCGTCGGAAACATTGGATTTGCCGCAGCCGTTGGGACCGACGATAGCCGTAACGCCGGGTTGAAAATTGAGGGCGGTCTTGTCCGCGAAGGACTTAAAGCCAAAAACCGTAAGATTCTTGAGATACATGACTTTTGTTTAGGCAACCAAAATTGCCGGTTAAAGTAAAGTAAAAACCACAATATAAAGCACACAATTTGACTTGTGGCACAACTAATTGGTGAGGAACCATGGTTTGCTTTGTGCCATCAACTGCAATCCTACTTAACTGTCAAATCGTTTGGATTTATACGCCCGCCCGCAGAATCCGTCAACTGGTTTTTGACAATTCTTTGACTAAAAAGAAAGGGCGTTAGTTGAGCAGATATTCCTTGATGAACAGCACGGTGGCGTAGAGCAAAAAGTCCCGGTTCTTTTTCCTGGCAAAGCCGTGCCCTTCGTCCTTGGCCATCAGATACCAGACCGGTGTGCCGTTCGTCCTGACCGTCTGAACCATTTGCAGAGACTCGCTCAATGGGACCCGCGGATCGTTGCCACCCTGTACGACAAACAAGGGTTTGGTAATCCTGGATGCGTTGTTCAGGGGAGCGATGCGATTCAGAAACTCGCGCATTTCCGGAACACGCTCGTCGCCATATTCCACCCGTCGCAGGTCCTGGCGATAGGCGGAGGTGTGTTCGAGAAAAGTCGCCAGATTTGACGGGCCGACAATATCCAGCGCGCACCGGATGCGATCGGGATAATACGTTGCTACGGCGAGGGTCATGTGCCCGCCGTAACTGCCGCCGGTCACCATGATGCGATCGGCGTCAAGGTCAGGCCGGCTCCTGATCCAGTCGAACAAGGCGCCGATGTCCTTGTAGGTGTCTTCGCGCCGGAACCCGTTGTCGAGCTGAAGGAAAGTTTTGCCGTAGCCGGTGGAGCCGCGCACATTGGGTTGAAGTATCGCCACGCCCAATTCGTTGACGAGATAGTTGTTCTCGCCCTGGAACCAGGGACGCGACTGGCTTTCGGGTCCGCCGTGGATATCGATGATGACCGGCCGTTTGCCGGTGAACTTCGCCGGCGGCCGGTAGAGCAGGCCGGAAATCATTTTGTTGTCAAAGCTCTTCCAATGCACCATCTCCGGCACCGGGAACTCTTCCGTGTTTAAGCCGCCCGTTTCGCTGGTGGTCCAGCGCTCCACTTTTCCGGTCTTTATATCCAGCGAATAGCAATCCTCCGGACTGCGCGGGGACATGAAAATGAAACCCAAATCGCGATTATTTTTGTGCCATTGGCCGGGGAAAGCCAGTCCCGGCGGCAGTTTGGGCGCCGGAAGTTCCTTGCCGCTCCGGGTGTCGAGCAAATGCAGGACGCTCAAGCCGTCTTCATTTACACTGAACGCAAGCGTTCTGCCATCCCACGAAGGCTCAAGGCTGTCCACATCCCATTTGATGTGATCGGTCAGGTAAGTGTGCTTCTTCGTCGCCAGATCAAGGTACGCCAGCCGGTGAAACTCCGAGTCGCGGTCAGTGGTGACGTAAATGCCTTTGCCGTCTTTGCTGAATCGGGCGCCTTCGTAAGCGACCTTTTCCGTTCCACCTTTGGGGGTGAAGAGCGTCCGTTCGCCGGTGGCCAGATCCAGCAACCAGACATAACTTTCATTGGCGGAGATGTATTCGCCAACCAGTAATTGGCGATCGTCAGGAGAGAAGTCAAGGGCGCTCCAGCCCCCGCCCTTCATTTGCGCCAACATCCGGTCGGATTTCGGGTCAGACGGATTCATGACCCATAAATCAACGTCCTGTCCATTGCGCCGGTTTGAACCATATACAAATTGGTCGCCGGCGTTCGACCAGACGCCGCCGGTATTTCTGGATTTGCCGTCGGTCAAGAGCGTGATCGCGCCCGTGGCGAAATCATATCGATACTTCTGGTAATTCTCATCGCCGCCAGAGTCCTTGCTGAAAACAAAATAATCGCCTCGGGTCGGTTGATAGCTGGCACCCCTGGCTCCGTCCTTGAAAAAAGTAAGTTGGGTACGCGCTCCGCCCGGGAACTTGACAAGATGGATTTGATACGTGTCGGCGAAACGCGTGACGATGAGCATCTCACGCTTGATGGGGTGCCAGCTCGACATTCCCGCCACCCGAGACTCAGTATAGCGGCCGATTTGGTCCACCAGACTGGTCGGGATTGGCGGGATGCCCTCCACGACGAGATTGTCACCAGGAACCAGAAAATCGGCCGGGGTGGCAGGGATTGAACCCGCCGAAAAACTGACGGCGCACAAGATCAGGATTGCGAGTCTGTGTTTCATTTCATGGAACGGAAAGTTTTGTACCGTGTCGTTTTCATCATTCTCAGCCCCGTCAGCGTCTCCTGTTCTGCCTGACGGCAAAAGCAAAAAAACGGTTGCCGGACAGTTTGCGCCTCCTCGCCCGGCGGTTCCCGGCAGCCACGAAAAGGCGGGGGCGTCCTTCCGCCAGTGATAGCAAAAAAAGTTTTGACAATACACACTATTTGAATAACTTTATCCGCATCCGTTGATACAACGGACTCATGAAGAGTGGCTGAGGGACTGGCCCGCTGACGCCACGGCAACCGGCTCCGAATACGTTCGGGGCGCCAGGTGCCAAATCCAGCCCCGGCGGGTGTCGGGGGAAAATGAGAAGAGTACATTAAATTTGTCAGCCCCTTCTCTCCATGAGTCGGGGCTTTTTGTTTGGCCCAATAAAAATGGTAGGGCTGGCTCTCCGAGCCGGCCGCGGCGCGATGGGGACATCGCGCCCTACCTGTAAAAAGATTTTATGAATAAAATCGGCAGGGCTGAGCTGCTGCTCAGCCTTCGTGGGAAAGTTTGGGCGGCGCAGCAACGCCGCCCTACCGGAATAATTTATGAGTGAACATCACGGTTTCATGAAAGCGCTCCGGTGCCGCGAATGCGGACGGGAATATCCGCTCACCGCGACGCACGTCTGCGAATTCGACTTCGGCCCGCTCGAAGTCGTTTATGATTACGACCGCATCAAAAAGTCGCTGACCCGGGAAGCCATCCAATCGCGGCCCGAGACGATGTGGCGTTATCGCGAATTGCTGCCGGTGGCGAACGACCCGACGGTCGGCCTCCAGGTCGGTTTCACGCCGCTGGTCAAGGCCGACCGGCTGGCGAAGAAACTCGGCATCCGCGAATTGTGGATAAAAAACGACACAGTCAACTACCCCACCCTGTCGTTCAAGGACCGCGTGGTAAGCGTGGCGCTGAGCCGCTCGCGCGAACTGGGTTTCGACACCGTCGCCTGCGCCTCGACCGGCAACCTGGCCAATTCCGTGGCCGCCAACGCCGCGGCTGCCGGCCTGAAAGCCTACGTGTTCATTCCGTCGGATTTGGAACAGGGCAAAATCGTCAACTCGCTCATCTATGGCGCGAACGTCATCGGCATCAAGGGCCATTACGACGAGGTGAACCGGCTGTGCGCCGAGATTGCCGGCAAATTCGGCTGGGCATTTGTGAACGTGAACATGCGGCCATATTACGCCGAGGGTTCCAAGAGCATGGCCTATGAAATTGCTGAGCAACTCGGCTGGCGCCTGCCGCAGCACACGGTCGTGCCCATGGCGTCCGGCTCGTTGCTGACAAAAATCCAAAAGGGCTATCAGGAACTGGTGAAGCTCAGCCTCGTCTCGGAAAGCGAAGCGGCCATTTATGGCGCGCAGGCGACGGGTTGTTCGCCCATTTCCACCGCGCAAAAGGCGGGTCTCGATTTCTTCAAGCCGGTCAAGCCGGACACGATTGCGAAGTCGCTGGCCATCGGCACGCCCGCCGACGGTTTTTACGCGCTCAAGGTGATGAAGGACACGGGCGCGGCGGCGGACGACGTGACCGACGACGAAATCCGGGACGCCATCAAGCTGCTGGCGGAAACGGAAGGTATTTTTGCCGAGACGGCCGGCGGCGTGACCGTGGGCGTGGCGCAGAAACTCATTGCGTCGGGCAAAATTCCGCGAAATGATTCCGCCGTCCTCTGCGTCACCGGCAACGGATTGAAGACGCTGGACGCCGTGAACGGTTATGCCGGCCGGACGCGGGAAATCAAGCCGAGTCTGCGCGAGTTCGAAGCCCTGCTGGCGCATGAAGAAAAAGTGAATGCATGATTCGGCAGGGACGCGCTGCCGCGCGTCCGGCTGACCAGCAGGTCAGCCCCACCGCAAACAAAAGATTTTATGCCAAAAAAAGTACGAATCCCGACGCCGCTCCGCAAGTTGACCAACAACGAGGAGCTGGTCGAAATCAACGCCGCCACCATCGGTGAGGCAATTGTCGAATTGCAAACGCGGTTCCCCGGCATCCAGGAACGGCTCGTGGATGACAAGGGCGAGGTGCGCCGCTTCGTGAACGTGTATGTGAACGAAGAGGACATCCGCTTCCTGAAAAACCGGGAAACGCCATTGAAAGACGGCGATGAGATCAGCATCATTCCGGCGATTGCCGGCGGTTAAACCAAACTCCGCATTACGAACTCCCCACTTCGAATTTAATTATGGCCAAAGCATTGAAAAAAAATCACGGCAGCTCGCCGCATTCACCGAATCAACGCCGACTGTGGCTGATGTTTCCGCCCAAGCTCATCAAGGAACCGCTCATCTGGAAACTCGGCCAGAAATTCAAAGTGATCACCAACATCCGACAGGCCAGCGTGACCGATGAAGTCGGCATCGTATGCCTGGAACTGGATGGCAAGCGCGAAGAGGTAAAGGCCGCCATCGCGTGGCTGGAGAAACTGGGCGTCAACGTTGAGCCGGTGGAAATCAGCGTGATCGAAAGCTGAACCGAATACGGCGGTAGCGCCCGCGTCCCGCGGGCTGTTTCGGGCGTCACGCCCGAAACCTTTCCGAATGCATCGCTGGTCATTGACTGGTGAGATAATTTTTCCCGCGTGGGTACCAGCAATCCGGCGGGACGCCGGATTGAACCCGCCGGCCGCCGTCGCGCCGGAGCGGCGCTATGGCGCGCCGCGAAAGCGGAAGGCGGGTGCTACATCAGGTATTGGACAACTTCACAACATTCTCAATGCCGCCGATGCCGTCGCCGGCCTTTGAGCTCGGCAAGGGTATGAACAATGGCCGCTTCAACGACGGCCGCTTCCTCATCGCCAATCCGGTCGCGCAACCTGGCCTCGGCCCGCTTTCGGGCAGCCTCCACCTCGGCTTCATCGGCGTCGGCATTGATGGCCAGGTCGGTGAGGAGCGAGACGCGGTCGGCGGTGATTTCAACAAAACCTTCGCCCACCGCCAGCGCGAGTTCCTCGTCCCCTTTGCGGGCGACCACGATGCCCGGGACGAGCTGGGTCATCAACGGCACGTGCTGCGGATAGATGCCCAATTCACCGTCCACGCCGGGCACGGTGACCATGTCCACGATTTCCGACAGGGCCACGGCTTCGGGCGTGACAATTTCCAATTTCAGTTTGTAGGGCATTTGTTTCGGTTCTTAAATCTTAATCTTCATCTTATTCTTGCTCTCTACAACGGGATTAAGAGCAAAATTACGATTAAAAGGTCTAGGCAGCTTTCTTTTCCTCCTTGTCCTTCCCGGCGACGACCGATTCCTGGATTTCTTCAATCGGACCCTTCATGTAAAAGTTCTGTTCGGGAATCTCGTCGTGCTTGCCATCGAGGATTTCCTTGAAACCGCGCACCGTGTCGGCCACGGGCACCTGCTTGCCCGGCGTGCCGGTGAACACCTCGGCCACGGAAAACGGCTGGCTGAGGAACCGCTGAATCTTGCGGGCGCGATACACCGTGAGCTTGTCCTCGGGGTTCAACTCGTCCATGCCCAGAATGGCAATGATGTCCTGCAGGTCCTTGTAACGCTGCAACACGCGCTGAACACCGCGCGCCACGTCGTAGTGTTCCTGACCGACGACATCGGGCGCCAGGGCGCGGGAGGTGGAAGAGAGCGGATCCACGGCGGGATAAATGCCCAGTTCCGCAATGGCGCGTT
>Ga0335080_10006249_pt1 | contig 12315 bp, 10 predicted proteins | sample Lox_Sample_34_FD_206720 | JGI IMG/M metagenome (GOLD analysis project Ga0335080, IMG submission 206720) | Soil microbial communities from Loxahatchee National Wildlife Refuge, Florida, United States - Lox_Sample_3.4 | ecosystem: Environmental > Terrestrial > Soil > Wetlands | place: USA...
GCTTCCGCGACCGTCGTCTGGCAGGAGCGTATGGGGGCGCCGTCCATCAGCACCGTGCAGGCGCCGCACTGGCCCTCGCCGCAGCCGTACTTCGTGCCCGTCAGATCGAGGCGGTCGCGCAGCGCGGAGAGCAGCGGCTCGTCGGCCGGGGCGTCGAGGCGGCGGGGCGTTCCGTTGACGTCGAGCAGCACCGAGGTCATCGGGCAGCAAATTGTATGCCCCGACGGTAGGCTCGGGCGCATGAAGACGCTGCATCTCGCCGAGGTCAACGTGGCCCGGATGCGCGCGCCGCTCGACGATCCGAGCATGCGGGAGTTTGTCGCGCGGCTCGGCGAGATCAACGCGCTCGCCGACGGCAGCCCCGGCTTCGTTTGGCGGCTCCAGAACGAAGCCGGCAATGCGACATACCTGCGGCCCTACGGCGACGACCGCATCCTGTTCAATCTCTCCGTCTGGGAATCGATCGAGCAACTCAAGGACTACACGTACAAGAGCGCGCATCGCGAGGTGCTGCAGCGGCGCGCCGACTGGTTCGAGAAGTTCGGCGCTCCGGCGATGGCGCTCTGGTGGGTGCCGGCGGGACATCGGCCGGCGGTGGACGAGGCGAAGAAGCGGCTCAACCACCTGCAGACGCACGGACCGACGCCGTTCGCTTTCTCGTTCCGGGAGACGTTCCCGCCGGACGAGGAGTACGTCGCGTCGATCGACGGGTCTCAGTTCGCGCCCTGCCCGGCGATCTGACGCTCTCTACGAAGAATCTTCGCGACTTCAGCCCCCAGGAGCCGCCCGGGCCAACCCCGCCGCGATCGTTACATCCCTCCCCCTCCGTTCGCGGCGCGCGAAGTCTCCCGAGGTAATCGAGGGAGGAGGCGCGCGCCGCGGGAGAGAGCGCCCAGCGTGGAATCAGGCCGACGCTCGAGCGCCTTGCCCGAGCCGACGGCAAGTGCGCCTGAAGAGGCGTGGATTCCGCGCAGGGCGCGAGCGACGGTCATGGGGTCCGAGACGAGAGCCTGTGGCCGGGGTCATCGCGCCACGCGCTCTACTTCCAGCCCTTCACGAGAAACAGGTCCGAGGCCGTGACGACGTCGATCGAGTACGCATAGGAGAGGCCGTCGCGGGTCATGGTCACATTGTTCACGCGAACGAAACCCGTCCGGTCGGCCGGCATCAACTCTCGCCAGGGCTCTTTCTTCCCGGTCTTCAGGTTCACACGGTAGACCGGGAGCGGTGCGAGGCCGTAGTGGATCGCAAAGATCGAATCCCCGTCGGCGCTCCACTGGATCGGCACGTCGTCCGGGCCGAGGCCTGGAACGGCTCGCGCCTCGCTTCCGTCGACGGGGTAGATCATGGCGCGGTGATCCGCCGCGGTGGCGGCCACGAACCGGCCGTCCGGCGAGATGGCAGCTCCGTCGATGACTTCCGGCGTCACCGCCCGCGGCTTGCCGCCGGCCAGGTCCACGAGGTACAGCCGGAAGCCGTGGCCGGGCTCGGTGCCGCCGATCCCCAGACGCTTTCCGTCCGGAGAAACGAACTTCCCCCCGAAGACCGAGACGCCGGGAATCGGTACGGTCCGGGGCTCGCCGGCTCCGGTGGGAACGAGAACGACGCGAGCCCCCTCCTTCGACGGCACGACCGTCAAGGCCCACTTCCCGTCCGGAGACAGATCCTGCCCGCGGCCATCCCCGAGGCGCACCGCCGGCCCGCCGTCCGTCGGCCGCAGGTATGCGCTCCCGTTGTCGCCGCCGCCCTCGCGAATTTCGCTGAAGAGAAGCGCCTTCCCATCCGCCGACAGACTCCCGACCTGCGAACTGTCGAGCCATGTCAGATTGCGCTCCGGTCCCCCCTGGGAGGCGCCGAAGACTTCCGTGCCGTCGATTTCCCGCTCGATCAGAACCGTCCCGTCCTTCGCAACATCGTGAACGATCTCGAGATCGAGCGACTTTGCGATGGTGCGGGTCGTTCCGTCGAGCGCCCCGGCATAGATGCCGAGGTTGAAATCCTTGTTCATTCCGTCGAACCAGATCTCGCGGCCCGAGGGCGACCAGGCGATGTCGTCGACGAATGCAAAATCTTCGGCGATCTTCCGGGAACGACCGTCGACGTCGATGACGTCGATCCAGCTCTTCGCGCCGTCCGTCTCGATCAAGGCGACCTGCCTGCCGTTCGGGGACACGCGAAACGACGCGCTCGCGGCGGCAATTTCCGCGATTCGCTTTCCGAGCGGATACTCGACGACCGCCTTGCCGCCGGCAAGTCGAAGGACGGCCAGGCTCTTTCCGTCGGGCGCCCAGTCCGCCGCCATGACGTCTTCCGCGACCTGCCGCGGCGCGCCGCCCTCGATCGGCACTCGGGCGAGCGTTCCGGTGCCCGCCGCTCCATAGAGGTTTTCCTTCTTGAGGAGGATCGCGAGCTCGCCGGTGGACGACACGGCCAGGAGGCTCGCGCCCGGAATTCCGAGCGGCCGCGTCTCGGGACTGCCGACGCGGGAGATGTAGACCTCCGTCGGCCGTCCGCCCCAGGAGGCGCCGTACACGACGTTCTGCGCGTCCGCGGTGAAGCGGGCGAAGAGGACGTTGCCGCGGCGGAACGTGAGGCGCCGGCGCGTGACGCCTTCGTCCGCCGACGTCGCCGCCGGCCGCGCGGTGCGCTGCCGGCCGAGCCAATAGGCGCCGGCCAGAAGAAGCAGTCCTGCCGCCGCGGCTGCGAGCACCGCCAATAGCCGTTTCGGCGCACGCGCCTTCGCCGAGGTGGCCGGCGCCGCCCCGGAGGCCGTCGAGAGCGACTCGAGATCGAACGCGAGGTCGCGCGTGGACTGGAATCGCCGCTCCGGGTCCTTCTCCATGCAATGCCGCACGATCCGCTCGAGCCCCGGCGGCACGTTCTGGTTCGTGACGGATAGGTCCGGCGGGTCTTCCCGCAGGATCGCCGACATCGTGTCCGCCGCCGTGTCCCCGGAGAACGCCCGCCGTCCCGACACCATCTCGTACAGAATCGATCCGAACGAGAAGATGTCGCTGCGCCCGTCCGTCGGCTTGCCCCGCACCTGCTCCGGCGACATGTAGCCGAGCGTCCCCATCACGACACCCGGCTCCGTCCCGGCCGTCGCCGTCGGCAGACTCGTCGTCTGCCCTTCCGCCTCGCGCAACGTCAGTTTCGCGAGGCCGAAGTCCAGGATCTTCACGCGCCCGTCCCGCGTCACGAACAGGTTCTCGGGCTTCAGATCCCGGTGCACGATCCCCTTCTCGTGCGCCGCCGCCAGGCCGTGGACGATCTGGACCGCGTACTCGATCGCCCGCCGCCCCGAGAGGCGTCCGCCCGCGAGGACCGCGCGCAGCGTCTCTCCCTCGAGCAGCTCCTGCACGACGTACGGCGCGCCCTCGTGCTGGCCGACGTCGTGGACCGCCGTGATGTTCGGGTGGTTCAGGACTCCCGCGGCCTTCGCCTCCTGCTCGAAGCGCCGCAGGCGGTCCGCGTCGGCCGAGAACGACGCCGGCAGCACCTTGATCGCCACCTCGCGTCCCAGCCGCGGGTCCTTCGCCCGATACACCTCGCCCATTCCGCCCGCGCCGATGGGCGCGAGAATCTCGTAAGGACCGAGACGAGAGCCGGCTGCGAGAGTCACGTGCGATGGGATTCTACGACCCGCGGCCGGTGCTAGAGTCGGCGTCGATGCGCACGGCGGCGCCGGGAAGACGCCACTCCTGGCTCGCGATGGCGGGAATCGCGCAGGCGATCGGCGTCGCGCTGCTGCCCAAGTGCCCGCTCTGTCTCGCGATGGACTTCGGCATTCTGGGTACGCTGCTCGCGGCGTTCCTCGAGCACTTCGGCCCGTTCCTCTGGCCGAGCCTCGCGGTCGCCGCGGTCAGCGGCGCCTTTTTCGTGCGGCGTCTGCGATTCCGTCGGGACGCGTCCGCTCCGAACGGCTGTTGCAGCGCCGCGTAACTTCCCTCCGCGCACGGCGTCTCCCGCCTCCAGGAGGATCCCGCGCCATGAGGAAATCCCTGCTCGCCGTTTTCGCCGCCGCTCTCTCCGCCGCGATCTCCGCCGCTCAGGAACCGGGGATGCACGGAGAGGACCAGAAACCGAAGCGCATTGAGCTGGCCGGGCCGGAGATTTCGGTGCCGATGCACCTCGAGAAGGGGCGGCCGGTCGTCGATGTGATGCTGAACGGCAAAGGGCCGTTGCCGTTCGTCCTCGATACCGGAGCCGGCGGCACGGTGCTCGAAAGCGATCTCGTCCGGGAGCTCGGGTTGCCGACGGTCGGAGAGGTTCACATCGGCGACCCGATCCATCCTCACGGGCTCGCCGCGAAACAGGTGAAGATCGACCGCCTCGCGATCGGCGGCCTGACGCTCTCGGGCACGACCGCGACCGCCGTCGAGAACTCCGGATTCCGCGAGCACCTCGGTGCGCGCGGCGTGCTCGGCATGCCGCTCTTCTCCGAGCTGCTGCTCACGATCGACTACGCGGGAGGCGAGGTCCGGATCGCGCGGGGCGAGTTGCCGGACCCCGACGGCAGGGACATCCTCTCCTTCCGGCAGGACCACACGATCCGCGTGCCGATCACCGTCGGCGCCGTCGCGATCGAGGCGGACGTCGACTCCGGCTCGCCCGCCGCGGTCAGCCTGCCCGAGGAGTTCATGGAGAAACTGCCGCTCGACGGGAAGCCGGTTCAGATCGGCAAGGCGCGCACGGTCACGGCAGAGTTTCCGGTGTATGGCGCGACGCTCAAGGGCGCCGTCATGATCGGGAGCCACCGGCTGGATAACCCGGCGCTGCGATTCAACAAGCTGCCGAACGCGAACATCGGGGGCGAGGTCCTGGGACGCTTCGCGATCACCATCGACCAGAAGAACCGCCGGATTCGATTCAGGGAGAAGGGATCCGGACCGGCCGCCGCTGCGGGCGCGGCGGCCAATCCGTCGGGAAGCGCGATCCGATGAAGCGGGCTATTTCTTGCTCGGGTCGTCGGCCGGGTTGACGTAGATGAGCTGGAACGGTCCCATGCCGGAAACCTGCACCTCCGTCTCTCCCTTGGACCAGGCGTAGTGATGCATCTTCGCGGGCATCGAGGCGAACGCGCCGGCCGGCATGGCGGTCGACTTCGCCGGATCGGCCTCGTCGCCCATGCCGAGGTTGAACGTGCCCGAGATGACCGTCACGTTTTCGGTCATCGGGTGCCAGTGAGGCGCCACCTTGTAGCCGTCCGGTACCTTGAGTCGCACGATGTACATGCCGGACTTCGAAGGATCGCCCTTCAACACGGCCATCTTCGCGCCGGCGGGAAACACGGGCGGCGCATCGCCCCACTTCATGTCCGAGGCTTGCGCGATGACGTGCGGGGCGGGCGCGGCCGCCTTCTTCTTCGCGGCGGCCTTCTCTTCGCCGAACGCCAGAGTGCCGAGGAACGCCAGGGCGATCGTCGTGATGAGATATTTCTTCAAAGAATCCTCCCTTCGTTGAGGCGAATTCTACGCTCGGCGCGCCGGAGGCCTCGGTGACGATCGCGGCGAATCCCGGGACGAAGGCGGCGGGTTCCGGTGCCGGCGGCTCTCGAGAACAACTGTGTTGTACTCGGCGCGTGCGCAAGACGTCAACGGCATGGCTCTTCGGCGGAGCGGCCCTTCTCACGGTGGCGATCGCCGGCCTCGGCGCGGCCGCCACGGCGGATTCGGGCGACCCGCTCGCGGCGGAAATCGATCGCTGGAGCGCCTTCCTCGCGAGCAAGACGGCGACGGACGACGAAAACTGGACGCAGGTCAAGCAGGCGACGGAGCCGATGTTGAACGGCGCTCGGGACGCGCTGAAGAACGGCCGGCGACTGATCGCGCTCCAGCGCCTCGGCTCGGCGCGCATGTACCTCTCGGCGCAGAAATACGTCGACGACTTCCCCGCCGACAAGCGCAACGACGAGGCGGCGTTCGAGGCCGACTGGACGCGCATGGCGGGCGTCCTGAAAACCGACCTCGGCCCGATTCCGCCGGGCGCGATGGACGGAGTGCGTCCCGCGGCCGCGCGCGCGATGGCGGAGGCGGCGCTCCCGCAGGTCAAGGGCTACTACGACTCGGCTCTCGAGTACGGGCGCAACACGATGGCGAGCACCGGCATCTTCTACATCGGGACGGCGAAGGCGCAGCGCGACTTCGCGGACCTCTGCCGATCGCTCTCGGCTCCCGACGGACCGCCCGCGCCGCCGCTGCGCGCGCTCGGGCGCGAGCTCGACCGGCTCGAAAAGAGTCTCCTCGACGCCTATCGGCCGCCGGCGTCGATCGACCGGCATTTGGAGTTCATCGGCGCGAGCTCGACCCTGAACGAAGCGCGCCAGCTCGACGCGGCCGGACTCCGTTACGGCGCGCTTCACCGCTATCTCCAGGCGGCGATGCGCACGGCGCCGCTCGTTCCGGGGCCCGCGCGGCTCGACGACGCCGCCGTCCGGGCGCGCCTCCAGGAGCTCGCCACGCGCCTCTCCTCGGGCGGCGTCGATCACTCGATCGGGCGGCTCTGGCTCGAGACCGCGCAGTCGGATCTCGCCGCCGCCGGCGACAAGGTCCCCGACAGCGCCGCCGCGATCGCGGGCGACATCCTGCCGCGGTACTTCGCGGCGCTGACTCCCGCCGCCCCCCAGCCGCCGCCGGCCCCCGCCGCGGTGACGGTCACGCTCGTCCGCTGGCCGTACACCTGAAACGTCTCCGATCCGGCAAGTTTGCTGGCACGCAGCGTCGTCTCGGGGTTCGACGGCAAGGCCCGGTTCGTGTCCGAAAACTACGGCGACTCGTCGCTCGCCGAGCGTTACGGCGTCACGCGCTATCCCGCGATCTTCGTGGACGACATCCTCCTCGCAACCCCCAACGATTTCGGTTTCTTCGGCAAGGGCGAGGACGGCGCGGGCGGCCGGTATGCGCCCTGGGTCAAGAACGCCGACTCGCAGCAGCGCTTCCGCGCGGACCTGACGCGCATGATCGATCTGCTCCTCGCGGGGAACAAGGACGCCGCCCGCGCGCAGGCATCGCCGTCGAAGGCGGAGGGGACTGCGGCGCTGCCCGCCGTGCCGATCACCGATCTCTACGGCAAGCGAATCGCGCGCGAGGACCTCGCGGGCAAGGTCGTCCTCGTCGAGATGTGGGCGACGTGGTGCCCGCCGTGCCGCGGCACGCTCGGCTGGTTGGGCGAGCTCCGGAGGAAGTACGGCGACAAGCTCGCGATCGTGGCGCTCGCCGTCCAGTCCGACGAGGCCCAGGTCCGGAAGCTCGTCGGCGAGCTCAACCTGCCGCTCATGTGGGCGATCGGGACTCCGGAGATCGTTCGTGCTTACGGCGACGTCAGCGCCGTGCCGACGCTGCTCGTCTTCGACCGGCAGGGCCGCGCGGCGGCGTCGTATTTCGGCGCGCCGCCGAGCCTGCACAAAGAGGCGGAGACGAAGCTGGCGAGCCTGTTGAAAAAATAACCCCGAAACGGGCGGGGACAAGCCGTTGCGGCCGCCCGGAGTCAGAGGGCGGGGGCAAGCCCCGCCCCTACCACCCGCTCTTCGTAGGGGGCGGCCCTCGCGGCCGCCCGGTGAGAGTGGGCGGGGGGCGAGCCCCGCCCCCTACTCCTCTGTCACCTCTCCGATCGCTTCCTGATACGCGCGCTCGACGGCGGAGGAGACGAAGAAATCGCGGAACGCCTTGCGCCGCGCAAAATCATCGCCGGCGAAATCGGTCTCGTAGCGCGCGACGTCGATGCGCTTGCGCGTGTCGTCGAGCGACGCCCCGGACCGGACCGCGTCGCCGACCTGCCGGCGGATCTCCTCGAGAACCGCCTGGACCTTCGCCGCGTACCGCCAGTCGCGCAGGACGGGACCGTGGCCCGGCACGATCGCGGCGGCGTCGATCGCCTGGAGCTTGCCGAGCGTCTCGACCCACGACGCCGGGTGGCAGCCGTAGCCGTACGGGGTCGGCGCCACGAGCAGGTCGCCGACGATCGCGACCCTGGCGTCGGGGACGTAGGCGATCGTGTCGCCCGCCGTGTTGCCGGCGCCGAGGAACTGGACCCGGACCTCGCGCTTCCCGAGGTGCACCGTGAGCGTCCGGTCGAATGTCAGGCCCGGCTCGACGAGCGACGCGCCCGAAAGCTCCGCGGCCTCGAGCTTGATGTCGGCCACTTCACCGGTCAGGTACTTCCGGTCCTCTTCGCCGAGCGGCTGGCCGTTGCCCTTCTTCCCGCCGGCGAGGAACGCGTCGAGCTGGGCGACGTATCCCGCGTTGTTCTTTTCGACGTCGCGCAGATACGCCACTTGCTTCTCGAGCATCTTGCGCCGCGTGAAATCCGTCGCGACGAAAACGGCATCGGGAAAGGCCTTCTGGAACTCTCCGTCGCCGGCGATGTGGTCGAGGTGCCAGTGCGTGTGCACGAGATACCGGACCGGACGGTCGGTGCGCTTTCTGATCTCGGCGATCATCCGCTTCGCGAGCGTCGGAAACCGCCCCGAATCCACGACGAGCACGCCGTCGTCTCCGATCACCGCCGTCACGTTTCCCGAGGGAATCGGCCCGGAGGTCTCGGCGGCGATGAACGACACGATGCCCGGGCCGGCCTCGACGACGCGATACATCCGCTCCGCCGGGAACTCCACCGCGGGCGCGGCGAGCCCGGCGGCACTTGCCGCCGCGCCGAAGATCGCCGCCAGAGCTTTTCGTCTCATCGCGCTGCCTCCCTCTTGCGCGCGCATTCTGTCCCGCGCGCGGGCCGGGAAGAAGCTTCGATGACGCGAGTGGGCGAAAAAAAGTGGCCGCCGCCCGGCTTCAGGGCCTCGCCTTTCGTGCCACCCCGCTCGAGATGACGAACATCCGTCCCGAATGGAAACCGTGGATGCCGCTCCAGGCCGACGTGACGAGGAAGTCGACCGTGCCGTCGCCGTCCACGTCGCCCATCCCGACGGCGTCGAAGCCGAAGGTGTCGCCCGGGATGCGGCAGGTGTACGTCGCGAGGAGTCGGCCGTCCTTGCCGGAGTAGAGATACGCCCGGCCGCCGGACACCGCGGCGCCGGCGTACTGCCACGAACTGACGATCAGGTCCGCGTGCCCGTCGCCGTCCACGTCACCGGCCGGCGCCGGACACGTGCCGAATCCTTCCCCGGCCGTCTCGCCCGTGAGCGTGAGGAGTCGCTTGCCCGTCTTGCCCGAGTGGACGTACACGCGGCCGGTCGACGGGCCCTTCGCCGCGTTCGACCAGTCGGAGGCGTAGACGTCGGGAAAGCCGTCGCCGTCCACGTCTCCGAGGACCGACACGAACATGAGCCCGAGCGCGTTGCCCGTCTCGTCGGACTCGATGACGAACTTCGGCTTGCCCGAGAGCGAGTCGTAGACGTACGTGCGCCCCGTGTGACGCGGGCCGGCCTGGGGGGCGCCGACGAGCAGCAGCAGATGCTTGCCGTCGGTCGACGCACCGACGGTGCTCCCGAAGGCGTCGCCGGCGCGCTCGCCCGTGAGCGTCAGGATCCTGTGTCCGTCCTTGCCGGAGAAGACGTACGCGCGCCCCGCGCCCTTGCCGCCCGCGTCGTTGCCCGGCGCGCCGACGATCACGTCGGCGTATCCGTCGTGGTCCACGTCGCCCGCGCCGGAGACGTGCCGTCCGAAGCTGTCGTCCTTGTTCTCGGCGGTGAGCATCTGCAGGACGCGCCCGTCCTTGCCCGAATAGATGTAAGCCTTGCCGCCGCCCGGCGCGCCGGCCACGACGTCCGGCACGCCGTCCTTGTTCGTATCGCCCGCCGCCTCGACGCCCGTGCCGAGCTCATCGCCGGCCGCCCCGTCGACCTTCCAGAGGAGCTTTCCGGTCTTCGTCGAATAGAGATACACGGCGCCCGCCTTGGCGCCGCCGGCCTCGCGCCCCGGCGCGGAAGTCACGACGTCCGGAACGCCGTCGCCGTCCACGTCCCCGGCGTTGCGCGCGATCCAGCCGAACTGGTCGTTGGCGGCCTCGCCGTCCCACTCGCGGATGATCTTCACGGGCTCGACGAACGGATTGGCGAAGTCTTCCGGCTTCGGGAGGAGCGCTTCGAGCCGCGGGTCGCCGCGCAGGCTCGCGAGGTCGTCGTCGCTCGCGATGCCGGAGAGATCGAGCTTGCCCTTCGCCTTGCCGAGCCAGGTGAACGCGGCGTCCTTGTTGCCCGCAAGCGCGGCAATTGCTCCGAGGTTGTACAAGGCCTGGGGCGTGTCCGGCGCCAGCTCCAGGAGCTTCTCGTAGCTCGCCCGCGCGCGGTCGAGCTGCTTGCTCTTGAGTTGCGCGTAGCCGAGAAGCCGCCACGCGCGCGCGTTCTTCGGCTCGCGCGCGACGACGCTCTCGAGGATCTTCGCGGCGCCGGCGGCATCGCCCGCCTGAAGCTTCGCCTGCGCCTCGCCGATTCCTGGGGCCGGAGCGGGGACTTCCGGCGGCGCGTCGAGCGGAACCGCACCGGGGCTCCGTCCGATCGCCACCGCCACGAGGATCGCCGCCGCGGCGCCTCGCCGGAGAAAGCCCAACAAAGAAAAGGAACTCGTCTCGGGCATCCGCATCTCTCCTCTCGAAGATCGCTCGTGACTTTCTTACGCACGGGGTTCGAGGGAGTTGCGTGCGAGCGCACGCAATGTCGTGACAAACGGGCGGCGCCGGGCGTCCGTCCCGCGAAAACGTGGGTTCGTCCGCGCGCTACTTTTCGCGCTGTTCGATCGCGAGCGCGTCGAGCGCCTCTTCGATCGGGATGAACGCGTTCAATCCGACGCCGACGCCTTCCGGCATCAGCATGTAGCCGCTGACCGAGAGACCCACGACGACGCCGGAACCGTCGAGCAGTGGACCGCCGCTGTTGCCGCGGTGCACGGAGACGTCGCTCCGCAGGATGCGCAGGCCGTCCTCTTCGCCGTACCCGCTGACGATGCCCTTGGTGACCGTCTGGGCGAAGTTCTCCGAGAGCGGCGTTCCGATGGCGAAGACGTCCGCGCCCGGCCGCACCCGGCTCGACTCGCCGAGCGGCAGGTACGGGTAGACGTCGTTCTCGAGCTTGATCAACGCGACGTCGCGGCGCCGGTCCACGCGCACGACCTCGCCGTCCACCTCGCGTCCGGTGACGAACTTCACCCGGACGAAACGCACGGATCCCACGACATGCTGGTCGGTCAGGAGGTATCCGTCGCGGGAGATCACGAAGCCCGAGCCCATGGCGTCGCCGGCGTAGACCGTCACGACGCTCATCCGCGAGTCCGACACGATCGACTCGAAGTCCGGCTCGCGCCGGGCCGGCAGACGCTCCCAGGCGACCGGGATCGGGGGCTGGGCGATCTTCGCGCCCAGGTCGATGCCCGCGATCAGGTCGCGGAAGCGCGCGTCGGCGAGGAGATTGCGCGCCGCGGATACGAACGCGCGGGAGATCGCCTCCGAGCCCGCGCCCTCCTGGGCCGCGTCGACGAGGCTGCCTCCCTCGGTCGTGGCCTTCAGCTCCACCGACCGGGTCCGGTACGAGTAGATCTGCCACTCGACGGCGAGCGAGGCGCGCGCCGTGGCTGCGCTGTGTTTCGGCTGTACGTAACAGACGTTGGCCCGCACGTCGCGGATGATTCCCGCGATCGCAAACTCGGGCTTGCGGTCGCGCGGATCGTCGAAGATCACGTCGGGATTCGAGACTCCGGCGAGCGTGTAGCCGGCGGAGGTCAGCTCGTCGGTGAGGAGCGGCGCGAGCTCGTCGCCGGCGCCCGCCTCGCGGCCCGGCTTCCAGGACAGCGGCCCGATTCCGGTGCAGGCCCGCCCCGCCTCGATGGCGCCGATCACGTGGTCATGGGGCAGCTTCAGAAGAAGCTTGCGGAACTCGATCGGCCGCGCCTCCGCCTCGCCGGCCGGAAGCGGCTGTCTCTGCTCGACCGGCCGTACTGGGGCGCTCTCGAACGCCGGCGTCCGGGCCGAGGCGCATCTCAGGAACAGGATTGGCGCGAGGAAAACCGTCCACCGCAGCGACCGCGCCCTGGGCGAGAGCATGACCTTCCGGGGTTGTCTCCTTCGTCTCCGCCCGAAAAGTGACGCAAGCCGAGCGCCAAATTTTCGCGCGGCGATCTCCTTGAGATTCTTTGCATTCCGTCGCGGGGCCCGCGGCGCGGTGCAAAAAAAGGTCGGACCGAGAGGATCGCCGCTGACTTTTTCTGGCGGGGGCGGGGGTTTCGGCCCGGAGCATTCCAGCGCGATCCGGCCCGACTATCTCCCGTATTGGCGTATTCGGTCGGGCCTCCGGATGATGGCGTAGAGCAGCGCGCCGATCAGGTGCGTCAGAAGGATCACGACGATCCAGACGACCTTGGAGCTCTCCTCATTGGG
>Ga0335080_10006251_pt1 | contig 12312 bp, 10 predicted proteins | sample Lox_Sample_34_FD_206720 | JGI IMG/M metagenome (GOLD analysis project Ga0335080, IMG submission 206720) | Soil microbial communities from Loxahatchee National Wildlife Refuge, Florida, United States - Lox_Sample_3.4 | ecosystem: Environmental > Terrestrial > Soil > Wetlands | place: USA...
GGTACGTCGTGCTCTCTCCCTCGAGAACCGCGCAGCCCGGCACGCGATTGCCCGGCCGGAGCGACTCCCACCGATAGATCCTCGCGGCGCCGTCCTTGCTTCCCCACAACACTTTGCGGCTCCCGATCAGCGCTTTTGAGGCGTCCGCGGCGGCCGCCTTCTGGTTTTCGAGGCGGGGCTTCGGCATCGACTTTTTCACCTGCACTCTCAGCAGTTCGAGTTGCCGCCCCGCTCCACCGCCGATTGCGCTGCGAAGAGCCGCGGCGTCCCGCAGCGCAGCCTCGGTGCAGGCCACAACGGCCGGGCCCCCGGCCGCCTTCGCCAGCTCGAGTTCGATGGCGTAACTCAATTGCTCGGGACGAATGCCCTCGCCGAGCAGGTCTTTCGCCGCCTCAGCGCGAATCTCTTCGAGCAGAGCCCGGAGTGCGGCCGCCGATTCGTCGGTGATACCGCCGGCGAGCGCCCGTTCATAGAGGTGGCAGATGTCGGAGACAGAGGAACCGAATGCGCTGAACACCGGCCCCAACGAAAACACCTGCACCTTCGCGAGGCCGGCCTGCTCCGCCACGCCGCAGGCAAACAGCCCACCGTTGCCTCCGTACGCGAACAATGTGTGCTTCGACAGGTCCGCGCCCAGTTCTTTCTGTGCATCGCGAATCATCCGGGCGACCTTGGCGAAAGCCTGAGCCACGGTTCGCCGGCAAGCCTCTTCGAGCGATATGTTGAGCGGCTTCGCAACCGCTTGCTCGACAGTGCTTCTGGCCAGTTCCGCGTCGATGCGTTTCGTCCCGCCCAGGAAGTAATCGGGATTGATCAAACCGGAAGCCACGAACGCGTCAGTCACCGTCGCGTTCTCTGCACCCAATCCGTAGCAGGCGGGCCCCGGAAATGCGCCCATGCTCTCCGGGCCCAGTTCGATTTCCATCGTCGTGCCGGGCGCGACGTGCACCACGCTGCCGCCGCCCAGGGCGATGGACCGCAGGTAGGGCAGCGAAACTTGAAGGGGAATGCCGAAGAAATCCGAGGGCTTGCGCAGGACCGGAGCGCCGCCGCTCAAGACACTGAGCTTTGCCGTCGTGCCGCCGATGTCCATGGCGAGAACGTCGCGCGCGCCGTATACGTGCGCCAGGAAGGCGCTGCCCTGGATGCCGAGCACCGGCCCGGACTCGATGGTGTCGATGGCGCGCGTCTTGGCCACGCCGGCCACCCCGCCGCTGGTGTGGCTCACGAGAAAGGCGCCGGCATAGCGCGCCGAGTCGCGCAATTCGTCCTCGGCTTTGAAGAGGGTGGCGGCGAGCGCGCCGTGCGTGTAAGCGTTGATCAGCGCGCAGTAGGTGCGGGTGGAGTCGTCGGCGCTCTTGGAAATGTCGCTTCCCGCCAGGACGGGCACGGAGCCGAGAAAGTGATCGGGATACTGCTGGTCGATCACGCGCTTCATGCGCAGTTCGCGCTGCGGCTCGCGGTGCGCGCCCTGCAGGCTGATGCAGACGCGGCGTACTCCGCTCTCCAGCAGGCTGTGTGCGGCGGTCATGATGTCCGCTTCAGCGGCGGCGTCATCGATGCCGGTAATATCGCGTTCGGTGAGCAGGCGGCCCGGCACAATGCTTCGGCCGTTGCCCGCGTAGAGGTCGCGTTCGTGGCCCTTGGACACGAAGAGGCCCAGCCGCGGGCCGCTCCCTTCCGCCAGCACGTTTGACGTAATCGTGGTCGACCAGCGGATCAAGTCCACGTCTTCGAGCAGCGCGGCGACGTCTGCGTGGCCCAGCTTCGCCGCTCCCTGCGCGAGGCAGTCGAACAGGCAGACCGTCAGGTCGTGCGGCGTGCTGTCCACCTTCACGCAATGCATCCGGTCGCCCTGGGTGAAGATGCCGTCCGTGAGCGTCCCGCCGACGTCGATGTCAACCGTCCACACAGTGCCCCCGTCTCGTGCGAATTTTGAAAGGCGCGCCCGGCCGGTCCGTTCAGTCGCGCCCGGCTTCCACCAGTTTTTCCGCGAGTCCCGTGGGATTCGTATACATGACTTCATGGCTGCCGGGCATCTGCACCAGCCGGTGGAGGCCCAGGCGGCCGGACATGCGCGGATGCCATCCCCATTCGCCGGGAGGCAGCGCGATATCCTCCGTGCAGTAGAGATAGCTGCGCGGAGTCTGGAGCGAATAGAATTTTTTCAAATCGAGCCGGTCCTTGAACGGCTGCATGGGACTGGGGGAAAGCTGGTCGTAGATTCTCCTGGCCGTGTCGAGATCGGCGTCGTTGATGAACGCTTCGCGCCACACCGGGAACGGCAGCATCACGGAATTGTCCACGGTCTGCTTCGCCAGTTCGTCGAACCCCGCCGCCGTCTCCGGCGGGACCTCGTCGAGCAGAGACTTGCCGTCGCGCAGCACGAAAGCACAGAAAAAGACCAAGCGGCGAATGCGTTCGGGAATCGTTTCGGCCGCCTTGGCGATCACGGTGCCTCCGAAGCTGTGGCCCACCAGGACGACGTCGGTGAGCGAGTGGCCGGCGATGAAATCCACCACGGACTTGACGCAATCGGCGTGGTCCACGCGCTTGTTGGCGCCCTTGCCGTGTCCGGCGAGGGTGGGCGCGAACACGCGGTGGCCCTTGGCTTCCAGATGGCGGCTGGTCGCATCCCACCCCGAGCCGTCGTGCCAGGCGCCGTGCACCAGAACAAAAACCGACATGTGAGCAGCCCTCCCCGGGCCTTCTTCGAGCGTCCGCGCGGCTAGCGCAGAAGCATGGACAGCTCCTCTGCGGCAGTGTGGAGGTGCGGAAGAAACATGTTCTGCATCTGCTGGAGCGCCACGCGGTTCGCCGAGACGCCGACGTTGAGCGCGGCGACCACGATCCCATCGGCGTTGCGGATGGGCACGGCGAGCGAGCGCAGGCCCATCTCCAGTTCCTGGTCGACGATGGAGAAACCGTTGCGCTTCACCATGCGCAGGCACTGCCGCAACTTCTCCGCGTTGCGCACGGTGCGTTCGGTGTGACGGGTGAATTCGACGCGCGGCAGCAGGCGCTCGAGCTCGGCGGGGTCAAGATAGGCGAGCAGGACGCGCCCCATGGACGTGCAGAAGGCCGGCAGGCGGCTGCCCACGTGCAAGTCGATGGACATGATGCGCGTGACGCTGGCGCGCGCCACGTAGACAATTTCCACGTCGTCCTGCATGGCGATGGAGCACGACTCATGGACGACCTTGCTGAGATGTTCGAGCACCGGCTGGGCGGCCGAAGAGAGCGGCATCGAGCTGATATAAGAATGACCGAGAGCGAGTACACGAGGGCGCAGGTGGAAGTGGCGGCTGTCGCCCGAGCCCGCATAGCCGAGCTTGATCAGCGTGTAGAGGCAACGGCGCACCGCGGCGCGGGAAAAGCCGGTCTTCAGGCTGAGCTGCGAAATGGTCATTTCGCGCTTGCGGTCGGAGAAGGCGTGCATGACGGCCAGACCGCGCGCGAGCGAAGTCATGAAGTTCGGGTCGCCGCTAAGCGCTTCAATGTGCGCCGAGGCATTGGCTGGGGGCGCGGCAGGCGGGGACGGGGTGAGCGCGGCTGAGGGAGAGGACGCTAGGGGGCCGCGCTGAGGCTCGGTGAAGGCGGGCGAGGCTGGCCGTTTGAGAGCCATGGCAGCCCGTTAGGGTACACGAAGTGGCCGATATACGCACGTGGTTTCGATTATCGGTAATTCGCTGTAGCCGCGCCCGCCACCCGCTCCCCTCGCGCCGCGCCCCGGCCCCCGTCCCTCCGCCAAATGCCGGCCTTCCCCGGCAGCGCATGGCGAAGAACCAGCTTTGTCCCGCACCCCCGGGAGTGGTAAGAGTAACGCCCATGAGTCTGCTTGCACCGCTCTTTCGCTGGGACGCCGTGGAAACCCTGCTGACGGACGCGGCCCGCTTGCAGGGAATGCTGGATTTCGAAGCGGCGCTGGCGCGCGCGGAGGCGCGCGTGGGAGTGATTCCGGCGGCTGCGGCGCAGGCCATCGGCGCAAGTTGCCGCGCGGAATTGTTCAACGCCGGCGAACTGGCACGCGCTGCTGCGCCGGCCGGCAACCTGGCAATTCCGCTGGTGAAGATTCTTACGGCACTGACGGCACAGCGCGACCCGGAAGCGGCGCGCTTCGTGCACTGGGGAGCCACGAGCCAGGACGCGATCGATACGGGCTTCCTGCTGCAGCTCCGCGGCGTGCTGGCGCAGACCGATGCTGAATTGGCGCGCCTGGCCGAGGCGCTGGCCACACTGGCGCGGAAATACCGCGCGACTCCCATGGCTGCACGCACGTGGCTGCAGCAGGCGCTGCCGACTACATTCGGTCTGAAAGCGGCAGGATGGCTCGACGCCGTCAATCGCCATCGCGACCGCTTCTCTGCCCTGGGGCCGCGCGTGCTGGTGCTGCAGTTCGGTGGCGCCGCGGGAACGCTGGCCGCGCTGGGAAGCAAAGGCGTGGACGTGGCGCGCGCGCTGGGCGAAGAGCTGCATCTGGCCGTTCCGGACGCGCCGTGGCACAGCCACCGCGACCGCGTGGGGGAAATCGCGACGACGTTCGCCCTGCTGGCCGGTACGCTGGGGAAAATCGCGCGCGATATCGGGATGCTGATGCAGACAGAAATTGGTGAGGCCTTCGAGCCCGCGGGAAGTGGGCGGGGCGGATCGTCCACCATGCCGCACAAAAGAAATCCTGTGGCGTCGGCGGTGGCGTTATCCGCCGCGACGCGCGTGCCCGGGCTGGCCGCCACGATGCTCGCTGCGATGGTGCAGGAAAACGAACGCGGGCTCGGCGGCTGGCAGGCGGAATGGGAAACGTTGCCGGAAATCATCAGCCTGACCGCGGGTGCGCTGCGCCACTTGAGCGGCGCTGTGGCGAGTCTCGAGCTGGACGCGGGAAGGATGGCGGGCAACATCGAACTGACGAACGGGCTAATTTTTTCCGAGGCGGTGCAGATGGCGCTGGGCGGCGCGATCGGACGCCTGGCGGCGCACGACGCCGTCGAAGCTGCGGCGGGGCGATCGCGCAGCGAGGGGCGGCACCTGAAGGACGTGCTGGCCGAGGACGCGACGGTCTCCCAACACCTTTCGCCGCCCGAACTGGCCCGCCTGTTCGACTCCGCGCAGTATCTCGGATCGGCGCAGGCCATGATCGACAGCGTGCTGCAGGCGCACGCGTCGAGGCCCGCCGCCGCGGGCAAGGGGAAATAGGCGCCATGCCCAGGATTGAGCTGGAGAGCGGTCTGCACGCGAACTACGTGCTGAGCGGAGACGCAAGCGCCCCCGTGATGGTCTTCTCCAACTCGCTGGGCACGAACCTCTCCCTGTGGGAACCGCAACTGGCCGCACTGGAAAGATCGTTCCACGTGCTGCGCTACGACACGCGCGGCCATGGAGAGACCGACGTGACGCCCGGGCCGTATTCGATCGCGCAGCTCGGCACCGACGTGGTGCACCTGCTGGACGAGCTGGAAATCGAGCGCGCGCATTTCTGCGGCATCTCCATGGGCGGGCTGATCGGGCAGTGGCTGGGCATCAACGCGCCGGAACGAGTGAACCGGCTGGCTCTGTGCAGCACCGGGGTGAAGATCGGCTCCCCGGAAACGTGGAACCCGCGCATCGAGGCGATTCGCAAGGACGGTATGAAGGCGGTCGCGGGCGCGGTGATCGAACGCTGGCTGACGCCCGAGTTCCGCGCGCGCGAGCCGCAGGCCACCGCGCGATGCTTGCGCATGCTCGAAGGGGCGAACGCGGAAGGGTACGTGGCCAACTGCGAGGCGATTCGCGATGCGGACCTGCGGGGACAGGTGGCGGCCGTCCGAGCGCCGACGATGGTCATTACGGGCTCAAAGGACCCGGCCACCCCGCCCGCGCTGGGCCGCTCGCTGGCGGAGAGCATTCCCGGCGCCGGGTACGTGGAGCTGGAAGGCTCACACATTATTAATGTAGAGGCCGCGCGGGAATTCAACGCCGCGCTGGGCGCGTTTCTGAGCGCTTGAAGCGGCAGGCTGGGCTCCGGGGCGTGGGCCGAAATCCCGTCGAAATTAGAGGGTGTGCGCCGGGCGCACAACCCATCCAGGTGACCGGCTTTTTTTGCCCGGCCGCCGCGGGACGCGGTTTCAGGGGGAGTCATGGACGAACGGAAGAGGCACCGGCAGGGCATGAAGGCGCGGCGAGCCGTGCTCGGCGACGCTCACGTGGACCGCGCGGAGAAGAACCGCAACGAATTCAACGATGCCTTTCAGGACCTGATCACGCGGTACGCGTGGGGCGAGATCTGGTCGCGCCCGGGCCTGCCGCGGAAGACCCGCAGCCTGCTGACCATCGGGCTGATGGTCGCGCTGAACCGCGGCGACGAGTTGCGCATGCACCTGCGCGCGGCGTTCAACGTAGGAGTAACGCGCGACGAGATTCGCGAGGTGCTGCTGCAGGCGGCGATTTACTGCGGCGTGCCCGCGGCGAATTCGGCGTTTCATGCCGCGCAGGAAGTGTTTGCGGAGATGGACGCGAACAAGAAGAACAAGCGCTAGGCGGAACGCCTGGATGGATTCAGCACCGCCGAACTGAACGGCCCCTTAGAACGGGTAGTGGCGCCGGCCCATCTGGAAAGTCACCCACTTCACTTCCGTCATTTCCTCGAGCGACCACCGGCCGCCCTCGCGGCCGCTGCCGGAATCCTTCACGCCGCCGAAGGGCACAATGCCTTCGTCGTGCACGGTCGGTCCGTTCAGGTGCACCATGCCGGCTTCCAGCTCCATGGCGAATTTCATCGCGAGCTGCATGTTGTTCGTGAGCACGGCTGAGGAGAGGCCGTAGCAGGAGTTGTTGGCGAGGGCGAGGGCCTCGTCGGCATCCTTGGCGCGGCTGACAGCGGCGACGGGGCCGAAAAGTTCGTCGCGGAAGGCGGCCATTTCCGGAGTAACGTCGGCAAGAACGGTCGGGTGATAGAAGTTGCCTTCGTACTTACCTCCGGTGAGCAGGCGCGCGCCCCTGGCCACCGCCTCCTTCACCTTGCGGTCGATCATGGGACATTGGGAGGCGCGGATCAGCGGACCGATCACGGTATGCGGGTCGCGCGGGTCGCCTACCTTGAGCGACTGGGCCTTGGCCGCGAACCTCTCCAGGAACTTCTCGTAGATAGGCGCCTCGACGATGATGCGCGAGCCGGCCATGCAGATCTGGCCCTGGTGGATGAACAGGCCGAAGCAGGCGGTGTCCACGGCGTAGTCCACCTCCGCATCAGCGAGGACAATCAATGGGCTCTTCCCGCCCATTTCCAGCACGAATTTCTTGCCGCGCTTGGCGCATTCCGTGGCGATGTGGCGGCCGACGGCTGACGAGCCGGTGAACGAAATCAGCTTCACGCGCGGGTCGTCGAACATAACGTTGGCGAGCGTGGGACCGTCTCCGGGCACCACGTTCAACACGCCTGGAGGCAGGCCGGCACGCTCGAAAATCTCCGCGAGCTTCAGGCCCACCAGAGAGGTTTCCTCCGAAGGCTTCAGCACGAACGTGTTTCCGGCGGCCAGCGCGAACGCGATCTTCTTGAGCGACAGAATCACCGGGAAATTGAACGGGGAAATGCCGCCCACCACGCCGAGCGGCCGGCGGATGGACATGGAAACCAAGCCGGGCACGTCAGAGGGAAACACTTCTCCCCGCACGTGGCGGGCCTCTCCGGCGATGGAACGCAGCAGATTGGCGGCGAAGCCCACCTCAAAGTGAGCTTTGCCGAAGGTCGAGCCGCCTTCACCGATGAGCACGTCGACCATTTCGTTCGTGGCGGCGAGCAGTTCGTCGGCGGCGCGCTGCAGGATGCGTTCGCGCTCACCGGCCAGCGTCGCGCCCCACGAAGCCTTTGCGGCGTCAGCGGCGTCAATCGCCGCGCGCATGTGCTGCGCCTGGCCCATGAAGATCTTGGCGAACGGGCGCTGGTCGGCGGGGTTGATCACATCCGTCAGGCTGGCGGGTGGAACGTCAATCGATTTTCCGGCGATATAGGGTGTGGCGGCCATGTCCGGCTCCTCGGCGCGTGTGTTGGCGGCGCTGGTCGGTTATCGCGCGTCCGTGCGCGGCAGATTCTGCGGCAATTTTTTAGCGCAGGCCGGGGAATGTCAAGCGCCGGCCGGACCGCCGGGCACGCGCGCCACGCGGCTTGCTGCGCCGGAACCCGAGTCCCGCGCGTGAACACAGTCCGAGACGCCGGAGGCTGGAGCGGAATCCCGCGCCCAGGCGTTCCTCAGGAGCCGGGCTTGCCGAAGGTGAGGCGCAGGCCGGTTGAAAGCAGCAGGTCGTTCCCCTTGATACCCACCGGCGGATTGCTGATGTAGTTGTCGCTGAAAGTGACCTGGAAGCCCAGCCAGTTCTTGAGCTTGGTGGCCAGCGTGGAGTTGAACGTGTAACGGTATCCCGCGTCGCTGCCGAAACCGGGATAGAACGTGAAGTTTTCGTAGAACGTGGTGCGGCCGTGGAGCTTCGTGTTCAGCTCTTCGCCGACGAGCGCGGTGCCGTTGCGATTGGTGACCGCGGGAAACGTGTTCAGCACGGGAGGAGGCGCCGGATTCGGCAGGTTGTACGACGAAAAATACTGCTGGTTGTAGCCGGCGCCGGCGAAGAGGTCAAAGGTGGTGTTCTTTGTCTTCACGGCGTGGTAGCCGAGGCCACCGGCGGTCACGTTCTGCAAATCCAGGTGCTGCAGGGCGTTGGTATCGAAGTCGGTGGTGCCGAAGCCGAACAGACGCTCGGTGAGATTCACGTCCACGCGGATGCCGCCGCGGATTTCGTGCGCGGTGGTGCGGCTGGGGTCCACGCCGTCGTCAACGCCGTAGATGGCCGTGGAATAAATGGAAATCTTGTCGCGAGGCGTTTCGCGCACGGCCTTGGCGGCCAGTGTGTACGTCAGCGTCGCGGAGTTGCCGCGCGTGACGCTCAGGCCGGTGTCCACCAGCCCGCTCCAGAAGTCGAGCAGGTGCGGGTGCTTCAGTCTTTCGATCTGCGCGTCGTAGGCGGCCTGCTCCGCGTTCGAGCGAATCACCTGAACGGAATCCTTGTTTGTGGTGACCGTGCCGGCCGTCTGCGTGGCCACGATGATCTTGCCGTCGCTCGAGGTGACGGGGCCGACAAGCATCTGGCCTCCGGCGACGCCGACGTGCAACGGCTGCGTGGATTCGATGGAGGTGACGGCGGCCCATTGAATGCTTACGTCGCCCGCGAACTCGGACTTGATCACCAGGGTCTTGTCGTCCGACTTCACGACCGCCCCGCTCAGCCTGTCTCCGTTCTTCAGCGTGACGACGTCGGCCCGCGCCGCGCCTGTTGCCAGCGCGCCGAAAAATAGAAACACCATTCCTAACCGTCGCATGTGACCTCCTTCTTCTCTTGCGGCCCTGGCTGGCCGCAACCCCTGAAACCTGGTCACGGAGCCGGCACGGGCGTTGGGCGGGGCGCCGGCAGAACCGGATCTCGGGCCGGACGCAAGGACCTGCTCAGGCCGGCCTGTTGTTTGCTCGTCAGATATTTAACTGGGGCGAGACAGGATGACCCTGCGCCCGGTTTGATGTCAAGGTGGGCTAGAATGTCGTGCCGTGCTGAGCCTGCTCTCCATCGTTGCGCTGGGATTCTTCCTGGGCATGCGCCATGCGACCGACCCCGATCACGTGATCGCCATTTCCACCATCGTGTCGCGCCACCGTTCCGTGGCGCAGGCCGCGCTGATCGGCGCGCTGTGGGGCGTCGGGCACACGCTGACGATTCTGGTCGTGGGGAGCGGAATCGTCGTGTTCGGATGGGTGATTCCCGCACGCATCGGGCTGTCCATGGAGTTCTCCGTCGGCCTCATGCTGATTCTTCTCGGTGTGCTGAACCTGACCGGCTTCCTGCGCTGGATCACGAACGAGCTTTCGCCGCACCACCAGCATGCTCCCGGGGAACTACCGCATTCGCACGCCCACGCGCACGGGGACTACGTGCACACGCACGCGCACGGGCACAACCCTGAGGCCCATCCGCACGACCCCAGGCGAACACCGCTTAGCTGGCTGGACGAACACTTCCGGCGGCTGGGCGTGTACCAGGCGGTGCGGCCGTTGGTGGTGGGCCTGGTGCACGGGCTGGCGGGATCGGCTGCGGTGGCCCTGCTGGTGCTGGCTACGATTCGCAACCCGAAATGGGCGGTCATCTACCTGCTGGTCTTCGGCGTGGGTACGATTGCAGGAATGATGGTCATCACGGGCGCGCTGGTGCTGCCCTTTGCGCTGTCGCTTGGCCGTTTCGAGCGCGTCAACTCAGGATTGAGGATCGCGTCCGGGCTGGTGAGCGTAGGCTTCGGATTCTTTCTCGTCTACCAGATCGGTTTCGTCGACGGCCTGCTGACCGGCAACCCGCGGTGGACGCCGCGCTAAGCGCGGCTCGCCGGCCTGCGCAGACCGTCTGCGACTCCACCGACTACTTCGCCTGCAGCGTCTTCAGGTAACCGATCAGGTTGGCGATGCGCAGTTCCACCTGCGCGTTATCGCTGCTGCTGACGGTGGAGAACAGCGGGCCCCAGGTGGGCATGTCGCTCACGCCGTGGGCGGGCGCCTTCACTCCGAAGCGCAGAACGCTGCGGACGTAGTCATCGGGGAATTTGCCCTCGTGCCGCCTGGCGAGCGTGCTCAGGTCGGCCGGGGCCTTCTTCAATTCGGACGCCGCGGGCCCGTCGCCCTTGCCCGCCACTCCATGACACGCCGCGCAATACTGCTTGTACATCTCGACTCCAGAGGCCGGAGAAGTGGGCGTGATGGGAACCTTCTTAACTTCCTTCTGCTGGGCGCCCTGAGCCAGGGTGAGCCCGGCGAGCGCCAGGGAAAGCAAAACCAGCGAAACCATGACGCGAACGGAACTGAACATGGGGACCTCCACTCGAACAAAGCCAAGCGTGCCTTCTCACCAGATGATTCAAGACCGTGGCCGCGGGCCGCTGTGACGCGTGTCACTGGCATTTGTGGCGAATCAGGCTGGACTGGGCGGAAGCGACGGCCGGCGCGTAAAAACCGCGGCTACTGATTTACGCCGCTGGCCATGAAGCCGCCGTCGACGACGAGCATGTGTCCGGTGACGAAGCTGGCGGCGTCCGAGGCAAGAAAGACAGCCGCGCCCGCCAGTTCCTCCGTGCGGCCAAAGCGCCGCATCGGCGTGCGCAGCAGCAGCTCCTGCCCGCGAGGCGTTCCATCCAGCAGCGCGGCATTCAGCTCCGTGCGGAAGACGCCGGGAACAATCGCGTTCACGCATACGCCGAAGCCGGCCCATTCGATGGCCAGCGAGCGGGTAAGCGAGGCCACCGCAGCCTTGCTGGCCGAGTAGGCGGCCACTTCGTGAAAAGCCACGAATGCGGAGAGCGATGCGATGTTGATGATACGGCCGTAGCGCTGCTCGATCATGGGGGCGCCGAACACCTGGCAGGCGCGCAGCGTTCCGTTGAGGTTGACCTCCAAAATGTCGCGCCACTCCGACTCGGGCACGTCGACGGTGGGTGCGCGCTTCGTGGTTCCGGCGGCATTGACCAGGATTTCGACAGAGCCGAACTCCTTGAGGCACGCCGCGAGCAGCGCCTCGATGGAGGCGCGGTCCGCAACGTCGCAGGGCAGCGCCAGTGACCGGACGCCCGCGCTGCGCATTTCTTCGGCAGCGGCTTGCACTAGGGCCGCGCGGCGGCCCGTGGGCGCCACGTTGGCGCCGGCGGCGGCGAGCCCCCGCGCGATGGCCAAGCCAATGCCGGAGGTGCCTCCGACAACGACCGCAGTTCTTGAAGCAAGATCGAGGCTGGAGCGCTCTTTAGAAGGGGCCATTAAGGTCGCCCGACCAAATTACACGAGTCCACGCTGCTTGGAAACACCAGCCAGCAGGCGGAACCGGAAGAATGACGGATGGAGCCCGCGTCAAGACGGCCCGGCGCGTCTAGATCCGCGCCGGGCCGTCCTCTGCGCGCCTCTCGCGGGCCGCCTTGCCGCAGCCCGTGAGAAGCACGTCCCCGCTCCGACCGTCTACCGGCTCCGAGAGCCGGCCTCGTCTAGAAGATGAGCTTGCCGGCGAACCAGATCTGGCGCTGGCCGGTGCTCGAGGTGATTTGACCGAAGGTCGACGAAGTAATGTTGGTTTGTGGATTGCCGAAGTGCGGCGTGTTGGTCGCGCCGAAAAACTCGGTGCGGAACTGGAACGTGAAGCGCTCCGTGATCTTGAAGTTACGGAAAACGCTGAAGTCGAGGTTGAAGAATCCAGGGCCGCGCACGATGTTACGTCCGGCGCTGCCGAACGTGGCGGTGGTAACGGGAGCAAATGCCGTCGGGTTGAAGT
>Ga0335080_10006252_pt1 | contig 12312 bp, 11 predicted proteins | sample Lox_Sample_34_FD_206720 | JGI IMG/M metagenome (GOLD analysis project Ga0335080, IMG submission 206720) | Soil microbial communities from Loxahatchee National Wildlife Refuge, Florida, United States - Lox_Sample_3.4 | ecosystem: Environmental > Terrestrial > Soil > Wetlands | place: USA...
TCGTCGAGACTGTCGATCAATCGCTGAACCAGATGGATCATTTCTTTCGGATCTTTCTCGGACTGGACTTGCTGCGCAAGCTCGCGCCAATCGTCTGTGCCGTCTTCCACTTTCACTTGCGCAACATGCTCAATTATTTTCTTTACGTCGTCTGTCGGAACCTGCTCATAGTGCGTTTTGCGGTTTTCCATTGAAATCCCCACTTCCACACCGTAGCACCCGCCCGTGGTCACGGGGCATATCTTTTGGGCAATCTTTGGCCGGCGGTTAGGGCGTTGACTCATTCTCGTGACGGCGCCCGGTGATTGTTTGTCGTCACACCCCGCGGACTCGCCTTGGTTTACGAGGTCGATAGGTTTTGGTTTTCTATTGTCGATTTTACTTGCGCTCGACGATACGTTTTGATACGGTATCTTTACGTTAGTTTAACGTATCGTTATCGAGGTCCCCCATGACTCCTCGTACTGACAAAATCCCGATGAACTTCACGACCATGGCGCAAGCCGACGTCCCACAAGGCCGCAATGGAAAGCACAAACTCGTGATTGCCAGAATTCTCTCGGATCTCGATCACTTGCCGAAGGGCAACGCTCTTAAGGTGCCACTGGCGGACCTCGAAGAGAGCAAGGAGAATGTGCGCGCGGCTCTGAATCGCGCCGCTCACAAGCGCAACCTCAATGTCTCGACCGCCAGCGACGAGACTTTCTTGTACATCTGGAACGAGTAAGCGCTGCCCCTGAAGCGCGCGCGCGAAATTTCGTCCCGGCCCTCTCGCTCGCCCCTGTGCGGACGAGGAACTGGCCTCCAGACGCCGCAATCTCATAAACATCTTTGCTTTTTATTCGCCCCATGGCATACTCCGCCTAGACTCTCGCGCCGAACCGTGTGCCCGGTTGAGCCGAAGCGTTCCGAGAAAATTTGATTTCGGACGAGTTTTCCGCCTCCACTCGCATACGTCCACAGCCCGAAACGGATTACGATGCAACTCGCTCACCCGAATCACATCGTGGCTACCATCGACTCCACCATCGGACGCATGCCCGCAAATGTCGAGGCCGAGCGCTCCATTCTCGGCGCCATTTTGCTCGACAATCATGCCTATTCCGAAGCTGCCCAGCATCTCCACCCGGAGGACTTCTCGCTCGACGCTCATCGCCGCATCTATGCGCGCATGATGGACCTGGCGGATAATTCCCGCCCCATCGACATCATCACGCTGGTCGAGGAATTGGACCGCAAGAAGGATCTGCAAGCCGTCGGCGATGTTGGATACGTGTCCAGCCTTCTCGACGGCGTCCCCGACCGCCCCTCGGTCGAGCACTACATCTACATCGTCCGCGACAAAGCGATGCTGCGCGGTTTGATCGGAGCCGCCAATAGCGCCATCGCCCAGGCCAGCGAGCAGTCCGATCCCGCCGACGAGATACTGAACGACGCCGAAGCCGCCATCTTCGCGCTTTCGGAAAAGCGCATTGGCAAGACCTTCCAGAAAATCAGCGAAACCATCCGCGATTCGGGCGGCATCGACGCCTTCATGCAGCGCGGCCAGCGCATCACCGGCCTCGCCACCCATTACGACGATCTGGATGAAATGACAGCCGGCCTGCAGAAGTCCGAGCTCGTCATTCTCGCCGCCCGCCCCTCCATGGGCAAAACCTCTTTCGCGATGAACATCGCCGAAAACGCTGCCATTGACGACAAGAAGACCGTCGGCATTTTTTCTTTGGAAATGTCGAGCGAGGCGCTCCTCCATCGTCTGCTCAGCTCGCGTGCCATTGTGGACGCGCATAAACTCCGAACCGGCTCGCTGTGGAAGGAAGATAAGGAGAAACTGCTGCGCGCCGCCGCCGAACTGGCCGAAGCGCCACTTTTCATCGACGATACGCCCGGCATCGGCCTCACCGAAATGCGCGCCAAGGCCCGCCGCCTTAAGCAAAGCCAGAAGGGCAGCCTCGACCTCATCATCGTCGACTATCTTCAGCTTATGTCCGGAGGCAGCAAGCGCTTCGAAAACCGCACCCAGGAAGTCTCCGCCATCTCGCGCGGCCTGAAGGCCCTGGCCAAGGAATTGCAAGTCCCCGTCGTCGCTCTCTCGCAGCTCAGCCGCGCGCCCGAAAGCCGCGGCGGCGATCATCGCCCGCAACTCAGCGATCTGCGCGAGTCGGGTTCGATCGAGCAGGATGCCGACGTGGTCATGTTCATCTTTCGCGAAGAGGTCTACAAGCAGGACGATCCCGAACTCAAGGGCCGCGCCGAAATCATCATCGCCAAACAACGCAACGGCCCCATCGGAAGATTTCATCTCTCGTTCCTGCACAGCTCAACGCGTTTCGCCAACATGGCCGGCGGCGGCAACAACGAGCCGGGAGAGTAGCCGTGGTGGCGATGCGAGTCGTGCTGGCCCGGCGTGACGCACCCGCTCCGCCTGTCATTTTGCGCCTGTGTGTCATGCCGTATATGCGTGTCATCCTGAGCGGAGCGAGAAGTTCACGAAGTGAATTTCTCGCGGAGTCGAAGGACCCCTACCCTCTCCTCACACGTCAGGTATCTGCGCGGCGATGCGAGTCACCTATGACTTCGTGTCGCCAAAATTTTGCTCGGCGCGCTCGGCGTTTCGGCAGTGAATCGAATGCGAACACAAAAAAGAATTTCTTTTCCCGCATTCTCCACAGTGAAGTCCACCCCTCCACAACATGTTCACAGAAAAACCGTCGCGCCTATCTTGCGTAACGCGCTCGAACGCGCAACATTAGAGTTCGTTGTTTTGAAGATGGATTTGAATCGCCACGAGCAACACGAGGTTGATTAGGAAATGAGAGAAGCAGTCCGCAGCGGCCGTCGCGCCAACTTCTACATCACCGAAAACAGTTTCATTGATCACTACGCGCGCGAGGTCGGGCCGGTTGGCATCGCCGTGTACCACGTGCTTGAGCGCCATGTGAATTGTGAGACTCGCGCCACCTGGATTGGTACCGCAAGAATGGCGGAGTTGCTGAATCTCTCCCAGCGCACTATCCAGCGCACACTGAAAACTCTTGAGGATCTTAAACTGATCCGCATTCTCCGCACCCCGACCATGACAACCTATGTCGTGGTTCCCGTTCCGTCGCGGCCGAAGATGACAGCCATCCCACTCTTTGACCACACTTCTGAGGAGATGTTCCCGGGCGTCAACGATGAGCCTGCATCCCACGACGATCAGGCGACAGCAGTGTCGCAAGTCGCGACACCGGCGCCGCGTTCCGCGACCTCCATGTCGTCATCGGCGTCATCCCCGTCGCTCTCGGCGTCACGCGCGTCGCACATTGGCGACACTGGCGTCACTGCATATAAGGAAGAACAAAACCTACCGAACAAGACTTCTGAACAAGACCAGGTAGATCTCCCCGCACTTCAACAATCCACTCGCCAGATCATTGCCGTTCTGGGACTGCCGGCAACGGACAGCAACCGCCGGATGATTGAGGCGGCGCTGATTGCAGAAACAGGCTATACCGGTCAATCGTTGCAGGAAGTGGCGGAGTTGATTGGAAGGACGGCGATCCGTGACCGTGAAGGCGGAATCCCAATTAACAAGTTCTACTTTGAGGATGCCAAGTGGCGCCAGTCGAAAATCCAGGGAGGGCAAAATGGCCGACTTAGCCGAGCCGAACAACGGAAGCTCGATAACCTTGAAATCAACGCCCGCGTCAAGCAGCGCTTCCGAGACCTCCTTGGAACTTCTTAGCTGGATCTCCGATCAACTCACGATGTTGGCTGAAGCCTTTGCCGAGCCGCTCACTGAGGAGCGTATGGAAATTTACGTCCGTGGGCTGGCCGATATATCTCAGGACCAACTTCGCGTTTCCTTTCAGCGGGTACTAAGACAACTGACTTTTTTTCCAAAGCTCGCTGAGTTGCGTAACTTTGCCGGCGCAAGTACTGACAATGAAACCAAGGTCGAGGCTGACGCGGCCTGGTCCTACATTAACGACTATCTTCGTAAGTGGGGAGCCGATCTACTGCCGGTTCGCTCCGGTGGAAAGGAAGTCGCGCCTCCTCCTCTTGACTCGCGCATTGAATATGCTCTCCGCAGAATCGGTGGTCTGTCTGCCCTTAATCAAATCGACGTCAACCGCATGCCCTTCGTCTATCGCGATTTCTGCGAAGCCTATGCTCTGGCGCCTCTCGCCGAGCAAATGGCGCCACGCCTCCAACAGCAGTTCGCAAACCCCAAGCCGCTCGCGACGGGCGGCGAATTCCCGGTTAAAGATCTTGCGAGATCCAGGGCTCTTGACGCCGGCAAGAAGCAGACAATCAAGTGAGCAACTAACAAGGTCCCGGTGTTCTGTTCGGAAAGCCTCCCAGGCTTCTGGATGCGTCTCTTAGCGGCTACAGCCTGACTCCTTTGCCAGAGATACCCTCGATTCAAGCAAGCAGTCAGCCCGTCGTTTACCCTGTGGAAAACCTTGTGGATGAGTAGACCTAGCAAAAGTTGCTTTCGCGCAACCAACAAGCACCGGCGTTTTCCGGCGGTTCCAAATTCAGTCTAAGGCTATGTTTTTAAGTTGGTTAACGGATTTTCTGCCCGACTTCGTCTACCCCGCGCCAAATCAGCACTTTCGTCACGCAATTTGAGATTTGCACATGCAGCGAACCATGTATGCCAATAAATCTCAAGTATTTGCGGGCATGAAAGCAAAGTTCCCACCACTTAGGGTGGACGTTCCAGCAGAGTCTACGGTCTGGAAGGGGCCCAATGGAAGCGGACAAGACTGGTCAGAAATACCTCCGCCAGGTTTCGACGGGCGTAGAATTGCTTTTGGGGACGATGGCAAACCGGCTCACACTCGGTCTCGCAATGGTGTTTGCTCTGGCAGTGCTCGCCGCAGCGCAAGCGCGCGGCGGCCTTCGCGGGTCCGGTCATTTCGGCACAGGCTTTGCCACCGGCCGCAGAATGTCTTCCTTCAATCATTCGCGCGGCGTCTACCCGGGCTATCTCGGCCAGTTCCCGCTCTTCTATGACGATTCGCTTTTGAATCAGCCCGACGCCGCTGTGCAAGTCCCGTTGATGCAGCCCGTCATGGCTTCCGCCGATACCCCGCCGCAACCGAGACTCTCGCCCCTGCTGATTGAATTGCAAGGCGATCACTACGTTCGTTACGGGGGAGTTACTAACTCGGCTGTTGGTGAAAAGCCCCAACTCAGGGACAGTCGCCCGAGCCCGTTAGGAAAAGGTTTGGAACGGCCCGCAACGCCGCTGCCGCCGGCCATTCTTATCTACCACGACGGCCATCGCGAACAGATCCCCGACTACGCGATCGTTGGGCGGGTTCTTTATACGCATAGCGGCCTGAGCGCCGAGTCCACATATGGCATGAAAGACATTCAACTCTCGGAGCTTGACATCCCGGCCACCATCGAAGCCAACCGCAAAAACGGCGTCAACTTCGTTCTTCCCGCCGGCCCCAATGAAGTCGTCACCCGGCCGTAAACGACCTTACTTCAGCGTGCTTCTTACCGTCCAACTACTTCCTGGCGTCTATCCTTCTTCCCCCACCTTCAGCACCGCCAGGAACGCTTCCTGCGGAATGTCCACGCGCCCGATCCGCTTCATTCGCTTCTTGCCTTCTTTTTGCTTTTCCAGTAGCTTGCGTTTGCGCGAGATGTCGCCGCCATAGCATTTCGCGAGCACGTTCTTGCGCATTGCGGGCACCGTCTCCCGGGCAATGATTTTCGCTCCAATCGCCGCCTGGATCGCCACTTCAAACATCTGCCGCGGGATCAGTTGCTTCATCTTCAGGGCCAGCGCCTTGCCCCGCTCATAAGCAAAATCGCGATGAATAATCGTCGAGAGCGCATCCACCGGGTCACCCGCCACCATAATGTCGAGCTTCGCCATCGGCGATTCCCACGTCCCAGACAGGTGATAATCGAGGGACGCATAGCCGCGCGACACCGTCTTCAGGCGGTCGTAGAAATCCAGCACGATCTCATTCAGCGGCAGCTCGTACTGCAGCATCACGCGCGACGAACTCACATACTCAAAACTCTTTTGCTTCCCGCGCTTTTCCTCGACCAGCTTCAGAATGCCGCCAACATACTCTTCGTTCGTCAGGATAACTGCCAGGATCACCGGCTCTTCCACCTTCGCAATCTCGCTCGTATCCGGCCAGCGCGAAGGATTATCGACTTCGAGCGTTTCGCCATCCGTCTTGTGCACCAGATAGCGCACGCCCGGCGCCGTCGTGATCAAGTCCAGTCCGTACTCTCGTTCCAGCCGCTCCTGAATGATCTCCATGTGCAACAAGCCGAGAAAGCCGCACCGGAAGCCGAATCCCAGCGCCACCGAACTCTCCGGCTCAAAGAAAAAAGACGAATCATTGAGCCGCAGTTTTTCCAGGGCTTCGCGCAGTGCCGTGTGTTCGTGCGCGTCCACGGTGTAAAGCCCGGCAAACACCATCGGCTTGATGTCTTCAAATCCCGGCAGTGGCTCAATGGCTGGCCGGTCATCGTCGGTGATCGTGTCGCCGATCTTGGTGTCGGCCACGTTCTTGATATTCGCAATGATGAATCCAACTTCGCCCGCCACCAGTTCGTCAATCACCACCGGCTTGGGAGTAAGCACCCCGAGCGCTTCCACCTGGAACACCCGCCCATTCGACCACAGCCGGATTTTTTGCCCCACGCGCAGCGTGCCTTCGAACACGCGCGCCAGCACCACTACTCCGCGATATGGGTCAAACCACGAATCAAACAGCAGCGCCTGCAAATGCCGCTCCGGCGTTCCCCTGGGCGGCGGAATCCGTTTCACAATCGCTTCCAGCACGTCCGGCACGCCCTGCCCGGTCTTCGCGCTGATGAGCAGCGCGTCCGAAGCGTCGAGCCCCACCGCTCCCTCGATCATCTCTTTCGTCCGCTCAATGTCGGCGCTCTGCAAGTCAATCTTGTTGATGACCGGAATAATCTCAAGCCCGTGATTGATCGCCAGATAAGAATTCGCCAGCGTCTGCGCCTCCACGCCCTGTGATGCATCCACAATCAGCAGTGCACCTTCGCAAGCGGCCAGCGACCGCGAGACCTCGTAAGAAAAATCCACGTGCCCGGGCGTATCAATCAAATTGAGCTGGTAGGTTTCTCCGTCCTGCGCGGGATAGACCATTCGGACGGCATGCGCCTTGATCGTGATGCCGCGCTCGCGCTCCAGGTCCATCGAGTCGAGCACTTGCGCCTGCATTTCGCGCATGGCCAGCGACCCGGTCAGCTCCAGCAGCCGGTCGGCCAGCGTGGATTTTCCGTGGTCAATATGCGCAATAATCGCGAAGTTTCGTATGCGGCTGGCTTCCATGAGGACACATTGATTCTAACAGGGGGTGTTGCCGGCGCTGTGACTGCGCTCGCCTGTATCGTGGATGCGCGGGTCGCCTCTAACTGGAAGAATGTCACCTCGTCAGGCGCTGTTAGAAGTTCGAAAATCTGCCGGATGCGAGAAACAGAAGCGCAACAGGTGTGACCGTCTCAACAAGGGCTGAATAAATAATGAGGCGCCTTGCGCGCTTGTATTTCGCCAGCACACACAAGCCGATTAGGCCAAAAAGAGTCATGGGAAAAGCGAAGACGCGATAGAGGCAAACATAGCCGAGCGCGCCGGCAAACAAGTTCTTGCCTTGTCCAATGGCCGGGATCGCCATGAGCGCGACGCTTACAGGCGCACTCAAGCCAAAACAGAGAAGGACTTTCGCGAACTTGGTCGAAGCCTCCTCCGAGCTGCGAAGAAACAGGGCGAGGAGAAAGGTCGGAACCAGCAACATCGCGACGATGATCAGCTCCAGCATCCAGTCGCCGCCCGCCGCCATGCCGCCGCTGAAGGTGACTGGATCGCGCAGCGCGGCCAAATAGCGCGTCGCAATCCACATGGCCGCCACCACGAAAACCCCGGCATAGCCGGCCACCACCAGCCCGATCTTCAGGCGCCATGGAATCGCGATTTCTGTCATACGCGAAGTGTACGGCTGTCCGCTGAATTGGCGGACATTACTTCAGTTTCCGGTAGAGAAACGAAAAGGGGCGCGATTGCTCGCGCCCCACGGTGCCTTAACCTGTTTTCCGCGGTGGATGTTAGTCTCTAACCCCGTCCATAAACGCCCGCAGTTTTCTCGACCTCGACGGATGCCGCAGTTTCCGCAGCGCCTTCGCCTCGATCTGCCGGATGCGTTCGCGCGTCACCGCAAACGACTGGCCCACTTCCTCCAGCGTATGCTCCGAACCGTCTTCCAGCCCAAACCGCATCTTGATGACTTTTTCTTCGCGCGGCGTCAGTGTCCTCAGTACCTGTCCCGTCTGGTCCTTGAGGTTCACGTTGATCACGGCTTCGGCCGGCGAAACCACCGCGCGGTCTTCGATGAAGTCGCCCAGATGCGAATCCTCTTCCTCGCCAATCGGCGTCTCCAGCGAAATCGGTTCCTGCGCGATCTTCAGCACCTTGCGCACCTTTGCCACCGGAATGTCCATCCGCTTGGCGATTTCTTCCGAGGTCGGCTCGCGTCCCAGTTCCTGCACCAGCTGCCGCGAGGTGCGGATCAGCTTGTTGATCGTTTCGATCATGTGCACCGGGATACGAATCGTACGCGCCTGGTCGGCAATCGCGCGCGTAATCGCCTGCCGGATCCACCACGTGGCGTACGTCGAAAACTTGTACCCGCGCCGGTATTCGAACTTGTCCACGGCCTTCATCAGTCCGATGTTGCCTTCCTGGATCAGGTCGAGGAACTGCAGCCCGCGATTGGTGTACTTTTTTGCGATGGAAACCACCAGTCGAAGATTTGCCTCAATCAGCTCTCTCTTCGCCTGTTCGGCGTCCATGTCGCCCTGGATGATCTCGCGCTGTGTGCGCTTGAGCTCCTGGAACAACAGGCCCGCTTCCACTTCCAGTTTTTCGAGTTCGCCCCGAACCGCTCGCGCCTGCTTCTTGTATTCCTTTTTCTGCTCTTCGCTGCGCGTCGCTTCGGCCCGCTTTTCCAGGTTCTGGATCTGCCGGTCGAGCGACCGCATGCCGTCAACCGTGCGGTTCACGCGGTCAATCAGCCGTTTGCGTTCGTTGTTGGTGAATCCCAGGTTACGGACAGCCTGCGAGGTGCGCACCACCGCCCGCGCCAGGTTGAAGCGATAGCGGCGGTGGTCTTTCGGCCGCTTCTTGGCGTTTACGTCAGTGAACTTCTGCTGCAGCGGCGCGACCTTCTTGTATGCCTTTTCCAGCAGACCGATCTTGCCCAGAAACTCCTTCAACCGCTTTTCGACAATCTCTTCCGTGATCTCCTCTTCATCGAACGTCACCAGCTCTTTGATGGAGCGGACGCCTTTCTCGAGGTCCTCGCCCAGGGCGAGCAGTTCACGAATTACGATGGGAGAGCGCGAAAGCGCCTTCAGGACACGGTTTTGCCCCCGCTCGATGCGCTTGGCGATTTCTACTTCGCCTTCGCGCGTCAGCAACGGTACGGTTCCCATCTCGCGCAGGTACATGCGGACGGGATCATTGGTCTTTTCCAGAGCGCCGGGCGTGAGATCAAGCTCAACATCCTCGGCGCCTTCTTCCACTTCTTCGAATTTTTTTTCCAGATCGGTCGAAGGCATCTTGCCGCCTTCGAGTACATCGATGCCCTGCGTTCCGATCGTGGTCAGCAGATCTTCGAGGTCTTCGGGAGAGTGAACGTCGTTCGGGATGAGGTCGTTGACCTGATCATAGGTCAGATATCCCTTCTCCTTCCCTGCGTCGATCAGCTTTTTTATGTCGTCAAACTTGTCGTCAAGTGCCAACTCGGATTTTCCTCGAGACGCCCGCCGCCTTGATCCCGCCGAGCCCAAACCAAAGCTCGCCGTGGACGCCGCGCGGTTCGGGACGCCAGCTTCTCAGCGGTAGGGTTGATTACGGAGCTGCGCGAAGAGCGCACAAACCAACAGATTATAGCACATACGGAGACACGACGAGCGGGCATCCGCTTGCCGCTGCCTTCCCCTTTATCCTGCCGGTGTCATCGCGCGTGGACCGTTTACCTACACTGCCCGCCTTACTTACTTTGTTAGATGGCCGGCGAGCCCGTTCGGTTCCAGCCAACTGGCCCAGGACTGGCGACCTCGCGCGCTTTCTGGTGCTGGCCTGGAGCGAGGGGCGTTCTTGCCCGCCTTTGACCGGCGCTCTCTCTGTCCTCATTCCCTATCCGCCCGCAATCGCCCCCAGCACCACCAACGGCTCTCGTCCCGAAACCACTGCCTCCGGCAACTCCGCGTCCAAAGATTGATGCGAAAGATCCTGCTCGCAAGCAAAAAACCGCAAGAAGGGACGCCGCTCCTTCGTTGCCTGATCCCGAATCGTCCCCCGCAGCATCGGATACCGCGCTTCCAGCGCATCCAGAACCGCCCGCAGCGTAGCGGGGCCTTCGACATCAAGCTGCACTTCTGCCCCTGTATGCGCCAGCGTCCGAAGATGAAATGGAAGTATCACTCGGATCATGACGGCTACGCGGCTGCCTTCCCGTCATATGCCTTTTGCAGATCGGCGATCACGATCTTCCTCATCTTCAGCATCGCGTCGAACACGGCCTTCGACTTCTGCGGGTCCGCATCCCCCATCAGGCGCATCAGCGCCGAAGGAATAATCTGCCACGACAACCCGAACTTGTCCTTCAGCCAGCCGCAACGGCTCTCCTCGCCGCCCTCGACCAGCCGGTTCCAGTAATAGTCCACCTCGTCCTGCCCTTCGCAGTTCACGAAGAACGACACCGACTCGTTGAACTTGAACAGCGGCTCCGCATTCAGCACCATCAACCGCTGCCCGGCCACTTCAAACGTCGCATGGAAAAGCTTCCCGTCTTTCCGGCTGGTGTTGATCACTTTGCCATCCCTAAAGACGGACAGATAAAAATTCATCGCCTCTTCCGCGCGCCCGTCAAACCACAAAAATGGAGTTATTTTTGACACGCTTGCCTCCCTGCTTGCCTTTTTGTCCTTCCACGCTACCGCCGCTTGCAGCCGACCACCCCGGTTCAATGTCTTCACTGAGAACCGGGAACTAAGAACGGCTCTTACAGCGTTTGCACTTCCACACTCAGCACTGCCGGCAAATCCCTTACGATCGGATTCCAGTTTTCGCCGGCATCCGCCGACGCATAGACCTGGCCACCCGTTGTTCCAAAATAAATCCCACACTTCTCAAGCCGGTCTACCGCCATGGCATCCCGCAGCACATTTACGTAGCAGTCTTTCTGCGGCAGCCCTCGCGTCAGCGCCTCCCATTCGTTTCCACCCGATTTGCTCCGGTACACGCGCAGCTTGCCATCGTGCACAAAGTGCTCCGAGTCGCTTTTGATCGGCACCACGTAGATCGTCTCCGGCTCGTGCGCATGGACATCAATCACAAAACCGAAATCGGTTGGCAGGTTCCCGCTCACCTCGCGCCACGAGTCTCCCGCATCATCGGACCGCATCACATCCCAGTGTTTTTGCATGAACAGCACATCCGGCTTTGCCGGATGCATGGCCACGTGATGCACGCAATGGCCGATCTCGGCATTCGGATCCGGAATGTACGGTGACCGCAGCCCTTTATTGATCGGCTTCCAGGTCGTGCCGCCATCGTCGGTGCGAAACGCTCCCGCCGCCGAAATCGCGACAAAGATTCGCCCCGGATTCTTCGGATCCAGAATTACTGTGTGCAGGCACATCCCGCCCGCGCCCGGCTGCCACTTCGGCCCTGTCCCATGTCCACGCAACCCGGATAGCTCACGCCAGTTCTCGCCGCCATCGGTTGACTTGAAAAGCGCCGCGTCCTCTACCCCCGCATACACCGTCTCCGGATCCTCGAGCGACGGCTCCAGATGCCACACCCGCTTGAACTCCCATGGATGCTGCGTCCCGTCGTACCACTGGTGTGTCGTCAGCGGCTTGCCGGTCTCGGCCGACGTGTCATACATGAACTTGTTGCTGGCCGCTTTCGGTGGGCCTCCTCCGGCCGCCGGCGCTTCCCCTACCGGCGCTCCCGGCTGGAACCAGGTTTTCCCGCCATCGTCCGACCGCTGCAAAATCTGCCCAAACCATCCGCTGGTCTGCGACACGTAAATCCGGTTCGAATCCACCGGCGAACCTTTTATGTGATAGATTTCCCAGCCCGAAAAATGCGGCCCGCTGACATCCCACTTCTCGCGTTTCCCATCCGATGTCAATACAAATGCGCCCTTGCGCGTCCCCACCAAAACGCGAACCCCGCTCATCTATCGTCTCCTCCTGTTTCCTGCCGTTCCAAACGAAGTGAGGAATCTCCCGGGGTGCCCCACTCAAGAC
>Ga0335080_10006253_pt1 | contig 12311 bp, 7 predicted proteins | sample Lox_Sample_34_FD_206720 | JGI IMG/M metagenome (GOLD analysis project Ga0335080, IMG submission 206720) | Soil microbial communities from Loxahatchee National Wildlife Refuge, Florida, United States - Lox_Sample_3.4 | ecosystem: Environmental > Terrestrial > Soil > Wetlands | place: USA: Florida...
TGCTCGTCGCCTTCTTCAAGAACAGCTCCTCGGCCAGGTTTACGGCGACCAGGCCGGCGAAATGGAACATCAGGCTTCTCCCCAGCAGAGTGTACTGCGTCCTGGAACCCGGGTAGTAAATGTTTGAAATCTCCGCCGCGGCCGTCGTTCCTATCAGGTCGGCGTACGGCAGCTGCCACTTTCCGTTATCGCCCTTGGCGCGGAACGCGGACTCAATCGCATACCAGGCGCGGCGGGTCTTTGTTCCCTGCCCGCTGTAGAAAAACCGCGGATCTTGATGCAGAACCGAGTCCGCCAGCACGGACGTGATCACCATGTGGTTCAGAGCGGTTCCATAGTCAGCGCCAAAGCGCTTGCCAAATCCCTCCGCACCCTGGCCAAACTGGTGGTAGCTGTTCATCGCTTGCTGAATACCCGCAGTAGCCTCCACCACACCGATGGTGACCGGGTCAAGGAGCGTTTTCATGCCCAGATGCAATTTCTGCTTCGGGGACAACGGAGCCGGATGGTTTTCATAGGTGACGTAATAGTTTGGAATGATCCCCAGCGCTCGCTGCTTCAGCTCCTGGTGCAATTGTTCCGCTGCCACCTCCTCCGGCGGCAACCCCACTGTCACTGTCGTTACCTCGGGTGCCACCTGCAAGACGGCCAGCACTGGCTTCGATTCCGGCGTAAGTAAGGCGGGCACATTGAACGCGGTCCAGTCGGACATACCGTTCGCGGACATCTTCACGCTGTAGTTACCAAGCGTCAGAGACGAGATCTTGAACGCGCCCTCCCTATCACTGACTGTGGTACGCGGGTTCCCATCGGCACCTTGAACCGTGACGACCACACCAAATATCGGCGTCTCGGACGAATCGGTAACATTCCCTTGAATCGAACCGGTGGCCTGTGCCATCGCCCATTGCCCGAAGAACGACAGAAACACCAGGACCGCCGGTAGCGTTTTCTTCATCAAAAGGCTGAGAACGTTCGATGGGCGGATATGCTCGGCTATGTTCGAAGGGAAATGTTTCAGAATTATTTCAAACGACACGTCGATGCTCTCCTTACACACATGAACAAATCCAAGCTGCCGCTTTTGAATTCCGTTCTGATGAGACGAAGCAAGCATCGCGGTGTTCCTGGTCCGCGGCCCGATCCCCCATCAACAGGCGGCTCGACTACCGTTTCCATTCTTAAAAACGATTTCAAGCTGTTCGGCTCGATGGCGGCATTGGAATTACCCTTTAGGCGTCGGGGAAAGCCACTATGATGCTTTACGTCGTCCGCTCCAGGCGCTCGACTTCTGGTTGCCGCTCGCGCCATTCGCCTGAACCACCGCAGGAAACGGAAGGACCGCGTCGGCCGCTTCCGCGATCACGTATAGAGGGATACCTTGGCCATCTTTCACAAAGACCATACATCCGGAGGGCACATCGTAATCGACCCGGAGCGAATCCCCAGAGCAGATCTGGTCGGTTGCCATCAGGTTGGACAGAGGCTGCACGAGATGGCGTTCGATGGCCCGGTTCAGGTGCCTGGCGCCATACCTCATATCCGTCCCTTCCGAAAGAAGGAAATCTCTGGCTGGCGAACTGCACGTGAGCATGAACGGGTTCCCGCCGGCAGCCAGGATGCGCCGTTGCACGATCCTCAGTTCGATGTCCAGTATCTTGCGCAGTTCCGTGTCGCCGAGCGGCTTGAAGACCGTAATATTGTCCAGGCGGTTGATGAACTCCGGCGTGAACCTTCTCCGTGCTGCCTCGACGCCCGCGTTAGCGATCTTCGTTTCCAGCCGGCCGTCCGAGGAGATATTTTGCAACGGACTAGCCGTCCTAAACCCCAGCTTCGGAGCGATGACGTTGGTCATTTCCCTGGCGCCCAGGTTGCTGGTCATGAAAATGATGGCGTTCGAGAAGTCGACCCGGCGGTTGTCTCCGAGTGTGAGCGTCGCCTTGTCCAGAATGCCTAACAAAAGGCTCCAGAGCGCATCGTTCGCCTTCTCGATTTCGTCAAACAGCACGAAGCTCAACTTGCACTTTTCGGTATGGTGCTGGTTTAACTTCTCCTGGCTGAGCAGAGGATGGGTTTCGCGGTGTCCGAGATAGCCGGGAGGCGAGCCAACGAGCTTGGCGATCTCATGGCTCTGCTGGAACTCCGCGCAGTCGATCTTAGTCAAGGCGCGCGAATTTCCGACCAGCGCCTCGGCAGTGACCTCGACTATTCGCGTTTTGCCCGAACCGGTCGGTCCCAGAAAAAGCAAATTGCCGACCGGGCGATCCGGCGTGCTGATGCCGGTCAGATGCCTCTGGTAGACGTTGACGATCTGCTCAATCGCCTCGTTCTGGCCCACAATACACCTGCGCAAATGGGACGAGAGCGAATCAGCCTCCCGTCCTCTTCTCGCCGGATCCAACTGCATGTTCAGCAGTGCCATTGTTTTTTTCCCTCCCTTCTCGACTGATGCACTGCTCCCGTTTGCATTTCCATGTCCATTGCATCTCCGTGCTGGAATCACGATGCTTCGCACGCTATCCTCTTGCCCACTTTGCTCCGCCCCAAGCAGCGCGGCTGTCGAACCTCGCGACACGCCTGGCGATCATGCGACATATCAGCCAGTCCGCAGGCGCTTGCGTGGGTCATCTGAGAATCGTGGCGGTGCTTTTAGATTGGTCCCCCATGTGCTGGACGGGACCGGGAAGCGCTCCGACCGAAGTCAAGACACGGATCTTGAAATCATGAGTATGGCTCATTCGACTGCTGACCTGAAAAGGCTGACACGAATAGGTGTCCAGGTTGTGCTCTTGACTGCGATCAGCCCGGTATTCGCCCAGTCTCCGCCACTCTCACCCGATCGCCCGTGGCATTCATCCGATGAGCGGCAAATCATCACCGATGGGAGGCGTTTTCAACCACCGGAGCTTCGCATCGAATCCGACAAAAGCTACTCCTTGGCCGAGTTGATCGATCTGGCTGAAGCCCACAATCCGGAAACCCGCGTGGTGTGGGAAGGCGCCCGAGCCCAAGCCGCTGCGCTCAGAATAGCTCGCAGCGAATTGTTTCCGACGCTGGCCGCGGTTGCACTAGCCGGTGTGAATCGCGACGAAGCAGGAATAGGCTCACGTTTCTATCGCCAGACCCTCCCGTTTTTTCAGGTCTCGCTGGATCTGAATTATACGATTCTCGACTTCGGCGCTCGCCGCGGCCGGATCAATGCCGAATGCGCACGCCTCCTGGCTGCGAACTTCGGGTTCAACGACGTTCACCGCCAATTAATATATGACGTTTCGCAGGCCTATTACCGGCTGTTGAATGCGGCAGGGCAGGAAGAAGCCGCGGGAGCAAGCCTGGTGAATGCGCAGGCCGTTCGCCAGTCGGCGGAGGAGCGCATGCGTAACGGACTGGCGACACTGCCCGACGTCCTCGAGGCCCGCAGCGCGACTGCCCAGGCACAATACGATCTACAAGCGGTACTGGGAGCGGAGCAAATCGCGCGCGGCGACCTGGCAACTGCCCTGGGAACATCCGCCAGCACACTCATTCGCGTGCAGCCTTTAAGCGAAGTGCCGATGCCTGAATCGGTGTCGGACACCGTCGAGGAGGCGATTCGTCGGGCTCTGGAGCAGCGTCCCGATCTGCAAGCCAGGGTCGCCGAGATTCGACTGGCGCAAGCAGATCGGCAAATGGCGCGGGCCGCCTTCTATCCCAGCCTTAGCGTTAGGGGCAGCCCGAGCGTACAATCGCTATATATCCTCCAGCAGACCCTCCCATGGGGCCATTCCGCTGATTTGACCGGCGTGGTAACGCTGAGTTTGAACTGGACCGTCTTTGACGGAGGCGCGCGACGAAGCCGGCTGGCGGAGGCAGAGGCCACGATCCGGGCGGCCCAGGCGCGAGTCGGCGCCGCGCGTGACCGGATTCAAGACCAGGTCTGGACCGCGTATTCGAACTTGAACACGGCGTTACGCCAGCGGGAGGCCGCCACCGCGCTGCTCACCGCCGCGACGCAGTCCTACAGCGCGGCGCTGGAATCTTACAACTACGGTGTGCGCAATTTGCTGGACGTCACCAATGCGCAGAAGGTCCTGGCGCAAGCGCGCTCCACCGACATTCTGGCGCGTACTCAAGTGCTGGCGGCGCTGGCAAATCTGGCGTTCCGCACGGGCGATGCGATTCAATTGAGCGCCGGGAGGACCCACCCATGATCATCACGAATGAATTCCGGCGTCTGCCAACGTATGGGTTGCTGGCCGCGGTCACGTCTTGCACCGGTTGTAGCCGGGCGCCATCCTTTGACATTTTGGGGTCGTTCTTTCCGGCATGGCTGGTATGCCTGGCGTCGGGCTTGCTGTTCACAGTCGCGGCCCGCTGGCTGCTATTGCGCGCTCGTGTTGTACTCGCGGTTCCCATATTGACCTATCCGAGCCTGACCGCACTGTTCACACTTACGCTCTGGCTCTCTTTGTTTCGATAACGAGGAAATCCATGGAGCCCACCAGCAATCACACAAAAGGGATTTTGGTTGGCCGAATTCTCAGCGCTCTAATCGTGACTGGCGCAATCGTGTTAGGCCTTGTGGTGGTCTATCATGCGGACCTCCATCCACGTACCGACGATTCCGAGATTCTCGCCAACTTTATCGGCATCGCGCCGCAAGTCGAGGGCCCAGTCGCCCGTCTCAATGTGCGCGACAACCAGTTCGTGAAAAAAGGCGATCTTCTTTTCGAGATTGATGACCGGCCGTATCGATATGCCCTGGAGAAGTCAATTTCTGAGCAGGCAACCCTTGAGGGACAGATCTCCGACGAGCGCAGAAAAATCGCCGCTCAGGTAAGCGCCGTCTCAGTTGCGGCGGCTAATATCCTAAGCACCGAAGCCGACGTAAACCGGTGGGCGGCGGCGGTCGAGCAGGCCCGGGCCGAGGTCGCCAGCGCCGAGCAGGGGGTAAGCCGTGTCAAAGCCGAGTGGCTATATGCGAGCAACAACCTACATCGCATTGAGCCACTTCTGGTGAAGCAATTTGTCACCTTCGACCAGGTGGATCGGGCCAGGACTTCAGAGGTCGCGCAGGCCCAATCGCTGAAGCAGGCGGAATCGCAACTGCGGCAGGCGCAGGCGGCGCTGAAATCCGCATTAGCGCAGGAGGAACGTGCCAAGGCGGTGCTGACCGAGAGCACGGCGCAGCATCAACAGACGCAGAATGCGGTCACCACGCTCGATCCGCTCATGAACCAGCGCGGCGCAAGAGTGTCGGCGATAGAGACTGCACGGTACAACCTCAACAACTGCCGGGTGTACGCTCCATTCGATGCGCGGGTCACGAATCTGACGATCTCGGAGGGGGCTTACGCGCACACCGGCCAGCAGGTGTTCACGCTCATTGACGCGCGTACGTGGTGGGCGGTCGCCAATTTCCGCGAAGGACAATTGCAACACATCACGCCGGGAATGCGGGCGGATGTCTATGTAATGTCCAAACCGAACGTGCGCTTTTCGGGCGTAGTAGATAGCATCGGATTTGGCGTGACTCCAGATGAAGACGTTATTGGCCGCCTCCAGCCAGGTTTGCCGGATGTGCAGAGGACGCTGAACTGGGTGCATCTGGCGTCGCGTTATCCGGTTCGGGTGCGGGTCGAAAATCCTCCTCCGGATCTGTTCCGGGTGAGTGAATCCGCTGTCGTAGTGATTCGCGGACTTTGAGATGGCGTCCATCGCGCAATCCTTCCCTGCATCGAACCGACCGCTGGCCTGGCTCTGGGAATGGCTCAGAGACGAGTTGGCTCCCTACCCGGGTAGAGCACTGCTAGTCGCGCGCATGGTCACCGCGGCTACTCTGGTCATGATCGTCAGCATGACTTTCCGGCTGCCGTACGGTGCATATGCGGCTCTCTATGCCCTGAATGTTTCGCGGGACAGCCTGGAAGGAACCAGGCGCGCGGTGGAGTCGATCGTCGTCGGCTTTGTTTTGGCAGGCGCGTACATTTTGGCCGGCGCGATGCTGGTCTTGGGCGATCCGCTGCTGCGCTTCCTCTGGATCGTTGTATCGCTCTTCCTGATCTTCTACGGCATAAGCGCAACAGGTAATTTCGCGGCCTGGACGCGCTTCGGGTATATGGCAGTCATCACGATTTCGCTGTGGGATCGCCATATTGGCGCCCAAGCCAAAGTGTACGGACTGCTATGGGCGATAGGGATGCTCACGATGGCCAGCGTGATTGCCTTTCTTCTGGAACTCGCCTACGCAGCTCTCAGACGAGGGGATGATCTGATCGATCCAATGGCTGAGCGTCTGGCATGCGTGGAGGAACTCCTCCGTTGTTATGCCGACGGCCGTCCGGTAACCGCGGCCACGTATTCCCGGATCACGCGTCTGGCAATGTTAGGAACCTCCCGCCTGCGCCGGCTGTTGTATCCCACGACTAAGGGCGCTGAATACGCTCAACAAATGGGCGCCGTGGTGGCCATGGTCGGCAGATTGGTTGACCTCGCAGCCAATCTCCCGCGCTTCGCGGGTCACATCTCCGAAGCCGATCGTGACCGAATTGGCAAGGTCGCGGACCGGATCGCTGAAATACGCCGAGACCTAAACGACAGACCGGTCTCGCGCGGGGCCGAACGCGCCGGCGAAATCGAAGCTTGGCCCGATTTTCCGCTTTTGGGGGAAATCGAGAAGACAGCTTTACTGATTCGCGAAGTATTCTCTGGTTCTCAATCTTTAGCGATATACGACCCGGCGGAACCGCGAAACGCCGCCCGGCCTTTAGTGTTCAAGCCGAACACATTGTCTAACCCGGAACACCTGAAATTCGGGCTGAAAGGCTGTCTCGCGGCAAGCCTCTGCTACATCATCTACAGCTCTCTTTTTTGGCCGGAGATCTCGACGTCGGTGACGACGTGCTTTCTGACTGCCCTCACCACGATTGGGGCGTCTCACCAGAAACAGGTCTTGCGCTTTGGCGGGGCACTCATCGGCGGTTTCGTCATCGGCATGGGTGCCCAGGTCTTCATCCTCCCCTACATCGACTCGATTGCCGGGTTCACCGTGCTGTTCGTGTTGGTGACCGGCGCTGCGGCCTGGGTCGTAACGTCGAGTCCTCGTCTCTCTTATCTCGGCGTACAGGTTGCGTTCGCCTTCTTCCTGATCAACCTTCAGGAATTCAAGATACAAACGTCTCTGTCTGTAGCGAGAGATCGGGTGGTAGGCATCTTAATCGGGTTGTTGGTGATGTGGCTGGTATTCGACCAGCTCTGGAGCACCCCAGCCGGTGTCGCAATGAAAAAGAACTTCGCTTCGGGCTTGCGGTTACTCGCTCAGCTTGCCCGTGAACCGGTGTCCAAGGACCTCCGAACGGCGCTCGAACGCAGCTACTCTCTTCGAGGAGAGATCAACGCCCAATTCGACAAAGTACGATCTCTTGCCGATGGCGTTCTCTTCGAATTCGGCCCCACACGGCAGAGCGATCTCGAATTGCGGAGTTTCGTCCGCCGGCGGCAACCGGAATTGCGTGCCCTTTTCGTGATGCGGATCGCCCTATGGAAATACCGCGCGCAAGTGCCCGGGTTCGAGTTCCCGAGAAGTGTTCTGGTCCGGCAAGCGGCGTATGACGAGCGCTCGGCCCAGGTACTGGAGGAGATGGCGGATCGGATTGAGCGTGCTCGGCTGGGAATCGCGCGTGGTTTCGAAGATTCTGGAGAGCTATTGAATCGGACGATTGCGGAGACTCAGGCGGAGGAATCGCAAGGATTGCAGGCGGGACGGGCGCAGTCGTTTATTACGATGTTGCGCGAGATAGATTGCTTGACGACATCGTTAGCATCAGACATTGCAGCGGAATTCGGCGGTCACGGTCAGCATTCCTAACCCCAGGCATCCGAACATGGTCGAGATTTCGACACGTAGCCGCAAAGTGCGACACCTACATCTTGCGACCGGCTTCTTTCTGCTCTCAGCAACCACCACTTTCAGTTGTAGTTCCCGTCTCCGCCGGTTGTGATTCGTTTGGAATCGCGGTTGCCTTCTAAGAATTGTACGGAGTCGGCCGGGTATCAGCTACCAGCTACCCAACACTGGACTCGGAAATTCGGAGGGATCGTCGATGGCCAAAACAGTTGCGGATTTGCTGGTGGAGGTTCTTGCTGACGCAGGCGTGCAGAGAATTTACGGCGTTTCTGGGGATTCCCTGAATGGCATCACGGAGTCGATCCGCGCGACGAACTATCTGCAATGGGTTCACGTGAGGCACGAAGAGACGGCAGCCTTTGCCGCGGGAGCGGAAGCCCATCTTACGGGTAACCTGGCGGTGTGCGCGGGGAGCTGCGGTCCGGGCAACCTGCATTTAATCAACGGTCTTTATGATTGTCACCGCAGCCGCGTCCCCGTTCTGGCGATCGCCGCGCAGATACCCAGTGCTGAGATCGGGAGTGGATATTTTCAGGAGACTCATCCGGAGCATTTATTCGCGCAGTGCAGCGATTACTGTGAAATGGTCTCTCAGCCCGAGCAGATGCCCCGGGTACTCGAGATTGCCATGCAGACGGCGCTCTCGAAGCGCGGTGTCGCGGTGGTCACCCTGCCAGGCGATGTAGCTTTGCGCGATGCGGTCGAGCAGGCGCCGCGGCTGCGTTTCTCGACTCCAAAGCCCACGGTGTGTCCCTCCAACGACGAGCTCTACATACTCGCGGATCTTCTGGCTCGATCGAGAAAAATGACGATTCTCGCAGGCGCTGGGTGCGCCGGTGCGCATGCCGAGCTGATTGAACTCGCCGGCAAGCTGCAAGCCCCCATCGTACACGCCATGAGGGGTAAGGAATTCATCGAGTACGATAACCCCTTCGATGTGGGTATGACGGGTCTGCTCGGATTCTCATCCGGCTACTACGCCATGATGAACTGCGATCTCCTGCTCATGATTGGAACGGACTTCCCATATCGGCAGTTCTTTCCCAAAAACGCGATCGTGGTGCAGATCGATGTGCGCGGGGAGCAACTCGGACGCCGCACCAAGCTTGACTTCGGCTACGTGGGCGATGCAAAGACCACGCTGCGAGCCCTTTTGCCGAAGCTGATACAAAACGAGTACGACGCACACCTGAAAGATTCAGTCGAGCACTACCGGAAGGCGCGGAAAGGCCTGGACGAACTGGCGATACCAGGTTCCGGCGAGAAAACGATCCATCCTCAGTATGTCGCGCGAGTGCTGGATCAACTCGCGGCCAACGACGCGATATTCACCTGTGACGTAGGAACTCCAACCATCTGGGCCGCGCGGTATCTCACGATGAACGGCAGGCGGAGGATCCTCGGCTCGTTCACGCACGGCTCGATGGCCAATGCCTTGCCTCAAGCCATCGGCGCGCAGGTCAGTTTTCCCGACCGCCAGGTGATCTCGATGTCAGGCGACGGCGGTTTCGCCATGCTCATGGGAGACTTGCTTACGCTACGGCAGCACAATTTGCCAGTGAAGCTGATTGTGTTCAAGAACGATTCATTGGCCTTTGTAGAGCTGGAAATGAAGGCTGCCGGGATCGTCGACTTCGGAACCGATCTGCACAATCCGGATTTCACAAAAATCGCGGAAGGAGCCGGACTTCTCGGACTGAAAGCGCAAACTCCCGACCAGGTAGAACCGATGATTGCACAGGCTCTGCAGCATGACGGTCCCGCGTTGATTGAGGTCCCGGTGCCTCGTCAGGAGCTCTCCATGCCGCCGACGATCACCTTGGAGCAGGCTAAAGGCTTCAGCCTCTTCATGATGAAAGCCGTCCTTAGCGGACGAGGCGACGAAATCATCGATCTGGCCAAAGTCAATCTTCTACGCTGATTGATTCTCAAACTCTTCAAACAAGAAAAGGAAGACACACAGGTGGCGACCTCAAAAGCGATTCCTGAATCAAGTCTGACGGATGCGTCGCGCGGAATGGACCTACTCGATCGCCCATTGCTAAACAAAGGAACCGCTTTCAGCGACACGAAGCGCCCGCCCGCACGGGCTGCTGCCGGGAGCGCAATGTTACCGACGCCCAAACCAGCCGGCGAGTTCATGCCGAGGAAGATAGAGAGGTTTCAATGAGCCCAACTAGTATTTTTGCCCCGGTATCCACGCCCGCAGACTCGATCATGGGCCTGTCGATCTTTGTGCTCTTGACGGTGGCGGCAATATTCGTTGTCGTCTTCGGTCTGCTGGCCTACGCGATCGTCAGATTCAGAAATAAACGCAACGACGATCGCAGCGAGCCCGCACAGGTTTACGGAAGCACGCAGGTGGAATTAGCCTGGACCATCATCCCGATTCTTATCGTGGTGGCGCTGTTCCTGGCGGCCGCGCGCGTAATTGCCTCCGTTCAGGATGCGTCGCGTCCGGCCGGCGCTTTAGAGGTGACTGTCATCGGGCACCAGTATTGGTGGGAATACCGCTATCCGAAACTGAACATTGTTGCGGCTAACGAGCTTCATGTGCCGGTCAGCGATCCAGCGCATCCGACCCCCACATTCCTGACGCTGCTCTCGGCCGATACCGACCACAGCTTCTGGGTGCCGCGGCTGGCGGGCAAGACCGACCTGATTCCGAACCACCCCAATAGTATGTGGATCGACCCACACGAACCGGGCCTTTTCCTGGGCCAGTGCGCGCAATATTGCGGAGTCCAGCACGCTAAGATGCTGCTGCGCGTCTACGTGCAGCCGCGCGAGGAGTTTGACCGATGGGTTCGGGAGCAACAACAACTGCCGCACGCCGAAATGGAAGGCGCGGCTGTATCGGCCGGACAGCGCGTCTTTGCGTCTACGGCGTGCGTCAACTGCCATACTGTGTCGGGCACGCCGGCGAAGGGCCGCTTCGGCCCGGACCTGACGCACCTGATGAGCAGGGATACGATCGCCTCCGGCGCCGCGCCAAACACGCACAAAACGCTGCGGCTCTGGATCCAGAACCCGGACGCAATCAAGCCTGGGTCGAAAATGCCAGCCATGGGATTGAGCGAGAAGGACCTAGATGCAGTTACTGACTACCTGGAGACGCTTCGCTGATGTCTACGACTACCATTACATTAACCGAATCCGAACTTCCGGTTTCCCGGCCGTTCCCGCTTCGCCTCCACGAGTGGGTGACCACCGTGGATCACAAACGCCTGGGCATACTCTATGTTGTCTACGCCTTGGCGTTCCTCACCTTCGGCGGCATCGAAGCGACCATAATGCGGCTGCAACTCATCCGGCCGAACAACCATCTGGTTTCGCCTGAGGTCTTCAACCGCATGTTCACTATGCACGGCACGACCATGATCTTCTTCGCTGCCATGCCGCTGGTTTTCGGCTTCGCGAACTACCTGGTGCCGCTCATGATCGGCGCCCGCGACATGGCCTTTCCGCGACTGAATGCGTTCAGCTTCTGGATGACCGCGCTGGGGGGGCTGTTACTGTACTTCAGCTTCCTTGGCGGCGACGGTCTGTACGGCGGGGGAGGCGCCCCTGATGTCGGATGGTTCGCCTATGCGCCGCTGACCGCGAAAGCTTTCTCCGTAGGACACAGCACCGACTACTGGACGCTGTCCCTGATGGTTTCTGGCATCGGAAGCGTCGGCACCGCGATCAATATCATCGCCACGATTCTATGTATGCGCTGTCCGGGCATGACCCTCGGGCGCATGCCGCTACTGGCCTGGTTGAATCTTACGATGGCAGGCCTGGTGATTCTGGCTGTGAGCCCCCTGACTGCGGCGCAGCTCATGCTTTTGGTCGACCGGTACCTGGGAGGACATTTCTTCGATACACAAGCCGGGGGCTCGGCCGCAATTTGGATGCATTTCTTCTGGGTCTTCGGCCATCCCGAAGTATATGTTCTGGCGATCCCAGCTTTTGCCATCGCTTCAGAGGTCATTCCGGTGTTCTCACGCAAGGCGATCTTCGGCTATCCAGTAATGGTGCTGGCGACCGTGGCGATCGGATTCATCAGCATGAGCGTCTGGGCGCACCACATGTTCACGATCGGAATGAGCTCTGGCGCGAACACATTTTTCGTGCTCTCTACTATGGCCATTGCGGTCCCTACTGGGATCAAGATCTTTAACTGGCTGGCCACCATGTGGGGCGGCAAAATCCGTTTTGGCACGCCGATGCTGTTCTGCATCGCTTTTTTGTTCCAGTTTCTGATTGCGGGCCTGACAGGAGTCACGCTGGCCGTGGCGCCCTTCGATTGGCAACTCGGCGGCTCATATTACCTTGTGGCTCACTTCCACTACGTGATCGTGGGCGCTATTCTATTCGCCCTGTTTGCGGGCTTCTACTATTGGTACCCGAAAGTCACCGGGAAAATGGCCAGCGAATTCCA
>Ga0335080_10006254_pt1 | contig 12309 bp, 7 predicted proteins | sample Lox_Sample_34_FD_206720 | JGI IMG/M metagenome (GOLD analysis project Ga0335080, IMG submission 206720) | Soil microbial communities from Loxahatchee National Wildlife Refuge, Florida, United States - Lox_Sample_3.4 | ecosystem: Environmental > Terrestrial > Soil > Wetlands | place: USA: Florida...
GCTGCGCGTCGCGGACCTCGAGCTCGATCGCTTCACTCAGCAGGTGCGCCGGGGCGGGCGGCGTATCGAGCTCACCCCCAAGGAGTACGCGCTGCTCGAGTACCTGGCGTCGAGCCCGGGCCGGGTGCTCTCGCGCACCATGATCATCGAGCACGTGTGGGATCAGAGCTTCGAGGGACTCACCAACATCGTCGACGTGTACGTACGGCACCTGCGCAGCAAGGTCGATGATCCCTTTGCCGTAAAGCTGATTCGCACCGTGCGCGGCGTGGGTTACGGCCTCGGCGCAGGGCCGGAGGCATGAACGCCCGTTCCCTGAGCTTCAGGCTCGTGGCCTGGTACGCCGGGGTGCTCACCGCGGTGTTCGTGCTGCTCGGAGTGCTCACCTTTTTCTTCCTGCGGCACTACCTCGAGGCAAACCTGCTCGACATCCAGGCGCGGCGGGCCCGTCAGATCGCCGGCACGCTGGTGGCCCAGTCACGCCGCGACGGCGAGGACGCGCTGCGCGGCGAGGTCGAGAAGCTCTACTCGCCCGAGATCAATGAGCGTTTCATCCGCATCTCCCGGGCCGACGGGCGCGTGGTCTACGCCTCCGGCCCTCCGCGTAACGAGCTCTTCGATCCCGCGCGCGTGCCTGCGCTGGCCGGCAGCTTCCTCGAGGGCTCGACGCGCAAACTGCCGCTGCCGGGGGGCTCGCTGCTGATCGCGGCGGTGCCGGCGACCGGCAGCGACGGCACGCTTTACCGTGTGGAGGTCGGCACCTCGGGCGCGCCGGTCGAGGACACGCTGGCACCGGTGGTGCTGATGCTGGCCATGGGTCTGTCGATCGCGGTGGCGGCGGCCGTGGCGGGCGGCTTCATCCTGGTCCGGCGGGCGCTCGATCCGGTCGAGCGCATGACGGTCAAGGCCGAGGAAATCAGCCAGCACAACCTGAGCGAGCGCCTGCCCGTGGTGCATAGCGGCGATGAGCTCGAGCGGCTCTCGGTGTCGCTCAATCACATGATCAGCCGCCTCGAGGATGCGCTGCGGGGCTCGAAGCAGTTCGTGGCGGATGCGAGCCATGAGCTGCGCACGCCGCTCACCGTGATGCGCGGCGAGCTCGAGAGTCTGGCGCAGGACGCGCGGCTGGCCCCGGGCACGCGCGAGGCTCTTGGCAGCGTGCTCGAGGAGGTCGAGAGGCTCGGCGAGATCGTCGAGAGCCTGTTCGCGCTCTCACGCCTCGACGCCGGCGAGGCCGGCGGCGCGTGGCTGTCCTTCGATCTGGCGGAGCTCGCAGCCACGACCGCCGAGCAGATGAGCCTGCTGGCGACCGACAAGAGCATCCGCGTGGACTGCGAATCCGCGCCGGGGGTCATCGTGCGCGGCGATCGCGCCCGCCTCAAGCAGGTGATCGTTAACCTGCTCGACAACGCCATCAAGTACACCCCGTGCGGCGGCCGCATCGCGCTCAGCGTGCGGCGCGAAGGGGCGTACGCGGTGCTCGACGTGACCGACAACGGCGTCGGCATTCCCAGCGAGGCGCTGCCGCACGTGTTCAAGCGCTTCTACCGGGTCGATGGCTCGCGCTCGCGCGACGGCGGCGGGGCAGGGCTCGGCCTGTCCATCGTCAAGTCCATCTGCCTCGTCCACGGTGCCGAGATCGAAGTGACCAGCGCGCCCGGCAGCGGCAGCACCTTCCGCATCCGGCAGCCACTGGCCGCCGAAGTCACGGAGAGCACGTGATGGCGGGCAGCCTGTATGGGTTCGGCAGGCGCTGGGGCTGGCTCAGCCTCGTCGTTCTGCTGATGGCGCTGATCGTGCTGGTGCGCGCCTGGCACGGGCGCGCGGCGCGTGCCGCCCCCGCTGCCGCGCTGCCCGTGGTCGCCGTGGCGCGCGTGGCGCGCGAGGACCTGTTCCGCGAGATCACCATTCCGGCGGAGTTCCGTCCGTATGCCGAGGTCGAGTTGCATGCCAAGGTGTCCGGCTACGTCAAGGACATGAAAGTCGACTTCGGCGACCGGGTTGAGGCGGGGCAGCTGCTCGCGCTGCTGGAGGTGCCCGAGCTTACCGACGAGCTCGACCATGCGCGTGCCGCCGAGCGCCGTGCGCAGGCCGACTACCGCGACGCGCACCTGGCCTACACGCGCCTGGTCGCGGTCAACAAGCAGCACCCCAACCTGATCGCCGAGCAGGAGCTCGATACCGCCGAAGCGCGCGATGCCACCGCGCAAGGGGCCATAGCCGCCGCCAAGGCCGACGTCGACAGGTATCAGACCCTGGTGGGCTACACGCGCATCACCGCGCCCTTCGGCGGCGTCGTCACCAAGCGCTACGCCGATCCCGGCGCGCTCATTCAGGCCGGCACCGCCTCCAACACTCAGTCCATGCCGCTGGTGCGGGTCTCCGACAACACGCTGCTGCGGCTCGACTTCCCGGTCTCGGTCGACTACGTGCGCGGCATCCACCTGGACGCGCCGGTAAACGTGAGCGTCGGCTCGCTCGGCGGCCGCGTATTCAGCGGCCGCATCAAGCGCTTCTCCGACAAGGTCGACGACAGCACCCGCACCATGGTGGTGGAGATGGAGGTGCCTAATCCGACGCTCGAGCTGGTGCCGGGCATGTACGCGACCGTGACCCTCAAGATCGACGAGCGCCCGCACGCGCTCGCGATCCCCATCGAGGCGGTCCCCGCCGGCGGCAAGAGCGTGCTGGTCGTGGATGCCGGCCATCGGGTCGCGCGGCGGCCGGTGACGCTCGGGCTCGAGACGCCCGCGCGCTACGAGGTGCTGTCCGGCCTGCACGAGGGCGAGATGGTCATGATCGGCAACCCGGGTCAGGTGCCGGTCGGAGACAAGGTCGAGCCGCGCCTGACCGCGCCGCTGGCAAACGAATGAGCAGGCTGGCCGCTAACGCCGCGCCGGCGGCGCTGGCTGGCGCGGGCGATCGCACCCGCGGCGAGCTGTGCCCGCCGGCCGCTTCCTCACCGCCCTAGCATCCGAGAGCGCGCATGTCCCGCTTTGCCCTGCGCTATCCGTATTTCATCATCGTCGCCTGCCTGATCACCTGTGTGGTCGGCATCACCAGCGTGGTGCGCATGCCGGTGGACCTGTTTCCCCCCATCCGCATCCCGGTCGTGGTGGTGGCCACCTTCTTCTCCGGCATGCCGCCGGAGCAGATTGAGACCGACATAACCGGCCGCTTCGAGCGCTTCTTCACCCTGGCGAGCGGCGTGGATCACATCGAGTCGCGCTCACTTCCAGGCGTGAGCCTCATCAAGATCTACTTCCAGCCGGGATTCGACGCCGACTCGGCCGTCACCAGCATCGCCAACCTCGCGCTCGCGGACCTGCGCAAACTGCCTCCCGGTACGCTGCCGCCGGTCGTGCTGAAGTTCGACGCCTCGAGCCTGCCGGTGTGCCTCGTGACGCTGAAGGGCGCGGGGCTGAACGAGGCCAGGCTGCGCGACCTCGGGCAGTACGACGTGCGCAATCAGATCGCCAACGTGCCGGGCGCCTCGGTACCGCAGCCCTTCGGCGGCCGCTACCGCCAGATCATGGTGTATGTCGATCCGCTCAAGCTGCAGGCGCACCAGCTGTCGGTGATGGACGTGGTGCGCACGGTGAACGACGCCAACCTGATTCTGCCGGCGGGCGACGTCAAGATCGGGCCATATGACTACAACCTGTACGCCAACAGTCAGGTCGACGCCATGGCAGACATCAACCGCCTGCCGCTGAAGACGGTGGGCGATGCCTCGGTGCTGGTGGCGGACGTGGGCAAGGCTGAGGATGCCGCCCAGATCCAGTACAACATCGTACGCGTCGACGGTCAGCCTTCGGTGTACCTGCCGGTGCTCAAGCAGGGCGGGGACGCCAACACCATCGCCGTCGTGGACGGCATCCGCCGCGGAGTGCAGAACCTGCTCGACGTGCCGAAGCAGCTAGTCGCCTCGGTGGTGTTCGATCAGTCGCAGTTCGTGCGCAGCGCCATCGAGAACCTGATCCATGAGGGTCTCATCGGCCTGCTGCTGACCGGCATCATGATCCTGGTGTTCCTCGGCAGCATGCGCGCCACTGCGGCGGTGTTCCTGTCGATTCCGCTGTCGGCGCTGGCGGCGTTCATCGCGCTGTCGTTCGGCGACAGCACCATCAACGCCATGATCCTGGGCGGCCTGGCGCTGGCGTTCTCGCGCCTCATCGACAACTCCGTGGTGGTGCTGGAGAACATCTTCCGGCACATCGAGCTCGGCGAGACCCCGGCGGTGGCGGCCGAGCGCGGCGGCAAGGAGGTGCAGTTGCCGGTGCTGGCCGCGACGCTCACCACGTCGATCGTGTTCTTTCCGGTGATCTTCCTGTACGGCGTGAGCCGCTTCCTGTTCACCGCGCTGGCGCTCGCGGTGGTGCTGTCGATGTTCGCCTCCTACTTCGTGGCCATGACCGTGGTGCCGCTGTTCTGCGCGCGCCTGATCAGGGGACACACGCACACGACCGCGGACGCCGCCGCGACCGAGGACGCGCTGTCCGCCGCGGTCGCCGGCGGGCCGCCGCTGCGCGCCGGCCGCCTGGTCGCGCTGGCGCGGCGTTTCAACCGCGATTTCAACCGCCGCTTCAGCAACATGCTGGATCGCTACGAAGCGGCTCTGGGGCGCGCGCTGCTGCGGCCGCTGGCGACGGTGCTGGCGATCAGCGGCGTGTTCCTGGTGTCGCTGGCGCTGTACCCGCTGATCGGCAAGACCTACTTCCCGCGCACCGACCCCGGACAGTTCGTCATCAACCTCAAGGCGCCCACCGGCACACGCCTGGAGCTCACCGACCAGCTGGTCGACCGGGTCGAGCAGATCGTGCGCCAGGTGGTGCCGTCCAAGGAGCTCAAGATCTTGGTGTCCAACATCGGCACGACGCCGGGCTTTTCCTCCATCTACACACCCAACTCCGGACCGCACACCGCCTTCGTGCAGGTGGGCCTGCAGGAGAGTCGTTCACACTCGAGCTTCGAATACATGGACCTGGTGCGCGCCCAGCTGCGACGCCAGCTGCCCCTGCTCAGCAGCTATTTCCAGACCGGCGGCCTGGTGGATGCGGTGCTCAACCTCGGCCTGCCGGCACCGCTCGACGTGCAGGTGAGTGGCACCAACATGGCGGCAGCGCACGCCGTGGCGGCGCAGATCGCGCACCGGGTCGGCGCACTGCCGGGCGTGAGCGACGTGCTGCTGCCCCAGGACATCGACTACCCGGCCCTGCGGCTCGACATCGACCGAGTGCGGGCGAGCGAGCTCGGGCTCAATGAGAAGGAAGTCGTCGGCAACGTCATCACGGCGCTGACCTCCAACGGCATGATCGCGCCCTCCTACTGGGTGGACCCCAAGACCGGCAACGACTACATGCTGACCGTGCAGTATCCCGAGAACACCGTCCACAACTTCGCCGACCTGCGTGCCGTGCCGCTGCGTGGCGTGCATTCGGAGCAGCCGACACAGCTGGACACCGTGAGCAGCATCACCCACATCGACTCGCCCACTGAAGTGGACCACTACCAGCTGCGCCGCGTGATGGACGTCTATGTCTCGCCCGCCGGCGAGGACATCAGCGGCATCCTGAGCCACGTCGAGCGCATCGTCCGTGACATGAAGATGCCGGAGGGAGTGCGGGTGGTGGTGCGCGGCTCCGCGCAGGCCATGCGCACCTCCTTCAGTGCCTTCGGCTTCGGCCTGATCCTTTCGACCGTTCTGGTCTACCTGATCCTGGTTGCGCAGTTCCAGTCGTTCATCGATCCGCTGCTGATCCTGCTGGCGGTGCCGACCGGGCTCACCGGCGTGCTGTTCACGCTGTTCCTGACCGGTACCACCCTCAACATCATGTCGCTCATGGGCGTGGTGATGATGGTGGGGATCGTGGTCTCCAACAGCATCCTGATCGTCGAGTTCACCAATCGCCTGCGCCGTGAGGGACGGGCGCTGCGCGAGGCGGTGTCGCTCGCCTGCCGCGTGCGCCTGCGGCCGGTGCTCATGACCTCGCTCGCGACGCTCATCGGACTGCTGCCGATGGCGTTCAAGCTCGGCACCGGCACGGAGGCCTACGCCCCACTGGCGCGCGCGATCATCGGCGGCCTGGCGATCTCGGTGGTGCTGACCGTGTTCATCGTGCCGGCCGCCTACTACCTGGTGCACCGCCACGAACGGCAACAGGCAACCGCATGAGAGAGTTTCTGCTCACGTTGCTGCTGAGCGCATGGGCGGGGCAGGGCCTCGCCCAGCAGGGTCCCGCCCCGCCGCCGGCCTCCGGGCTGGCCGCGCCGCCGCAGGCTCTGACCCTGGACCAGGCGCACGCCATCGCGCTCCAGAACCATCCGCAGATTGCCGCCGCCGCCTTCCAGGCCCAGGCGCAGCAGCAGGTGTACCTGCAGGCGCGCTCCGGCCTGCTGCCGCAGGTCACCGCTTACGGGGACGCGGTGCACGCCGGCTCCGACGACACCCGTCTGATGGCCGGTGGCATCAACAATCCGTCGGTGTTCAGCCGCACCGCCGTCGGCGCCGGCCTGAGCCAGCTGATCACCGATTTCGGACATACCACAAACCTCGCCGCCAGCGCGCGGCTGCAGGCGAGCGCCGCCGAGCAAAACTCGCTTGCCACGCGTGAGCAGATCATGCTGCAGGTCGACTACAGCTACTTCGGCGCGCTGCAGGCGCAGGCCGTCGAGTCGGTGGCGCGGCAGACGCTCGATACGCGCCAGCTGCTGCTCGAGCGGGTCAGCGTGTTGGCTGAAAACAAGCTGAAGTCCGACCTCGACGTAAGTTTTGCCCGCGTCGCTCTGGAACAGGCACGCCTGCTGCTGCTGAGGTCGCAGGCCGACGTCGATGCCTCGCTCGCGACGCTATCGACCGTGCTCGGCTACCGCGAGCAGCGCAGCTTCAGCCTCGCGGACGAGACGGCGGTCCCGGTGCCGGCGAGCGCCGAGGTGCAGCCGCTGATCGAACAGGCGCTGCAGGACCGCCCCGAGCTCGCGGGGCTGCGCGATGAGCGCGACGCCGCGCAGCGCCTGGCGCTGTCGCTGCGCGATGCGCGGCTGCCGACCGTCTCCGCGCTGGTCGCAGCCGGTAACTCCCCCTCGCACGATGTGCGTTTACCGGCCAACTACAGCGCCGCCGGCATCCAGGTGAGCGTGCCGGTGTTTGCCGGCGGCCTGTACAGCGCGCGCCAGCACGAGGCCGAGTTGCGCGCGCGCTCCGCCGCCGAAGCGCTGCGTACCGAGGAGAACAACATCAGTCGCGACGTGCGCGTGGCCTGGCTCAACCTGAACAATGCTCGCCAGCGGCTGCGCACGAACCAGCAGCTGGCGCGCTATGCCGCGACCGCCTACGAGCTGGCGGACGCGCGCTACCGCGTGGGCAGCAGCTCAATCGTCGAGCTCAGCCAGGCGCAGCTCGAGCTCACCACCGCGCAGATCGGTGCGACCACGGCGCGCTACGAGGTTCTGACGCGTGAGTCGGACCTGAACTTCACGGTTGGCGCAACCGTCCGCGCTGCGGCGGCGCCGGTCGGGCCGCGTGCCGATCCCAATGCGTTGCCCTGAGGCGTCAGGGCGCGCTCAGAACGTGAGCCGGCCGGCAGCCTGCGGCAGCCGTTGCCGCTGTTGCGCGCGCAGCGCGTGCGTTGCGCATCGCTAGACCCCGCGCAGCAGCTCGTTGATCGAGGTCTTGGCGCGCGTCTGAGCGTCCACACGCTTGACGATCACGGCGCAGTACAGGCCGTAGCGGCCGTCGGCCGAGGGCCGGGTGCCCGGCACTATGAAATGAGCCGTGCGCGAGGCAGCTCGCGCCCGGGTACGGTCAGAAGGTGAAACGAAAGCCGACTGTCGGCGCGAGGTTGTCGTCGTGGTAGTAGGGCACGCCGGGCGCGTGCGGAATGGCGATGGCCAGACCGCCGCTGACGCTGGAATACGCAACTCCGGCGTAGACGTCCAAGCGCCGGGTGAAGCGATGATCCAAGTAGAGCGAGCCCTCGGTGAAGTGGCCCCCGCAGGAAGCGCGCATGTTGGCGGGCGCGCAGGTCGGCGGCACGCGGAAGGTGGCTTGCTGCAAGCCATAGTAGGACGCAGTGAGGTCCGTCCTGCCATCGTTAAAGGTGTATTTCACACCCGTCCAGTAGACCTGCACCTTCTTGGTGGAATCGAGGTTGTCGTCCTCGACGCCACTCAGCAGATAGCCACCCTGGGCGGTGGCGCCAATGCCAAGCGGGCGCGACGGATTGTTCTGGGTGATGTGCTCGTAGCCGGCATAGAACTTGAACGGATCCCAGACATACCTGGCCGCGACCATGACGGCCGTGTTGTCGGTCACGATGCCGTATTCGGTGTTGGTCGTACCGATCAGGTTGTTGCCGGTGATCGGGATGGTGTTGATGCTGTTGGCGATCGACTGATAGGGCTGCGTCGGACTCTGCGGTCCCAGCAGAGGGTTGAGCACGCTGATCGCCTGGAAGACGTGCTGGTAGACGATGTCGGCGGAGAAGCTCTCGATCACCGTTCCGAGGTCGAATCCGTAGGCGTCGTTATGCGGCTGTTGCGGCGTACAGGTGGCGGCCGTCCAGCCCGCGGCAGACGAGTAGCAGCCGCCCGAACCGTCTGCGAATTTATACATCGCGCCGAAATGAACCGGGCCGTAGGCGAGGCGATATTTGAGGGCGCCGTCCCAGCGGGTGTCCTGGGTGTCGCCACCGCCGGCCATCAGGCCGTTGTAGCCGATGAATGAAAAGGAGTACGCACCGGCGGCCGGATCGTACACGAGCATCGCATCGGTACCGAGGGCGCGCTGACGGCCGAAGGTCAGCGTCCCGAGCTGCGCCGACGATATGCCGCCCTGGAACTCGTCGTTGAAGGTCTGCCCGGCCCGGGCGCCGTCGCCGGCGAACGCATAGCTCGCCCTGGGCAGGCCGTTGTTGGCGACGTTGGTGGCCGCCATGTTGGCGAGCTGGCCGGACTGCGGATTGATGCCGGTCGCGGCGTTGAACACCACGAACCAATCCTGCATGAACTCCAGCTTGCCCCTGATGCCGAGACCCGACTGGGTCAGGTTGTTCGGCGCTATGAGCCATTGGGAGCCATTGCCGTTGCGGTTGACCAGCGACTCGCCTTCGTAGTTGTAGGGACTCTCCGGCAAGCCATGGCTGACCCAGCCCACGCCGACGTCGTACGTCCCGTACAGCGTGATGCCGTGCCAGGTCAGCGGGCAATCGCTGTGCATGAACTCCTGGAAGCTGGCGCAGCCCGCCTCGCCGGATGGATCGGCGGCGTGCGCCGGATGATGCAGGACGATGCTCGCAGCAAGCGCCGCCAGGGCGCACCGCCGGACAGTCCGCATCTCCGTTCCCTTTCAGCGCGCTTCGCTTCAGGAGCGTTATATACGGTGGTATATAACACGCCCGGGTTGCGGCGGGCAAAATCCCTCACGAGGCCTTGGCCCGATGCTCTTAGCTATGATTGCCGCCAGGAGGAGCTTCCATGACCGGGCTCGTCGTTCGATTCAGGATCGATTTCGCCAGACACTCCAGCCTCGGGCCGGGCAAGATCCTGCTGCTCGAGGCCATTCGGGATTCCGGATCGCTGTCACGGGGGGCCCGCAGTATCGGGATGAGTTATCGCCGTGCGTGGCTGCTGGTGGAGAGCCTGAAGGAATCCTTCCGGGAACCCGTCATACGGGCGAGCAGGGGAGGCAAGGAGGGGGGCGGGATGTCAGTCACCAGTTTTGGTGACACACTGATCAGGAGCTATCGCGGGCTGGAAGGAGACTTTGCGGCGCTGGCGGAGCGGCGTCTGCGCCCCATCAGCGCAGCGCTTGCCCAACGGTCCGGATCCGGCGCCGCCTCCGTGCGGCGCGCTATTCGGCCCCGCGCAGCAGCTCGTTGATCGAGGTCTTGGCGCGGGTCTGCGCGTCGACGCGCTTGACGATCACCGCGCAATAGAGGCTGTAGCGCCCGTCGGCCGAGGGCAGGGTACCCGAAACCACCACCGAGCCGGCCGGGACCCGTCCCTTGAGGATCGTGCCGGTGGTGCGGTCGTAGATACGGGTGCTCTGGCCGATGAACACCCCCATGGAGATCACCGAGCCGGTCTCCACTACCACACCCTCCACGATCTCCGAGCGCGCGCCGATGAAGCAATCGTCCTCGACGATCGTCGGGCTCGCCTGCAGCGGCTCGAGCACGCCGCCGATACCGACGCCGCCCGAGAGGTGCACGTTGCGGCCGATCTGGGCGCACGAGCCGACCGTAGCCCAGGTGTCCACCATGGTGCCCGCGCCTACGTAGGCGCCGATGTTCACGTAGCTCGGCATCAGGACCGCATCCGGCGCGATGTATGCGCCGCGGCGCACCACGGCATGCGGCACGATGCGCGCGCCGCCGGCGCGCAGCTGCGCATCGCTCGCATGCGCGTACTTGAGCGGCACCTTGTCGTAGAAGCGCGTGAAGCCGGCGTCCATCACGCGGTTGTCGTGGGCGCGGAAATAAAGGAGCACGGCCTTCTTCAGCCACTGGTTGACCACCCAGCCGCCTTCCTGGGGCTCGCAGACCCGCGCCCGTCCGCTGTCGAGCAGCGTGAGACACTCCTCGAGCGCTTCCGCGAGCTCGCGTGTCAGGCTGCGCGGAGTGAGCTCGGCGCGCCGCTCGAATGCGGCCTCGACGGTCTCGCGGAGCTGACGCAGCTCGCTCACCGGCTCACCGGAGCCGCGCCGCCCGCGCCGCGCAACACCTGTTGCTCACGGTCGAGCACCGCCACCATGCGCTCCTTGAGGCGCTCGCCCGCCTCGCCGGTGAGCGGGCGGTTGTCGAGATCGGTGAGATAGAACACGTCCTCGGCTCGCTCGCCCACCGTCATGATCTTGGCGGCGTGCAGCTCGACGCCCTCCTGCATCAGCACCTTGCCCACGTCGCACAGCAGTCCGGGGCGATCGCCGGCCGTGAGCTCGAGCACCGAGCGGCGGTTGCGCTCATCGATACTGAGACCGATCTGCGTCGGGGTGTGAAACATGCGCGCCTGACGCGGCGCGCGCCGCGATACCGACAGCGGCGCATCGTCGCGCGCCTGCACCGAACGCCACAGGGCCTGCTCGATCTCGCTGCGCCGGTCTTGGTCGGTGACGCCCGCGCCGTCGTCCTCGAGCACGTGGTAGAGGTGGAGGCTGAAGCCATCGCCCGTCGGCGTGATGCGCGCGTCGACGATGTTGAGCCCGAGCTGGTCGAGCACCGCGGTGGTGCGCGCGAAGCCATGGCGGCGCGGGCGCGTGAAGATGAGTACCGCAGTGGTGCCGCGCACGCTGTGCGCATCGAGCGCCACCAGCGGCTCGTCCGAGGCCGGGTCGCGCTCGGCCAGCAGGCGCGTGTGCCAGGCGACCTCCTCGGGCGAGTGCTGCAGGAAGTAGCTGGCCGAGAAACGCGTCCAGGCCGTCACGATGTCGCTCTCGGCGACGCCGCACTCGATCAGGAGCCGGCGCGCCGCGTCCTGCGTCTCGCGCACCAGGTGCTCGGGGTCGATCGGGCTCTCGAGCCCGCGGCGCAGCGCCCGCTTCACCCGCTGGTAGAAGTCCTTGAAGAGCGAGGCCTTCCAGGAGTTCCACAGCTTGGGATTGGTGCCGCGCACGTCGGCGCAGGTGAGCACATAGAGATAGTCGAGGTGCGTCTCGTCGCCCACCTTGCGCGCGAAAGCGTTGATCACCTGCGGGTCGCCGATGTCCTGCTTCTGCGAGGTGATCGACAGCTCGAGGTGGTGGCGCACCAGCCAGGCGACCAGGCGTGCGTCGTAGGGCGACAGTCCCTGCTCGAGGCAGAAGGCCTCGGCGTCCACGGCGCCGAGCTCGGAGTGATCGCCGCCGCGCCCCTTGGCGAGGTCATGGAACAGCGCCGCCAGATACACGACCTCCTGGCGCGGCAGCTGCTGCATGACGCGGGACGCCTCGGGCAGTTCCTGGTCGTAGCGCGCAATGGCGAAGCGGCGCAGGTTGCTTACGACGAACAGCGTGTGAGCATCGACGGTATAGGCATGGAACAGGTCGTATTGCATGCGCCCGACGACCCGGCCGAAGGCCGGGATGTAGCGGCCCAGCACCCCGTAGGTGTTCATGCGCCGCAGCTCGTGCGTCACGCCGACCGGCGAGCGCAGGATCTCGAGGAACAGCCGATGATGGCGCGGGTTCTGCCGGAACTCCTCGTCGATCAGCCAGAGGTTCTTCGCCACCGCGCGCATGGTCGAGGCGCGCACGCCGCGGATCTCCGGATTCTGCTGCAGCAGCGCGAACAGCTCGAGCAGCGCCGAGGGGGTGCGGGCAAATACTTCCTCGCT
>Ga0335080_10006257_pt1 | contig 12306 bp, 13 predicted proteins | sample Lox_Sample_34_FD_206720 | JGI IMG/M metagenome (GOLD analysis project Ga0335080, IMG submission 206720) | Soil microbial communities from Loxahatchee National Wildlife Refuge, Florida, United States - Lox_Sample_3.4 | ecosystem: Environmental > Terrestrial > Soil > Wetlands | place: USA...
GGAACCTGATCATCGTGCTCGGCTGCGGCGGCGACCGGGACCGGGCCAAGCGCCCCATGATGGGCGCCGCTGCCGTATCCCTGGCCGATGTGGCCATCCTGACCAGCGACAATCCCCGCTCGGAGGACCCGCTGGCCATCCTCGCGGCGATGCTGGACGGCGTGCTTGGGGTGCCGCTCGCCGAACGCGGCCGGGTGATCATCGAGCCGGACCGTACCGCGGCCATCGGGCAGGCGGTCGCGCTGGCCTCGCCGGGCGACGTGATCGTGGTGGCCGGCAAGGGCCACGAAACCGGCCAGTACGTGGGCGGCTCGGTGCTGCCGTTCGACGACCGCCAGGTCACCGCGGCCGCCCTGGCGGCGCGGGCACCGGCGCTGGAACCATGGGCGGTGAACCGGTGATCCCCCTGTCGCTGGCGCGGATCGCGCAGATAACCGGCGGTCAGCTCGGTCACGGTGACCCGGCGGCCGTGGTCAGCGGCGAGGTGGTGATCGACTCCCGGCGGGCCGGCCCGGGCGGCCTGTTCGCCGCGGTCGCGGGGGAGCGGTCCGACGGGCACGACTTCGCCGCCGCCGCGGTGGCCGCGGGCGCGACGGCGGTGCTGGCCACGCGGCCGGTCCCGGTGCCATCGGTGATCGTCGCGGACGTGCCGGCCGCGCTGGCCGCGCTGGCCAGGGCCGTGGTGGACGCGCTGCCCGCGGCGCGGATCGCCGGCATCACCGGGTCGTCGGGCAAGACCTCGACCAAGGACCTGGCCGCCCAGCTGGTCGAGCGCCTCGGCCCGGTGATCGCCCCGGCGGGCTCGTTCAACAACGAGTTCGGCCATCCGCTGACCGTGCTGCGCGCGGACGCCTCGACCAGGTACCTGGTCCTCGAGCTGTCCGCCCGCGGCCCCGGGCACATCGCCTACCTGTGCGGCATCGCGCCGCCCCGCTACGGCGTGGTGCTGAACGTCGGGCACGCGCACGCCGGGGAGTTCGGCGGCCTGGACCAGGTGGCGCGGGCCAAGGGCGAGCTGCCCGAGGCGCTGCCCGCGGACGGTGTGGCCATCCTGAACGCCGACGACCCCCGCGTCCTGGCCATGGCCGGCCGGACCCGGGCCCGGGTCGTCACGTTCTCGTGTTCTCCCGGGTCGGACGCTCTGGTGCGGGCGGCGGACATCCGGCTCGACGACCTCGGGCGGCCGAGCTTCACCCTGCTGACACCCGAAGGTTCCGCGCCGGTAACCCTGCGACTGCACGGCGCGCACAACATGCCGAACGCCCTGGCCGCCGCGGCCCTGGCGCGCGAGCTCGGGCTGAGCCTTGACGGCATCGCGGACGGCCTCGGCGCCGCGGTCGCGCGCAGCCGGTGGCGGATGGAGGTCCGCCAGCGCGGCGACGGGGTAACCGTCATCAACGACGCCTACAACGCGAACCCCGAGTCCGTCCGGGCCGCGCTCGACGCCCTGGCCCACCTCGCCCAGGGCGGCCGCGGGTTCGCCGTCCTCGGTCACATGGCCGAGCTCGGCGACACCTCGCGGTCCAGCCACGAGGACATCGGCGAGTACGCCGCGCGGGTGTCCGATTCCGGCCTGGCCGGGCTGATCGCGGTGGGCGAGGAGGCCGCACCGCTGCTGGCCGGGGCGCGACGGGTCCGGTCCTGGCCCGGCGAGGCGCTCGCGGCGGCGGACGGCGCGGCCGCGCTCGAGTTGCTTGCGAACCGGTTGAAGCCGACAGACGTCGTACTGGTAAAGGCATCCCGCGCGGCGCACCTGGAAGGCGTCGCCGCTGCTCTGCTGGGGGAGGCCGTCCAGTGAAGACCGTCCTGCTGTCCGCCGCCGTGTCGATGTTCATCGCGTTGTTCGGCACCCCGCTGGCGATCAAGACGTTCAGCAGGCGCGGCTACGGCCAGGAGATCAGGTCCGACGGCCCGGCCGGGCACCTGTCCAAGCGGGGCACGCCGACCATGGGCGGCACGGTGATCATCATCGCGTCGCTGGCCGGCTACCTGATCGGCCACCTGGTCACCGGCAACCCCATGTCCGCGTCCGGGCTGCTGGTGCTGTTCCTGATGACCGGACTGGGCCTGGTCGGGTTCGCGGACGACTTCATCAAGCTGTACATGCAGCGCAGCCTGGGCCTGCGCAGCGGGGCCAAGCTGGCCGGGCAGGCCATCGTCGGCGTGGTGTTCGCCCTGCTCGCGATCAGGTTCCCGGACGGGTACGACCTCACCCCGGCGTCCACCCACCTGTCCTTCTACGCCGACTTCGGCGTGTCCATCGGGCCGATACTCTTCGTGGTCTGGGTCATCCTCATGGTGGCCGGGACCTCCAACGGCGTGAACCTCACCGACGGCCTGGACGGCCTGGCCACCGGCGCGGCCATTCTGGTGCTCGCCGCCTACATGATCATCGGGATCTGGCAGCTGCGGAACGACTGCACCGTCTTCCTCGCCCAGGCGTGCTACGACGTCCGCGACCCGCAGGACCTGGCCATCGTGGCCGCCACCGTGATGGGCGCCTGCACCGGGTTCCTGTGGTGGAACGCGCCGCCCGCCAAGATCTTCATGGGCGACACCGGGTCACTGGCCCTGGGCGGCGCGATCGCCGGGCTGGCCATCACCACCCGGACCGAGCTGCTGCTGTTCCTGCTCGGCGGGCTGTTCGTGATCATCACCTTGTCGGTGCTGATCCAGGTGGGCTCGTTCAAGCTGACCGGTAAGCGGGTGTTCCGGATGGCCCCCCTGCAGCATCACTTCGAGCTGGCCGGCTGGGCCGAGACCACCATCGTCGTCCGCTTCTGGATCATCGCCGGCATCTGCGTGGCCCTGGGCCTGGGCATCTTCTACGTCGGCTGACCCCGGCCCGAGTTCCGCATTCAAGCCTCAGCGGACGGGAAGGGTGGGGTGCGGATCGACCTGAGGGAAATCTGTCATCTCGCGGGTGATGGCCCACCGCTCACCGAGGCGGACTGGAAGCGTCCCCGGATGATCGAGTCGATGGTGATCATGCCGGCCAGCGCGCCCCCGTCGCGCAGGCAGACCAGGAACCCCTCGGCGGTCGGCTGGCGGAACTTGGCCAGGGTAGACATCGTGTAGGTGCCGGTCCCGAGCACGACCTCGAGCGCGTTCTAGGCGGTGAAGCCGGCGGCCAGGAAGTCCCGCAGGGCCTGGTCGCCGACATCGCCCGCGGTGTCCAGGACCCGCCGGGTGAACACGCGGACCAACTCGAGGCGCTCGTCCGGGAGCGGCTCGGCGCGGTCCGGGTCGCGCAGCGCCCCGATGAGCTCGGTGCTGGCGCCGAGGGCGGCGAGCCTGGCCGTGTGCATGGCCACGCAGACAGGCCCGCCATCAGATGGCCCACGACGGACTGGTCCTGCAGCTCTGATCGATCAGCTACTCGCCGGCCAGGTACCTGGGACCGTTCAACGTGTTCCCGTAGTCATGGCGGCTCGCCACCCGGCCTCGGCCGTTCCTAGCGGGGTGCACGGCGGCCCCTGGACGAACGGCCAGATCTCCTCGGCGATGCCGCGCCAGTCCGCGGTCGCGGACAGCTCGCCGAGGAGCGCGAACAGGCCCAAGTTGATTCGCTGCAGGATCACGTATGACCTGGGAATCTGCACGTAGGCCGCGAGCGGGCTGCGGAAGTCGAAGAAGCGCCTGGTCACCCTCGAGGCGTAGGCTCCGGTCATGGTCCGCGGGCCCCGCTCGCGGACCGTGTCGTAGAACACCGCCATGTGCTCGACGATCATGTCCGTGGGCAGCGGCGCGCCGCGCATCAGGAAGCCCGCGTCCTCCATCGCCCGGCGGAAGCCCTCGGGATCGCTGTCCACGCACAGGTGCCTGACCATCGCGACCAGCGGCCCGAGCTCGTCGGCAGTGAAGTACTTGACCAGCCCGAAATCCAGGAAGGTGACCCGGCCGCCGCGCTGGAACAGGTAGTTCCCCGGGTGCGGGTCGCCGTTGAACGCGTGTGCCCCGTACAAGCTGCGGAACACGAAGCGGTAGATCGTCTCGGCGGCCAGGTCGCGCTCGGCCTGCGGCCAGGTGGCGAGCTCGGCGAACCGCGCGCCGTCGGCCAGGTCGCTGGTCACCACCCGGCGGGTGGACAGCTCGGGAACGATGCCGGGCACGCAGATGGTGGGGTGGCCGGCGTAGTGGCGGGCGAACATCTGCTGGTTCGCCGCTTCGCGGCGGTAGTCCAGTTCCTCGGTGACGCGTTCCCGTAGCTCGGCCAGCAGTGCGTCGACGTCCTGCATCGGCGCGGTGATCTTGAGCATCCGGCGCAGCAGCGCGACGTTGCCCAGGTCGGCCGCGATGGTCTCGGCGATGCCCGGGTACTGCACTTTCACCGCGACGGCCCGGCCGTCCGTGGTGATCGCGCGGTGCACCTGCCCGATCGAGGCGGCCGCGATGGGCTGGGGGTCCCAGGTGGCGAAGGCCTGCTCTGGTGGCTGCCCCAGCTCTTCGATGATGACCTGGGCGGCCAGCTCCGGGCTCATCGGGGGCACGCTGTCCTGCAGCCGGCTCAGCGTCCGCCGGGCGGCGGGGGACAGGCCGTCGTCGACATAGCTGGCCATCTGGCCCAGCTTCATCAGCACGCCCTTCATCGTCCCGAGGGTGGCGGCGACGTCCTCCGCGGTCTGCAGCGCCAGGTCGTTGCGCAGCGCCTCCCGGTGCTCGCCCGCGCTGGCGAACAGCCGCGGCGCGCTGGCCGCGTAGCGGGCGCCCCCGCGTGCCGCCAGCCGCACCGCCGCCATGCCCCGCTCGAGCCGGAGCCCTCCGCCCCGGGGCAGGCTGCCCCGCCTGCCCCGCAGCAGCGTCAGCGCGGCGGCCGATACGACACCTATCCCCGCGGCGATCGCCACGTGCCTCGCCTTCACGTCCCGCCCGCCCGCTTCTGGCCGGCTGAACGCATCCGCACGGCGATCCGCTGCCGGGCTTCGAGCACGCCGGGTTCGCCGAGGAAGACCGCGTCCAGCACGCCGAGGGCCTGACGGATCTCGGTCCGCCGCCCGGCCGTCAGCGGCGGCGGCTCGGGGTAGCCGTACAGCAGGCGGGCCCAGCCGGGCAGGGCCAGCACCGCGGCGTCCCTGATGTCCCGCCACAGCTCGGCGATATCCTCGTCAAGCCCGGGCGGATCGAGCAGGTAGCTCATCGACTCCGCGGCCGCGGGCGTGCGGAGCAGGTCCGGCCGGACGCCGGCGAAGTAGCGGCCGAGGGCGGCCACGCTGTCCGGCACCATCGCGTGCGGCACGCCGATCAGTTCGGCCGCGATCGCCATCTCGGCCACGTAGGCGTCGGCATCCGCGGCGGTCAGCGGCGTGCCGAACAGGGCGCTGACGGCCAGGCCCGAATCCACCAGGGCGTTGTGCACCCACAGCAGCAGCACCGGGTCGCCGGCCGCGTACGGCCGGCCGGTCACCGTGTCCACGCCGCGGACGTGCTCGTGGATGGCCCGTACCCGCTGGGCCGCCCGGGTGGCACGGGCCCGGTCCCCGAACGTCACCGTGGCCTCGTAGGCGGACGTGGCCGCGAGCCTGCCGACCGGATCGGTGCGCCAGTCGCTGTGCTGGTCGACCCCGGCCATCGCCAGCGGGTGCAGCGCCTGGATCAGCAGCGCCCGCAGCCCCGCGACGGGCGCGGCCAGATCGCTGCTGACCCGCCAGGTCACGCTGGCGGGACCGAAGAAGCCCTCGTCTTCCGGCGCCACCGGCACCGCGGCCGCGAACGCGGCCGCGGACCGCTCGACCAGCCCCGCGGCGTCGGCGTAGGGTCCGGTGGTCATGGCCTCAGCCCGGCGAACAGGTCGTCCTCGGGCAGCGGGGCGCCGGTGCGGTCGCTGACCCGGATGAAGCTCTCGCGGCCGAAGGTGGCCTCGGCGATGTCCGCAGGGATCTTGCTGAACCACGACTCCCCGCCGATCTGGCTGCCGTGCGCGAACAAGGCCTCGCGCTTACGGGGGAGCACCGGCCGGATGTCGACGGTGGTGGTGATGCGCTGCTCGGACTCGAGCCCGCGCCGCTGTCGCTCGGGGTCCGGGTTCTCGAAATCGGGCACGTCGGCGCCGAGCTCGCGCAGGGCCTCCCAGATCTTCCGCCAGTCGCTGCCGCGCATCGCGCTGAGGTAGAGCTTGGCTACGCTGCCGCTGGCGGCGAACGCCTTCTGGGCCGAACGGCTCGCGTGCACGTGATCGGGATGCTGGTACGGGCCCTGATCGTCGTAGCTGATCAGCACCTGCGGCCGGTACCTGTCGATCAGCTCGCTGATCCGGGCCGCCACCTCCGCCTCCGGGATGTTGCAGAAGGCGTCCGGCCGGTCCTTATAGTCCCATTCCGGCATGCCGGAGTCGTGATAGCCGAGGAGTTCCAGGTTGGTCACGCCCAGGATCGTGCAGGATTCGCGCAGCTCAGCCAGCCGCTGCTGGGCCACCGCCTCCTTGTCGTGCCCGTTCTGTCCCGGCTTGACCCCGCCGGGCGCGTCCCCGAACTCGCCGTTGGTACACGTCACGACCACGGTCCGGATGCCCTGGGCCGAGTAAGACGCGAGTACGCCGCCCGTGCTCGACGCCTCGTCGTCGGGATGGGCATGCACGGCCATCATTGTCAGCGTTTCTGCCATGAATCCAGACTGCCCGACGATGCCGCCGATCGCCTAACCGGGGGGTGGGGCGGAGCAAATGGGATGAAAATATACCTATCGCGCGCTGATGGCCGCGAGCACGGCGAGCATGAACGTGGTCAGCGCGGCGAAGCCGTGGGCCACCGGGATAAGCCCGGCCAGCTTGAGCCGCGGCCTGCCCGAGGCCGGGAACGGGTCGGCCAGCAGGTTCGCGATCATCTCGTCAGTTACGGTGCCGGGCGCTGCGGCGGGAGTCGCCTTGGGGGCGACGGCAGCGTCAGCGGCGGCGGGGACGGCCACCGGGTACGGCGTCCACAAGGTGACCGTGCAGACGCCCAGGGCGATGGCACCGGCAACCACCGTGACGCCGAGCCAGGCCAGCAGGTCAAGCCCCGTGTCGACGAACCCGAGCCAGATCAGCAGCCCGGTCAGAGCGGCACTGGCGTGGCCGAACACGACGGCCGGCGGGACCCCGGCCCCGGTGGCGCGCTGCCGCCGCAGGCCGCCGCCCGTCACCCAGGTGCGCAGCATGTAAGCCCCGATGCTGGCGGTGAGGACCCAGGCAATCATCGCCGCGATGGCCATCACTCAGCCTATCCGGGCGGGTTCCGGCGGCGGTAGCCCCCGTTTAGCGCGTCTTGTCCGCCGTACCGGTGAGGGCCTCCGGGTGCATCCGGTTGTAGTGCTGGGTCAGCACCGCGCTGGCCTGGCCGGGCCGGTAGGCCAGGGTGCGTCCGCACACCTCGCAGCGCGTCACGGGAAGCCGGGAAACCGTCACCGGGAAACGAGAAGATTCTGACCTGGTCATTGGGTCACATCATTCCATACGAAATCCGGGCGACACGCACCGGATGTCCGCGTCTTGCCGCGGGCCGGCCAACAAACTGGGATCATGCACCCGGATCTCGCGGAGCTCGACCTGCCCGAGCAGGACTTCCGCGTCCAGCTCCGAACGTGGCGCGCACTGCTCGACCGGCCTCTCACGTCGTACTACCTCGTGCTGGGCATCACGGTGCTGCTGCTCGGGCTCGGCCTGGTCATGGTGCAGTCCACCGCCTCGGTGGCCGACCTGGCCGCGGGGCTCTCGCCTTACTCCGACTTCTCCAAGCAGCTGCTGGGCGCCGCCATCGGCCTGCCGCTGATGTGGGTGGCGGCGCGCTCGTCCCCTCGGCTGTTCCGGGCCCTGGCCTACCCGCTGCTCGCCGTCGCGGTGGTCGGGCTCTGCCTCACCCTCATCCACGGCGTCGGCGTCACGCAGAACGGCGCCTCGCGGTGGATCGACATCGGCGGGCAGCAGCTACAGCCCTCGGAGTTCGCCAAGCTCGCCCTGGCGATGTGGGGAGCCGACCTGCTGGCCCGTAAGGACAGGTTCGGCCAGCTGACCGACTGGCGGCACATGCTCGTCCCGCTCATGCCGGGGGCGGGCGTGCTCTGCCTGCTCGTGATGTCCGGCGACGACCTGGGCACCACGTTCATCCTGCTGGTCATCTTCCTCGCCCTGCTGTGGGTTATCGGCACCCCTGGGCGGGTCTTCAGCGGCGTGCTGATCCTGATGGCCCTGGCCATGGTCCTGATGATCGTCTCAGCCAAGTACCGCTTCCAGCGCCTGACCGGCTTCCTGGCCTCGCCGGGCAGCGCCACCGGTGTCAACATGCAGAGCATCCAGGGCAAGTACGCGATCGGCTCGGGCGGCTGGTTCGGTGTGGGCCTGGGGGCCAGCGGGGGCAAGTGGGGCTGGGTGCCGGAATCGACGACCGACTTCATCTTCGCCATCATCGGCGAGGAACTCGGGCTCGTCGGCACGCTCTGCGTGACCTTCCTGTACGGCGGGCTGGCCTTCGCCGGGCTCAGGATCGCGCGCCGCGTGCCTGACGCGTTCTGCCGCCTGGGCGCGACCGCCATCACGGCGTGGATCGTGGTGCAGGCGGCGATCAACATAGGCGCGGTGATCGGTGTCCTGCCCATCACCGGAGTCCCGTTGCCGCTCGTCTCCGCCGGGCTATCATCCTTGCTGGTGACGCTCGTCGGGCTGGGCATGCTGATGGCGTTCGCCCGGCAGGAGCCCGGCGCACGCGAGGCTTTGGCCGCACGTGGCCCCGGCTGGCCGCTGCGCGTTCTAAGCTGGCTCGGTCTGTCCAAGCGCCGAAAGTAATGCAGCCATGAGAGTACTGCTCGCTGGCGGTGGGTCCGCCGGCCACATCGAGCCAGCGCTGGCCCTGGCCGACGCGCTGCGCCGGATCGACTCCGGCGCCGAAGTGACCTGCCTGGGTACCGAACGCGGCCTGGAAACCCGGCTCATCCCGCTGCGCGGGTACCCGCTGGAGCTCATTCCCGCGGTGCCGATGCCCAGGTCCGTTACGCCCAGGCTGCTCACGGTGCCCGGGCGGCTGGCCGGCGCGGTCAACGCGGCCGCCGCCGCGATCGACCGGACCAGGGCCCAGGCCCTGGTCGGCTTCGGCGGGTACGTCGCCACCCCGGCCTACCTCGCGGCCCGGCGGCGCAAGACCCCGATCGTCGTGCACGAAGCGAACCCCAAGCCCGGCCTGGCCAACCGGCTCGGCGCCCGGTTCACCGCGCACGTCTTCACCGGGCACCCGGATACCCAGCTGAGGAACGGCACGTACATCGGCATCCCGATCCGGCGCGAGATCGCCGACCTCGACCGGCTCGGGCTCGGCGACAAGGCGCGCGCGCACTTCGGCCTCCGCCCCGACCTGCCCGTGCTGCTGGTGACCGGCGGATCGCAGGGGGCGCGCTCGCTGAACGCCGCGGTATTCGGGGCCGCCGGGTGGCTCCGGGAGGCCGGCGTCCAGGCGCTGCACATCATCGGCCCGCGCAGCGGACATGAAGTACCTGTAACGCACTCCAGCGTGCCGTACGTGGCCACGACCTACATCGACCGGATGGATCTCGCCTACGCGGCGGCGGACTTCGCGCTGTGCCGGGCGGGCGCGATGACCTGCGCCGAGCTCACCGCCGTCGGCCTGCCGGCCGCCTACGTCCCGCTGCCCATCGGCAACGGCGAGCAGCGGCTGAACGCGCTGCCGATCGTGCAGCGGGGCGGCGGCATGCTGGTGGCCGACGCCGACCTGACCCCGGAGTGGATCCGCGACACCCTGCTGCCCGTGCTGGTCAACATCGACCAGGTGGCGGAGATGTCGGAAGCGGCCCACTCGCTCGGCCGCGGCGACGCGGACCGCAGGCTGGCCGAGGCGGTCATCGAGATTGTGAATTCGTATGCTCAAGAACCTCATCACTCCGGCTGAGCCGGTGCCCGCCGCCCAGCTCGGCCGGGTGCACTTCGCCGGCATCGGCGGGGCGGGCATGTCCGGAATCGCGCGCATCATGCTGGCCCGGGGCATCGCCACCTCCGGCAGCGACGCGAGGGATTCGGCGCTGCTCGGCGAGCTGCGCGAGCTCGGCGCGAGCGTGCACGTCGGGCACGCGGCCGGTCACCTCGGCCCTCTCGGGCCCGGCGACACGCTGGTGGTGTCGAGCGCCATCCGCGCGGACAACCCGGAACTGGCCGAGGCGACCCGGCGCGGGATGCGGGTGGTGCACCGGGCCGCCGCGCTGGCCTCGGTCATGGCCGGCCGGCGAGTGATCGCGGTCGCCGGGACGCACGGCAAGACCACCACCACCTCCATGCTCACCACGGTGCTCCGCGAATGCGGGGCCGACCCCGGCTATGTCATCGGCGGGATCCTCACCGAGACCGGGCTCGGCGCGGAGGACGGATCGGGCCCGGACTTCGTGGCCGAGGCGGACGAGAGCGACGGATCGTTCCTGCTGCTGTCGCCCGACGTCGCGGTCATCACCAACGTCGAGGCCGACCACCTGGACAACTACGAGAGCCTGGCGGACATCCAGGCGGCGTTCACCACGTTCGCCGGACGAGTCAGCGGACTGGTGCTGACCTGCGCGGACGATCCTGGCGCCGAAGCCGTCGCGGCGCGCCTCGATCCCGCGCGCGTCCGCCGGTACGGAGCATCCCCGGACGCCGACTACCGGCTGACCGACGTGACGTCCCGGGGGATGGCGATCAGCTTCGCCGTGGCGGCTGACCGCGGTCCGTTCGGTGAGATCTCCACCCAGCTGACGGTGGACGTGCCCGGTTACCACAATGCCCTGAACGCCACCGCCGCCTTCGCCGCGGCCATCGAGCTCGGCTTCGCGCCTCCCCGGGTGGCCGCGGCCCTGGCGGGCTACCGCGGCGCGCGGCGCCGGATGGAGCTCAAGGGCGAGGCGCGCGGGGTGCGGGTCCTGGACAGCTACGCGCACCACCCCACCGAACTCGCCGCCGACCTGCGCGCGGCCAGGAACATCACGCAGGAGGCCGGCCAGGGTCGGGTCATCGCGATCTTCCAGCCGCACCTGTACAGCCGGACCAGGATCTTCGCGGCCGACTTCGGCGCCGCGCTCGGGCTCGCCGACGAGGCCATCGTGCTCGACGTGTACGCCGCCAGGGAGGACCCGGAGCCCGGCGTCACCGGCCAGCTCATCGTAGACGCCGTCCCCGGCGGCCAGGCCAGGTTCGTGCCCGACCCGGCCCGGGTCGCCGTGGTGATCGACGCGATAGCCGAGCCTGGCGATCTCGTGCTCACCATGGGAGCCGGGGACATCACCGCGCTCGGGCCGCGGCTGGTCGAGATCCTCCGGGGTCACGGTTGATGCGGTGAAAAAGCATCGCGGGTGGCGCGTAGCACTCGTTGCCCTCGCGGCGGCCGGCGTCGTCGCAGCCGCCGCGTGGGTCCTGTTCGCCTCGCCGCTGCTCGCCGTCCGTTCGGTGGTCGTCAGCGGGACGCGGCTGGTACCGAGATCCGAGGTCCTCGCCGTGGCTGGCGTAACGCCCGGCACCCCGCTGATCCGGGTGAACCTCGCCAAGGTCGAGGCGCGGGTCGACACGATCAGGCAGGTCCGCAGCGCACAGGTCACCAGGTCCTGGCCGAGCCGGCTGGTCATCGTGGTGCGGGAGCGGACGGCGGCGCTGGCCCTGCCGGCGTTCGGCGGCGACGGGTACGACCTCGTGGACGCGAGCGGCGTGGTGTTGCAGCGGGTCGCCCGGCGCCCCGCGGACGTGCCGCTCTATCCCACCGTGGCCCCGGAGGGCGCGCTGCGCGGCGACCCGGGCCTGGCCGCGGCCGCCGCCGTCCTCGGCGAGCTGCCCGCCCAGCTGCGGCGTTCGGTGATCTCGGTCACCGCGCCGGACCCCGGGCAGGTGACCCTGCGGCTGCACGGCGGCGTCACGGTGCTGTGGGGCGGCACCGGCCGGGCCGCAGTCAAGGCGCGGGAGCTAGCCATCCTCATGCGGTCGCACCTGCGCTACTACGACGTGAGCGCGCCGGGGTCCGTCACGGCGAAGTGACGTACCCGGGACCCGCCAATCCGCGACACGCAGCGTGGTTAGTTGACCCGGGTGCCCTCCGACCCTACTGTCCGTATCAATCGTGCGGACGGCAAAAACTCTAAATCTTAACCTGAAGGTGAAACCTGATGGTGCCGAAGATCCCCTGGCGTGAATTCAGGGACGTATCGAAAAACGCCTCCCGCCTGCGGGGACGGCAAAGGTAAAAACGAGCGGAAAGGTACCCTCCTCGTGGCAGCACCGCAGAACTATCTGGCGGTTATCAAGGTCGTCGGAATCGGCGGTGGCGGCGTCAACGCCGTCAATCGCATGATCGAAGAGGGGCTCAAGGGCGTCGAGTT
>Ga0335080_10006259_pt1 | contig 12302 bp, 11 predicted proteins | sample Lox_Sample_34_FD_206720 | JGI IMG/M metagenome (GOLD analysis project Ga0335080, IMG submission 206720) | Soil microbial communities from Loxahatchee National Wildlife Refuge, Florida, United States - Lox_Sample_3.4 | ecosystem: Environmental > Terrestrial > Soil > Wetlands | place: USA...
ACCCGCAACTTCAGCACAAGTGGGTTGGGTCGCATGCGTAGCCACCGGCGCCTCCGGCAGCGTGTACTTCTGTGATGGTTCAACGATCCGCCGGATCAGCTCCGCTGGTATTGTCAGCAACGTGACTGGCGACGCCTCCGCGTGGGGTTACAGCCGCGATGGAGTTCCTGCCGCGGGAGCCGTGCTGATGCGAGCCAGGTCGGTGGCCACCGACGCGAATGGAAACCTCTACTTCATCGGAGACGGTGACAATCGGATTCGCATGATCACCCCCGACGGGATTCTGCACACCATCGCGGGATCTATCCTGCCGGGTTTCGCCGGCGACGTCACCGGACCCGCGACGGCGGCTCTCTTTAATTCTCTGGGGGGACTGGCTATCGACTCCTCAGGCGCGCTGTATGTATCCGACGTCGGCAATCATCGCATCCGCAAACTCACACCCAATCTCCCGGCAAGGCTTTCCGTGGCCGGCGGCGATCAGCAGACTGGCGCTCGCGGCGGTTGCGTGGCGGCGCCGCTGTCGGTCCAGGTGACGGGTACGGGCGGCGCCGGAGTAGCGGGTGTGGCGGTGCAATTCGCCGTGACGCCGGGCACGGCAACCGTGTTGCCGGCAGCCACTACGGACACTGAAGGAGTGGCACTCACAATGGTCACCCTGGGAAACGCAACTGGTTCGGTGGTGGTTACCGCATCATCGATGGGCCTTGCGCCGGTGACTTTCAACCTCTCGGCGGCGGACGGCATCGACCCGGACACGCCCTGCCTGTCTCCTGGCGGCGCCGTAGGCGCGGCGCTGAGTAATCCGGTGTTGAAGACGTTGTCGCCGAACGGTCTGGCCAGCGCATTCGGACAGAATTTCGCACCCGCCGGAACGTCACACGAACTGACGTCCGAGGACTTTGTCGATGGACGCATCCCGACATCGCTCGCAGGCGTGTGCCTGCTGGCCGGAGGCACGCCCGCTCCGCTGCTGTTCGTCAACAGCAGCCAGATCAATTTCCAGGTACCCGCAGTCCCGACGGGCCAGGATGCCACGATCCAGGTGGTGAGAAACTGCGGGACGGCCGGTGAACTGAGGAGCAACATCGAGAAGGCGCCAGTCAACGTGGCCACACCGGAATTCTTCACACTCGTTCAGAATAGCGAAGGAAGCAGGCCCATCGCCGCGGTCGACGCCCTGACCGGCAGGCTGATCGGAGACCCCGGGCTGTTCTCGGGTCTTCCGACTGAAGCGGCCAAACCCGGCGATTATGTGAGCTTGTATCTCACCGGGTTAGGCCCCACCAAGCCGTCTACGGGGCCCGGCGAACTTGCCGGAGGAGTCGCGCAGGTAACGAACGCAGTGCGGGTGATCATGAACGGCGCCGAGTTGGACCCGCAGGATGTCCTTTACGCGGGCGCAGCGCCCGGATTCGCGGGGCTTTACCAGATCAACATCCGGGTCCCTTCAGGCTCCGGAACCGTGCCAGTTGCGGTCCGGTCCGGCAACGCCACGAGCCCCGCGGGAACGTATCTGTACCTCCGGCCGCCAGCTAACTGAAAATGGGTTACGGGGCGACACACGCAGAAAGGACGCAGGCTCCAACGGATTTTTCACCGTGACGCCGGAACAGAACCGAGGCTAGGCTGAAGGGGGCGGCATCGGCCACATAGCACTGGCACCTCCTCGCCTGATCGTGCGGGTGTCCACTTTCCACGTTACCGGCCGCCGCAAAAACCGCGGAGCGCTATCAGCCACAGAGGTCCAGAAGTGTTGCCGAAGCAGAAAACGACAGAAATATCGGCCACTTTATCTCGTGGACACAACGCACCGGGCTAGGTTACGGGGCCGGAGTGTTTGGAGGCAACAACGATCTCGACGGGCACCCACACGTGCTCGATTGATGCGTGCTGGATGACAAAGCCACAGTCTTCCGAGGCGCGCCGGAGGAAGATGGGACGGCAGTCGAGCAGGTTCGGGAAATGCCGATGGGTCCACTTGCAGGTGGAACTGGCCGGAGATCTGGCATACCGGGAGCGGATTTGAGTGAGGGCCTTACGGAATTCCAACGCGCCGCAACAGATCCACGAAGCGCGGGTCGGAGCGCAACGGTTCCCACCACTCCTGGGCCTTCAGCAAAACCAGCAGGCACTCCCGCTGTTGGTAGGCCTGCTCAAGGCAGGCGAGCGCCTGATCTACTTCTCCCAACCGCGTATAGGCCCGCGCGCGGAAGAAGGCACGGTCACGGAGCGAGGCGGCCGCGTGCGGGCTGGTTGTGAGACCGGCCCGCAGAGTCCAGCGATGATATCCGGCGGCCCCGCCTTCCCGCAGAGCAGTGCGCGCGGATCGCGCCCCTGTGGCGATGACTCCGGCCCGCTGATATTCGTCGATGGCTTCGGAGATTCTGCCGCGGGCCTCGTGGACCCGGCCGAGCACGAAATGGGCGCGCGGAAACGCCGGATCCAGGTCGAGGACTTGGGATACGTATTCAACCGCGTGCGCATAGTCCCGGATCCAATAGCAGATTTCCCCGGCTTCCGCCCGGGCGAGCAGGTTGAGCGGATCCAATTCGAGCGCTTGACGCAATTCGGCCAGAGTGCGCGCGCAGTCCAAGGTGGTGGCCGCCAAAGCCGCGCGAAATGAATGAACCAGCCAGACATTGGAGCCAAGCTCCACGGCGCGCTCCATAGCACGTTCCGCCCCCGGCCAATCCCAATCGTAGAAGAGGCGCGTGATACCGAGCACGCCATGCGCCTCCGGCAGCGTGCCGTCAATGCTCATCGCTTTTTGGGCGGCGTCCCTGGCTCGGCCCAACAGGTCACGCTGGCGCGCCACGCTCAGATCACCGCTCAGCGGCAATGCGCGCATCGCGCAGGCATACGCCAACCCGGCCAGGGCATCAGGGAAGGAGTTGTCCCGGGCAGTGGCTTGCTCGAAGTGGATGATCGCCCGATCCAAATCCGCAGGGGTGAACCTGCCCAGAAAATACCGGGCGCGCAGATCCGCCTCGTGCGCCGCGGGATTCACGCGGCGGTGCGCGGCAAGGCGCTCTCGCTCTTCGGGTGTAATGAAGGCCTGGATTTCGTGAGCGATAGACCGCGCCAAGTCCGCATGCAGCGCGAAGACATCCGCGACTTCGCGGTCATAGCATTCGGCCCACAGGTGCTCGTCGGTGGCGGCGCGAATCAACTGCACGCTGACGCGCACGCGCCCGCCAGCCATCAGCACGGTCCCTTCCACGACCGCGTCCACCCCCAGTTCGCGCGCGATCTGGGGCAGCCGCCTGTCACCGGCATGCTTGTAACGCATGACCGACGTACGTGAAATGACCTTGAGCGCGCCGATCTTGGCGAGTTGCGAGATGAGAGTCTCGGTCATCCCGTCGGCAAAATACTCCTGCGCCGGGTCACCTGTAAGATTGGCCAACAGTAGGACCCCAGCGCGCGCACCGGAGTCCGGTCTTCCAAGCGCTCGACTTGGGCTACGACTTTGTAACCCCATCCACGAACAGACGCCAGGTAGCGCGGTTCGTCAGCCAGGTCGCCGAGTGCTTCCCGCAGGAGCCGCACCCGCTGCGACAGTGTATCGTCGTTGACGAACTCGTTCGGCCACACGGTGGCCAGCAATTCCTGGCGCGGCACGATATGCGAGACTCGCCGGATCAGAGTGAGCAACAGGCTGAAGTCAGCGGCGACAAGACCAGCGCTTGGCCAGCGCGTGACACGATTCCGGCGCGGGCGTCCACAACGAGATCGGCCAGGCGGTAGCGTTCAGCCGGCAGCTCTCCGATGCTGACCGGCGCCGGGCCAGCCGCGGGGCGGCCAGCGGCTGAACCGGGCCGCTGCAACTTCAGCGAAGATTCAGCCATCTTTCAGCATGATTTCATGCATCAAACGGTCCGATTATCGCAATCTGGAGAACGGAAGACAAACGTCTCCGATCCAGTCTTCCAGCGAATGCGACGGGTTGTGGCGGAGCACCCGGCGGCGGGCCGGGTTCATAGGTGGCAACGTGAGGCGAGTCCTGGCTCCGGGGTTCGTCCTTATTATCTCGTAGAGCAAGGAGCCGACATGATTATCAGAAGACTAGCATGGCTGTTGATTTTGGGTGCGCTGCTGGTTTCCCTACCGGTGCTGGCGGCAACCGACGAGTTCGTTCCGGGCAAATGTTCGCAGGCGATGCTCAAGGGCAGGTATGGCGTGATCGAACAAGCCACGGTCCTCGCGCCGTTGCCGGGCGCGCCTGCGCCGCCGTTTGCGGCGGTCAACAGCGTACTTGCCAATTACGACGGCGCTGGTAATGTCTCGGGCACCTACACCTCCAGCTTTGGCGGACTCATCGTGCCGGGAACCTTCAGCGGCACGTACACGGTGGCCTCAGACTGCACTTACACGGATCAACTCACTTCTCCTCAGTTGGGTCTCGTCGCGCATCATACCGGGACGATTACGGCCGGGCTGCAGGTCAACGCAATGTACACGGATTCGATGATGGTTGGCTGGGGGACAGGGAAGAGAATCCCAGCGGGCGGATGCTCGCCGGCAACTCTTCAAGGCGCCTACGGCCTGCAGGGCCAAGGCACCGTATATGGCGCAACTCCTGGCCTTCCGCCACCGCCTTTCCCGGGCGCGCACATCGGCGTTCTCACGGCTGACGGCGCAGGAAATATGACCGGCAGCGACACGATGATGTTGGATGGCGTCGTGATGCCGGATATTTTTACGGTTGCCTACACGGTGCGGCCGAACTGTGCGTATACTTCGACCATTACGACCAGCATCGGCGTATTTCACGAAACCGGGGTCATCACGGGTACGGGGAAGTTACTGGAGATCAACAAGATCATGACCGATCCGGGCATGGTCTGGGTAGACACAGTCAGGGTACAATAGAGGGATGTCACAGGCAGTTCTGTTCGCGCGGCTGTGGGTGACTCAGTCGCGGCCGCGCAACGCCGTTCCTCTTAGAGGAGTGGGGCCATGAACGACCCAGAGACGCTCGAGCTGGTGATCGCCAACATTGCCTTGGGGGTGGCGGTGGTGGCGGCTCTCGCCGTCATCGCCTTGGCGGCAGTCTGGGAATTGGTTGCCCGGACACGGCGGTGCTACATTCACTCAAGAATCGGGACTCAAGATCAAGCAGACCACATCAGTTTTCTTGTATGATCCTTCCTTTGGCGCAAAGACGCCGTTCCAGTCCACGGTAACGCATATCGATGCCGGCCAAAACGGGGAGGAGCTATGTCACACAGCGCAGGAAATGCAAGAGAACGAAGTGTAACCTTGCACGTGGTTTCCAGCCTCGACGGTTTCATCGCCAAGAAGGACAACAGTGTCTCCTGGCTAGAGGGCACCGGAAGCGTCTACGAACCCGGGATCTCCATTTCCGAGGAAGAAGCCGCGACCTTCGTCAGAGCGATCGACTGTTATGTGCTTGGCTCTCGCACATATCAACACGCGCTGGAACTAGGCTGGCCATATGGCGATACTCCGACCGTAGTGGTGACTTCGAGAGAGTGGCCGGCGGTGCGGAAGAGCGTCGAGTTCTATTCGGGCGATCTCAAGACATTAGTTGACGGGAAACTCGCGCCTCGATATCGAAACATCTGGCTCGTGGGGGGGGCCATGTTGTGCCAGCGTTTCCTCGAACTCGGCCTGGTGGACGAGATCAGGTTGACGATAGCGCCTGTGCTGTTGGGCGAAGGACTCCGGCTATTCGGCCGTTCCGCGACCGAGGAGCGATGGAATCTGAAGGACGTGGCCGCTTACAAGAACGGCTTTGTTGAGCTATCGTACTCCGCCACTAACAGGAGGCCCGCGGACCACGAAAACGCATGACGATGCGCGGTGCGGCAAGAATACGCAAGAGTTCATAGAAACGATGTGTCTTGCCGATTTTCCGGATCGAAAAGTGCGAATGGTGTGTACTGAGCCGGACAGGAAAGCTCAAATGGAAACGCCGGATGACTTGCTGTCAGCATCCGAGAAAAGGAATATGAGGGAGGCTATGGCAAAGTTGTCTCTAACAAGACGTTACACGGCGATTTTGTGCGCCCTCACGGCGATGCTGTTGGCCGGCACCCTGACGAAGGCGCAGGATACGAATGTACCGATAAGCCTTAACGGGTCCGCCAGGATGCTCACGCATAACGGAACGCTGCAAGTGCTGCAGCTGACTTCGGCGTGGCCGAGCCAGGCCGGCTCGGCTTTTACGACAAACAGCGTCGTATTCGACTCCACGTTTGCATTCAGCATATTCTTTCAGTTCCGAATGAAAGGTGGAAGCGGCGCCGCTGATGGAATGACTTTCGTGCTCCAGACGGAGGGAGCCAATGCGCTCGGGGTCGGCGGCGGATCCCTGGGCTACGCCTACCGGAACGGGACCTGGGGGTATCGCGCCCAGTGTTGCCGTGGAGTTCGATACGTATCCCAACTCCTATGACATCAATGACAACCACGTGGCGATCCTGACAAACGGCCAGATGATCGATCTCGACCCGCAAACGCCCTATGGGATTACAAGCTGCGGATTGCCCGGAATGTTCGGTTGCATGTCCAATGGGGACACCTGGTCGGTCTGGATCGACTACGATGGCACTAACCTCAACGTGGCTCTCGCCGACGATTCCACCACACGCCCGGCGAACCTGATCAGCTACCCGATAGACATCGGCAGCATTCTGGGCCACAATTCCGTGTTTGTCGGGTTTACCGAGCCACCGGCGATGCTGACCAGAACCATTACGTGTTCAACGTCCGGTTCCGCTTGAAGGCCTGATCAGCCAGCCAGGCTCGGTATCTTGTCGAGCGCTCCGATACTGTGCTCAATTGATCGGGTTGGCTTTTCAGCGCGCGATGTTCGGAGGCGGACACCGCGCCCAATGGCTCTAACTAGCGAGCGTCGAGTCGCGTCGAAGGAGTCACGGCGGCGCCGAGCAAAGGAACGGGGGCGGCCTGGGAGGCCGCCGCAGCGCACGGCGCTGTCCCACTACGCGGAGCGTTGGGACGCGACCACGATTTCGACGGGAACCCACATTTTTTCGATCGATGCGTGCTGGATGACAAATCCGGCCGCCTCGAGCGCTCTTCGGACGAAGATAGGACGGCAGTCCAGGAGGCTCGGGAAATGCCGATGGGTCCATTCGTAGGCCTCTATGGCAAAGCCTTCCTCGCCCTCCTTGGTGATGGCGACGACTCCAATCCGCCCGTTTGCACGCAGCACGCGCTTGCATTCGGAGAGGACGTGGGGAATTTCGGGTGTGTCGAACAACTCAAGGGTGAAGCTGGTGAAAATCGCGTCCATGCTGCTTGGCCGGAATGGAAGGCGGCCGGCGTCGCCGCAAATCAGGCCGACCCTGCCGGCCACGCCTTCCTGCTCCAGGCGCTCACGAGCCCGCGCCCGCATTCCCTCGGAAAGGTCGATACCGAAGGCTCTGCCCCGGGGTCCGACAGCTCCGGCGATCTGAAGCAGAGAGTGACCGGTTCCATAGCCGATCTCCAGCACTTGCTCTCCGGACTTCAGAGCTAGTTTGCCGACCCCGGCCGCGCGCACCGGGCCTTCACTGTGTTCGGCAAGGATATCGTAGACGCTGCTGATCTTGTCATAGTATGCCCGGGTCTCCTGTTTGGATTGGAGCACGCGTTGTACGGTTTGCGCCGATGGTTTGTGGCCCATGCTAAGCTTCGAAGCGGTAGAGTGCTTCGGCGATGGGAAGGCCGCGGACTTCGATGCGGCTCAGGTCGGCTGTGCCGGCGCCGTGGGCTTCGGCGAGCGCGAGGGTGTTGTCGCAGGTACGGAACGGCGCGGTTCCGCGCGGCGAGCGTGGATTGTAGCCCATCACCGCAGTGGCTACGGCATCGGTGCAAACGGGGTTGAGGCCCGCGAGCAGAACGCCGGGCTTCACGGGACGAACGCCTTTGATCCACGGGCCTTCACCACCAGCTATGGACTCGACGCCATCGATGATGGCCAGATCGATGGGGCGCGCCTTTGCCAAGTCGGCCACGATGTGCGGCACGCGGTAGCCGGGCTCGCGGCTGGACTTGGGGTTCAACTCCGGGGGCGCGGACTTGGAGGGCTGGCGCTCGCCGGCGTGCATGGTCTTGCCGCGGCCGGAGGTGGGATTCTCGTTGGGCTCGTCGATGCCGGCGTCGTCGCCATAGATGGAAGCAGGCAGGTTGCCGAAGCAGTTCTTCAGTGACAGCGTTACGCCGCAGGTTTCGTGATTCTTCAGCTTGGCCATGCTGACGAAGACGTCGGTATCTTCGAAGGCATGATTCAAGTCGTAGGCGGGGAACATATAGGCGCCGGGAACTTTGAAGCGCGAATATTTCCTGCCCTTACCGAGCGCGTTGGTGTTTTCGAACTCGACGCCGGGGGCAGCGGCCAGCAACTGGCGCACGTTCCAGCCGGAATCGAGCAGGTAGTCTTCGAGCGGTCCGGAGGTGGCCCAGGCGCTCTCGACGAAACGTATGCGGCGCGCACCGGCCTGACCGAGCAGATGGGCCGTAGCGCCGACCAGCTTGGGATGGACGTAGTGGGTGACTCCGGGCGGACGGCCCTCGACGCGAAGGCCGGGGCTGCCGGTCATGTTGAGCTTGATGGTGACGGTCTTGCCGCGGACGAGCCGGTCGAGGCCACCCAGTTGATCGAACATTTCAGCCAGGCGCGCTGTGACGTCTTCGTTGTACGACGCGCAGCGGGAAACGGCTACCGGGGCGGCAGGCGCATTGGCCGCAGCTTTGAGCAGCGGCGCCGTGCTGACGAGCGCAATCCATTCTCTCCGAGTCATTCTTTTAGTCTAAACGTACGGCGGCGCAGGCGGAAACGCGGTCGAGGTCGACGCCGCTGCCACCGTCCTCGGCGGGGTAGACTTCGAGGTTCTTTTCGGCACCATCCGGGGTGAGAAGGCGCGCGTGTTTGAATGTGCCGAGCAACTGCACTGTGATGTTTTCGATGGGGTAGGCGGAGTAGTTCACCAGTTGCACGACGACCTGTTTGCCGTCGCCGGTGGCCAGCACGTTGGAGAGCATGGAGGCCACATTGAACAGGCGCGCGCCCAGGTTTTTGTGACCGATCATGGTTTGGACGTCGTGCCAGATGTCGTTGAGGCGATCAAGCTCGGCTTTGTCCAGAGTGATCTGGTCGGCGGCCAGGGCGGACTGGCCTTTCCATCCGGGCGGCGCGGTGAGGACGGTTCCTCCGGCGCGCGTGAAGTTTTTCAGGATCTCGCGCTGCTCGGGCGTGAGCGCCTCGGCATCGACGTTGACGGCCATGGAAGCATCCCGCAGCGACTCCGCGGTCAGGCGCTGGCCGGGGATGGCGATCACCGGGGTGTGCTTGGCGGCGATCATATCGAGGATGCCGCCACTGAGCAGCGCGTCGTCGCGGTCCTGCACGACGGCGAGTTTGCCGAAGGGGCGCAGGGAGCGCCACTCGGGGTGGCTTTCGTAGAAGGCCAGGACCTGGGCCATGGCGCGCCAGTCTTTCAAAGCGGCGGCGTCGCCGCGCTCGAGTCGCGAGGACAGGTCGCCGTCAAGCGAGACGATCCAGCGGGCGCCCGCCATTTCGGCGTCGGCGATGGCTTCCAGATAGCGCTCGCCGGTGATTACGCTGTGGGCCGGAGGGCGATAGCCGAGCCAGACCGCGGCGAGTCCCCAGGCGCGCACGGAGCGGATGAAACCGGTGTTGGTGTCGATCCAGGGCGAGCCGGATGGGGCGGCCTTGGCGGCGCCGTTTTCGAGCACCTGGATACCGGGCCAGACGCCCTGGTAAGTGCCGATGATGGCGTCGGGACCGCCGACGGGCATGCGCGCGCGCGAGGTAAGTTCGATGACGAGGGCGTGGGAGTCGGCGAGGGCGTCGCGCACGCGGGCGGCGGTTCCTTTGGGAAAGTCGCCTTCCAGCACGATGCCTTGCATGCCGGCGCGAATGGCCTTGCGGGCAGGATCGGAAGGATCGCCGCCGGGCTTGAAAACGGCCAGCGCCACGATGCCATGGTCGGCTGCGCGGCCGGCGAATTCCGGCGTGTAGGACTCGAGCAGGAGGCAGTTGATGGGTGTGCCGGAGAGGAGATCGAGCGTTTTGGGATTGGCGCCGCTCCAACGCGCCGGAACCCATCCCGATGGAGGCGGCACGGAGGCAAGCAAGGGGAACGCAGCCAAAGCGGCAAGCCAGCGGGCCGGGCGGAGGGTCATGCTTTTAATGTAACGCGGCGGCTCGGGTAGAATTCAGGCTGGGACAAGTGACGGAGCCGTCTTGAGCAACGATACAGAACCGAAATTGGCTCCCGCGGCAGGATGCAGAGGAGCCGGGGATTTGGAGTAATCTCGGGAGTATAATTATCTTGTCAAATGGAATATGCGCGTAAAGACATCAATCACACTGCCGCATGAGTTGCTGGCCAGGCTGGATCAGGTAGACGGAAACCGCTCGGCCATTTTGGAACGAGCAGCGGAGGCGTATCTCAAGGAACTGGCCCGGCAGAAGCGCGAACAGCGGGACATTGCAATTATCGAAAAGCACGCCAAGCGGTTGAATCGCGAGGCGGCTGACGTCTTGAGTTACCAAAAGGTCTGGTGAGGGCCGATTGAAGCGCGGTGAGATGTACCTGGTCCGTAAGCCCGGTGCGCGGAATTCACGCGCAGGAGACCCACGCAGGCAGAGGGTATTTGTGATTGTCAGCAGGCAAGCGCTGATCGATTCGCGGTTCACGTCAGTAATTTGCGCTCCGGTTTATTCGCGACACGACGGACTCAGCACGCAAGTCGCGGTTGGAGTGGGGGAGGGGCTCAAAAAGGACTCCAGTATCCACTGCGATGAGCTTGTGAGTATGCCGAAATCGATGCTGACCCATTTTGTAAGCAATGTGCCGAGGGACCGGATTAAGGAACTCGATACCGCGTTGTCCGTAGCGTTGGCGTTGGACTAGGCAGGACTAGGCAAGAAACGACAGCGGAGGAGCGGCGATCCAAGGAAAGAGGCCGCAGAAGGATCAACTCGGCGGGCTAAGGCATTCACTTTGCCAAATGGCGATGGGCTGCCTCGGCGGGACCATTGCAATTCCTGGACGAGACGGATTCGTGAAACTTAAGTCTGACTAGACGAAACTAGTCGGAAGGTGGGTAGCGGAGAACGGCCAAATTCGCGTTGATGCCGTCTGCGAACGGATTAAATGGCTGACTTCTCAGCACCTATTGACGTTCGCAGATTATAGCGACAGCCTCCAAACCGGCGACGAGGCGGCCTAAGAAGCCGCCGCACGGTCGAAAACAAAACCTGTACCATATCGGCGCCGGCTTTCTTAGACGCGCCGCCTGAAAGGCGACGGCAGCCAAGATTGGCTGCCCCACTGGAGTTTTCATACATTTTGGTGGCCCGCAGGGCCATAGGGACAGGCTGGGAGCCTGCCCCACGCATGGTATCCGTTTTGTCACTATATTTTGCGAGCATCAGTAATAAGGGTTGCCATCAGCATGCAGTGGGGAGCATGGGAAACGCTTTTCCAAGACCCCGATGATGGACGTTATAGGGAACGAACGTATCCGCCATAGCGAAATGCATGGAGGCGGCCCACCGGCGCTAGAATGTGTTTCCAAAGAGGACGCGAAAGCGAAATACGGCGATGAAATCCTGCCAAAGCCAGAAAAGCAGCGGTTCTCTGTCTTCTATTGCCGGTCGAAGACGATTTTTTGATCGGCGTTGATGGCGCCGGACATGTGGCGTGCGAGAGTGAGCGTCTTGCCGTCGGCGGAGAGAGTCCAGCGATCGTTCATGGTTTCTTCGCGCAGCGCGAAGACCTTGCTGTCGATGACCAGTTCGTCGCCATCCCAGTGTGCGGTGCTTTTTACCTGATTGCCGCGCACACGGTTGGTACACTCTTTGCCGTCCGTGGTGTAGATCATGTCATAGGTGGTTTCGGGCCCGCGCAGCTTTTGGGTGATGGTGTCTTTCAGATTGGGATCGGTGTAGCTGATGCGGTCGAGGCGGCTCTCGGAAACCGGTCCGGAGCCGAAGTCGCTGCGGGCCGGGTCCATTTTCCAGGCGCCGTTGAAGCCGGATTTAGCCGAAGATTGTCCGTACAGGCACACGAGCAGCAGGTTGAAGCAGAGAAGCAGGCGACGCATGACTATTGCTTGTCGTAGACGACTTTCTGATCGGCTTCACCCATGGCGCTGGAGAGGTGGCGCTGGATGGTGAGCGTTTTGCCGTCTTGCGACAGGGTCCAGCGATCCTTGGCGGTGAAGTCGGTGCCGTTGAACGAACCTTTAGTGTCGATCGTGAGGTCTTCGCCATCCCATTTCAACACGCTCTTAAACTC
>Ga0335080_10006264_pt1 | contig 12288 bp, 17 predicted proteins | sample Lox_Sample_34_FD_206720 | JGI IMG/M metagenome (GOLD analysis project Ga0335080, IMG submission 206720) | Soil microbial communities from Loxahatchee National Wildlife Refuge, Florida, United States - Lox_Sample_3.4 | ecosystem: Environmental > Terrestrial > Soil > Wetlands | place: USA...
GCCGACGGCCCGATAGTGGGCCCGGATCGCGAAGCACAGCGCGATCAGGCCGCCCGTTCCCGCGAGCGTGATCCAGCCGCCCTCGCTGAACTTCTCGAACACGGTGATGGCGAGGATCGTGATGCATAGCGCGAACGAGAGCGCGAAGAGCGAGAACCGCCGCTTCCACTGCGGGCGGGTGCGCCGCGAGCGCCACCACAGGATCAGCATCCCGAGCATCGACAGCGAGAAGGTGACGAAGACGTTGATGCTGTACATCACGACGAGCGAGCGGACGTCGCCGTGCGTGTAGAGCAGCGCCGCGATCGAGACCACCGCCATCACCAGGACGCCGTTCTGGGCGGTGAGGCGCTCGGAGAGCGCCGAGAAGCGGTGGGGCACCCAGGAGTCGATCGCCATGTTGGCGAGCACGCGCGGGCCGTCGATGAAGCCCGCCTGACCGGCCACCACCAGCAGCGCCCCTTCCGAGAGCAGCGTCAGCAGGACGAACGTCCAGCCGATCGGCCCGGTGCCGCCGAACTCGCTGGCGAGCGACGCGTTCATGGTGCGGCCCTCGACCGGCTGCAGGCCGAGCAGGAGGTAGCAGAGCACCAGGCCGGCCGCGGTGAAGGCCAGCGACGTCGCCATGTACACCATGGTGCGGCGCGCGGTCTGGACGCGGGGGGCGCGCATCAGGGGCACGCCGTTCGAGACCGCCTCGATCCCGGTGTAGGTCCCGCCGCCGAGCGAGTAGGCGTAGACCAGGAGCAGGAGCAGGCCGGGCAGGCCGAGCTGGTGGCGCGCGCCGCGCAGCCCGTCGTGCACCGATGCAGCGACGACCGGCAACTCCGGCGCGTGGAGCCCGAGCGTGCCGAGGATCAGCACCACGTGCGTGATCAGGAAGAGCACGAAGATGGGCGCCAGCGCCACGGCGGACTCGCGGGCGCCGCGCAGGTTGAGAGCCGTCAGCAGGGCGATCAGCAGGAGCTCGACGGGGAGCTTCACCACGTGCGCGCCGAGCGGGACGAGGCTGAAGAGGGCGTCGCCGGCCGCGGCGATCGACACCGTGATGGTGAGCATGTAGTCGACCACGAGCGCCGAGCCCGAGATCACGCCGAGCGGCGCGCCGAGCAGCTTGGTGGCCACCACGTAGCCGCCGCCGCCGTGCGGAAACTCCTCGATGATGCGGCTGTAGGCGGCGGAGATCAGGAACACCGTGAAGGCCACCGCCCCGGCCAGCAGCACGGCCAGCGCGGTGTGCTGGCCGAGCGTGCGGAAGGCCTCCTCGGGGCCGTACGCCGAGGAGGAGAGCCCGTCGGCGCCGAGCCCCACCCAGGCGAGGAACGGGATCAGCGCGATGCGGTGGAGGATCGACTGGTCGGAGAGATCGCGCGGACGGCCGACGACGATGCGCCGGATGCGCTGCCACGGGGACACCTCATCCGACGTCGACAAATCCTCTCCCGCGGTCGGCCCAGATCTCGACGATGGAGGGCGGCCGGCGGCTCCGCTCATGGGTGCAGTCGATAACAACCCGGCCCCGCGCGGGCAACGCGAGCCGCGCTCGGCCCACGGCGACGGTTGCGCCATCGCGCGAGGGTCCACCCGCAAGTCGTCGGAATCCTATGAGATTTATGAGTCTCTCGGCGCTCGCCGAAGCGCCCAGACCGCGGGTCCCCCCGCCACCGATACCTCTCCGGTCACCTCGAAGCCGCGCGCGCGGTAGAAGGCGAGGTTGCCCGGGGCGGCCGTCTCGAGGCAGGCGGGGAGCCCTTCGGCGTCGCAGCGCGCGAGCGGCCCCGCCATGAGGCGCGTGCCGATCCCCCGTCGCTGGTGGTCGGGCTCGACGCCGATCACGCCGAGATACCAGTGCGGCTCGCGCGGATGGAGCGACGCGAGCGCGCCGGCCGCGCGCGCGAGCCGCGGGGTCGCGCGTCCGAGTCGCGCGCACACGCGCAGCGCGAACGCGAGGCCGGCGCCGAACGGGCGTGCGCGCGGCTCGGGCGGATTCCAGAGCGCGACGCCACGCTCGGTGGTGAGCACGAGACCGGTATCGGTGTAGAGCGCCAGGATCTCGCGGAAGAAGCCGGGCGCGACGCGCTGCCAGTGCGCGTCGTCCGGCACGATCCAGCGGTAGACGGGGTCGCGCGCGAAGGCGCGGGCCAGCAGGGTGGCCAGCGCCGCGCGCTCTGCGGGACGCGCGTCGCGGACGCGGTCGCCGCAACCTCCTCCGCATCGTCCGCCCACCTTACGAGCTTGCCAGCGCGGGGCCGTGACGGCCATTCGGCTAGGCTCGGCACATGGCGCGCCTGCATCGCGCGGCGCTCTGGCTTGCGTACCGCGTGCTGCTCGTCGGATGGTTCGTGTTCCGGCCGCGGCGCCACGGGGTCTTCGTGGCGGTGTGGCACGCCGGCCGAGTCCTCGCGATCCGCAACTCCTACCGGGACTGGCTGGCGCTGCCGGCCGGGGGACCGAAGCGCGGCGAGGCCGCAGTCGACACGGCGGTGCGCGAGCTGCGCGAGGAAGTCGGGATCACGGCCCCGCGCGAGGCCTTCCACTTCGCGGTCGAGATCCCGAGCCGCTTCGAGTACAAGCGCGACCGCTGCTCGTTCTTCGAGCTCGACCTCGCCGAGCGCCCGGCGTTCCGGGCCGACGGGCGCGAGGTCGTCTGGGCGGACTTCGTGACGCCGGAAGAGGCGCTGGGCGCGCGCCTGGCGCCGCCCGTGCGGAGCTACCTCGAGTCGCGCCTCGCCCGCAGCTAGGCGCCTTCGCGCGTGCGCGTCACGTCGGCGCCGTAGACCGGCGGCAGCGTCAGGACCTCGCGCGGGAAGCGCTCGACCAGGAGCTCCACGACGTCGCGAACCGAGACCACGAAGGCCGGCCGACCCTGCTTGTCCGCCACCGGAACGTGGCGGAACCCGCCGACGCTCATCTTGTTCAACACCCAGGCGAGGGTCGCGTCGAGCGGCAGGCACTCGGGGTCGCGGGTCATCACCTCGACGAGCGGCAGCGTGGCCGGGTTGCGGCCGCGGTCGACGATGCGCTCGAGCACGTCGCGCTCGGTGAAGATTCCGACCACGCGTGTCTCCGCGGTGCCGTCCTCCGTGACCAGCACGCAGCCGCGGTGCTCCTTCTGCATCGCGCGCGTGGCCTGGTGCACGGTGTGGGTCGGCGAGAACAGGAGCGGGTGGCGGCTCGGCAGCACCCGAACCGACTCTCGCAGCAGGCTCGCATCGAAGTTCCGGCCGGGCCGGTCCCGATCGAAGTAGGACTCCTCGTCGTCGAAGTCGTCGTCGCTGGGGTGGATCATGGGGGCACCCAGGGTTGCGGCTCGTCGCCAGGATACCCCCGCGGAGGGGTCGAAGGGAAGCTCCCGCGCGGGCGGGTCGTCACGGCGGTGTCAGGTCGGTCCTCGACGGGAGACAGGCGGCGCAGCGGACCTGCGCATCGCAACGGTGTAGCATCGGCTGCGCCGGAGGGGGGAATGTCTGCGGAGCAGCTCGCGCAGCTCATCGAGCGGCAGGCGCGCCGGTGGGCCATCGACCGTCGCGAGGGCATGCCGCAGCCGCGCGGCCCGGCCGTCGCCTTCTCGAGGCTTCCCGCCTCGGGGGGAGACGAGGTCGCCCGCCGCGTCGCCGAGTGGCTCGACTACGGCTTCTTCGGGATCGAGGTCATCGACCGCATCGCCGGCGATCCGGGGCTGTGCGAGCGCCTCGAGGCGGACCTCGACGCGCCGATGCGGGCAGCGATCGACGCGCGCCTCCACCGGGTCTACGCGGGAGGGCGGATCCAGGAGGAGCCGCTGCGCCGGGCCGTCCGCGCGATCGCGACGCTCGGCGAGCGGGGGATGGCGGTGCTGCTCGGCCGCGGGGCGGTCGCGATCCTGCCGCCCTCGCGCACGCTGCGGGTGCTCGTGGTCGCCCCGGCGCCGGTGCGCGCCGACCGGCTGGCAACGGCGGAGGGGCTCTCCCGCGAGGCCGCGGCCGCGCGGCTGGCCGAGCGGGACGCCGCCCGCGCCCGGTTCCTGCGCACCCACTTCGACGTCGCCCACGAGGATCCCACCGGGTACGACCTCGTCCTCAACACCGAGGCGCTGTCGATCGACGCAGCCGCGGCGCTCGTGGTCGAGGGCCTCCGGCGGCGCTTCCCGCCGGAGCCCGCGGGGAGGCCGTGAACCCTCCGCTCCCCTGGCGCGTACTGCAAGGAGAGAGGCGGCAACCCGCCGCCAGCGCGCCTCGAGAGGAGCCATGCCGACCAAGACCTGTCCCTGGTGCGCCGAAGAGATCCAGGCCGAGGCGATCAAGTGCCGCTACTGCGGCAGCCGGGTCGTCGGTGGCCTGCGCGATCCGGGCGACTGGCACCGCGGATTCGAGGGGCGCAAGCTCGCCGGCGTCTGCGCCGCCATCGCCCACAACCTCCGCGTCTCGGTGACCGCGGTCCGCGCCGCCTTCCTGCTGCTCGCGCTGGTCCATGGGGTCGGGATCGTGCTGTACGCGATCCTCTGGTTCATGTTCCCGGACCGGCCGGGCGGCCGCTCGGGCCTCGACCGCGTGATCGACGCGCTGCAGACGCTCCTCGGGCCGAGCGCGCGGGCGAACGGAGGCTCCGGCGACCGGCAGGCGCCCCCGCCGCGCCGCGACCCGGGTGGCGGCGGTGAGGGATCCTCGGGCGGATGGAGTCCGACGAGGAACTGATGGAGGCGGTGGCGCGCGGCGACGAGCAGGCCCTCGCGTCGCTGATCGAACGCTATGCCGCGCGCATCCACGCCCATCTGTGTCGGATGACCGGCGACCGCGACGACGCCGACGACCTGCTGCAGGACACCTGGGTCCGTGTCGCGCGCGGCGCCCGGCGCTTCGACCCGGGCCGGCGCGTGCGGCCCTGGCTGTACGGCATCGCCTCGAACCTGGCGCGCGACCTGCACCGTCGCCGCCAGGTGCGAGCGCGCCCGCCGCTCGCGGAGCCGGCGGCGGCCGGCTCCGGCCCGCTCGAGCACATCGACCTGCGCGACCGGCTCGCGGGGCTCCCGGATCGACTGCGCGAGGTGGTGCTGCTCCGCTACTACGGCGACCTCGACGAGGCGGAGATGGCGGCGGCGCTCGGCATCCCGCGCGGCACCGTGAAGAGCAGGCTGCACGGCGCGATCCGCGCGCTGAAGCGGACCTTCGGAGAGCCGGAGTGAGCTGCGACGCCTTCCAGGAGCGGCTGTCGGAGCTGGCGCTCGGTCGCGCACTCGACGCGCCGGAGCGCTGGGACGACGAGCTCCGCCGGCACGTGCCGGAGTGCGACGGCTGCGCGGAGCACGTGCGCTTCCTCCAAGCGCTGGTCGGCGCCCTCGAGTCGGTCCCCGCCGCTCCGGCGCATGCGGCGGTCATCGCCGGCGCGCGGGAGCGGGCGGTGCGCGCGCTGCGGGCGCAGGCTCCCATGCCGCGCTTCGCGCGCGAGCTCGCCGCCGTGCTCGCGATCGCCGTGCTCGCGCTGCCGCTCGCGATCGGAGACGCCTGGCTGGTGGCGCGCGAGGCGACGGCGCTGCTCTCGCCCTGGCTGCCGCCCGCGCTGCTCACCTGGCTCGGCGCCGTCTACCTCGGATCGCTCGCGCTGACGACGGGCGCCCTGTACGCGGCCATCCCGCTCGCGGTCGGGCTGGCGCAGCGGAGGCGGGCATGAACGACGCGCTCTCGAAGCGCTGCCCGTGGTGCGCCGAGTGGATCCGGGTCGACGCGCTGAAGTGTCGCTACTGCGGGAGCCTGGTCGACCCGGGGCGCACCGCGCGCGCGCTGGCGCAGCCGTGGCTGCGCCCCAACGACGACCGCATGCTGGCCGGCGTCTGCGCCGGGCTGGCCGCGCAGTTCGGGATCTCGGTGACGCTGCTCCGGCTCGCATTCGTCCTCGGCTTCGTCTTCTCGGGCGGCCTCTTCCTGCTGATCTACGTGATCCTCTGGGTCGCGATGCCCGCGGAGCCGGATGCTCCGGAGCGATCGCTCGAGGACTCCTGAGCGGCACGGGTCAGCTCCGCCGGACGTCGGGCCGATGAGAGGCGGATGGCACAGCCGGCCGAGGTGGAGCGCGCGCACATCCTGGCGGCGATCGAGGCCGAGCGCGAGGAGATCTTCGCCCTCGCGCGCTGGATGGCCGCGCACCCGGAGCTCGCGCTCGAGGAGCGCGAGGCGAGCGAGCGCTACCGGGCCTGGCTCTCGGCGCGCGGCTTCCGGATCGAGCCCCGTGCGGCGGGTCTCGAGACCGCCTTCGTGGCGACGCATCCGTCGAGCGGGGAGGGCGGGGGGCCGCCGCTGCGACCGGCGCTCCTGGCCGAGATGGACGCGCTTCCCGGCATCGGGCATGCCTGTGGGCACAACCTCTCGGGCCCCGCGAGCCTGCTGGCGGCCGCCGCGCTCGCGAAGGCGCTGCCGGCTTCGGGCCTCGAGCTCCGCGTGGTCGGCTGCCCGGCCGAGGAGATCGGCCTCGGAAAGCGGCGGCTCGCGGAGGCTGGCGTCTTCCGCGACGCCGACGTCGCGCTCATGGCGCACGCCTCGGGGATGCGGCGCGCCCACCGGCTCTTCCTCGGCAACCGCAAGCTCGAGCTGGTCTACCACGGCCGCGCGGCGCATGCGGCGGCCTACCCGGAGCGCGGCGTGAATGCGCTCGACGGCGTGATCGCGCTCTTCGTGTCGGTGGGGCTCCTCCGCCAGCAGCTTCCGCGCACGGTGCGCATCCACGGCATCGTGTCGGATGGCGGCAAGGCGCCGAACGTGATCCCGGAGCGGGCGGCGGCGCGCGTCTGGGTGCGCGCGCTCGACGACGCCGAGCTCGACGCGGCGCACGAGCGGGTGCTCGCCTGTGCACGCGGTGCCGCGTCGGCGAGCGGAACCCGGCTCGAGGTGCGCGAGGAGGAGGGGCAGTCGCCGCCGCTCCTTCCGAACCTGGCGCTGGCGGGGTGCTATCGGCGACAGCTCGACCGGCTCGGGCTCGCGGAGAGCGGGCCGGGACCGGACCAGGCGATCGGCTCGAGCGACATCACTCACGTGTCGCGCGTGGTGCCGACCATCCACCCGAACTTCCCGATCGGGGACGGGCTCGAGCTCCACACGCGCGAGCTGGCGGCCGCGGCGGCGAGCGAGGCGGGGATGCAGGGACTGCTCGAGGGGGCCCGGGCGCTCGCGCTCACCGTCCACGAGCTCCTGCGCGATCCCGCGACCCGTCGCGCCGTGGCCGGGGAGTTCCGGGAGCGGCACGGAGCCGGCTAGTTACCCCTCGGTCTTGCCGATGGCGGCGACTCCGGCCTACCTTGCCGCGCCGGGGGGAGAGAGAGGTGATCCGCGCCATCCGCTCGCCAGCGGAGATGCGCGGACCACGCCGGCGCATGGTCGAGCGCCTGGCGCGGTCCGTCCGCGATCCGCGCGTCCTGGCCGCGCTCGAGGCCGTGCCTCGACACTGGCTGCTGCCCGAGGCCCTGCACACCCAGGCGTACCGCGATCACGCGCTCCCGATCGGCGACGGCCAGACGATCTCCGCGCCCTCCACCGTCGCGCGGATGAGCGAGGCGCTCGAGCTCACGGGCGGCGAGCACGTGCTCGAGATCGGCACCGGCTCGGGGTACCAGGCCGCGGTGCTCGGCCTCCTCGCCGAGCGCGTGGTCTCGATCGAGCGACTGCCGCGCCTGGCCGCCGACGCGCGCCGCGCGCTCGACCGGCTCGGCGCGACCAACGTGGTCGTGCACCTGGGCGACGGCTCGCTCGGCCGGCCGGCCGACGCCCCGTTCGACGCGATCGTGGTGACGGCCGGCGCGCCGCGCGCGCCGCGTCCCCTGCTCGCGCAGCTCGCCCCGGGCGGCCGGCTGGTGGGACCTTTCGGGCCGCGCGGCGACCAGCGTCTCGTGCGCGTGCGGCGCCGCCCGGCCGATCAGTTCGTCACCGAGGTCCTCGGTCCCTGCCGCTTCGTCGACCTGGTAGGCCGTCACGGATGGGCCGCATAACCCGAGCGGCACTCGGCCTCGCGCTGGCCGGGCTCGTGGCGCTCGCGGTCGGCGGCTGCAGCTCGACACCGAAGCCGGGCCGCGGCGCGGGCACCTGGTACGTGGTGCAGCCGGGTGACACGCTCTGGCGCGTCTCGCAGCGCTTCGGCGTCCCAGTCGACACCGTGAAGCGGGTGAACCAGCTCGGCGACGCGCGCACCCTCGCGATCGGGCAGCGCCTCTGGGTGCCGCGCGTCGAGGTCGGCTCGGCGCCGCCGCCGGCCCGCGCCGCGCTCGCGGCGAGCCACGGCCCGCACACCCTCGAGCAGCGCGAGACGCCCGACTGTGGCGATGCGGCGCGCGAGGCGTCGCTCGCCTTCGAGTGGCCGGTGCTCGGCACCACGACCTCGGGCTTCGACGCAGGGCGCGGCGACCACCGCCACGATGGCATCGACATCGCCGCCGCGCTGGGGGCCCCCGTGCACGCCGCCGAGGCCGGCAAGGTGGTCTATGCCGGGGACGACCTCGGCGCCTATGGCCGCGCCATCGTGATCAAGCACGTCGGGAGCTGGGCTACGGTCTACGCGCACAACGATCGCAATCTCGTCGGCGAGGGAGATTTCGTCGAGAAGGGAGACGTGATCGCACGGGTGGGGCAGTCCGGCAACGCCAGCGCCCCGCACCTGCACTTCGAGATCCGGCGCGCCAACGTGCCCCGCGATCCGAAACGCTGCCTGCCCTGATCCAGCCAGGAGACCTCGTGCCCGAGACCCTCGACCTGCGCCGCTACGTCCGCGACATCCCCGACTTCCCGAAGCCCGGCATCCTGTTCCGGGACGTGACGCCGCTGCTCGGCGACCGCCACGCGCTGGCCGCCGCGGTGCGCGCGCTCGCCGCGCCCTTCCGCGACGACGGCATCGAGCAGGTGCTCGGTATCGAGTCGCGCGGCTTCGTGCTGGGTGCGCCGGTGGCGATCGAGCTCGGCGCCGGCTTCACCCTGGTGCGCAAGCAGGGCAAGCTGCCCTGGCAGACGCTCCGCGTGACCTACGACCTCGAGTACGGGACCGACACCGTGGAGATGCACCGGGACGCGGTGAAGCCCGGCCAGAGGGTGCTGATCGTCGACGACCTGATCGCGACGGGCGGCACGGCGACTGCCGCGGTGCGCCTCGCCCGCCAGGCGGGCGCGGACGTGGTGGGCTGCTCCTTCTTGATCGAGCTGACCGCGCTTCGCGGCAGGCCGCGGCTCGGTGTCGAGCGGGTCAACGTGGTGCTCCCCTTCTAGGGCGGTGGCGCTGGCACCGTCTGCCTCTCGGAGCGCGCGCGCATCGGCTAGCCTCCGGACGCTCATCACGAGGAGATTCCGATGACCCGTGCGCGCCCCGTCCTGGCTCTCGCCGCCGCCCTCGCCATCCTCTCGATCGCCGCCGTTCGTCCGGTGCGCGCCGCCGAGGCCAAGCGCTACGGCGTCGAGGGCATGCTGCTCGACTACGACCAGGCCAAGAACATCTTCAAGGTCAAGGTCACCAGCCCCAAGGTCTCGGGCGGCTTCGGGACCGGCGGCATCGCCGGCGACCCGCCGAGCGACATCAAGAGCGGCGACGTGATCGAGCTCCAGGTGGTGCCGGAGGGCAGCGTGCTCAAGCGCACCGTCATCAAGGCTTCGAAGGGCGGCGGCCTCGACACGACCGGCACCAAGGAGGGCTTTGACAAGGCGGTCGCGCTGATTCCGAAGGACCGCTCCGTGGTGCTCTCGTTCGAGGACCAGAGCGGGCCGCCGAAGTACCTGCTCAAGATGGTGCAGATCCGCCTCACCCCGGAGGAGATCGCGGCGCACCTGCGCGAGCTGGGCATCGACCCGAACGAGGTCAAGCAGGACGGCGAGAGCGCCAACTGAGGCGGTCCGCGGCCGCTCCGCCGTGCCCGAAGCCGACACGCTGCTCACGATCGCGCAGGTTGCCGCCGCCTTCGCGGGCTTCTCGGGGCTGATCGCAGTCCTCGCCCAGGAGCGCGTGCGCGTTCCGCGCGCCATCGCCGCCGCGTGGCTGCGGCGCATGGTCGAGTTCGCGCTCATGGTGCTGGCCTTCTCGATCATCCCGATCGTGGTGGCTCGCTTCGACGTGTCGCCGCTTCCCGCGTGGAGACTGCTGAGCCTCGCGTTCGCGCTCGTCTGGGGCGCGGGCGCCTGGAGCGCCGCGCGCAGGGTGCGGGCGATGCGCGCCGCGGGCGGTCCGGTCGGCCGCGGGCTCGGCTGGATGATGACGGCCGCCAACTGCGCGCCGCTCGCCGTCCTGGTGGCGAACGCACTCGGCGCCTTCGACGCGCAGAGCGGGGCCGTCTACCTCGCGTGCCTCGCCTTCGGCCTGCTCCTCGCGGGCGTCCTCTTCCTCCGCCTGCTGCGTGCCTTCACGCTCGAGGAAGATGCCGGCTGACCGCAGCGGCTGTGCGCGGGCCGGCGCAATTCTCTTCGGCGTCGACCTCTCGTAATCTCGAGGGTGGATTCTCTCTTTACCCCGATCGAAACCAAGAGAGGAAGGACGCATGGGCAGCAGCAACGGGCAGAGGCTCGCGGGCAAGGTCGCTCTCGTCACCGGTGGCTCGCGTGGGATCGGCGCCGCCATTGCGAGGCGCCTCGCTGCAGAGGGAGCGGACGTCGCCTTGACCTACACCAAAGGGGCAGACGCCGCCGCGTCCGTCGTCGAGAAGCTCGAGGGCTTCGGCAGGAAGGCCATCGCGATTCGAGCGGATGCGGCTGATGCCCGCGCCGTCCAGGCCGCGGTCGAGGCGACCGTCACGGCGTTCGGACGCCTCGACATCCTGGTGAACAATGCCGGCACGGCCGATCCCAAGCCGTTCGAAGAGAACTCGATCGAGGAGCTGGATCGCCTGGTCGACATCAACGTGCGCGGCGTCTTCGTCGCGACGCAGGCCGCGCTCAAGCACATGAAGAACGGGGGGCGGATCATCTCCATCGGCTCCTGCGTGGGCGAGCGCGTAATGACGCCCGGTCTCGTTCCGTACGCGGCCACCAAGGGAGCCGTCAAGATGTTTACCCAGGGCCTGGCGAGAGAGGTCGGTGCCCGAGGCATCACCGTCAACAGCGTGCAGCCTGGTCCGATCGAGACGGAGCTGAACCCCGCGTCGGGGGAATGGTCGGTGTCTCAGAAGGCGAACACGGCGCTCGGCCGCTACGGAAGCGTCGACGAGGTCGCCGCCCTCGTTGCCTTCGTCGCCAGCCCGGAGTCGTCCTACATCACCGGAGCGAACCTGACGGTGGATGGCGGTACGAACGCCTGATTTCGGTCTCGAGCCGCGCGCGTAAGCCGAGGGCCGCTGCCGAGGGTCTGGAAGGCTGATCGCTCCAGCCGGAGGCACCCCTGCACCGAGCGGCCGGCGCGCTCGCGGAGTCACCCGTGAACGACATGTCGATCCCGGAGTTCCAGCAGGTCATCAAGGTCATCCACGGCGCAGACTCCGCGCTCGAGCGCCGCGAGCGCGTCGTCGAGGTGGTCGACCGGTCCGTCGTCTGGGAAGGCGAGGTCCTCGTCTTCAGACTGATCGACCACCCGCGCGCATCGCGCTGCTACTGCTGGGAGGTGGCCGGCGAGGTGACCGCGGTCCTGCACGACTGGCTCCTCAAGTCTCCCGGCGACGCCGTCCGCGCGGCCGTCGTCGGCGGCAACAACCCCGACGCCTAGATCGGCGCCCCGCTCCGTCCGCCGCGCTTCGTCCGCCCGAAGAGCACGAGCCCGGCGATGCCGCTGGCCAGGAGCGGGAGCGTCGTCGGCTCCGGGACGGCGCAGATCTGCTTCTCATGCGATCCCCGGTCCTTGCCCATTCCGTAGCCCATGTCGTAGTCGCCGCCCATGGAGCCGCGGAACCGGCCATGGTGGTCGAGGTCGCCCGGAGAATCGGATCCCTTGAAGCTCGTCTTCCAGCTTCGGATCGGATTGTCGACGTCCGTGCCGACCCAGTCGGACTCGAATCGGTGATGACCGAACGAGACCGAGGGTCCTCGACCGGGTCCATCCTCGAGCTTGTTCGCGGACGCCGTGGCGCCCAGGAAGAGGATCTGCAACGCAGCCGCTGCCAACACAACACGCATGGTCTGGGCCTCGCTTTCGATTCCCCCCGATGAGGGGAAGTAGTCGAAGCGATGTCGCCCGTGGCAGCCTGCGGGGGGTCGCAAGCGGCAAATTCGGGGCCCCCGCGCGGAATCGCCGCTGCGGACGCACCGACGGCAGCCCTCGGCGCAGCTTCGCGCCGTCCTGTAGCTTGCGGCTTCGTGCCCCCGTAGCTCAGATGGATAGAGCAGCGGTTTCCTAAACCGTTGGTCGGCTGTTCGAGTCAGCCCGGGG
>Ga0335080_10006266_pt1 | contig 12285 bp, 6 predicted proteins | sample Lox_Sample_34_FD_206720 | JGI IMG/M metagenome (GOLD analysis project Ga0335080, IMG submission 206720) | Soil microbial communities from Loxahatchee National Wildlife Refuge, Florida, United States - Lox_Sample_3.4 | ecosystem: Environmental > Terrestrial > Soil > Wetlands | place: USA: Florida...
TGCCACTGATGCTGGCGCGGTATTGCGGGCCGGGCCTGCTGGGGCTGGGAATTACGGCGCTGATCGCGGGATTCATGTCGGGGATGGCGGGCAACGTGAGCGCGTTCGCAACGGTGTGGACGTACGACATCTACCGGGCGTTCCTAAGAAAGGACGGCAGCGACGCGCATTTCGTGAGCATGGGCCGGTGGTGCACCGTGGTCGGGGTGCTGATCAGCATCGGCACGGCGTATCTGGTGATGGATTTCAAGAGCATCATGGACTACGTACAGGCGCTGTTCAGCTTCTTCATCGCTCCGCTGTTCGGCACAGTGCTGCTGGGGATGCTATGGAAGCGCGCGACGCCCGCGGGCGGCTTCTGTGGCCTGCTGGCGGGAACGCTTTCATCGGTGGGCATGTGGGCGTGGGTGAGAGTGGATCCGGACGCACTGCGGTACGTCGCGCTGTCTCCCTATGCGAAGGACATGGCGGAAAACATGTACCGCGCGCTGTGGTCGGGGCTGGTGTGCGCGCTGGTGACGGTGGCGGTGAGCCTGGTGACGCGACCGAAACCGGAGGCGGAGCTGGAAGGACTGGTCTACGGCGCGACGAAGATTCCGTCTGAAGCACAGGTTCCACTCTACGAACGGCCGTGGGTTTGGGGAGCGGTGGTTGGCGCGGCGTTCGTGATGTTAAATGTAATCTTCTGGTGAGAGGGTATGAAAGCGGGCGGATCCATTTCGATCTGGTTTTTCATCGGCCTGTCGCTCCTGGTAAATGGAGTGCTGATCCTGGGAGCGGGAATCTATGAGCTGGCACATCCGCCGGAGCAGCCGGTGGTTCTGGCGAACCTGCACGCGGGCGTGTGGTGGGGCGGCCTGCTGACCGCGGCAGGGCTTTTCTATTGCGTCCATTTCGCGCCGGGCAAAGGGCGCGCCTGAACGGCAGGCGACGGAGCGGCCTATGACCATCCAACGCAAGATGACGATGGGAGTGATTGTCGGCAACCGAGGATTCTTTCCGGACCATCTGGCGAAGAGCGGCCGGGAGGAAATCATCCAGGCGCTGCAGAAGGCCGGCATGGACGCAGTGGCGCTGAGTCCGGAGCAGAGCAAGCACGGGGCGGTGGAAACATACGACGAGGCCATGCGGTGCGCTGAGCTGTTCAAGACGAAGGCGGATCTGCTTGACGGAGTGATCGTTACCCTGCCGAATTTCGGCGACGAGCGTGCGATAGCGGATGCGCTGCGGCTCTCACGATTGAAGGTTCCCGTGCTGGTGCAAGCCACGCCGGACAGCGCCGGGAAAATGGGCATCGCACACCGGCGGGACAGTTTTTGCGGAAAGATGTCGGCATGCAACAACCTGCGGCAATACGGCATTCCGTATTCCCTGACGACGCTGCACACGGAGACTACCGACTCGCCGGAATTCGCCAAGGACCTGGAATGGTTCGCGGCGGTGTGCCGCGTGGTGAAGGGGCTGCGGAACCTGCGGATCGGGGCGCTGGGCGCACGGCCGACGGCGTTCAACACGGTGCGCTACAGCGAAAAGCTGCTGGAAGCGAGCGGGATTTCGGTGGAGACGCTGGATTTGAGCGAGGTGCTGGGACGCATCGGCCGGCTGAAGGATTCCGACGACGGCGTGGCGCAGAAGCTGAAGTCGATCCGGAGCTATGTTTCGACAAGCGATGTACCGCAGGCGGCGCTGATCAAGATGGCGAAGCTGGGCGCGGTGATCGACGACTGGATGAAGGCGACCCACGTGCAGATCAGCGCGGTGCAGTGCTGGACTTCGCTGGAGGAAAACCTGGGCGTCGTTCCGTGCACGGTGATGAGCATGATGAGCGAGTCGCTGCTGTCGAGCGCGTGCGAAGTGGACGTGTGCGGCGTGCTGGGGATGCACGCGCTGCAGCTTGCGTCGGAGACGCCGAGCGCGCTGCTGGACTGGAACAACAACTACGGAAGCGATCCAAACAAGGCGGTCTGCTTCCACTGCAGCAACCTGCCGAAGCATTTCTTCAAGGAGGCGAAGATGGATTACCAGGCCATCATCGCCGGAACGGTGGGCAAGGAGAATACGTTCGGCACGTGCGTAGGCCAGGTAAAAGCGGGTGCGATGAGTTTTGTGCGCTTCTCGACGGACGACGTACACGGCAGGATTCGCGGCTACAGCGGAAGCGGCGCGTTTACAGACGATCCGCTGGACACGTTTGGCGGCGCGGGAGTGGTGGAGATACCGGGCCTGCAGAAACTGCTGCGGTACATCTGCGAAAACGGATTCGAGCATCACGTGGCGGCGAACTTCTCGAGCGTTGCGCCGGCCGTGCACGAAGCGGCGTCGCGGTACCTGGGTTGGGACATGTACGCCCACGCGGAATAGCGGTCTTCCGATGGCGATCGTCGCAGGGATCGATTTTGGAACATTGAGCGTTCGCGTCTCCATGGTGGACAGCGAGCGGGGGCTGCTGGCCACGGCGATCGCCGAGTTTCCGCTGCGCCGCAGGCGGGAAGATCCCGAGCACGCCACACAATCCCACGAAGACCAGATGAACGCGCTGGCGATCGCCATGCGCGACGCGGTGCAGAAGGCCGGCGTCGCGGGGGACCAAGTGCGGGCGCTGGCGATCGACACCACGGGCTCGTCGGTGATCCCCGTGGACAAGGACCTGCAGCCGCTGGATGAATACTATTTATGGTGCGATCACCGCGCGAAAGCGGAAGCGGCAGAAATTACGGAGGCGGCGCACCGGCAGGGACTGGAAGCGATCCAGTGGTGCGGCGGCGTGTACTCGTCGGAGTGGGGATTCTCGAAGCTGCTGCACTGGCTGCGGCACAATCCGGCGAAACGCGCAGCGTTTGCGTCCGCGTTTGAACACTGCGACTTGGTGGCGTCGACGCTCTGCGGTGTAACAGATCCGCGGAAGGCGAAGCGCAGCATCTGCGCGATGGGCCACAAGTGGCTGTGGAACGCGGCGCTGGGCGGATTGCCTTCTGAAGAGTTTCTGGTGTCGGTGGACCCGCTGCTCGCGGGCGTGCGAGGGAAGCTTGAGGGGGAATACGCGACTTCAGACCATCTGGCGGGGCGTCTCTCGTCCGCATGGGCGGAGAGGCTCGGGCTGACGCCGGGCATTCCCATTCCAGTGGGGGCCTTCGACGCGCACTGGGATGCAATTGGAGCTGGCTGCCGGACCGACGACGTGGTGAATGTCATCGGCACGTCGACGTGCATCATCGGGATCACGCCTTCGGTGCAACTAGTGCCGGGGGTTTGCGGAGTGGTGGAAGGCAGCGTGCATCCGCTGCGCACGGGAATTGAAGCAGGGCTTTCCGCGGTGGGGGATATTTTCAACTCGATCGCGCAGCGGGCGGGCACGGACGTGGCGACGCTGAGCCGAGGGCTGGAGAACTACCGCGGTGGACAGACCGGCCTGCTGCGCATGACCTGGGACAACGGCGACCGGACGATTCTGGTGAACCCGAACCTGCGCGGCATGACGCTGGGCTGGAATCTGCAAAGCACGGCACAGGACGAACTGTTTGCGGCGATCGAAGGCACGGCGTTCCACACGCGAATCATCCTGGACCGCATGGCCGAATGCGGCGTGAACATCAAGCGGGTGATCAACGCCGGCGGGATCCCGCAGAAGAACAATGTGCTGAACCAGGTGTACGCGAACGTACTGGAGCGGCCGGTGCTGGTGCCGGCAAAGAGCGTGGTCAGCCTGGGGTCGGCGATCTTCGCGTTTCTGGCGGCAGGGACATTTCAGACGGTGGAAGAGGCGCAGGACAGGATTTGCCCAGGGCATCAGGTGTTTACGCCGGATCCAGCCGCGAAGAACGCGTACAACACGCTTTACGGGCTCTACCGGAAGATCTATTTCGCGTTCGGAATGCCGGCGAACAGGGACTTCGGAGACGTGCTGCCCGGACTAATGAAGAGTACCGCGGCACCGGCTTAGGGCGTTACCCGGCGAGCCCCTGTGAGAAAGATACAGGCCGAGGGCCCATGGAATTCCGGGCTTCGGCACGGACCCGAAGCCAGCCTGCGGGCGCCGGCTTCAGCGCCAGTCTCCGGCGGCGACGAAGCCGGCCCAGTAGAAGGGGTGCGTGGACAGTCCGGCGGCGCGGCGCTGGCGCAGGGTGCTCAGGTTGGCCTGATGCACGGCATCCATGGTCGAAAGACCGGCGACCAGACGCGCGCGGTACAGCCGTCTCATCCAGTCGCGCGTCACCTGATCCTCCACAGGCCACAGGCTCATGATGAGGGTGCGCGCGCCCGCCACTTCAAACGCGCGCCGCAGACCCAGCACGCCTTCGCCGGCTCTTACTTCACCGACACCGGTGTCGCAGGCGGAGAGCACGGCCCATTCCACGCCGCTCAAATCGAGCGCGGCGATCTCTTCAGCGGTCAAGATCCCATCTTCTTCGTCGGGCCCGGCGGCTTGGCGGTGATTGGCACCAGCGAGCGCAAACCCAGAGAGGAGCAAGGGGTTTTCGCCTGTGAGTGACGCGAAGCTTGCCGGGCCCGGCTTTCCTCCGGCCTCAAGCGCCGAAGCGCACTGCTCTCCCAGAAAAAACCCGTGGGTGGCCAGGTGCAGGACACGTTTTCCGCCGGCCTGCCGCTTGAAAGCGCTCTCCGTGGCCGCGGCGCCGGTGAGCCGGACTGCTTCGTCGCCTTCGGTACCGCTCAACATCCGGCCGGGCCGCTGCCAGAGTGCCGCAACGTCTCCGGCTTCGCGGGCGGACGCGGACAATTCTTCAAATTGGAGGGCGCGGAAGTTGTCGCAGGCGGAGCGCAGGCCGCGAAACGCGGCGAACGCGGGTGCGGAAGAAAGGGCCGGCGCATCGGGGACGTTCTTCCGGGACTGGAGCGCGGTGAAGAGGCCGGATTCGTGGAAGGCGGGCGCGCCGACCGCCAGCAGACCCCTGCCCCGTGCCTGGCTCTCGCTGGGCACGAGGTCGCGCTCCGCGGAGAGGTAATGGATTCGTGGAGCGGTCTCCAGCAGGTAGCGGGACAGTCCGACGGGAAGCGCGGCGAAGTTCACAAGATGAAGGGCGCCATCGGGCACGATGAAGACGCGCTTCGCGCCCACCAAATGCGCACTGACGGGATCCCAGACCGTGCGCCGAAGGCGTGCGCCCGCCTGGCGACAAAGAGCTTCCGACCGTGTGGCGCCAACACCGGAGGTACGTGACTCCCGGGCGATCAGGCGGCGCAGGGCGATGACCTGTGACTCGAGGCGCGCCGCGGTGCCCAGCGGAATGATGGCCGGCTCCGCTTTCGCGTGCGTCCAAACAAGAGCCAAGTAGTGCGGAAGCGGATCCGCGCGCTTGCCGCCGGGCGCGACCGGGGCGAGATCGTAGCGGCGGTAGCGGACATAGGAGACGAGGGCCGCATCCTGAGGGAGGGCAGCGATAACCTGGTCGAAACCGATGCGTACGCGGGCCAGGTGGTCGTGGAAATACCGGCTGCGGTCCGCAAGCGCGCGTTCGGCAAGCTCCCTTTCCGCGCGAGCCTCGTCAAGGAGCTTGTGATAGCGCTGCGGCGGCTCGCTTCCCGGGCCGCGCACAACGAGGCGCGCCACGCGCTCGCGTGCGGAAACGAACTCCGCGGCCATGCGGGCTGTCTTCGGATCGACGGAGTTGGAAACGGTGCGATGGCGGGCGGCCATCTCGTCCAGGACCAGCGCACGCGAACGTGCCACGCCGTCCCACACCGGACGCGTGGCCTGTTTGTCGCGGGCCGCCAAGGTCAGCGCCAAGTCGAGGCCGGAAGCTCTCTCTCTGGCGTAAGCCAGGGCCTCGCGCTCGGAGAGGGCGGTGGCGATGAGTTGCCAATGCTCGCGGCCCGCTTCCTCGGCGCGCAGGGCGAGAGCAAGCGCTTCGCCGGGGTCACCGGCCATGGCCCGCAACTGAGCCAAGCCGCGGAGGGTGCCGGCGACCGTGGCAGGGTGCGAGGTAAGCGTGCTTTCCTGAATTGCCAGGGCGCGCTCATAGAGTTGGCGCGCCTGGGCGAGGTCGCCGGTGTCCTGCAGCAGGGCGGCCAACTGGCTGAGAGTGAGCGCCACGGAAGGAGAAGCAGAACCACGCGCCTGTTCGGAGAGACCCAAAGCGCGTTCACAGAGTTGCCGGGCCTGCGCGGTCTCGCCGGCCCTGCCGAGCGTGATCGCCAGATTGATCAAGGGCATCGCGAGATCGGGGTGATTCGGCCCCAGAGCCTTTTCGTAAATCGCGACGACACGTTCCTGCAGCGTTCGCGCCGCGGTCTGATCCCCTGAACCGGCGGCGACGCGGGCCAGGCCACCCAAGCCATCCGCGACGTAAACACTCTCGGCGCCGTACACTTTTTCAAAGACGGGCAGCGCGCGTTCGTAATTGCGCCGGGACTCGGTCAGGTCTCCAATCTCCCAAAGCAACTGACCAAGAATCACGCGATCTGCGGCGACGCTCGCGTTGTCTTCACCCCAGGCCTTTGCCTTGATGGCCAACGCGCGTTCCGTGACTTGTCTGGCGTCCGTGTAGTTGCCGACGCAGTAGTGAACGCGGTAGAGGACGTTCAGGCCGCGGCCCAGAAAGGGGTGGTCGGGGCCGTAAGCTTTTTCCAGAAGGGCGACAAAGCGCTCCGCGAGCGGGCGCGCGGCGTCGCAATCTCCCATGTCAACCAGGACCGCCGCGAGATAAGCCAGGACGATGCGGACGGCGCCGTGGCTGGGTCCGAGCGTTTTCTCGCGAATGGCCAGCGACCGTCCCCAACTGAGCTGCGCCTGGCGGTATTCGCCGGCCTGCCACAGGACTCGCCCCAGCGTGTAGAAGCTCTGCGCGACGTCAATGTGATCGGGCTCAAGGGACTTCTCGCGAATGGCCAGCGCGCGTTCGGCGAGCTGCTTTTTTTCCGGGATTTCCGCGGCCTTGGTCACGAAGAGGGCGCCCGCGAGGACGTCGAGGGCATGAGCGGTTTCCAGGGAATCAGGACCGGTAGCAGCTTCCACGTCGCTCAACCAGAGGCGGGCCACTTTCTCGGCTTCGACATACTGATCCTCGTCGAGGAGCTTGCCGACTCTTGCCTCGTGACGAAGGGCGGCGGCAGCGCCCTGAAACTTTGCGGCGTCCGCAGCGGCTTCGGGTAACGCGGGCTGAAAGGCACGGATTCGAGCGGCAGCTTGTTCCAAAGCGTCAGCGGTGGCAAAGCGCCGCTGGCGATCCGTCTTTCCAACGAGCAGGGCTCGGGTCAGGAGCTGGCCGGCTTGCGCGCTGTCGGCTGCCTGAAGGTGAAGAGCGGCTGAGACGAGGGGTTCGATCTGGCTGGTGGCGTCGCCGGCACGCTCCCATGCTGCGGCTGCGGCCTGCCAGGCAGCGACCGCTTCTGCCGTGTGCCCGAGGTCGAGCACAGCGGCGGCCCGGGCGGCCTGGCTGAGCGCCTCGCCGGGAATGTCACCCGCGGCGAGGGCCGCGGCCAGGGCGCGGCCGGCCGCCTGCAAAGCCTGTTGGTGTTGTACGGCCTGGCGCAGAGATTCACTTTCAGCGAGAAGAACGGCGATCGGCTGGGAAGGCTGAGGGGCGGCAGGCTCCTTGACGGCGTAGCTGGCCTGGCAGAAGGCTGCCGGCGACCATGCGCCGAGCGCGAGCAGAGCGACGCACGACCAAGTGATGAACGAGGCGTGAACAGCCCGGACATAGAGGCCGCAGGGAAGCATCTCCACACCTCCTCTTGCTCTACTGCGAGTCTTTGCCGAGCGCCGCAAGCTGTTGAAGGAGCTGCCGGGCCTGATTTTCCTGATCGCCCTTGAGACGAAGCACCTCGTCCAGCTCGCGTCGCGCGGCGGCGACATCGCCTTTGCGGAGAAAAGCCTCAGCCAAGTAGTAGTGCGCCTCTTCGAGAAAGGGTGTATCGCCCAGAGCAATCGTTTGCTGGAGCGCAGCGATTCCGTCGTCCGCCTGGTTCGTCAACAGAAGGCTCACTCCAAGGAAGAAGGTCGTGCCGGGATCCCTGGGATTCAACTTGGCAGCGGCGCGCAGCCGGGGGATCGCGGCGGCATAATCGTGCGACTGGTAACGCGCCATGGCGGTACGAAATTCCCGGGTGGCGTCACTCTGCGGGCCGCGAAGAATCGCGGGTGTGTACGCGGGCGGGTCGAATCGCGCGAGGTCGGAAAGCGAAGGGCCGGATGGAGCCGGCTTTGACGACTGCACTAGCGCAGCGGGCGACGAGACCTGTCGCAATGCCCGCAGCGTACCGAGAACGCCCAGAACCAGCACCGCCGCCGCGGCCAGCGCGAATTTCCACCGTGGGCGGGACGGTACGGAGACGGGCGTCGCGCGTATCCGGGGAGCTGAGGAGGCAAGCTCCGCCTGGAGGGCGCGGTGCGCCTGCAAGTCGGCAAAGCACTGATCGCAGGCGAAATAATGCTCCTCGAAGGACTCGCGCTCCTGGGGACCGAGCAGACCTCGCAGGTAGCGTTCGACTACCTCCTCCTGTCGGAGCCCGGGACACTCCATCAGCTTATCGTCTCCCTACTAGGTGGTGTTGGGCGGGCATTTCGTGACAACTTTTTCAGCTCCTCAGTGACCTGGCGGATAGCGCGCATCTTGCGCGTACGGACGTTTTCGGGCGAAAGGCGAAGGCGGGGAGCGATTTCGCGCGGGTTCATGCCGTCGACGAGAGTGAGCAGCAGGATGAGCCGGTCCTGTGCGTGAAGGCGGGCGAGAGCATCACGCACGATACGGCGCTGCTCAGCCAACTCAGTTTCTACTACGAGGTTGAAGGAGGAAGGGCTTTCCGGGTCAAGTTCCAGAGGATTGGGCTGCTCGCGCAAAACGCGAAAGTGGTTGTTCACCAGGTTGCGCGCCGTACCGCTGACGAAAGCGGGCAGCTTCTCCGGCTCGCGCAGCTTCCCCGCGCGAAGGGCCATGAGCACGGCAAGCAGAGCCTCCTGGGCGATCTCCCGCGCGGCTTCCGGATCACGGAGGCGCACGGCAGCCATCGCCAGGATGCGGGGATGAAAATGCACGCTTAGCTCTTCTTCGGCGGCAGAATCTCCGTTCCGGACACGGTCCGCAAGATCCTGCCAGCGCCTGGGGTCGTCGCCTCCCGCAGTCACAGCCGCTAAAGCCTTTCTGGAGCAGGAGTTCGCATAGAGAACACCGCCGGAAGAATTTACCACAGTTCAAAATCTCTGGTGGCTAACGGAGCGACCGGGGCCGGCCAAGTGCTCGCGGCAAAGCAGGCGACTCAGAAAACCCTGTCACGTTTCCGGCGCGGCAACCACTGAATACCCAGACCGGCTGACCTGGAGGGAGCAAACATGAAAGTCAGAGGAAAGGTAGTTGCAGCAGCTTTCGGATTGGCGGTGATGGTCTGGGTCAACTGGAAGCCAGCCGAGAGTGGCCGGAAATCCGAACGAGCGACGCGGGCGCAAATTCCGCTGAGCTTCGAGGTGAACCGAGGGCAGGCCGCTGCCGGCGCGAAGTACGTGGCCCGCGGCGGGGGCTACTCGCTGGTGCTGACGGATCGCGGCGAGCCGGTGCTGACACTGGCTGAGCGGCACGCCGGCCAGCGCTCCCAAGCTTCTATGCAGGGCGGCCGCGGAATTGAATCTGAAGAAACCGCCGAGCGAACGCCGTTGCGGCTGGAGTTTGCCGGCAGCAACGCTGCGCCAGAGGGGGAAGGCGAACAACCGCTGCCGGGCCGCAGCAACTACTTGATCGGCAACGACCCGAGTCGATGGCTCGTCGACGTTCCGCACTTCGCGCGCGTGCGCTATCGCGAGGTGTATCCGGGAGTGGACGTCGTCTACTACGCCAAAGATCAGCGACTCGAATACGACTTCATCGTGAGTCCCGGGACTGATCCGGACGCGATTCGCATGATGGTTCACGATGCCGAGGGAATCCAGGAGGACGGCTCGGGCAACCTCGCACTGAAAACATCCGCGGGCGACGTGCGCCTGCATAAGCCGGTGGCCTATCAAGGCGGGGCTGACGGCGAGCGGGAAGTGGCCTGCGACTATGTAGTGGACGGAGGCGAGATTCGGTTCGCGCTTGGCGAATACGATCGCAGCCAGACGCTGCGGATCGATCCGGTACTGGCGTACTCGATCCCGCTCGGCGCGCTTGTGAGAGCCATCGCCGTGGACGCGTCGGGAAACAGCTACGTGGCAGGCAGACTGTCCGCCAGCTTCACAACGACGCCAAGCGCCTTTCAACCAGTGCCCGCCAGTCAGACCGACGCGGTGATTGCAAAGATGGATCCGACCGGCTCGACTTTGCTGTTCGCGACGTACCTGGGCGGAAGCGCATACGACTCGGCAGACAGCATCGCCCTGGACGCGAGCGGAAATGTGATTGTTGCGGGCACGACGTATTCCCCGAATCTGCCCGTGCGTGGCGCGTTCCAATCGACGCTGCTTGGGACAAATGACGCGTTTGTGAGCAAGTTAAGCGCGGATGGCACACAACTGCTTTATTCCACCTATCTGGGAGGGTCGGGCACGGAATCGGCGCTCGGCGTAGCCGTGGATCCCAGCGGCCGAATGACGGTGGCGGGCCTGACGAGCTCTGCGAACTTTCCGACAAATGCAGGCAGTGTTCAGCCGGCCTACGGCGGCGGCGACGCGGATGCCTTCGTGGCCAAGCTGGACCCTTCACAGCCGGGCGTTGCCTCCCTTCTGTATTCGACCTATCTGGGTGGACGCAACCGAGACGCGGCTGGAGCAATCGCCGTGGATGCAGTGGGAAACGCGTATGTGACCGGGCTGACGCTGTCGCCCAACTTTCCGACGGCAAGTGCGCTGCAGGCTTCGTGCGCAAGCTGCCCTGCAGGGCCTGACACACCGCAAATCATTCCGGCGGCGGCGGCCGATGCGTTTGTGGCCAAGCTGAACCCCGCAGGCAGCGTACTGGTCTATTCCACCTTTCTCGGCGGGAACCGGGGAGAAGCCGGCAATGCCATTGTCGTGGACAGCGCAGGCGACGCCTATGTCGCTGGACAAACATTCTCGTGGTCGGGTTTCCCAACGACGGTGGGTGCGTTTCAGACGCAAGGCGACGGCGACGACGGCTTCGTAAGCAAACTGAACCCGTCGGGTTCCGGCCTGTTGTACTCCACGCTTATCGGCGGAGCTGGTGACGACCTCTTCACCGGAATGGCTCTCGACAGTTCCGGAGGGGTCTACCTGGCCGGCGCTTCAAACGCATGGGATTTTCCCACGGTCAACCCGCTGCAAGGCCCCGGCAAAGGGGTTTGCGACTACGTCCTTTTCCCTGACGGCTGCTCCGATGCGGTAGTTCTGCGATTGAATGAGAGCGGTTCGGCGCTGACGTTCTCGACCTATGTGGGCGAAGAGGATGTCAACGAGTCAGGGACCGGCGTCGCGGCGGACGCTAACGGCAATATTTACATGGCGGGAGCAACTCGACTCGCCAATTTTACTGATCTTCTGTCGCTGCTCAGGCTTGGACTGCCGGGCTCCGGCAACAACATCCCGTCCCTCGGGTTTGTGGCGAAGATCAGTCCGGTGAGCGGTACTGAGCCGACCTCCACACAACTCACTTCCTCACAGAATCCGTCGGGCGAACACCAAACGGTGACTTTCACGGCGACAGTCACGCCGACGGGCGCTAGCGGACGTGTGATCTTCCGCGATGGCGACACGCCGCTGGGCAGCCCAACTTTGGACGCCCACGGCATGACCACGTTCAGTTCGAGTTCTCTTTCCGCCGGCAACCATCTCATTACCACAGAGTATCTGGGAGACAGCAGGTTCGCCGGGAGCCGGTCAGCGGTGGTCACCCAGGTGGTGAACGGCATTTCGATCAGCGCATCGCAAACATCAGCAACTACAGCCAGAGGAGGCACCGCGACCTTCCCGCTGATGGTGGGCCAGGCCGGTGCGCTGACCGCTGCAATCGCGTTTTCCTGTTCCGGCCTGCCGGCGGGTTGGAGTTGCGGATTCAGTCCCGCGACGGTGCCTGCGGGAAGCGCCCCAACGCAGGTGATGCTCACGGTTCAAGCGGGGAGCGCAGCGGGAGGGAGTCTTCCCGACGCGCCGACCGGCGGGCCGATGGGTCCGGCAAGCATTTGGTTCGGCGCTCTCGTGCTGCTGATGGTGGGCATCTGGCTCGAAGCGCGAGGGCGCAGGACTGCTTACCTGAGGCCGGCTGTTGCCCTTGGAGTTGCCGCGCTGTTCCTGGTGGCGGCAGGCTGTGGTTCGAGCAGCCAGCCACCCCAAGAGCAAACACAGCAGCCCCAGTCGTCCACAGTCACTTTCATGGTCAGTGCAACGTCATCCGGCGCGACGAGCTCCGT
>Ga0335080_10006267_pt1 | contig 12284 bp, 6 predicted proteins | sample Lox_Sample_34_FD_206720 | JGI IMG/M metagenome (GOLD analysis project Ga0335080, IMG submission 206720) | Soil microbial communities from Loxahatchee National Wildlife Refuge, Florida, United States - Lox_Sample_3.4 | ecosystem: Environmental > Terrestrial > Soil > Wetlands | place: USA: Florida...
GCGAAACAGTTCTCCAGCGCGCGGCGCACCAGCGCCGCGACGACCGGCTCTTTGTATTCCATCGACCATCGCTTCCCGGCCTCGCGCACCATCGCGTCGGCGACGAGCCGCCCCGCATCGGCGAAGATCGTGCTCGACGGTGCGTTGCCGATCAGGATCTGCTCCGCCTCCGCCACTCTTTTCCAGACCGCGAACGCGGCGCCGGGGACGATCCGCGCGTCGGCAATCAGCCCTTCCTGGTTCGTGGCGACCACCGCCGCGACGCTGAGGCGGGAGATCGACAGGGCGTTGCGCCGGCCAAGCTTGACGAACGAGCTTCGTACGCCCGCAGGGAGGGCTTCGAATCGCACCTGGGTCAGCAGCTCCTCCGCGCTCGCGAGAGTGGCGTACGGCCGGGAGAAAAACTCCGCAACGGGACATTCACGCTCACCGTTCGCCGAGGCAAGCGTGGCGGCCGCGCCCAGCGCAATCAGGGGGGGCACCGTGTCGGCGCATGCCGCTGCATTCATGATGTTCCCGCCCAGCGTTCCCCTGTTTCGTATCTGGGGAGAGCCGATGGATGCCGCCGCGGCGCCGAGGAACGGCGCACCGGAGCGGATAACCTCCGACCGCGCAATCTCGGCGTGCGTGGTGAGAGGACCGAGGAGTATGCGGCTCCCCTCTTGCGAGATGTCGCGCAGCGTCTCGATCCGCGAGATGTCCACGACGGCGGAGGGCGGCGCCGCGTCCGGGCGCCGCAGCTCGAGGAGGAGGTCGGTCCCCCCCGCCAGGACGCGCGCGGAGCCCGCGTATTCACCCAGCGCGGCCAGCGCCTCGGGGACCGTTCGTGCCACGATATAGGCAAACGGCTTCACGCATCACCCGGAGGGATCTTGCACGAGAGGTCCGGCCCCGTCTCTTTGAGGGACGAACCGCGCGGGCCGCCCCTGCGCAGCGCGTGGCCCAGGAGGACGCGCTCCAGGCTCGCCGGGAGTTCCGTGATCCTCCGGCCCGTGGCATTGTAGATCGCGTTGACGATCGCCGGCGCGGCGATCTCGTTCGTGGGCTCCCCGACGGATTTCGCGCCGAAGGGACCCGCCGGGTCCTCGTTCTCCACGATGATCGTCTTCACGTCCGGCACGTCCATCGACGTCGGAATCAGGTATTCGTCGAAATTGAGCTGCGCGGGGACGCCGTCCTGGATCACGAATTCCTCCAGGAGGCCGTACCCGAGTCCCATCGCCACGCCGCCGATCATCTGTCCACGCACCGCGTCGCGGTTGATGGCCTTCCCCACGTCGTGGACGGAGACGAACGATTCAACGTCCACCTTCCCCGTCTCCGTATCGACGATCACCTCCGCGGCGTTTGCGCCGTAGACGTACGTGAAGTAGGCGTCCCCCTGCCCCGTCGCCTCATCCCACGTGGTCTTCGGCGAACGGTGCCAACCCATCCCGTGCATGGGGCGGCCCCGGGCGAAGCACTCGGCGGCGGCTTCCCCGAACGACGCCAGCCGGCTCCTGTCGGAGGCCCGGAGGACGTACCCCTCGGCCAGGTCCAGCTCGCGGGGTGAGAGGCCGGTCATCGCTCCCGCGACATCCAGCATCGTGGCGCGGACGATCTCCGCGGCATTTTTCGCCGCGCTCCCGCCCATGATCGTCCCCCGCGAAGCGACTGTGGGGCCGGAATCCGCCACCCGGCTGGTATCGGTGTTCAGGAACTGCACGCGGGCGATCGGCACGCCCAGGACGGCGGCGACGATCTGCGACATTTGCGTCTGGGCGCCCTGTCCCATGTCGACGATGCCGGAGGAGACGATGACGCTCCCGTCGGTCTGGACGGCGACGACCGCTTCCGCGGCATCGGCTCCTTCCGCGCCGAGCGACACCCCGCGATAGCTGCAGGCGAGCCCGACGCCGCGCCTGTGCGTCCCCTCGGGCGCCTCCCGGCATTTCCTCCACTTCTCGGGGAACCCGAGAGCATCGGCCGCTTTCTGAAGGACTTCGCGCAGGCTCACGACGTGATCGAGCTTCTGCCCCGTGGCGGTGACGGATCCGCGCGTGAAGCAGTTTCTCAGCCGGATCTCCAGGGGGCTCATGCCGACCCTTTCGGCCAGCTCGTCCATCATCGACTCGATCGCGAAGTTCACCTGCGGGGACCCGAACCCGCGCATCGCCCCCGTGTAGTTGTTGTTCGTGTACACGGCGAACACATCCGTCTTCACGTTGTCGCACTGGTACGGGCCGGTCGCCTGGACAACGGAGCGCCAGGTGACGAACGGGCTCATCGAGGCATAGGCGCCGCCGTCCGCGATGCACCGGATCTCCATCGCCGTGATCGAGCCGTTCTTCCGGGCGCCCCAGCGGTAGTACATCACGTAGGGATGGCGCTTGTAGCTCTCCAGCATCGATTCTTCCCGCGTGTTGACCATCTTCACCGGCTTCCCCGTCGCCAGCGCCAGGAGGGCGGCGCGGCAGCACATCGAGGTCATCACTTCGTCCTTCCCGCCGAACGACCCGCCGAGCGTGGCCTGGACGAGCTGCACCCGGTTGAGGTCGACGTTGAGTGCGGCGGCGACGCTCCGCCGGCTCGAGAAGACGTTCTGAATCGAGCCGGTGATCTTCACGCCCCCCTGCTCCGCAGACTCCGCAAGGACAGCCTCGGGCTCGATCGCCGAGTGCTCGATGAACTGCGTGCGGAATGTCCGCTCCAGGACGAAGTCGGCGGCGTCGAAGCCCTTCTCGATATTCCCCTTCCTGACCTTGTGATGGACGAAGACGTTTTCGCCGTCGTGTATACGGGGCGCCCCCTCCTTCATGGCCTCTTCCGGGTCGGTCAGGACGGGAAGGGGTTCGTACGTCACCGCGATGAGCCGGAGGGCCTCCTCCGCTATGACGGCGTTGCGGGCGGCCACGAGCGCGACGCCGTCACCGAGAAACCGGACCTTCTCCCCGGCAAGAATCTCCTGGTTCTTCACGACGACGCCGAACGCGCGCGCGCCGGGTATGTCCCTGGCGGTGAGCACCGCCTCCACGCCCGGGAGCTTCGCCGCCGCCTTCGTGTCGATCGCGAGTATGCGCGCGTGCGGGTGTTTCGCCCTGAGCACGCGTCCCACGAGCTGGTGGGGAAGCGCGTAGTCGGCGGCGAACTTTGCCGCGCCGGTGACCTTGCCCGGCGCGTCCACGCGGGGTTCCGGGCTGCCGATGACGGAGTACCGCTCGACCGCGCTCACGTGTCCCTCATTTTCTTCCAGAGGCGCGCGGCCGCCTTCGACGCACGGCGCGCGATCGCTTCCTCATCCAGGCGGGGGAACGCCCTGTTCCAGAGGACCCAGGTTCCCCCCACCATGACCGATGATACGGCCGACGAGCTGAGGCCGAACAGGAAATGCCCCGCGGCGTTGCCCGCGTTCAGCGGCGTCGGCGGACCGTAGTCGAGCACGACGAGATCGGCGACCGAACCGGGGGCGAGCGTCCCGAACGGCCTGCCGAAAAGCTCTCCGGCAAGGCGCCACGATCCCGCGACGAGGCTGACAATTCTGCCGCCGGCGCCCCCCTCCTCGGTGCAGCGGAAAAATCCCGCGCGCGCCTCCTCGAACATGTCGGCGGGGAAGCCGTCCGTGCCGAGCGCGCTCCGGCCGGGAAACAGGCTCAGGGGGGCATGGCCGACGCCGTTGTTCATGTTCGACCGCGGGTTGTGAACAGCCCAGGCGCCGGAGGCCTTCAGCGCGCGGAACTCCTCCGGGCGCAGGTGCACGCAATGCGCGAAGACGGACCGGCGCGAGGCGACACCCGATCGTTCCAGCCTTCGCATCAGGCCGGCGCGCGATCGCCGGCGCGCGTCGCGCACATCCGCCCTGTCCTCGGCGACGTGAATGTGGACGCCCGTCCGGAACGCGCGCGCCATCTCCCCGCAGCGCTCCAGCGAGGCGTCCGAGAGGGTGAACGACGCGTGCGCTCCGACGAGTCCCCTGAACGCCGGCGTGCCGGCGCCGGAAGCGATGAACCGCTCGTTCTCACGGAGCCCCGCGTCTCTCCGCTTCGCGCCTCCCCTGTCGGTCACTTCGTAGCAGAGGACGCCACGGAGGCCGACTTCCGCGAGGGCATCCCTGATCACGTCGAGCGACCCATCGATCGCGTTCGGGGAGGCATGGTGATCCACGATCGTGGTCGTCCCGCACCGGAGCGCCTCGAGCGCGCCCGCGAGTGCGCTGTAGTACATCAGGTCATGGTCCAGCGCGCTGTCGAGCTTCCACCAGATCCGCCGGAGGATCTCGGTGAAATTTCGGGGCGCCCGCTGCGGCGGGGGCATCCCGCGGGAGAGCGTGGAGTAGAGATGCGTGTGCGCGCACACGAGGCCGGGGATAACGCACCGCCCCCCGATGTCGACGATTTCCTCCCCGTCCGCCGGAGGCAGCGCGCGGCCCCGCCCGGTGATGGTGTCCCCGTCAATGCGCAGGTCGCACGCTCCGGCGATCCCTTCCGCCGGCGACAGGGCGAGACAGTTCCTGAGAAGAGTTTTCACGCGAGAGACACCCCCTTTGCCGCCAGGATGCGCTCCAGCGACCCGATATCGGGCGCAACGTCGACGGGCTCGCCTCCGGCCATGCGGGCGCTCTCGGTATCCTTGAGACCGTTGCCGGTAATGACGACGACGGCCGACTCGGCGCGTCCGACCACGCCGTCGGCGATCGCCCTCCGCAGCCCCGCGACGCCCGCCACACCCGCGGGTTCGCCGAATACTCCGCCGAGGCGGGCGGTCGCTCTCATGGCGTCCAGTATCTCGGCGTCCGACACGGCGATCATCGATCCCCCCGAACCCGACACCGCGGCAAGCGCCCTGCGCCAGTTGCGCGGCGTTCCCACCGCGATGCTGTCCGCCAGCGTCTCCGCGCGCACAGGCACGAGCGGCGCCCCCGCGCGGAATGCCGTGACGAGCGGCGATGCATTCTCCGCCTGGACGCCGAGGAGGCGCGGGACCCGGGGGATGAAACCCAGCCGGTGCATCTCGCGAAGCCCCTTGCCGATGCCGCCGATCGTGCATCCGTCGCCGACCGAGACGACCACCCAGTCCGGGATCGCGGGACCGAACTGCTCGGCGATCTCGAGGCCTGCGGTCTTCTTCCCTTCCACCAGAAAGGGGTTGGTGCCGCTGTTCCTGTTGTACCACCCGAACTTCGCGCACGCGCAGGCGCAGAGTTCGAATGCCTGTTCGTACGAGCCCGCCACACGGACCACCGTGGCGCCGAAGACGAGGAGCTGCGCCACCTTCGGCGCAGGCGCGCGCTCGGGGATGAATATCACGCTCCGGAGTCCGACGGAGGCTGCAAGCCCCGCGAGGGACGACGCCGCATTCCCCGTCGACGCGCAGGCGATTGTCCGGGCGCCGAACTCGAGCGCCTTCATGACCCCGACGGAGCTGGCCCTGTCTTTGAACGACGACGTCGGGTTTCGCCCGTCATCCTTCAGATAGAGGCGTGCCGCATGCACATCGGCCGCCAGGCGGGGCGCTTCGTAGACGGGGGTCCAGCCGACTCTCAGCGGCGGGCGCCCGGCCGCGGGGAGGACGGGCAGCAACTCGGCGTAACGCCAGTGATCGTACGACCGGCACGCAAGCGATTCGCGCCCGAGCCTCGCCGCGACGCGGTCGTAGTCGTAATGGACGTCCAGGATGCCCTCGCTTCCGCACACAGGGCATGTCTGGACGTTGCCGTCCGGGACGCGCTTCCCGCACTTGAGACACACGAGACCGGTCACAAATGTGCCCTGCGGGGGGGTCACGTGTGCGCCTCCCGGGAAGAGGATTTCGTGCCGGGGGAGGACGCCGTGAGCGACGCCCGGGGCTTCTCCGGGATCACGCGGGGCGGCCTCAGCGCGTCGGCGGCGAACGCGATCACCTCGTTCGTGGCGGGAATGCGGAACGCTGGCTCGCGCGCGTGGCCGCCGAGTGAGGATACAGCATCCTTGATCGCGAGCCACGCCGAGAGGGCGAGCATCAGCGGAGGCTCCCCCACCGCCTTGCTCCCGGCGACCGCTGCCGGGTTCGGGAATCCTTCCAGGAGGGCGACCCGGAAGTCGCGCGGGATATCGTGTACGGCGGGGATCTTGTACGTGTCCGGCGAGTGTGTGAGGAGATTTCCCTCCGCGTCGCGGAGTATCTCCTCCGTCGTGCACCAGCCGAGCCCCTGCACGAATCCCCCTTCGATTTGACCGATATCGGTCGCGGGATTCATCGACCCGCCTGCGTCGTAGAGTATGTCCGTCCGCAGTACGGTGTGCGCCCCGGTGAGGACATCCACCTCCGCCTCGGAGACGGCCATGCCGAACGCGTAGTAGTTAAAGGGATGGCCCCACCCCTTCTCCCTGTTCCAGCCGATCCCGGGAACGCGGTAGAACCCCGCGGCGCTCAAACTGACCTGGCGGAGTATGGCGATGCCTGCGGCTTCATTGAACCTCACGCGGCGGGTCGGGTCGCGCCGGTCGCAGACGCGGCCATCCTTGAAGACGATTTCGGCCGCGAGCGACTGATCGAGTAACCCGTCCGGGTGATCGGGGCCCGACGGCGCTTTCCCCGCGAAGTGATGGATCATGACGGCCGCCATGCGCGACTTCAGCGTCCGGATCGCGTCGAGGACCGCCATGGCGTTGAGATCCGTGCCCGAGGATGCTGCAGTAGCCGATGTGTTCGGAACCTTCGATGTGTTCGTGGCGCTCACGCGCACGGCATCGGGGGGGATGCCGAACTCCCGGGCGGCAAGATTCCGGATCTTTGTGTGGAGCCCCTGCCCCATCTCCACGCCGCCGTGGTTGACGAGCACGCTCCCGTCGCCGTAGACGTGGACCAGCGCACCGGCCTTGTTCAGGAACGTGGTCGTGAAGGCGATGCCGAACTTCACGGGCGTCAGGGCAAGCCCGCGCCGCGTGAATTCATGGGCGGCGTTGAAGCGATTCACCTCCGCGCGCCGCGCCGCGTACGAGGAGGACGCCATGATATTCCCGAACAACACCTCAAGGCGGTTCCCCTCCACCTCCTGGCCGTAGTGCGTGACGTTCCGCCCTTCCCCGCCGTAAAAGTTGCGCCTGCGGACTTCGGCCGCGTCGATGCCCAGCTCCCTGGCGATCCTGTCCATCACCGTTTCGATCGCCGCGATCGCCTGCGGGGCCCCGAATCCGCGCATGGCCGTGTTGGAGGGGAGGTTCGTCTTCCACACCCGCGCGGACACGCTCATGTGCGGGACGTAGTAGGCGTTGTCCGCGTGCAGCATCGCCCGTTCCAGTATCGCGAACGAGAGGTCGGAGGCGATTCCTCCGTCCGCGTTGAGCTCGACCCGGAGGGCCCGGAGGACGCCGTCATCGGCAAACCCGGCCTCATACCGCGTCAGGTACGGGTGACGCTTCCCCGTGATGATCATGTCGTCGTCGCGCGAGAGGCGGATCTTGACAGGCCTCCCGGCTGCGCGGCACAGGAGCGCGGCCCAGGCGGCCACGTGGTTGGCCTGCGTCTCCTTCCCGCCGAACCCCCCTCCGAGGCGCCGCACCTCCACGACCACATCGTGCGCGCGCGTGCCGAGCACGCCGGCGATGATCGCCTGCGTCTCAGAAGGGTGCTGCGTGGAGGAGTAGGCGGTAATGTCGCCCGATTCACCGGGAATGCAGAGGCAGGCATGCGTTTCAAGGTACCAGTGTTCCTGCGCCCCGGTGGAGAGCTCACCGGTCATGACGTGCGGCGATTCTGCGAGTGCCGCCTCCGGGTCACCGCGGCGCATCGTGCGCCCGGGGCCGAGAAGCGCATTGCGCGCCATCGCGGCCGGGATATCCAGCACGGCCTCGAGCGGCTCGTACTCGATGCTCACGAGCGCGGCCGCCCGGCGAGCGGTCTCATCGTCGCAGGCGGCGATCAGAACAACCGCCTGTCCGACGCACTCGACCTCCCCCTCCGCCAGGCACCGCTCGTCGCGGATCACGGGACCCATCTGGTTCTCACCCGGCACATCCCTGTGGGAGAGGACCGCGGCGACGCCCGGAAGCGCGCGCGCCGCTTCCAGGTTGATAGCGCGGATGCGCGCGCGGGCGTGGGGGCTGTACAGCACGCGCCCCGTGAGGAGTCCCGGGGGAGACGGGATGTCGTCAACAAAAAGCGCGGCGCCGGTGACATGGAGCCCGGCGCTCTCGTGCGTGAGCGATTCGCCTGTCCCGGGGGGTCTCATGGCTCGCCCCGCGTATCGTCCCAGAAACGGAGGAGGACATTCCTCGCCGCAAGCGCACGGAAATTCGCGGAACCCCTGACATCAGAGATTGGCGTGAAATCGGCATCCAGCACGCGGGCCGCCTGCTCGACCGGCTCTCGCGCCCAGGGTTTGCCGGCAAGCGCCCGCTCGGCGTGCGATGCTCTCTTCGTCCGTTCCGCCATGCCGCCGTAGGCGAGAACGAGCGAAGCAACGCCGCCGGCGCTGTCGAGCTCCAGCCGGAAACCCGCGCTCAGCGTCGCGATATCCACGTGCCTCCGCCGGGAAACCTTGTACGACCTGACGAACGCCGCGCCGGGGGGCGGGAGCGAAACGGCCTCGACGATCTCCCCCGGCCCGAGCGCATTCGTCCTGTACCCCGTGAGGAACTCTTCCAGGGGCAGCGTTCTTTTCCCCCGGGCGGACCGGAGTACGACGCGTGCCCGGTACGCCATGAGAACCGGAGCGATGTCGCCGATCGGCGAAGCCGTGCCAAGGTTTCCCCCGATCGTGGCGCAGTTTCTCACCTGCGCCGAGCCGAATACGGAAAGTGCCTCGAGAAGGGCCGGGTACTCCCCGCGGAGCAGGGATGGCACATCGGCGAGCGGAACTCCGGCGCCGATCACGAGATTGTCCTCCAGGCGCACCGCCTCCTTCAGCCCGGGGAGTGCGCTGATATCGACCACCTCGTCAAGTGACTCGCGGCGCTTCGTGATGCGGAGCGCGGCGTCCGTACCGCCGGCAATGATCGTCGCGCGCGGAAACTCCCGCAGCGCACTGAACGCCTCGTCGATCGACGCGGGGCGGACGTACGTCCGACCGGGCGCACGGAAGGCAAATCCGTTCCGCGGAAATCCCCGCAATTCCTCCAGGACGTCACGCTCGCGATCGCTGAAGTGGTCGCGCGGCCCTCTCCCGCAGGCATCGCGCGCCGCGTCCACGAGGGGCCGGTAGCCGGTGCACCGGCAGAGATTCCCCGCGAGGGCTTCGCGGATCTGATCGTCTGACGGGAGAGAAGCGCTCTTGAACAGTGCGAACATCGACATCACGAATCCCGGCGTGCAGAACCCGCACTGGCTCCCGTGCCGGCCGACGACCGCCTGCTGCACGGGATGGAGTTCACCGGAAGGGGAACGGAGATTTTCGACGGTGATCACCTGCTTCCCGTCAACCATCGGGAGAAACAGGAGGCAGGAATCCACCGCGCGGTAGCGCAGCGCGCCCGAAGGAGAGGCTTCGGCGATCACCACGGTGCATGCACCGCAATCCCCCTCGGCGCATCCCTCCTTGACACCCCTGTGTGACGGGAGCGACCGGAGATACTCCAGGAGCGTCGTGGTGGGGCGGACGGACCCCGCGCGCGCAAAGTCTATCTCCGTTTTCTTCCCGTCCAGCAGGAATGTGATCGTTGATTCCATGAGGCTACTGATACGCGCCTCCGAATGGCTCGCGCATGATGTACCTTCCCCGGTGCGCCCCTCCTGCCCAGGTGCCGCCATCCACGACGACTTCACCCCCCGCAATTACTGTCCGCGGGCGGCCCTTCAGCGCAAATCCTTCATACATCGAATAGTCGACGTTCATGTGATGGTCCGCTGCGCGGATGACGCTCTCCGCTTCAGGGTCCCATATGACGATGTCCGCGTCGCTCCCGGGGGCGATCTCCCCCTTCCGGGGATAGAGGCCGAAGAATTTCGCGGGGGAGGCCGAGCAGAGATCCACCCATTGCTGCGCCGTGATTTTCCCCTGGTTCACGCCGTAGTGGAAGAGAAGCTCCAGACGGTTTTCTATGCCGGGTCCGCCGTTCGGGATCTTCGTGAAATCCCCTCGCCCCGCGTCTTTCTGCCCCCTGAACATGAACGGACAATGATCCGTTGCAACGACCTGCAGGTCCCCTGCGCCGAGTGCCCCCCAGAGCGCCTCCTGGTCGGAGCGTTCCCGCAGGGGGGGCGTCAGCACATATTTCGCGCCTTCGAAGTCGGATCTCTCCAGGTCCGCCGCGCTCAGCAGAAGATACTGGGGGCACGTCTCGCCGTAGACCCTCTGCCCCGATTCCCTGGCGCGGACAATGGCCTCGAGGGACCGGCGGCATGTGACGTGAACGATATAGACCGGGACGCCGGCGAGCTGAGCGAGCGTGATCGCCCGGTTCGTCGCCTCTCCTTCAGCCGCCGCCGGGCGCGTGAGCGCGTGAAAACGGGGTGACGTCTCTCCCGCCGAAAGCGCATTGCGGACAAGCTGTTCGATGACGCACCCGTTTTCGGCGTGGATATTCACCAGCGCGCCCAGATCCCCCGCTTTCCGCATGACGCGGAATATCGTCCCGTCGTCGACCATGAGCGAGCCGGGATAGGCCATGAAGAGCTTGAAGCTTGTCACACCTTCCCGCACGAGGTCGTCGAGCGAATCGAGCGCGCCGGCGCCGATGTCCGTGACGATCATGTGGAGGCCGAAGTCGACGACCGATTTTTCCCCTTTCTTCCGCCAGGCATCAAGCACCGCGGGGAGTTTTTCCCCCTTTGACTGCGTTGCGAAATCCACGACGCATGTTGTCCCCCCGAACGCCGCGGCCTTCGTGCCGGTGGAAAAATCGTCGCTCGAGACAGTCCCCCCCACAGGGGCCTCCAGGTGCGTATGGACGTCCACGCCGCCGGGCACGACGAGCAGTCCGGAGGCGTCAATGACACGGTCCCCCGGAGCCGCCTGGAACGCGCCAATCGCACTAATCCGTCCCCCGTCGATGCGGATATCCCCGGCAAATTCCCGGCCGGCGGTAATGATAAGCCCGTGGGTGATGATGAGAGACACGCCGTCCCCCTGGAAAACAGCGAGGCCCCATCCTAATGTCCGATGGGGCCCCAAGATCTCAAATAGCAGATTGGCTGTAGTGATATGGTACTGAATCCCGTGGCAGAATTCAACAGCAGGAGCCGTCTACCTGAATCTCTGCAATTTCTCGTTCGCGCTGCGCCGGATGTTCCCTCTCTGTGTATCGCTCATTCCGGGCGCGTTTTCAAGCAACTCGAGCGCCCTGCGAGCATTTTTGATGGCGAGCGGACCGTTCCCGGCAGCGGCGTAGGCATCTCCGAGGCTGTCATATGCGTTCGGCGATCGGGGATGAAGCTCGACCACCCAGCGGAGGACGTCGATCGCCGCCTGGACATTCCCCTCCCCGATCAGCCAGTACCCCGCGGTGTTGAGCCCTGCCTCCGACATGATCCCACTGATGCGGGACCTGGCGATCGTCGCGCTGTCGGCGGGTCCGACCACGTTTTTCGCACCCTGCACGTCCCCGTTCATAATGAGCGCATAAAGGCGCGCGGGATCCGGACCGGCCGCGTCTCGCTCGACGACCGGAGCGAAGAGGATCCCCCGGATGAACTCGACCGTTCGGCTGATGATCTCCCTTGAGCGGGCGTCGTCGTTCAGAATATCAAATCCGTGCACCCCCCGGGGATGCGTGAGGAGTTCGATCTCCTTGTTCATCCTCAGCGCGCGGGCGAGGAAACGGTCGACCGTCCCGTTGAGGCCCGGGTTGTCAAGCCCGGCACGCGCGATCAGCATCGGCGGAAACTTCGCATCCCCGGCTGTGAGGTACGTTCCGGGCGTATACCTGTCGAGCCAGCTGCCGGCGGTGTCGATACCCGCCTGGGCGGCGGCAGGGCGAATGTCCAGGAGGCCGTAGTATGATACCAGGCAGCGGATTCCGCCGATCTCTTCCATGAACGGGACAGCCAGGTGAGGCCCGCCGCCGGAAAATGCCCAGAGGCAGATTTTCTCAGGATCGATGTGGAACTTCGCCGCGTTCGACCTGACGAATCTGATCGCGGCGGCGACATCCCCGAACGAAGTGTCGAGTTCCGCCCTGCTCCACCCGTAGTAGCGATGGTTGAACGTCACTCCGACCATGCCGGAAGCCGCGGCAAGTGCGCCGTACGAGCGGTAGACTCCCCAGTCCTTCGGGAGGGGCGTCATCGTGCGCGGAAGATAGCCGCCGTGGATGAACATGATCGCCGGGAGCACTGCGCCTGAGCGCGTTCCCCGGGGAGAGTAGACATCCATCGCACACCCGGCCCCCCCG
>Ga0335080_10006268_pt1 | contig 12283 bp, 8 predicted proteins | sample Lox_Sample_34_FD_206720 | JGI IMG/M metagenome (GOLD analysis project Ga0335080, IMG submission 206720) | Soil microbial communities from Loxahatchee National Wildlife Refuge, Florida, United States - Lox_Sample_3.4 | ecosystem: Environmental > Terrestrial > Soil > Wetlands | place: USA: Florida...
GAAGCTGATGATCTGGATTCTGAATCCTGCGAAGAACACAAGGGAAGCTATTGCCAGCTGAGCCACAAATTTCTGCCCCGGCCCGAGTGTCCGGATATCATCCCAGATCCCCAGTGCCAGCATCAAAAGGAGGGCTATGCCGATCCACGAACTCTGCCTGTCCCAGATCCAGATGCGGGACACCAGGTCGGGATTGAGCAGCCAGAGGACGCCGAGCGAGAGGGTGAAGCTTGCCAGAACAGCAACCCCCCCCATGCGCGGCATCGGCTTCTGATGGGTCTTCCGTTCGTTCGGCTGATCCACGGCGCCCACGAGATGCGCCAGACGGATAACCCACGGCGTCAGGAGAAGTGCCAGCGCGGCCGCGGCCGCGAAGGCGAAAGCGACGGAAAGAAACATGCTTGACATAGCTTTACCCCCCTTACGATTACACCTCGCGCGCGAGTGAACCGGCCAGATTCCTCACAGGTTTACCTCTGCGCGGGATCCGAGCTCCCCGAGAGCATCTCCCCTTCCGCGTGCCACACCGCCCAGCCGCTGGACCGTCACCCGGGCGGCAAACTGCGGAAGCGCGAGCATCCTGCGCCAGCGCTCTGGTTGATTCACGAGCCTGTAGAACCATTCCAGACCCACGTTGCGCATCCACTTTGGCGCCCGGTCAATGACGCCCGCGATATAATCGAGAGACCCCCCCACCCCGATACTCACGGGGACGTTCAGCCGTTCGCGGGTCCTGGCGATCCAGAGGTCCTGCTTCGGCGAGCCAAAGGCCACAAGGAGCACGTCGGGACGGGCCTCCCGGATCCTCAGGCAAATCTCATCTTCCTCGCCGGGCCGGGGAGACCCGGAGTGCGTCCCGGCGATCACCAGCCCGCTGCACGCGTTCTTCAGCACCTCGGCTGCACGCTCCGCCACGCCCGGCGCCGCTCCAAGGAGGAAGAAGCGGAATCCCTTCCCGGCCGCAACCCGCGCAAACTGTTCGACGAGGTCGACCCCCGTAACGCGCTCGGTAATCGGCTTCCCGAGCAGGCGCGATGCCAGGACAATCCCCATCCCGTCCGGAATCGCAAGATCGGCGCTGTTGAGGATGTCCCTGAAGGCCGCATTCCCGAGCGCGGTCATGATGAACTCCGGATTCACCGTCACAACGTGATGCGAATCCCCGCTGAGGATCATGCGTTCCATCATGGCGAGGGTCTGGGACATCGTCACGCGGCTGACATTAACGGACAGGATGTCGACGACGTCGGGTTTGTTATGATTCATGATCACATGAACTTTCGAGTGTTGCGCTTTCCATGTCCCGGCCCCCGGACGCGTGGGTCACCGTATGAGCGACATCATCGTGACGATGTGACCCTGAATGTCCTCGCGGTGAATCGTATGTTGTCGAAGTAGCACTTCACCGGCTTGTTCAGGAGGCTCTGAAAATAGAATCGCGTGAAAGGATGCGGAAAGACCAGAGGGACCGCGATCGAGTTCCACTCCTTGCCGTTCAACGCAACCTCTGTGGCGACACCGTTGTAAAACGCGATCTTGAGCTTCGTTGAGCCGAGCGGGTAAATCTCGGCCCTGAGCGTATCATACTCCGAAGGGTCCACCGGGGATTCCTTCCCCCACGTGCCGCTCAGTATGTCAAAGGCGCCCCAGGCCATGTAGCTCACCTCGGCCGAGCGTGATCCACCCCTGACAACCGCGTTGCTCGAGAAATCCACGGAAGCCCCCCAGGATGCGTTGACGAACGGTTCACGCAATGAATCATCGTACACGACCCTGTCGGGAACCGCCGGCGCCGCTCCGGTATTGTTGAACTTCAGCACATGCGTTACGCCGGCCCTGTTGCCGAAGACATCGAACGCCGCAACTTCAAGTGAGTGATCCCCGTTGACGTACCTCCATGTGTTTACCGAAATTGTGTAGGGAGGGTTCTTGACGACGGGAGCGGCCAACTCGCCGTCGATCCTGAACTCCACCGCGGCAACAGCCGAATTGTCTTCTGCCTCCGCGAGAATCGGAACGGTTCCGGAAAGCATCGCGCTCTCCTTCGGCCCGAGCAGCCGAACGGAGGGGGCAACGTCATCCTTCATGGGCATCCTGCCTCCCATGAACGCGTACCGGACGGTTTGGAGGAGTATGTCCCGGTAGCCCGCGGGAAGGTTCCGCCGGTAACCGGCCCCGAGATCGTAGACGATGACGCCCCCGAGCCCCATGTTCTTGATGTAATCGGCCTTGGAGCGGATCGTGCGTTCGTTGTCGAACGAGATGAATTCGTCCTCTGCGGATCCGGGTTTGTCAATGCTGATGTACGAAGCCTGCGCGGCAGAGTCCCAGCTGACCGGCTGCCGCGCGTACGTGTCCATGAGCTGGAAATACGGGATGTTGTCCTTCACATTGGGAGTGGTCCTCCAAGCCTGCCTGGGCCTGGTGACCCCTCCCGTGCTCGTTCCGTCTCCACCCCACCAGCGGTAGCCGTAGAAGTCGATGCCGATCCCGAGCTTTGACGCCGGAACCCCTGCGGCAAGAATGTCCCGCACGGCCCGATCAGCGGAAGGGAGCGGCCCACCGGTGCTCTGAAATGTCGCTCCCCCGTTGAAAAGCGCGGTGTTATGCCACGTTTCCCATCTTGACCACGGGCCGGACATATCATAGGTCATGATATTGATCTGGTCCACGTACGGCGCCACAGACGCCAGGAGATTGCCGTCAGTTCCCATCCCCACGGCGGTGATCAATATCGAGCCGGGACGTTCCGATGTCATCAGCTGCTTCAACTCGCGGACGAAGTCAAGGTAGTGCGACGCGGCCCGCATGGGTTCCCAGTCGACGTCTATCCCGTCATAGCCGCAATCGCGCATGAATTTCACGAGGGCGGCGACGAACTTCGTGCGGTTCCCCGGAGACGTTGCGCCCGAAAACGCATCACTGGAAAATGACCCGCCAATCGTGATCAGTATCTTCTTTCCCGCTGCGTGCGCGGCATGGACGGCGGCGGCGGCACTTGCCGGCGTGATACCGTTCCCCTCGCCGGAAAACGAGCCGTTTTGGTTGACGACGAGAGCGAAGTGGATGATGTGGGTGACCGCGGAGTAATCGATCTCTTCGGGATTAAGCTGACTACCCTGCCACCACCCCCCATAGTACGCGCTCACCCATTTTGACGGGCCTGCGCGTCCACCGGCGGCGCACAGGAGTGCAGCGATGGAAAGCGCCAGGAATTTCCTCATTCATCCTCCGTTTCAGGCCTGATCGGACATTGGACCCTTGATCCCTTCCACCGCCGGCCTGAGAAGCAGGTTGCGCATTCTCTCGGCCAGTCTCCGGGGCCAGTCCCTGCGCATGCACGGCCGCTCGATCGTGACAAAGTAAAGCGCGCAGGCCCCGAGAACGACTGGAAGTATAATGCATCCCTGGGCAATCACGTTCAGCGTGTAGATCCCCGTCGGTACAAACCCTCGTGTCAGGGACGCCAGCGCCCCTATCAGCGGATTGTGGAACAGGTAGACCGTGTAGCACATCCCCCCGATCGTGGTGACCCAGGGGTTCGTCATGATCCGGTTCGTGATGACCCCCCGGAAGACCGCCTGGTAGAGGAAGAACGCGAGCGGGGGGAAGAGGAGCGCTCCCAGCACGGGGAGATGCCCGTGCGGGAGAAGCATCTCCGAAAGCCCGGGAGAATTCCAAAGGAGGAAGAGCGCCGGCCAACCGATGAGCGACACAACATCCCATCGAAGGCTCTTCGGCGCGCTCCCGTGCCAGTCCAGCAGGAACAGATCCGCCAGAAGGAACCCGATCAGGAAAAAGTGGAGAAAACGAATGATCGTGAGATACATCCAGCTCTCGGGTCCGATGAAAAGCCATTCTGTCAGGACTGACGCTCCAATTGCAGCGGCAATGATGGACCGCCGCGCGAGTTTGTTCCGCACCATGAATATGCGTGAGAGAAGCGGGACCAGCAGGTAGAACTGCACCTCGATCTCCAGCGACCAGGCCACGTTGTTTATCGGATTTTCCGACCGGAAGAGGAGGTTATGGCAGTAGACGAGACTCGCCCCGAGGTGCGGGAGGAGTTGCCCGGCCGATCCGCTCCCGCCCGCCACCCTGACGAGGAAAAGGAATACCATGCAGACGATGTAGGGGGGCTCGAGCCGGGTGAGCCTCCGGAGGAAGTACTGACCCAGATTCACAGGCGGCTTGCCGAGCAGCCGGTGAGAGGCGAACGGGTACGCGAGTATGAAGCCGCTGATAATGAAGAAGAGCTCGACCCCGCGGAACCCGTGCCGCGCAACAGCCACGAGGAGATTCCCGGACGAGGGAACAGCGTAGGCGGCGGGCGACTTGAACCCCAGGTTCACCACCAGGTGGAACAGCATCACGGTGCCGATCGCGATGAACCGGAGCCCGTCGATTTCGGAGATGAAGCTCCCCGAGGAGGTGACCCTCCGGAAAGGAGCCAGGAGACGCCCGCTGATCGAGCCCGACTGGCGCGACTGTATGTCCGGGAGAACTGCCATAAATCTCACACACTATGTTCGCCGGGGCCGCCGGCTGTGCACATCAACGGTCAAGGGACGACGCCCGCAGACGGGATTCGATGAGCGGCTCCACGTCGCGCCGCATCAGCTCCGCAGCCACAAGATGCCCCCTGGGCTTCCAGTGGCCGTTGTCCGGCCAGTACAGGGGGAAGACTGCGCGGGCGGTGTCCCTGAAATCGGCGCACATGTTGATCGCCCCGATCCCGTTGTCCCGGCAAAACCGCTCGATGTGGTCCTGCGGCCACGTCGAATAGAGCGTGTCGGGCCTGAATCCCCAGAACCGGCGGCCGACGGCCCACTCTCTGGTGCTCGCCTGCATTCCATAGGGATACACGTTCACGAGGAAATCGATGTTCCGGCTGCGCAGTGTATCACGGATCATCAACAGGTAACGCTCGGAGAGATTCCAGTCCGAGGCCGTACCATGATAGTTTTCGCGCAGCATTGCGTACTTGTCGTACCGGAGGTCTCCCGAGAAGTTTCCCTCGTGACGGACCCCCTCCAGATAGCGGTCGATCCTGACGCGGACGAAGTTGTACAGCCGCGTGTGATCCTTGATGAAATCCTTGACCCGGACAAGGATGCCGGGGTTCTCCCCCTCGGCCTCCGGTGCTGCGGCCCCCAGGGGGACTCCATCGGGGCTGAACCTGGTAAGCTTAGAGTACGTGATATCGTCGAAGGCGTCGGAGAGATCGTAATTGAGTATCACCATGTCCGGCGCGAGCGCAAGCCCGCTCTTCGTCAGGTAGAGAAACTCCAGGAGGGGCGAATAGCTTCCGACGCCCGCATTGACCACCTCCACGCGTCCTTCACCGAACCTGCCGGCGAGCATCGATTCGAGCCTCTTGGAAAACGTATCCTGCGCCTCCACCCCGTCCCCTTCCGTGAACGAGTCCCCGAGCATGAGTATCCTGAACGTCCCGGCGGGCTTCGGGACGGCGAACTCCCTGTCGCGCAACCCGGCAGAGCTGATCCGGTAGGAGGTATTGAACTCGGTCGACTGGTAACGCCCCGTGGCCCCCGGGATGAACCTGTGGTGAAGTGTCGCGTCGGAAGTCACGAAGAAGTATCGCATGATCTCCCGGGGGGTCGAAAGCCGGAGGACCACCTCCACCGCGCCCAGCGCAAACAACACGCTCGCGATCACCAGGACGATGTGAAGAACCGTCTGCGCGGGACCCGAAAGGCGTGGAGCCCCGGCCCGGGGCCCCCCCGGATCCACCGCTTCGCCCGCGATCGCCCTTTCGATGGAGCTCATCAATATGCCTGAAGTTCTTTGATTTTGAGGTCGCCCAGATTTTTCCTCGCCAGCGCTTCTGCAAGGCGGTTGGCAAGCTGTATGTTGGTCACCAGCGGTATCCCGAAATCCACCGCTTTCCTCCTGATGCGATAGTCGTTCGAGAGCTCGCTCTCCTGGTAGTTCTTTGGTATGTTGATGACCAGGTCGATGGCGCGCGATTCTATGAGATCCACCGCCTGGGGGGAGCCGTCCTCGGAAGGCCAGAACACGGGCGTCGATTCGAACCCGCATTCGCTCAGGAACTCCGCCGTGCCCCGGGTCGCGTAGAACGCGACGTTCATCTCCCTGAACAGCCGGGCGCTGTCCAGGAACGCCACTTTGTCCACCAGCGGCCCTGTGGAAAGAAGCACGCTCCTGACCGGGAATCTGAAGCCGACGCTGATGAGCGCCTTCAGGAACGCCTCGTCAAAGTCGTCCCCCAGGCAGCCCACCTCCCCGGTCGAGGCCATCTCGACGCCAAGCGTCGGGTCCGCGCCCTGCAGGCGCGTGAACGAGAACTGCGGCGCCTTCACTCCCACGTAATCCAGTCCGTAGAAGAGCCCGTTGGTCGGCGTGACCTCCTCCCCGAGCATCCCCCTGATCGCCAGCTCGATAAAGTTCTTCTTGCACACCTTCGAAACGAACGGGATGCTCCTCGATGCGCGGAGATTGCACTCGATGACCTTCACGTCCGTCCCGCGCGCGAGATACTGGACGTTGAAGGGGCCCGTGATGGAGAGCTCCCTGGCGATCTCTGCGGATATCTTCTGTATCCGCCGGATCGTCTCCAGGAATGTCCGCTGGGGGGGAAGCACAAGCGTCGCATCGCCGGAATGCACCCCTGCGTTTTCCACGTGCTCCATGACCGCCGAGGCGACAATCGTCCCCCTGACTGCCACGGCGTCGACCTCCACTTCCTTGGTGTTCTCCAGGAACTTCGAGATCACCACCGGGTGATCAGGAGAGACCTCGGCTGCCTTTCCCAGAAACGCTTTCAGCTCCACGGCGTTTGTCGCGACCCCCATCGCCGCGCCGCTCAGGACGTAGGAGGGCCGTATGAGCGCGGGATACCCGATACTCTCGGCGAATTGCTGCGCGTCGTCGAGCGAGGAGACTTCGCTCCAGGGGGGCTGATCCACGCCGATCCTGTCGAGGAGTGCGGAAAACTTGTGGCGGTCCTCGGCCCTGTCAATATCCGGCGGGGATGTCCCGAGAACGCGGACCCCCTCCTCATGAAGCCGGAGGGCGAGGTTGTTCGCGATCTGTCCCCCCACGGAAACGATCACTCCGCTGCAGTGCTCACGCTCGACGATGTCCAGGATGGTCTCAATATTGATTTCGTCGAAGTAGAGCCTGTCGCACGTGTCGTAGTCGGTGCTCACGGTCTCCGGGTTGAAATTCACCAGCACCGAACCGTATCCCAACCGGCGGAGCGTCTGTGATGCGTTGACGCAGGACCAGTCGAATTCCACGGAGCTGCCGATCCGGTAGGCGCCGGAACCGAGCACGAGTATGTTCTTCGCGCCGCTGTAGGAGACGTCATCTTCCGATGCATCATACGTCAGGTAGAGATAGTTCGTCCGGGCCGGGTACTCCGCCGCGAGCGTGTCGATCTGCTTCACGAACGGCCGGATGCCGAGGTTGCGCCGCAGTTTTCTGATGACACGCTCTTCGAGCCCGAGCGTCCTGGCCACCTGCCTGTCGGAAAAACCCGCTTTCTTCGATTCTGCAAGCAGATCCCGGGGACAGGGGCCCCCCGCATAGGTCCTCAGTTTCCGTTCGACCGTGACCACGTTTCGTATCCGCTCCAGGAACCAGCCGTCGATGTACGTGAGCGCATGCACCCGTTCAGCCGTGAACCCCCTTTTGAATGCTTCCGCAACCGCAAAGATCCTGTCGGGGCCCGGGCGGGAGAGCTGGTCTTCGATATCCGCGCTTTCCGTGAAACGGTCGCCGCACAGGCCGTCTGCTCCTATCTCCAGCATGCGGACGGCCTTCTGTATCGCTTCTTCGAAATTTCTACCGATCGCCATTACCTCTCCGACCGATTTCATCGCCGAGCCGAGCTGCGTGGAGACATTCCTGAATTTCTTCAGGTCCCAGCGGGGAACCTTCACCACCACGTAGTCGAGCGCCGGCTCGAAGCATGCGCTGGTCACCCGGGTAACGGCATTTTGCAGCTCCGTCAGAGAGTAGCCGAGCGCGAGCTTCGCGGCGATGTAGGCCAGGGGATACCCGGTCGCCTTTGAGGCGAGCGCGGAGCTCCGGCTGAGACGGGAGTTGACCTCGATGACCCGGTATTCATCGGAGAGCGGGTTGAGGGCAAACTGTATGTTGCACTCCCCCACGATGCCGAAATGACGGATCACACGGAGCGAGATCTCCCTCAGGAGATGGTACTCCCTGTTTGAAAGCGTCTGGCTGGGGGCGACGACGATGCTCTCGCCCGTGTGTATACCCAGAGGGTCCAGGTTCTCCATGTTGCAGACGGTAATGCAGTTGTCCTGGCTGTCCCGCACCACCTCGTACTCCACTTCTTTCCAGCCGTAGAGGTCCTCCTCGATGAGAACCTGCGGCGAGTGGGCAAGGGCCCTCCGCACATTCCCGGCGAGCTCTTCGGCAGTGGCGCACCGACCGGAGCCGAGACCTCCGAGCGCAAACCCGACGCGTATCATGACCGGATAGCCGATATCCGCGGCCGCGCCGAGCGCGGCTTCGACAGAGCTCACGGCGCTCGACCGGGGGGTCTTGACGCCGATCTCGTCCAGCCGCCGGACGAACGACGCCCTGTCCTCCGTGTCCTGGACAGCCTCAATCGGCGTCCCCAGGAGGGTCACGCCGTTCGTCTTGAGCGCGCAGCGCCGCGCGAGCTCCAGCCCGCAGTTGAGCGCGGTCTGGCCTCCGAAGCCGATCAGGAGCCCGTCGGGTCTCTCCTTCTCGATCACCCGTTCCACGAAGTCCGGGTTGACCGGGAGGAGATACGTCCTGTCGGCAAGGTTCTCGGAGGTCTGTATGGTGGCGATGTTGGGATTCACCAGGACGGTGAGGATCCCCTCCTCTTTCATCGCTTTGATCGCCTGGCTTCCCGAATAGTCGAACTCCCCCGCTTCACCGATCTTGAGGGCGCCGCTTCCGAGTATCAGGACCTTATGTGGTTTGCCTGTCATGAGTCAAGAGACGGATGAAGCTGTCAAAGAATGCATCGGTGTCCGACGGACCCGGCGTCGCTTCGGGATGGAACTGGACGGAGCTGAACGGCTTCGACCTGTGCCGTATTCCCTCGTTCGTCCCGTCGTTCGCGTTGAAAAACCAGGGCTCCCATTCGCCCTCGAGGCTCTTCTCGTTCACCGCATACCCGTGGTTCTGGCTGGTGATGTAGCACCGTTTCGATCCCACTCGGATGCACGGCTGGTTCTGGCTCCGGTGCCCGAACCTCATCTTGAACGTGTCCCCTCCGGCGGCGAGCGCCAGGAGCTGGTGGCCGAGGCAGATTCCCAGTACCGGTATCTCCCGTGCGAGCCCCCGCTGCAGCACGGCGACCGCCTCAGCGCACATTTTGGGATCGCCGGGTCCGTTGGAGAGTATGACCCCGTCCGTTTCCTCCTGCGACCAGTCGTAATCCCAAGGGACCCGGAGGACCTCAACCCCGCGGCCCGTCAGGCTGCGGATGATGTTGTTCTTCGTCCCGAAGTCCACCAGCACACAGCGCAGGGTCCCCCGGCCCGGATACCGCAGGGGAGAGTCGATGCTCACTTCGGCGACGATGTTCCTCCTGTTGGGATCATCCCACGGGACATCGTTCTCCCCCGTGACGATCTTCCCGAGCATCGTGCCCCGTTCCCGCAGCCTCTTGGTCAGCGCCCGTGTGTCGATGCCCGTGATCCCGGGGACATTCTGACTCTTCAGCCACGCATCCAGCGAGTTCCGCGCGGTCCAGTGGCTGTAGGAGCAGGAGAGATTGGCCACCACAAGACCGCGGATGTGTACCCGGCTGCTCTCGTACCAGGGGGAAAGCCACGCGGGACCGTCCGCTGCGCTGTGGCCGTTCAGCTCCGGGACCCCGTAGTTCCCGATGAGCGGGTAAGTGAACACGAGTATCTGCCCGGCATAGGAAGGGTCGGTGCAGGTCTCGGGATATCCGACCATCCCGGTGTTGAACACCACTTCCCCCGCCGACGAGCAGTGTGCCCCGAAATGCTCGCCGGCAAAGACGGTCCCGTCCTCCAGGTGGAGTTCTGCTTTCATGTTAGAACAGGGTGTAGATGAACGGCGCAAGCGCCGAACCCTGTGTGAACACCAGCAGGAGACCAAGAATCAGCAGGGTGGCCACGATGGGCGCGAGCCACCACTTCTTCCTCGTCCGCAGGAAGACCCATATCTCTCCGAGCATTGTGAGCTTTCCGAGCGAAGACATACTACCCTCCGATTGCGTGATACAACCCGTGCCTGACCGTGCGTCTTTAGAAAAGATGTTCGTAGCGTTCGGTTCCTCCCGGCGCGGCCGTTCTTTTCTTCCAGTAGGTCGGAGAGGACCTGTCGATCTTCAGGTCGAGGAGGTCCTTCCCGAACGCCCTCGCAAGGAGGCCTGCGGGGGTCAGCACGAGGTAGAAAAACACCCCCAGAAGGACGCGCGTATTGATCCACCCCAGGACGTGCGCGAACTTCATCCATGCGACGTACACGGGGCGGAGCAGCGAATGGCCGAAGAGTCCCGCAAGAAGAAAGAGAAACCCCGCGCCGATGGACCACGGCCAGTGCGGGTTCCCCTTGTAGATCATCAGGGCGGCGGCGAGGGCGCCCAGCACGGCGAACGTGACGCCGAATTTCCGTATTTCGCGGGGTGAGGTATCGATGTTGTCCTTAGTCAAGTTCAAACTCCTTCATCCAGTTCGAGTCCTGTGTGAGAGGCTTCTGTTCCTTTTTCGAGATCACGAAGCTCCCCATGATCAGATAGTCCATTTCCGTCCGCATGAAGCACCTGTACGCCTCTTCAGGGCGGCAGACGATCGGCTCCCCCCGAACGTTGAACGAGGTGTTGATGATCGCCGCACACCCCGTCTTCTCGTGGAAGCGCTTGATCACGTCGTAGTACAGATCGTTGTCTTCCCTGTCCACCGTCTGCACGCGCGCGGAATAATCGATGTGCGTCACCGCGGGAATGTCGGAACGGGGGATGTTGAGCTTGTCGATGCCGAAGAGAGCCTTCTGCTCCTCGGTCATCGGTATCAGGCGGTCCTTTGCCACCTGGGCGACGAGAAGCATGTAGGGGCTTTCCCTGTCGAGCTCGAAGAATTCGGAGACTTTTTCCCTGAGCACCGAGGGGGCAAACGGCCTGAACGACTCCCGGAATTTGATCTTCAGGTTCATCACGGACTGCATTTTTGAGGAGCGCGCGTCGCCGATGATGCTCCTGGCACCCAGCGCCCGCGGGCCGAACTCCATCCGTCCCTGAAACCAGCCGATCACGTTCTCTTCTGCGATGAGATCCGCCGTGGCTTCGACGAGATCCTCGCGTGACAGCTTCCTGTACGGCACTTCGGTCATCCGGAGGAAGTGTTCGATCTGTTCGTCGCTGTATTCTGGCCCGAGATAGGATCCGTGCTGCGAGTCGCGCCCGGTCGTGACCGTGCGATTCCTGCCGAGTACGCCGTACCACGTGTAGAGGGCCGCGCCGAGAGCTCCTCCCGCATCTCCAGCGGCGGGCTGGATCCAGATGTTCTTGAAAGGCCCTTCCCGCAGCACCCGCCCGTTCCCCACGCAGTTGAGCGCGACGCCGCCGGCGAGCACCAGATTCTCCTCCCCCGTCTCCCGATGGACATGCCGCGCCATGCGGAGCATGATCTCCTCGGTGACCTCCTGCAGCGATCGGGCCAGATCCATCTCACGCTGCGTGAGATGTGATTCCTGCGCCCGCGCAGGTCCCCCGAAGAGCGCGGCGAACCTGCCGTTCGTCATTGTGAGCCCGGCACAGTAATCGAAGTACTTCATGTTCATCTTGAAGGAGCCGTCTTCCTTCAGATCGATGAGGTGGTCATAGATCGTCTGCACGTACTTCGGCTCCCCGTACGGGGCAAGCCCCATCACCTTGTACTCCGCGGAGTTGACCTTGAAGCCTGTGAAGTAAGTAAACGCCGAATAGAGGAGCCCCAGGGAGTGGGGGAAGCTCATTTCCCCGATCATGCGGAGGTTGTTACCTTTTGCCACACCGTAGCTCGTCGTCGTCCACTCCCCCACGCCGTCAAGCGTCAGGAAGGCCGCGCTCTCGAACGGGGAGGGATAAAACGCCGATGCGGCGTGCGATTCGTGGTGGTCCATGAAGAGCAGCTTCCCTTCAAACCCCTTGAGCTCGTCGCGGATCAGCGAAGGGATCCAGAGCTTTTCCTTCAGCCAGAGAGGCATGGCCATGAGGAACGAGCGGATCCCCAGCGGCGCAAAGGCGAGATATGTTTCCAGGATTCGCTCGAATTTCAGC
>Ga0335080_10006269_pt1 | contig 12283 bp, 11 predicted proteins | sample Lox_Sample_34_FD_206720 | JGI IMG/M metagenome (GOLD analysis project Ga0335080, IMG submission 206720) | Soil microbial communities from Loxahatchee National Wildlife Refuge, Florida, United States - Lox_Sample_3.4 | ecosystem: Environmental > Terrestrial > Soil > Wetlands | place: USA...
CGAATTGAGTCGACCGGTCGTGTCAGACGGCCTCCGGGCAAGGCCCGGTGGCCTGAGGCCGGCATCGCAAGCGACGCCTTCACGTCAGCGAGAGGGAGCCGCGGGCCCGGGCGTCGTCGAGGACGCGGTTCGTGACGAGCACGGCGCCGACGACGTAGACGGTGCCGAGCCCGAGGCAGAGGAGCAGGTCGGGGAGCGGGGTGCCGCCGAGGGCCGACTCGCGGATCGCGTTCATCCCCCAGGTCGGCGCGAGCACCCAGGCGATGGGGTGGACCCACCTGGGGAGCAGCGCGAGCGGCACCAGGAAGCCACAGATCAGCCAGACGGGATACTCGAAGAAGTTCCCGAGCACCCAGGCCGCGCGGAAGCGGACGAACGAGACCGCGAAGAGGAGGCCGAGCCCGGCGAAGGCGAGCACCGTGGCGACGACCGAGAGGCCGAACTCCAGGGGGTGCTCGATCGTCAGCGGGATCCCGAACGCGAAGCGCCCCCAGAGGAGCGTCGCGACCAGGTTGTAGATCCCGACGCTTGCCAGGCCAAGAGTCGAGGGAAAGAGGACGAGCGCGAAGTGCCGCGGCGCGGTGACGAGCAGCTCGAGGGTTCCCCACCAGCGCTCGCGCTGCATCGCCGAGCCCGCCGACGTGCTGACGGACGACCACATCCCCATCACGGCCGCGCCGAGGGACGCGTAGATCAGCGTGCGGGGGCTCGTCCCGGCGCGGAAGACGAAGAACGCCGTCGTCGCGAAGAAGAGCGGGTAGAGGACGTTGCCGAATCCGTCGAAGGGCGAGCGCATGATCATCTTGAACTGCAGCAGCCAGCTGACGCGCACGAAGCGGAAGGTGCTCACGGCGTGCTCGCCTGACGGACGGCGTGTCGACCGGTCGTTTCAGACGGTTCGGACACCAGAGCCACGTAGGCGTCCTCGAGGGTCGGCTCGCGGTGCGAGATCCGGCCGATGTCGGACCCGTTCAGACAGCCGAGGATCGCCTGCGTCAGCTCGGCGCCCGGCCCCGTCTGCACGACGAGCACCTGGGCCTGCTCACGCTCCTCGACGGCGACCGCGGTCACGCCGCCGATGGCGCGCACGCGCTGGACGTTCTCGTCGGCGACGCCGTAGACCTCGACCTCGATCACGGTCCCGTCGGCGACGCCGCGCTTCAGGTCCTCTGGCGTGCCCTCGGCGACGATGTTTCCCTGCGTGATGACCGCGATCCGGTCGCAGAGGGCATCCGCCTCGAACATGTAGTGGGTCGTCAGCAGGACGGTCTTGCCGGCGGCGGTCAACGAGGCGATCGTCGAGCGAACGTCGCGCGCGCCGACCGGGTCGAGGCCGATCGTCGGCTCGTCGAGGAAGAGCACATCGGGGTCGTGCAGGAGGCCGCGGGCCACGTGCAGGCGCTGCTTCATCCCGCGGGAATAGCCCTCGGCGCGCTCGTGCTCGCGGTCCTTGAGCCCGACGAGCTCGAGCAGCTCCTCGATCCGTCGTTTCTGCTCGCGCGCGGGTACCCCGTAGAGCTCGGCGAAGTAACGGAGGTTGTCGTAGCCGGAGAGCCGCTCGTAGACGCCGCGCTCGCCGCCGAAGACGTAGCCGATCCGCCGGCGCACCTCGTTGGCGTCGCGCACGACGTCGAGCCCGAGCACCCGCGCCGATCCACCGGTCGGGATCAGCAGCGTGATCAGCATCTTGATCGTGGTCGTCTTCCCGGCGCCGTTCGGGCCGAGCAGGCCGAACAGCTCGCCGGGCTCCACCGAGAAGCTGATCCCGCGCACCGCCTCGATCTCCTTCGACCGCCGGCGGACGGTCCCGGTATGGGTCTTGTAGGTCCGTCGCAGATCCGCCGCCTCGATTGCAGCCATCGCGAGAGCCTAGCGTGGAAGTTTCATTGCTACACTCAGCCCCGCGGGGCGGCGTAGCTCAGTTGGTTAGAGCAGCGGAATCATAATCCGCGTGTCGGAGGTTCGAGTCCTCCCGCCGCTACTCCTCGCGTACTCGGAGCAAGAGAAGAGAAGATGGCAACCGGAGTCAGAGTTGGGATCACGCTCGCCTGCACGGAGTGCAAGCGGCGCAATTACCAGACCGAGAAATCGAAGCGGAACACGCCGGACCGCGTCGAGTTCCGCAAGTACTGCCGCTGGTGCGGTTGCCACACCCTGCACCGGGAGACCCGCTAGGTATGGCGACCCCCTTCCGCCCATCTCGCACTCTCGGAGCCGCTGCAAAGCAGCGCCTCGCGGCGTCCTCAGTCGCGAACGTAGCCTCCGGCTACGCCCGCTCCCTGCGTCCTTGCGAGGCTTGCTTTTCGCGGGCCGAGAGCACGATCTGGACGAAAGGGGATCGCTAGCCATGGCGCGCCAGACCCGTTCCGAGCGCCGTGCGCGCCGCGCCGCGCAGGCAGAGAGCGAGGCCGCGGTCGAGCGCACGCGGGTCCGCCCGCAGGTGCGCCCGGTGCCGGAGCCCGTCCCCAGCCAGGACGACCGCCGCCGCCCGCCCGGGTTCTTCATCACGCGCTTCATCTCCGAGTCCTGGGGCGAGCTGCAGAAGGTCGAGTGGCCCACCCGGCCGCAAGTGATCCAGGGCACGGCTGTCGTTCTGCTCGCCTGCCTGATCGTCGGCGTCTACCTGTTCGCCGCCGACGAGGTCTTCAAGCGTCTCGTCCAACACGTCCTCCTGAGGTAGCCGCATGTTCCGCTGGTACGCGATCAACACCTACTCCGGGCACGAGAACAAGGTCAAGGCCAACCTCGAGCACCGGATCGACTCGATGGCGCAGCAGCCGCGCTTCCGGCGCGTGGTCGTCCCGACCGAGCAGGTGGTCGAGACCCGCGACGGCCAGAAGGTGCAGACCGAGAAGCGGATCCTGCCCGGCTACGTGCTCGTGAACATGGACCTGAACGACGACGCCTGGACGGTGGTCAAGAACACCCCGGGCGTGACCGGGTTCGTCGGCGCCGGCTCCAAGCCCGTGCCGCTGTCGCAGGGCGAGGTCGACCGGATCCTGCGCACCGGCGCCACCGCCGGCGAGCGGCCCCGCGCGCAGGTCGAGTTCTCGCTCGGCGAGTCGGTGAAGGTCACCTCCGGCCCGCTCTCGGACTTCGACGGCGAGATCGTGGACGTCAACGCCGACCAGCAGAAGCTGAAGGTGCTCGTCGACATCTTCGAGCGCCAGGTGCCGGTGGAGCTCGGCTTCGACCAGGTGAAGAAGATCGACTGATGGCCAAGAAAGTTTTGACACTGATCAAGCTGCAGATCCCCGGCGGGCAGGCCAACCCGGCGCCGCCGGTCGGCCCCGCGCTCGGCCAGCACGGCGTCAACATCATGGAGTTCTGCAAGGCCTTCAACGCGCAGACCGCGCAGGAGAACGGCCGCATCATCCCGGTCGAGATCACGGTCTACGAGGACCGCTCGTTCGACTTCATCACGAAGACCCCGCCGGCCGCGGTTCTGATCAAGGAGGCGCTGCGGCTGGAGAAGGGCTCAGGGGAGCCGAACCGCGAGAAGGTCGGCCGCCTCACGCGCGCCCAGCTGCAGTCGATCGCGGAGGCGAAGATGCCCGACCTGAACGCGCGCGATGTCGAGCACGCGATGCTGATCGTGGCGGGCACCGCGCGATCGATGGGAGTCGAGACGGATCTATGAAACACGGCAAGAACTACCGCAACGCGCGCGCCGAGATCGACCGCGAGCAGCTCTACTCGCCGGTCGAGGCGGTGCGCATGCTCAAGAGCTTCCCGGCCGCCAGGTTCGACGAGACGGTGGAGGCGCACTTCAACCTGGGCCTCAACGTCCGTCATGCCGAGCAGCAGCTGCGCGGGACGCTGATGCTCCCGCACGGCACCGGCCGCGAGTCGCGCGTGATCGTCTTCGCCGAGGGCGAGAAGGCGCGCGAGGCGCAGGAGGCCGGCGCGGATGTCGTCGGCACCGCCGACCTCGCCAAGCGGATCGAGGAGGAAGGCTTCGACGAGTTCGACGTGGCCGTCGCGACGCCCGACCAGATGGGCGTCGTCGGCAAGCTCGGGCGGATCCTCGGCCCGCGCGGGAAGATGCCGAACCCGAAGACCGGCACCGTGACGATGGACGTCGCCAAGGCCGTTCAGGAGGCGAAGGCGGGCAAGCTCGAGTATCGCACCGACCGTGGCGCCAACGTCCACGTCGCTATCGGCAAGAAGAGCTTCGACGATCGCCAGCTGGTCGAGAACTACGCGGCCCTGATCGACGAGATCATGCGCGCGAAGCCCGCCGCCGCGAAGGGGCGCTACATCAAGACTGTTACCCTGACGAGCACGATGGGCCCCGGGATCCACGTCGACCCGGCCAGGACGAGGGGCCTCCTGGAGGAGCTGGAAGGAGCACCGGCAGAAGAAGCCGTTACCGCGTAGCGAGACCACGCCGAAGACCACTGGCAGCCGTCAGGCGGAAGACCAGTCGAGGCGCTGGACGGAAGAGATCCCTCTTTCGAGCCCGCGCCTGCGGGCTCGCGCATTCTGGAGAGGTGATCGATGCACAGATCTGACAAGGAACGAGTCGTCTCGCAGCTGGCCGAGCGCCTGCGCTCGACCGAGACGCTGATGGTGGCCGACTACCGCGGCCTGACGATGCCCGAGATCGAGGAGCTGCGCACCCGCCTGCTCGAGGCCGGCGCGCGCTTCACGGTCGTCAAGAACACGCTCACCCGGCGCGCGGCAGAGGAGGCCGGCACCAAGGAGGTGCTGGAGCTGATCGACGGCCCGACCGCGATCGCGTTCCTCGAGGCCGACGGCGACCCGGTCGCCGTCGCGAAGGTCCTGAACGAGACCGCCCGCGCGCGCGACGTGCTCGTGATCCGCGGCGGGCTGCTCGAGGGCAGCCTCGTCGGCGACGACGCGATCAAGCAGCTCGCCACGCTGCCGCCGGCCGACGTTCTCCGCGCCCAGGTCGTCGGAGCCGTCTCCGCGCCGCTCGCAACCGTGGTCGGCCTGTTCGCGGCGCCGCTGCGGGACCTCGTCGGCGTGCTGGACGCTCGCATCAGGCAGCTGCAGGAATCGGAACCGCAGGCCGAGGAGCCGGCGGAAGAGGAAGCGCCGCAGGCGGAGGCGCCGGCGGAGGAAGCAAGCGAAGAGCAGGTCGGAGAGCCGTCGGCAGAGGCCGAGCCGGCTTCGGCCGAGTCAGAAGAGGAGGAAGCAAGTGGCGACGAAGACTGATACCGACAAGCTCGTCGAGCAGCTCGGCGGCATGACCGTGCTCGACCTCGTCGATCTGAAGAACAAGCTGGAAGAGGAGTGGGGCGTGACCGCCGCCGCTCCCGTGGCGGTGGCCGCGGCGGGCGCTCCGGCTGCCGGCGGCGACGGAGCCGGCGCGGCGGAGGAGAAGACCTCCTTCGACGTCGTGCTCACGGGCGCCGGTGACAAGAAGATCCAGGTGATCAAGGTGGTCCGCGCGGTCACGGGCCTGGGCCTGAAGGAGGCCAAGGACCTCGTCGACGGGGCTCCGAATCCCGTCAAGGAAGGCATCCCGCAGGAGGAGGCCGACCAGATCAAGGCCCAGCTCGAGGAAGCCGGCGCCGGCGTCGAGATCAAGTAACGAGGGCTCGTTCTCGCAACGTGCGACGGGGCCGCCGAGCGGCCCCGTCTGCATTCACGCTTCAATCTGTAAGGGGACCGTAAGGTTCCTGACCGGACCGTAAGGATGTCTCACACATTCCAGGGATTTGCCGCCGGAAACGGGAACATCGCGACGACAACTTTCTCGTACGGCAAGCTCTGTCCCCTCGCGGAGGTTTCGAATGCGCCTCAAGTTCCTGATTCTCGCCCTGGTGGCCTCGCTCGTCGCCGTCTCTGCGGCCGTGGCAAAGGATCACCCTGGTAACAACGGCAAGGGCCCGAACGCCGGTCATGCGTGCAAGGCGCGTGTCACGGTGATGCTCGTGGGCTCGCTCGCGGCCGATGTCGACCCGGCGGACGGCGATACGTCCTTCACCATGCTCGTCAAGCGCTCGAACCGGCACGGCCGTGCGTACAAGAAGGCCGGCTCGGCCACGCTCACCGTCGACGCCAAGACCCGTGTCAACCGGCTCGGCGCGCACAACCTCGGCGCTCTCGCGCCGAACGACCGCCTGCTGGTCACGTCGAAGGTCTGCAGAGCAGACCTGAAGAACGGCGCAACGCCCGACCTGACTGCGCGTAGGGTGCTCGCCCACCCGGCGAAGCCCCAGCAGTAGCACTCTCGGCTGGAAGAAGAAACGACGAAGGCGCCCAAAGCGGGCGTCTTCGCCGTTTCTGGACAGGATCTGGCCACTTCGCGGAGGAGCGTCTATAGTGGGGTTTCCGCTCGGGCGGCCACCCAGCCGTCTGGGCTTGCGCAGCCTCCACCTCTTTCGCTATATTTGGCGGTTCCGCGCCGACGTTCGCCTGTCCGCATTTCCACATTCACCTCATAGCCGTAAGGGAGGCACCCAGACTTGACGACCCGGGTCGCTGCGCCACGCGCGCGTAAGAGCTTTTCACGTCTCAAGCACGTCCTCGACCTTCCCAATCTGATCGACATCCAGAAGGCCTCGTTCGACTGGTTCAAGAACGAGGGCCTCAGGGAGACGATCGACGACATCTCGCCGATCGAGGACTACACCGGCACGCTCGCCGTCGAGTTCGGCGAGTTCCAGTTCGGTGACCCTCCGGTCACCATCCAGGAGTGCCGCGAGAAGGACCTGACCTACCAGGCCCCGCTCTCGATGACGGTCCGCTTCGTCAACAAGGAGACGGGCGAGATCCGCGAGCAGACGGTCTTCATGGGCGACTTCCCGATGATGACCCAGTGGGGCACGTTCATCATCAACGGCACCGAGCGCGTGATCGTGACGCAGCTCGTCCGCAGCCCGGGCGCCTACCTGATGGAGCCCAAGGACCCGGCCAAGCAGGTCTTCACCGCGAACCTGATGCCGAGCCGCGGTTCCTGGCTCGAGCTCGAGATCGACAAGAAGGGCGTCGTCTACGCACGGATCGACCGGAAGCGCAAGCTGCCGATCACGACCCTGCTGCGCGCGCTGCCCGACGAAGACCCCTCGACCGGCCACAAGCTCGACACGAGCTCGAACGAGGCGATCCTGAAGCTGTTCGGGAACTCGACCTACATCGTCAACACGCTCGAGAAGGACCCGTCCGCGAACGAGGAAGAGGCGCTGATCGAGGTGTTCAAGAAGCAGCGGCCCGGCGAGCCGCCGACGCTCGACAACGCGCGGAACCTGCTCAAGGCGCTGTTCTTCGACCCCAAGCGCTACGACCTGACGAAGGTCGGCCGCTACAAGCTGAACCAGCGGCTCGGCGTCGACGTGCCCGACGACGTCCGCGTCCTCACGACGGCGGACATCCTCGCGCTCGTCCGCAAGCTGGTCGAGCTGCCCGACATGCTCGGTGTCGACCCGGAGTCGAAGGACTTCGCGGCCGACGCGATCGTGCTCTCGCGCGACCCGATCCGCGGCGAGCTCGACGAGTACGAGCACTTCGGCAACCGGCGGCTGCGCACGGTCGGGGAGCTGATCCAGGAGGCGTTCCGGGTCGGCCTCTACCGGATGGAGCGCGTCGTCCGCGAGCGGATGACCACCGAGGACGTCGACACGATCACGCCGCAGACGATCATCAACATCCGGCCCGTGGTCGCGGCCCTGAAGGAGTTCTTCGGCTCCTCGCAGCTCTCGCAGTTCATGGACCAGACGAACTCGCTCGCCGGGCTCACGCACCGGCGGCGGCTCTCGGCGCTCGGCGCCGGCGGCCTGACCCGCGAGCGCGCGCCGATCGAGGTGCGCGACGTCCACCCGACCCACTACGGGCGCATGTGCCCGATCGAGACGCCGGAGGGCCCGAACATCGGCCTGATCGGCTCGCTGGCCTCGTTCGCGACGGTGTCCGAGTTCGGCTTCGTGCAGACGCCGTACCGGAAGGTCACGAACGGCAAGGTGACCGACGACATCGTCTACCTCGATGCCGCCGAGGAAGCGCAGTACACGATCGCGCAGGCGAGCGCCCAGGTGGACGAGAAGACCGGCCGCTTCGTCGACGAGCAGGTGCTCTGCCGCTCCCGCGAGGGCGAGGCCGTCACCGCGCGGCCGAAGGACGTCGACTTCATGGACGTCGCGCCGGCGCAGATCGTCTCCGTCGCCACCGCGCTGATCCCGTTCCTCGAGCACAACGACGCGAACCGCGCGCTGATGGGCGCGAACATGCAGCGGCAGGCAGTGCCGCTGATGATCACGCAGGCGCCGCTCGTCGGCACGGGCCTCGAGTTCCGCGCGGCGACCGACACGGGCGACGTCGTCCTGGCCGACGAGGCCGGCACCGTCGTCGACGTCGACGCGGAGCGGATCGTCCTCGAGACCAGGGACGGCAGGCACGAGTACCCGATGACGAAGTTCATGCGCTCCAACCAGGGCACGCTGATCCACCAGAAGCCGATCGTCGGCCTCGGCGAGCGCGTCAGGGCCGAGCAGGTGCTGGCCGACGGCAGCTCGACCGACATGGGCGAGCTCGCGCTCGGCGCGAACCTGCTGGTCGCCTTCATGCCGTGGGAGGGCTACAACTTCGAGGACGCGATCGTGATCTCGGAGCGCCTGGTCAAGCAGGACGTCCTCTCCTCGATCCACATCCACGAGTACGAGATCGACGCCCGCTCGACCAAGCTGGGCGACGAGGAGATCACGCGCGACATCCCCAACCGCTCGGAGGAGTCGCTCAAGGACCTCGACGAGCGCGGCATCGTCCGCATCGGCGCCGAGGTCGGCTCGGGCGACCTGCTCGTCGGCAAGGTGACGCCGAAGGGCGAGACCGAGCTGACCGCCGAGGAGAAGCTGATCCGCGCGATCTTCAAGGAGAAGGCGCGCGAGGTGCGCGACACCTCGCTCAAGGTCCCGCACGGCGAGGGCGGCAAGGTGATCGACGTCAAGACGTTCTCCCGCGACGCGGGCGACGACCTCTCGCCGGGCGTGAACGAGCTCGTGCGCGTGTACGTCGCCAAGAAGCGCAAGATCGCCGAGGGCGACAAGCTCGCCGGCCGGCACGGGAACAAGGGCGTGATCGCCAAGATCGTGCCCGAGGAGGACATGCCGTTCCTCGAGGACGGCCGTCCCGTCGACGTGGTGCTGAATCCGCTCGGCGTGCCGAGCCGGATGAACATCGGCCAGATCCTCGAGACGCATCTCGGCTGGGCCGCCGCGCACGGCGTCTTCCACGAGAACGGCGACTCGGCGAACGGCGACCCGAGCCCGATCGCGACGCCGGTCTTCGACGGCGCGAGCGAGAAGGACGTCGACGAGGCGCTCGTCGAGTGGACGAAGCAGAACCCCGACTCGCCGATCACGTTCGTCGTCGACCCGAAGCGGCCCGAGGGCCGTCATTGCTCCGGGAAGGTGCGGATGTTCGACGGCCGGACCGGCGAGAGCTTCTCGCAGAAGGTGACCGTCGGCTACATGTACATCCTGAAGCTGCTCCACCTGGTCGACGACAAGATCCACGCGCGCTCGACCGGGCCCTACTCGCTCGTCACGCAGCAGCCGCTCGGCGGCAAGGCGCAGTTCGGCGGCCAGCGCTTCGGCGAGATGGAGGTCTGGGCGCTCGAGGCCTACGGCGCCGCGTACACGCTGCAGGAGATGCTCACGATCAAGTCCGACGACACCGTCGGCCGCGTGAAGGCGTACGAGGCGATCGTCAAGGGCGAGAACATCGCCGAGCCGTCGATCCCGGAGTCGTTCAAGGTGCTGCTGAAGGAGATGCAGTCCCTCGCGCTCGACGTCAACGTCCTCTCGGACGAGGGCGAGAAGGTCGAGGTGCGCGAGGAGGACGACGAGCTGTTGCGGGCGGCCGAGGAGCTCGGCATCGACCTCTCGCCGGGCTCGCTGCGGGCCGCGGCGCGGCAGCCGACCGCCGAGGAGGCCGAGGAGGGCCAGGAGCGCGTCGACGAGACGGGCCAGGAGCTCGCCCTGCCGGCCGACGAGCAGCTGGGCGACCTGACCGACGTCGAGGTCACCCCGGCAGAGGACGCAAAGGAAGAGGCAGAGGCGCAGGCCGGCCCGCTGGCCGACGACCTGGCCGACGTAGAGGTCGAGGAGTAAAGGAGAGCTTTGATCGACATCAACGAGTTCGACGCGATCCGTATCGGTCTCGCGTCGTCCAAGCAGATTCGCGACTGGTCATCGGGCGAGGTCACCAAGCCCGAGACGATCAACTACCGGACGCTCAAGCCCGAGCGCGACGGGCTCTTCTGTGAGCGCATCTTCGGTCCGACCAAGGACTGGGAGTGCTACTGCGGCAAGTACAAGCGCGTCCGCTACAAGGGCATCATCTGCGAGCGCTGCGGCGTCGAGGTGACGCGCCAGAAGGTGCGCCGTGAGCGCATGGGCCACATCGACCTGGCCGCGCCGGTCTCGCACATCTGGTTCTTCAAGGGCGTCCCGAGCCGGATCGGCTACCTGCTCGACATCGCCCCGCGCGAGCTGGAGAAGGTCCTCTACTTCGCCGCCTCGATCGTCACCTCCGTCGACACCGAGGCGCGGCAGAAGGACCTGAACGGGCTCGAGGACAAGGTCAAGGCCGAGTCGGAGCAGATCTACGTCGACCGCGACGAGAACCTCGCCGCGCTCGAGGACCGGCTCAAGCGGCGCCGCAACTACTTCACGAAGGGGGCCGAGCGGAACTTCGACGAAGACGACGACTTCTGGGCGCGCGGCCTCTCCAACTGGGCCGAGGAGCAGGCCGTCCCGACCCTCGAGGAGGTGCGCGGGCTGGTCGGCGGCATGTTCGTCGAGGTCGGGCCGCAGATCACCACCGAGGACTCGAAGAAGATTCGCGAGCTCGTCCGCAACTCGGCGATCCGCGACGACCGCCGGCTGACGCCGAAGGAGCTCGAGAACGTCGCGAACGTCGCGATCTCCGTCCGCGAGGCGCTCGCCCCGCTCTACAAGCAGCTCGCCAAGGCGACCGGCTCGAAGAAGGGCGCGATCACCAAGCACATCAACCGCCTCCTCGAGGGCCTCCTCGACAAGAAGGCGCAGCTGTCCGAAGAGGACGCGGAGACCGTCGCGAGCGTCGACCAGAAGCAGCTCGAGAAGGCGCGGGACCTCGGCAAGGGTCTCCTGCGCGAGGTGCTCGAGCAGGCCGATCCGACCGCGAACGCCGATGACCTGCGCGAGCTGACGAATGACCTCTGCCTCCGCACGGACGGCAGGATCTCCAAGGAGGACCTGGACGCGATCGTCCAGTGGCTCGTGAAGGTGCGGGAGGCCTACCAGGACATCGAGGCCCGCAAGGAGGACGCCAAGGAGGCGGCCGTCGACTCGGTCCGCAGGCTCGAGGAGACCTGGCAGCTGTTCCGCGAGCTCGAGCCGAAGCTGATCGTCAACGACGAGCAGATCTTCCGCGAGCTCAAGGACCGCTTCGGGTCGCCGTACGGCTTCGGCGTCTACTTCCAGGGCGGCATGGGCGCGGAGTCGATCCGCGAATTGCTCAAGGACCTCGACCTGAAGGCCGAGGCGCGCTCCCTGCGCGAGACGATCCGGACCTCGAAGGGCCAGAAGCAGCAGCGCGCGATCAAGCGCCTCAAGGTCGTGAACGCATTCATCACCTCGGAGAACCGGCCCGAGTGGATGGTGCTGGAGGCGATCCCCGTGATCCCGCCGGAGCTGCGGCCCATGGTCCAGCTCGACGGCGGCCGCTTCGCGACCTCCGACCTGAACGACCTCTACCGGCGCGTGATCAACCGGAACAACCGCCTCAAGCGGCTGCTCGACCTGGGCGCGCCCGAGATCATCGTCAACAACGAGAAGCGCATGCTGCAGGAGGCCGTCGACGCGCTGTTCGACAACGGCCGCCGCGGCCGCGCGGTGACCGGCCCGGGCAACCGCGCGCTGAAGTCGCTCTCCGACATGCTCAAGGGCAAGCAGGGCCGCTTCCGCCAGAACCTGCTCGGCAAGCGCGTCGACTACTCGGGCCGCTCGGTGATCGTCGCCGGGCCGAACCTGAAGCTGCACCAGTGCGGGCTGCCCAAGCTGATGGCGCTCGAGCTGTTCAAGCCGTTCATCATGAGCCGTCTCGTCGAGCGCAAGTCGGTCCAGAACATCAAGGCGGCGAAGAAGCACGTCGACTCGATGGTCCCGGAGGTCTGGGACGTGCTCGAGGAGGTGATCGCGGAGCACCCGGTGCTGCTGAACCGCGCGCCGACGCTGCACCGCCTCGGCATCCAGGCGTTCGAGCCGGTGCTCGTCGAGGGCAAGGCGATCCAGGTGCACCCGCTCGTCTGCCACGCCTTCAACGCCGACTTCGA
>Ga0335080_10006273_pt1 | contig 12280 bp, 10 predicted proteins | sample Lox_Sample_34_FD_206720 | JGI IMG/M metagenome (GOLD analysis project Ga0335080, IMG submission 206720) | Soil microbial communities from Loxahatchee National Wildlife Refuge, Florida, United States - Lox_Sample_3.4 | ecosystem: Environmental > Terrestrial > Soil > Wetlands | place: USA...
GCGAGACGGCTCGCGCGCGCGTTGAAGGCCGCAAAGTCACCCGAGGTGCTGGTCTTCCACGCCCGCGAGCCCGAAGACCTGGGCGCGTACCTGCGGCGCACCCTGAAACACGCCGAGGCCTCCGCGGACTGGCCCCGGGCCTCGCGCAAGCTCGCGCGCAAGCTCGAGCACGGGGCGCTCCTGGTCGTGCTGCTGCCACCGGGCGCGCCGGCTCCGCCGCAGCTGCACGGGGACTTTCCGGACGCGCTGTTTTTGGAGGACGCCCGGTACGCGCGCCCGCTAGACTGACTCCGCGATGAAGCACGCCGGGGCCGAGGCGCTCGACACGATCGAAGAGCTTCTGGCGAAGCTCCGCAAGTACGCGCCGCTCGCCGAGCGCAAGCGCGGCACCTTCTACCTGAAGAGCTCCGCCTTCCTGCACTTCCACGAGGATCCGGCGGGCATGTTCGCCGACCTCAAGGTACGCGGCGAGTTCGAGCGCTTCCGCGTCACCACCGCGCGCGAGCAGAGCGCGTTCCTGCGCCAGGTCGCGGCGGCGCTCGGAGACACTGGCAAGCGCGCCTGAGCTAGCATTGCGGTCGATGGACGAAGTTCGCTACGAGGCGCCCGGCACGATCGCGCGCGCGGTCGAGCTGTTGCGCGAGGACGGGGCCCGGGTTCTGGCCGGTGGCACGGACTTACTGGTGCAGATGCGCGCCGGCCGTGCCGCGCCGCGCGTGTTCGTGGACGTGAAGCGCATCCCCGAGGCCAGCCGGCTCGATCTCGCGGCGCGCGAGCTCTGGCTGGGCGCCGCAGTGCCGGCCGCGGTCGTGGTCGAGAGCCGCGAGATCGGCCGCGTGTTCCCCGGCCTGGTCGAAGCGGTCGACCTGATCGGCTCGACGCAGATCCAGGGCCGTGCGTCGGTCGGCGGGAACGTGTGCAACGCCTCGCCCGCGGCGGACACCACGCCGGCGCTGTGCGCGCTGGCGGCGCACTGCGTGATCGCGGGTCCCGGCGGCCAGCGCGAGCTGCCGATCGAGGAGTTCACCACCGGCCCGGGCCGCACCGTGCTGCAGACGGGCGAGTTTCTGGTGGGCTTCCGGATCCCCCGTCCACCCGCGCGCGCGAGCGACGCCTACCTGCGCTTTATCCCGCGCACCGAGATGGACATCGCCGTGGTCGGCGCCGCTGTCTCGCTTGCGCTCGACCCGAGCGGCCGCTGCGCGAGCGCGCGCGTGGCGCTGGGCGCGGTCGGGCCCAAGGTGATCGTGGTGCCCGAGGCAGCCGCGGCGCTGGTCGGGAGCACGGGCGATCCCAGCGCGCTGACTCGGGCCGGCGAGGCGGCGAGCGCCGCCGCGCGCCCCATCTCCGACAAGCGCGGCACGGCCGACTACCGGCGCCGGGTCGCGGGTGTGTTGGTGAGACGCGCGGCCGCGGCCGCGTTCGCGCGCGCGCGAGGTGAGTCGTGAAGCTGCACGTCAGCGTCAACGTGAACGGTGAGCCCGCCGAGTTCCTGTGCTCGGCCGAGCAGAGCCTGCTCGAGGCGCTGCGCGACGAGCTGCACCTGACCGGCACGAAGGAAGGCTGCTCCACGGGTGACTGCGGCGCCTGCTCGGTGCTGCTCGACGGGCGCCTGGTCTGCTCGTGTCTCGTGCTCGCGGCCGAGGCTTCGGGCCGGCGCGTCGACACCATCGAAGGGGTGGCCAAGGGCGCCGAGCTGCACCTCCTGCAGCGCAAGTTCCTAGAGCACGCGGCGCTGCAGTGCGGCATCTGCACGCCCGGCTTCATCGTCGCCGCCAAGGCGCTGCTCGAGCGCAATCCCGATCCCAGCGAGGAAGAGACCCGCTACTGGCTGGCCGGGAACCTGTGCCGCTGCACCGGCTACGACAAGATCATCCGCGCGGTGCTCGACGCCGCCGCGGAGCTCCGAGGAGAGACTCGATGAGCGAGCGCAAGTTCCGGCAGGTGGGCACGCGGCCGATCCGCCACGATGGCCTCGACAAAGTGACCGGCCGCGCCCAGTTCGGCGCCGACTATTCGGCGCCGGGCATGCTCTGGGGCAAGGTGCTGCGCAGCCCGCACGCGCACGCGCGCATCCGCGCGATCGACGTCTCGGCCGCGCTCGCGCTCGACGGCGTCCGGGCGGTCATCACCGGGAGTGACTTCCCGGAGCTCAAGTCCGAGTCACAGGCGGGCGGCGAGGGCGGCGCGAACGACATGCGCGACCTGGCCATGAACGTGATGGCCCGCGGCAAGGCGCTGTACCACGGTCACGCGGTGGCGGCGGTCGCCGCGACCAGCCTGCGCATCGCCGAGGCCGCCTGCGCGGCGATCCGCGTCGACTACGAGCCGCTCGAGCCGGTGCTCTCGCTCGACCGCGCGCTCGCCAAGGACGCGCCGATCCTGCATGACGACCTGCGCGCGAGCGGCGACGAGCCGCTTCCGAAAGGTCCAACGAACGTCGCGGCCAGGCGCGAGCTGGGCCGCGGCGACGTGACTCGCGGCTTCGCCCAGGCCGACGTGGTGGTCGAGCGCGAGTTCCGCACGCCCATGGTGCACCAGGGCTACATCGAGCCGCACGCCGTGCTGGCGCGCACCGACGAAGAGGGTCGCTCGGTGGTCTGGTGCTGCACGCAGGGCCCGTTCATGGTGCGCGCCTACTCCGCCAAGGTCCTGGGTCTTCGCACCGACATGATCAAGGTGATTCCGACCGAGATCGGCGGCGGCTTCGGTGGCAAGACCACGGTGTATCTCGAGCCGCTGGCGGTATTGCTCTCGCGCAAGTCGGGCCGCCCGGTGAAGATGGTGATGACGCGCGAGGAGGTGTTTCGCGCGACCGGGCCGACCTCGGGCACCCACGTGCGCGTGAAGCTGGGCGCGAAGCGCGACGGCACGCTGACCGCGGCCGAAGCGGTTCTGGTGTACGAGGCGGGCGCGTTCAAGGGCTCGCCGGTGAACGCGGCGATGATGACCGTGTTCGCGCCCTACAAGCTCGACAACGTGCGCATCGAGGGCTGGGACGTGGTGGTGAACAAGCCCAAGGTCGCGGCCTATCGCGCGCCGGGCGCGCCGATGGCGGCGCTCGCCACCGAGACGGTGCTGGACGAGCTGGCGGGCAAGCTCGGGCTCGACCCGATCGACCTGCGACTCACCAACGCCGCGCGCGAAGGCGTGCAGGCCACCTACGGGCCGAAATACCGCGCGATCGGCTTCGTCGAGACGCTGCAGGCCGCCAAGAGTCACCCGCACTACCGCGCGCCGCTGGGTCCCAACCAGGGCCGCGGCGTCGCCTGCGGCTTCTGGTTCAACGCGGGTCTCTCGTCGTCGGCGAACGTGTCGCTGACCGAGGACGGCTCGGCGGTGGTGATGAGCGGCTGCCCCGACATCGGCGGCTCGCGCACGTCGCTCGCGCTGATGGCGGCCGAGGAGCTGGGCATCCCGGTCGAGAAGGTGCGGCCGGTGGTGGTCGACACCGAGTCGATCGGCTTCAACGATCTGACCGGCGGCAGCCGAGTCACGTTCGCGACCGGCATGGCGGTGATCGAGGCCGCGCGCGACGTGGTGCGCCAGCTGCGCGCCCGCGCGGCGCAGACCTGGGGCATCGAGCTCGACGCCGTGCGCTGGGAGGACGGCCAGGCGATCGCCACGAACGGCGCCGAGGGCAAGCACGAGCCGCTCACACTGCAAAAGCTGGCGGCGCGCTCGGCGGCGACGGGTGGACCGATCGCCGGCCGCGCCTCGCTCACCGCGCGCGGCGCGGGCCCGGGCTTCGCGACTCACTTGTGCGACGTCGAGGTCGACCGCGAGACCGGCGCGGTCAAGGTGCTGCGCTACACGGCGGTCCAGGATGCGGGCAAGGCCGTGCACCCGAGCTACGTCGAGGGACAGATGCAGGGCGGCGCGGCGCAAGGCATCGGCTGGGCCTTGAACGAGGAGTACGTGTTCGACCCGAGCGGCGTCATGGAGAACCCGGGCTTCCTCGACTACCGCATGCCGGTGGCGAGTGACTTGCCGATGATCGACACCGTGATCGTCGAAGTCCCGAACCCGACCCACCCGCACGGCGTGCGCGGCGTCGGAGAGACTCCGATCGTGCCGCCGCTCGCCGCGGTGGCGAACGCGGTGCAGCATGCGGCCGGGGTGAGCGTGAGCGAGCTGCCGATCTCGCCGCCGCGGCTGCTCGAGCTGCTCGACCGCGCCGCGCGCTAGATGGCGCGCGTGTTCTTCGCGTCGGGGCTGCGGCGCTTCACGGACGGCGCTGCTTCGCTCGAGCTGCCCGCGCGGAACGTGCGCGAGCTGCTCGCCGAGCTCTACCGGCGCTGGCCCGCGCTCGAGAAGCGCCTCGCCGAGGGAACCGCGATCGCCATCGACGGCGAGGTGATTCCACACGACGAGGCCCTTCTGGAGTCGCTCCGCCCGGAGGCGGAGATTCACTTTCTACCGCAGATCAGCGGTGGTCTGGTCTAGAGCGAGCTCAAGAACGTCTTGAGTCTCCGCTGGTCGTCGGCGTTCAGCGCACGATAGGCGGCAGTCACGTCCCGGGCCTCGCCCCTGTGGCGCGCGATCACGTCGTCGAAGTCGAGCGACGTGAGGTCGTGCATCATCCGCCCGCGCACGTGCAGGCCCCACAGCGGCGGCGTGCGCAGCATGTTGGCCGTCGCCTGACCGCCGTTCTGCACGATGCCATCGCCGGTGCCGATGTTGTGCAGCAGGAAGTCACTGAACGGGTGGATGATCTTGTTCCCGACCGCCGCGCTGACCTTCAGCGTGCCGCCGTTCAGGACCGAGCCCGCCGGCGCGGTCACGAACGTGGGCACGTGACACGTGGCGCAGCCCACCTGCGAGAACAGCTTCTCGCCGGCCTGGCTGTCCGCGGTCCCGGCCACCGAGGCGTAGCGCGGCGGCGCCTTGGTCGCGCGCATGAAGCGCGCGAACCGGTCGACGTCGCCGAGCCCGTCGCTCCCGACGTGGTCCTCGGGGTCCTGGATCGAGTCACAGAGCTGCGCCACCTCGGTCGGCTGGAGCACGCTCGTGATCCCCATCTCGTTCAGATATGCGTCGGCCGAGAACGAGAGCAGGCTGGCGTGCTGGTTCTTCCAGCCGAAGCGCGCCACCCGCTGGCTGCCGCCCGCCTCCAGCACCGGAACGGTCTGCACCCTGCCACAGATGCGGCCTCCGTTCCGGCACTGAAGCGCGGACACGGCGCGCAACGCGATCGACGGGATGGCTTCGATGAAGCCGTCGCCGAGCGTGTTGAGCGACGCGCGCAGCGCATGGATGTTCTCGGTCGCCGCGGCTCGCTGCTGTCCCGTCAGGTCCGGGAACTCCGAGCTCGGGCAGATCGAGCGGTCGTTCAAGAGCGAACGGCCGTGCACCACCTCGGTGCCGTCCCCCAGCGGAATGTCGGGATTCACGAAGTTACCCGACGAGTCGTCGTGACCGATCCGGATCTCGGTCACCTGGCTGGCCGCGCCCGACACCGGTGACTGGTGACATTCGCGGCAAGCCTGCGCGTTGTACAACGGGCCCAGGCCCTCGTCGACATCCTCGGCACCGTCGAACGCGGCCTGGTCGGCCGCGTGCGTGTTCGGGTCCGTGAGTCCGTTCGAGAGACCATCGAAGCCCGTGGGCGCCTCGGTCGGCGCCGTTCTGGTGGTCGCGATCATGTCCGCGACCTCTGCACCTCCAGTAGCCGCTCTCGCGTCGTGCGCGATTGCGACGTTCGTCAGCAACATCAACGGAAACCCCATCCCCATCATCGCAGCAACTACTGCATTCATGCCCGCAGCATCGACGGAGATGAGATTTCTCTCGGTGACGATGCCCACGCCGAGCGCGTGAGACGCGTCACTTACGCATTTCTGTGTAGCCTTCGCGCGCGCGAGTTGCGTTAAGTGTGACGCGCGCCCACTTCGATCGCGACGCCGGGCACGTGGATCGATCCAGTAGGAGCGGAATCACCGACTGAAATTCGCTGCGCGTCCACGCCTTTGTCCGAAACGAACTTCGTGCGCAACGCGTCGGCACGTTGGCGGGCGAGCGCCTCCAGCGCACCGTCGGGAAGTGACTGAGCGGACAGTTTCGCCTCGAGCCAGGCGCTCTGGTCGACCGTGAGCTCGCCCGCGGACTCGCCTTTGGTGGTCGCTTCCAGGTGCAGGCGTACCGCACGCCGCACGCCGATCTCGCCGAGGTTTCCGAGCGCGCGGAATCCGGTGCTGGCCTCGAGCTCGGCGAGCAACGCGCGCTCCTTCAGCGCGCGCAGGTCACCGGTCGCCGTGCCGCCGTGCAGAACGAGCGAGATCCCCGGGGAAGCGCTGAGCAGCTGCGCGAGCTGATCGACCCGCGCGCTGCCCGACTCACTCGGCTCGACGCCGCCCGGCTGGAACTCCACCGGCTCGGGCCGCAGGTCCACCTTGCCGTCCTTGGTGCCCGCGCCCAAGAGCTTCAGCGGCGAGGCCAGTGCGCCTACGAGCGCCTTGCGCACCGCCTGGGCGGCCAGGCTGCCCAAGCCCACGCGCGCGCCGCCGCGGTCGCCCGCGATCGGCACCGACAGCGTGATCGCGCCGTCGGGGTTCTTCAGCAGCCCGATCGCCATCGACAGCGGGATGCCGAAGTTCTGCTCGAACAGCGCCTCGCCCTCGGCGCCGCCCACCTCGAGTGACTGCACGGTGAGGTCGGTATTGCTGTCGTAGGTGTCGGGCTCGAAGTGCGAGGACAGCTCGAGCGAAAGGTCGCCATCCGAGATCGAGTAGCCGCCCTGCGCGATGTACGGATTGAAGTGCTTGAGCGGCAGGCTGTGGAGCTCGGCGCGCAGGCGCGCGTGGGATCCCTCTCTCCCGCCGTGCACGTGCAACACCGCGCCGTGCAGCCCTTTCAGATCGGCCACCAGCGCGTCGATCGCGAGCGGCGGCCAGGCGCATTTCACGGCATTGACGTCGAGCCGCTCGACCTGGCCCTCGTAGAAGGGACTCACGGTGCGGTCGGTGAGGGCGAGCTTGCCCTTCACGAGCTTGAGCGAGTCGAGCTTGAGCTTCAGGTCCGGCGCCGCTGCAGGCGGGGCCGGGGACGTTTTCGGAGGCGGAGCTTCGCCTTCCGGTGCGCCAGCGAGCTCGGGCAGCACGATCCCCTTGGCGGTGCGAGTCAGTACGGCCGAGGGCTCGGCCAGAGTGATTCGCTGCAGCGACACGGCCACCGCACGCGGCACAGCCGGGTCACCCCCCAGGGCCGGCTGAACTGTCGCCTCGCGCACCTGGATCGCCAGGTCCTTCCACGCTGCCTGGAACTCCTTGTCGCCCTCCTTGCCCAGCGCCAGGTCCGAGAGACCGAGCGTCCCGGACACGCGCAGGTCGGAGGTCTTCGGCGCGCTCGCGCCGCGCCCGGCGAGAATCACCTCGAGGTCGGCTCGCGCCTTGCCGCCGCGCAGCAGGTCGGCGCCGGGCGCAGGCGCGCGTGCCGCCAGAGGCGCCAGCGCGAAGTCTTTGACACCGACCTTGCCGTGGAAGCCGAGCGGCTCGAGCGTCAGGTCGCCGTCGACCGCGAGTGACCCGTCGGCCTCCTTCACCTGCAATGACACGGGCGACGCGCCGACGGTGGGATCGGCGATGGTCTTGACCTCGGCGTCGGCGGCCAGCACGAGTGGCTTGTCCCCGCCCAGCAGCTCGACCTCGGCACCCTGGAGCTGCACGCGCTTCACTGCCCAGGTCCACGGCCTGGCGGGCGGCGCGGGCGCCGGCGGCGCGCCCGGTGGCGGCGGCTCGGGCTCTTCGGCCGTCTTCGTCGGCTTCTCGAGCACGGGCAGCGGCAGTGACTTCGACTTCGGGTCGACCACCACGTGCGCGCCCTCGAGCCGCACGTCGGCCACGCCGGCGTGCTGCTTCACCACGTCGACCTGGTCGAGCCCGACGGTGAGCTTCCGGAACGTGAGCGCCGGGTGATCCAGGCCCGGCACGCGCACCGCCACGTTCGAGAGCGAGAAGCCGCCCGAGATCTGGTGCGAGCCCCCGGTCTCGAAGCGGTGGTCGATCGACGCGTCGAGCGTGCCCTCGAGGTCGCTCCAGCCGAACATCTTGAGATACACGCGCACGCCGCCGATCGGCAGGTCCGCGATCACGATGTTCGAGTGAGTCGCGGGGCCGGCCTCTTTCTGCTGGAGGTCGGCCTCGAAGCCGATCCGGCCGCCGCCGATGTCGGCCTCGAGGCCCACGTGACCGGGCGCGCTTCCGCTCGGGTCGAAGCGCAGCGCGAGCTTGCGCGCGACGAGGTTCGGAATCGCCAGGTCGAAGCGCTGCGGCTCCTTCTGGCCGACCGTGAAGTCGCGAAACACCACCTCGCCCTTGTCCAGCACGACCGCGTCGGCCTGGAACGCCCAGCTCGACGGCTTCGCGGGCTCGGGCTCGGGTTTCTCGGGCTCCTGACTCGGGGTGGGCTTGGGCAGCACCAGGCCGTCCTTCAGCCGGTCGAGCCGCAACACGAAGGCGTGCAGCTCGAAGTCCTTCACCTCGATCGTCTTCAACAGCAGCTCGAGCCAGCTGATCTGCGCCCAGAGCGTCTCGGTCTCGAACAGCGGAGGCTTGGGCTCCGCGGGGGGCGCGCCGGGCGCGGGCAGCTCGTCGGCGTAGACCTCGAGCCCGTGCAGAGTCACGCCGCCGCGCAGCAGCGACAGGTCGAGATCCCGGAGCGCGATCCGGCCGACCAGTGCCTGGTCGGCCTGCTTGACGATGATCGGCCGCAGCACGTAGGGCAGCGCGATCCGGAACACGATGCCCAGCAGCAGCAGCGCGAGCAGCAGCTGATTCCGACGCACGCGCAAGGCGGCCACCACGGCCGCGCGGTCGGGAAGCTTCATGTTTCGGGGGGACCTCTCCGCCTAGCATACCCGCTGCGCGGCGCGCCGCGGCACTCACACTAGCCTTCGTCGAAGTCCTCGAAGTGGAAGCGCCGCAGCGCGTGGTGAAACACCGGCCCCAACAGGATCGCGGTCAGGACCAGGAACAACAGGCCCGCGTAGAGCGCGTACACCCCCTCGAACAGCTTGCCCGCATCGGTCTTCGGCAGGTCCACCGGACCCATGCCGCCGAGCAGCATCGCGGAGTTCAGGAAGCCGTCGAGATAGGAGAGCCCTTCGAATTCGTGATAGCCCGCGATCCCCAGCACCAGCGAGCCAGCCAGGAGCGCGAGCGCCACCGCGAAGTAGCTGCTCATGTGGCGCGCGAACGCGGCCGGGCTGAGCGGTGGCTTCGACCTGCGTGTCATGCCTCGCTGGCCTCAGAAGCCGTAGCTCAGCGCGATGAACGGACCGCGCGTCTGCACGCGCTCGTTGGTGCTGCCCGAGTCACGATGGAAATCGAGGAACTTGTAGCCGACGTGCGCGGTCCAGCTCTCGCTGAAGCCCCAGGAGAGCGCGGTGATCTGCGACCAGGTGAAGTCGGAGCAGTAGTTGCCGATGTTGAAGCCGCCGACGTCGCCACTCACACGGAAGACCACCGTGCTCGACAGGTCGGTCGCGAAGCGCAGGCCGACCGTCGGATCGAGCCACTGCTCGCGGTCGCCGAGCCGGACCTTGAGCGCGCTGCCCGGCGACGCGACGTGCACCTGGATCTTCGGGTCGACCGACCAATAGCGCAGGCCGCCGTACAGCTCGGCGCGGAACTTGCGCGTGTCGCTGGGCCGGCTCGAGAACGGGCTCCCCAGCGTGAGCAGCCGGTAGCCGGCGTTCGCCTCGACGATCCATTCGTCGAGCTGGGACTTCACCTCGGCGCCGATCTGCACGCCGCCGCGCGGGCCGAGGCGGATGACCTTGCTCACGTTGTCGCCGGAGAGCCGCGCGTACGAGCCGTCGAGGTCGAGTGACCAGTTGCCCCACTCGCCGCGCGCGTGGCCCTGGAGACCGCCGTTCAAGTGCTTCAGCAGCTCCGAGAACGAGAGGTGCTCGGAGACGTCGCCGTCGGACGTCTCCACGTGAGTCGAGACGCTGGTGCCCCAGATGTAGAGGCCGATGTCGTAGTGAGACGCCGGCGCCGCGTCGTCCGCGCGCGCGGGTGCCGCCGCCCCCAGCGCGAACAGCGCGAGCAAGCCGCCCGCCCGAGCTCGTCCGCTCATCGCTTCCCTCCCCGGCCGGAGAAGCTATCACGGGGCCCGCTCAAACGGCGGACAGGAAGAGACACTTGAGATAGGCGGCCTCCGGGAATCCGATCGGATGGTCCGATGCGTGCGCGCTGCGCGCGCGCTCGCGCAGCTTGCGGCCGGCGCGCGTCGCGCCCGCCTCGACCGCCGCCGCGAGCTCGTCCGCGGTCACGCGCGCCGAGCACGACGCCATCACCAGCTGACCGCCCGGCGCCAGCAGGCGCGCGCCCTGCTCGGCGAGCCGCGCGTAGGCATGGAGCGCGCTCGCGAGCTGCGCTTCGCTGCGAGTGAGAGCCGGCGGGTCCAACACCACCAGCTCGAAGCGCCGGCCGGCCGCGGCCAGGCGCGGCAGCTCCTCGAAGGCGTCGCCGTGGACCGTCTCGTGCGCGCAGCGGGCGATCCGGGGATCGTCCTGGTTCAGCGCGAAGTTGGCGTGTGACTCGTCCAGGGCGATGCGACTCGCGTCGAGCGAGCACACGCTCCTGGCTCCGCCGCGCGCCGCCGCGAGTGAGAAGCCGCCGGTGTAGCAGAAGGCGTCGAGCACGCTCCGGCCCGCCGCGAGCTCGGCGACGCGCGCGCGATTCTCGCGCTGGTCGAGGAAGAAGCCGGTCTTCTGCCCGCGCACCGGGTCGCAGCGCAGCCGCAGCCCGCGCTCGCGAAATACGATCGGCTCGGCGAGCGGAGGGCCGTCGAGCACGTCGCCGTCTCGCAGCCCAGCGCGCTCCTCGCAGCGCTCGGCGATCGCGCGCGCCAGGCGCAGCACCACCCGCTGCGGCGCGAGTGACTCCTGCAGGGCGGCGCGGATCTCGGACAGGTGCGGCAGCCAGGCCGCGGTGTAGAGCTTCAGCACCAGGCTGGCCTCATAGCGGTCGATCACCAGGCCCGGCAGGCCGTCGCTCTCGCCGTTCGCCAGCCGGTAGCCGGTGGTGTCTTCGGCGGCCAGGCCGCCGCGCAGTGACTCGGCGGCGCGGATCCGCCCGCCGAAGAACGCGCGGTCGATCGGCCGCGGGCCGCCGCGGTGCAGGATGCGGATCCGGATCGCCGAATCGGGATCGTAGAGACCCAGCGCCAAAAGCTTCCGGTCGTGGTCGAAGATCACCGCCAGGTCGCCGGCCGCCGCCTCGCGGCTCTGCGCGCGGATGCTCTCGGCATACAGCCACGGGTGCTGCTTGCGCACCCAGCGCTCGGCCGAGCGAGTGAGTCGGATCGTCACGTTGTCCGCGCTCAAAGCCAGGAGATGATCCAGAAATCAGGCCGCGCGCGCGACCTCGCGGGCCAGCTCTTCGAGCGCCGCGCAGCGGTGCAGGCCGCGCTGGCGGCGCAGCTCGTCGAGGTAGGCGCGGTCGTGGCGGCGGTACCAGTGCGCGAGCGTCTCGGGATCGGCGGGCGAGTCGGGGGCCTCGTCGAAAGCCCAGAACGAGTTCGCGGTCTCGGGCGCGAGCTTGGCGGTCACCCGCGTGAAGGGCGCGCCACAGGCCTCGGCGGAGTCGGTCACGAAGTCGGTGTCGGCCAGGTCGCGGAACACGATCGCGCCGGTGGGCCGCAGCGCGCGGTCGAGCTGCACCAGGATGTTCTGCGGGTTGGGAGTCACGTACTGCAGGCCGTAGCGCGCGAGCAGCCGCGCCTTCGCGCGCCCCACCGGCTCGGCGTAGGCATCGGCCCAGAACGCGGCGAACTCCCGGCCCGCGTGCGCCGCCAGCGCGCGGCCCACGAACGGGATGCTGAACGCGGGCAGATAGAGCTGGCCGTCGCAGAGCGGCGCGAGATCGCGCACCAGGAACCCGGTCTCGCCGTCGCGCACGCGCACGCCGATCGACTCCAAGAGCACGATCAGCTCGCGCTCGCGCCCGAGCCGCGCATCGACCGCGCGCACGTGAGCCGCGAACTGCAGCGCCTCGACCACTTCGGTGCGCAGGCGCGTCTTCTCCGGCTGGCTGACGCCGTGGTGCGGGTGACTGGTGGCCAGCTTCAGGGCGAAGGGCCGCGCGCCCGGGTCCGCGATTACCAGCGTGCGCGACGAAGTGAACCGAGCGGACCAGAGGTGCGCGGCCGGGCGGTCGGAATAAGTGACGGTCGTGTCGCGATTCAGTGGGTGGCGCGGGAAGCGCACGCGCTCGGCGTCGGCGAAGCGTGCCTGCAGCTCGCGCGGCGCATCGGGCGCGATCTCCACGCACAGCTC
>Ga0335080_10006274_pt1 | contig 12280 bp, 11 predicted proteins | sample Lox_Sample_34_FD_206720 | JGI IMG/M metagenome (GOLD analysis project Ga0335080, IMG submission 206720) | Soil microbial communities from Loxahatchee National Wildlife Refuge, Florida, United States - Lox_Sample_3.4 | ecosystem: Environmental > Terrestrial > Soil > Wetlands | place: USA...
AGCCCGGTGCCGCGGCCCAGAATCGTGACGGGCTCCTCTCGTTTCTTGCTGTCTTTGTCCAGGAGGCGCTCTTTCGCGAGACGGCATTGCTGCCAGAGCGCATGGAATTGCATAGCATCGAGCTTGGTGCCGCCCGCGGACAATTGCTGCGCCAGATGGCGAGCCAGCGCGAGATCCACGTTGTCGCCACCCAGCAAAATGTGATCGCCTACCGCGGCGCGCTCGAGTTGGAGTTCGCCGCCTTGCTCGGTGACGGCGATGAGAGTGAAATCGGTGGTGCCGCCGCCGATGTCGGCTACTAAGATGAGATCGCCCACGTGGACGCGTTCACGCCAGTCTGGGTGGCGTTCGATCCAGGCATAGAAGGCGGCTTGCGGCTCTTCGAGCAGAAGCACGTTCTGATAGCCAGCCTGCTCGGCAGCCTTGAGCGTAAGCTCGCGGGCTACGGCGTCAAAGGAGGCCGGCACAGTGACGAGCACTTGCTGGTCGGTAAATGGAGCCTCCGGCATTTTGGAATCCCATGCGGAACGCAGGTGCTCGAGGTATTGCCTGGAGGCTTCGACGGGCGAAATCTTTTGGATGCCTTCGGGCGCGCTGGGCGGCAACAGCGCGGACGTGCGGTCAATACCGGAATGCGAGAGCCAGGATTTGGCGGACGAGACCAGGCGGCTGGCGATCTCGGCTCCGCGTTTTTGCGCCAGAGTTCCGATCACATAGCGGGGCGACCGGTCCCAGGGAAGAGCGGTCGATCCGTCGGGAAAATCCGCCGAACCGGGGATATATAAGAAGGATGGCAGCAGGGACTCGTCGCGCACTTCGCCCGCGTTCACCAGTTGCGGCACGGTGGAGAGCGCCACCGGCGGCATTTCTCGAGGATCATGCCTGGCGAGCGCGTAGGCCAACGCGCAGTTGGTGGTCCCCAGATCGATTCCGATTACATATTGATTGGACAAGGCATGCAGCGGGGAAGAGGTTTCTTTTTCCGCGCGATACACATGTTAGCACGCGTGGTCGGCTGGGTTTGGCCCGCTGCCGGCGTCAACCGCGGTCCTCGAGGTGTTTGAGACGGACATCCCATGTCTGATGGGTGAAATAACGACCCGCATGCTAGCATGGGTGTTTGTCAGGCTCCGGGCTTCGTGCAACGGTCGGCCGTAAACCCCGCCAGGTCCGGAAGGAAGCAACGGTAGCGGTTTAGCCCGTGTGCCGCGGATCACCCGGGGTCTGGCATTACCCAACCGGCGCTTCATGTATCAAGTCATCGCCAGAAAATACAGGCCGCAAACGTTTGCGGAGCTGATCGGCCAAGAGCATGTTCGCACCACGCTCGAGAACGCGATCGCGCAGAACCGTATCGCTCACGGCTACATTTTTTCCGGGCAGCGCGGCACGGGAAAAACCACCGTAGCGCGGATCCTGGCGCGTTGTTTGAATTGCGTCCAGGGGCCGACGACTACTCCGTGCGGAGTTTGCTCGAGCTGCTTGGAAATAGCGGCCGGCAATGCTCCCGACGTGATCGAGATCGACGCGGCCTCCAACCGCGGGATCAACGAAATGCGCGAACTGCGGGAGAACGTGCGTTACCGGCCGGTGCGCGACCGCTACAAGGTTTTCATCATCGATGAAGCGCACCAGATCACCAGTGAAGCCTTCAATGCTCTGCTGAAGACTCTGGAGGAGCCTCCCGAATGGGCCGTGTTCGTACTATGCACAACGGAGGCGCACAAGGTTCCTACTACCATCGCCTCGCGGTGCCAGCAGTTCAGTTTTCGCTCCGTCGATTTCGCCGAAGTGATGGAGCGCATGAAAGAGATCTGCGCCAAGGAAGGAATTGAAGCGGGCGCGGAAGTCCTTAGTGTGCTGGCGCAGGCCGGTGAAGGCAGCGTGCGCGATTCGTTGTCGGCGCTTGATCAGGCAATCGCCTGCTGCGGGACAAAGCTGGACGCCGCGGAAGTGCGCAACATGCTGGGCATGTTCTCGCTGGATTCGTTAGGTGAGGTGACGTGCGCGCTGAGCGAGGAGGATTCGCGCCGGATGCTCGATCTGGTGATGGAGTTGGAACGGAACGGCCGCAACCTGCAGCATTTCTGCCGCGAGCTGGCGCGCTACTTCCGCAATCTGCTGGTCGTGAAGGTGGCGGGCCCGAATACGCGGCTGATTGCGGCGTCAGAGATGGAGCAGGCCCGGCTGGCCGAGGTCGCGTCAGGATTCTCCGAGGAAGATTTGACGCGTTATCTCGCACTCACGCTGGATCTGTTCAAGGATTTGCAGTTTTCGCTCCAACCGCGGTTGCATTTGGAAATCGGCCTTTTGCGATTGATTCAGGCGGGCAAGCTAGTCGCGATCGAAGAGGCGCTGGCGGGGCTGGGAGGCGGCGGTACCTCAGCGCCGAAGCCCCCGCCGGCTAAGAAGGCCGCGCCCGAGCCATCGCCTGTGCGTAAGGCCGCGGAGCCCTCGGTCGCGCCCGCGCAGCCCGCCGCGGAAGCGCCCGCAATGACCGGTTCCTGGCGCGAGCGGCTGCATGCGGCGCTGCTCGAAAGCGGGATGCAGTTCACGGCCGATGCCGTCGAACACTCCGAAATCACCGAAGCCAATAACGAATTGCGCTTCGTTACGCCGGAGGAGTTCTCCCTGGCCATGAACGAAAAGGATATTCTGAAGATCGTGCAGAAGGTTGCCGGACGGCCGCTGCGAGTGAAGATCACCCTGGGTGTTCCGAACGCGGCTGCCATCAATGGGAGCATAGCGCCCCCGCAGGACGACGTCGCCGAACGGGCGCTGGCGCATCCGGAGGTGCGGCGCTTCCAGGAGACGTTTCCGGACGCGCAGGTCCGCGTGGTACGAAATCTAAAAGAATAAGGCAGGGTTTATGAAACTTCCCGGAAACATGCAGGCCATGATGAAGCAGGCCGAGCAGATGCAGAAGAAGCTGCAGGAGGAGATTGCGCTGATTCGCGTAGAGGCGTCGGCGGGCGGCGGCATGGTCACGGTGAAGATGGACGGAAAGAAGAATGTCACCGCGGTGAAGATCGATCCCGAGGTATCCGGCGACGTCGAGATGCTTCAGGACATGGTGATGGCGGCCTTTAACGAAGCGGCCAAAAAAGTGGACGACGAGGCGCAATCCAAGATGGGCGGCTTGCTCGGCGGCCTCGGCCTGCCGCCGGGGTTGATGTAAGCGCGAGCCTCGATGCCCGATTTAGCGGAACCGCTGGCGCGGTTGATTCAGGAATTCAAGCGGCTGCCCGGAATCGGGCAGAAGTCGGCGCAACGCTTGGCCTTTCATGTATTGCGCAACCCGCGCGAGGACGCCGAGCGGCTGGGCCAGGCGCTGGTGGACGTAAAAGACAAGCTCGGCATCTGCGCGGTCTGCAATAACATCAGCGACGGCGAGCTATGTAACTTTTGCCGCGATCCGCACCGGGATCATTCGGCGATCTGTGTGGTGGAAGAGCCGCACAATATACTTCCGATCGAGACGACCCGGCAGTTCACGGGGCTCTATCATGTTTTGCACGGCGCCATTTCCCCGCTGCGAGGCATTGGGCCGGAGCAGTTGCGCATCGCGAGTTTGCTGGAGCGTGTGCAATCGGGCGAAGTGAAGGAGTTAATCGTCGCGACCAACCCGACGGTGGAGGGCGAGGCGACGGCGGTTTATCTTTCGCGGCTGATGAAGCCGCTGGGCCTGAAGGTAACGCGCATCGCGATGGGGATTCCGGTAGGCAGCGACCTGGAGTTCGCCGACGAAGTGACGATGGGGAAGTCGCTGGAAAACCGGCGGGAGATGTAGAATCACATGATCGAGGTTCGGCGATTGACCGCCGCCGAGGGGCGTCAAAATGTGAGAGCGCTCGCTGACGTGCTGGTCGATTGCGTAGAGGGTGGCGCATCGGTGAGTTTCATGGCGCCGTTGTCCAAAGCCGAAGCCGAGGCCTTTTTCGAGAAAGTTCTCAGCGAAGTGGAAAGCGGCGAGCGCATCCTTCTGGCAGGCTACGCCGGCGGGAAGCTGGTGGGAACGGTTCAGATCGCGCTCCCGTGGCAGCCCAATCAACCGCACCGTGCCGACATCGCGAAGCTGCTGGTGATGCGATCGGCCCGCGGTCAGGGAATAGCGACGCTTCTTATGCGGCAAGCCGAAGACCATGCGCGCGCCGCCGGCAAGACATTGTTGGTGCTCGATACAACCACGGGCGACGATGCCGAAAGACTCTACCAACGCCTGGGCTGGTCGAAGGTCGGCATCATTCCGAGATATGCACTCTACCCGGACGGGCGCTGGTGCGACACGACGGTCTTCTACAAAAACATCTAGGGTGGCCGGCGAGGTAGACTCCTAGCAGAACCACGCATGGCCCGCAAATCGTTCTGCATGCTCGGACTGATCGCAGCCGCCGCCTCTCTCCAAGGCGACTGGAAAATCTCCACCAGAACCACGGTGGATGGGCGCCCGAGCGTTCAGACCGAGTACTTCAAAGGCGGCTTGAAGCGAACCGACTACTTCGAAACAGGCACCGGCCGGCCGAGCAGCGTTATTGTGCTCGACCTGGATCATCTGCGTCAAATGAGTTGGGACCTGGAGTCCCGGAAGTACGCTATCATCTGGCTTCCTCGCAGCGATCGCGCTATGGCTGCCACCGGTCCTATCATTGTCATTGACCGCAGAACTACCGATACGGGCGAGCGGCAGACCATGTTCGGCCGCGTAGCGCGCCATTTCGTGACTCAGGAGACACGCGGTTCCGAGACAATAGAGATCGACGGCTGGTATATCGACTCCGAGACGCTGCCTCGGAAGAAACGGCAGCGCGGTGCCGCGGTACTCGTGAACGCTACCACGCGTCCGATCCTGAAGGTCAACCAAAGCGGTCCCATCCCGGTAGGGCTCGCTGTCTGGGAGAGACGAATCAGCACCCGAGGAATCGAGTCGAGCGAGGAGGTCACCGAACTCGTGGAGGCCCCTCTCGATGACTCGCTCTTTCAACCGCCGCCCGGATTCAAGCGTGTGCTGGCGCCTGTCCATTTCGATGCGCAGTTCCGTTGGGTGGATCGTTTAGTAGTCGGCTGGGAATGGTGTCAGGATTGGCTCTCAACGCTGTTCGAGAGTTCTACAAGATAGGAAACGGAACCGACTCCCGGAGGCCGTTCTCGCTCGCCGAGCCGATTTCAATATCCACAAGCTGATTCGCTGATCGAGGCATCGCCAGCTCCACCTTGATGAAATTCTCCGACAGCGCCCCTTGGGCCAACGTCACCACGGAAAGCCTTCGGCCGACGAACCGCCGCCGGAATTCCAGGTTCTTGCGCTCCGCTAATTCGCGCAGCACCCGGTTACGCTCCTTGCGCACCGGCATGGGAATTTGATCGGGACTGGCGGCTGCCGGCGTACCCGGCCGTTCCGAATACGTAAAGACGTGGAGGTACGTGAAGGGCAGACTCTCGATGAATGCCCGGCTCTCCTCGAACTCTCCATCGGTTTCACCGGGAAACCCGGCCATCACATCGGCGCCAATGGCGGCGTCTGGCATCCAGTCGCGCGCCTTCCGCAAGCGATCTTCATAATGCCGCGGCCGGTACTTGCGATGCATCCGCCGCAAGACGCGATCCGAACCGGATTGCAGTGGGGCGTGCACATGTTTCGCGATGCGCGGTGAAGACGCCATCAATTCCAGCAGGGAGTCGCTCCAGTCCATGGGCTCAATGGAGCTGAGCCGCAGACGATCGATGGGAGTTTCATCCAGCAGCCGGCGGATTAGATCGACAAGCCGCACGCTGCTGCCCGGTTCGCGCCCCCAGCGGCCCAGATTGATACCGCTCAGCACCACCTCGCGATAACGCCCGGCCAGGTTGCGGACCTGCTCTACGACCCGATCGGCGGGCGCGCTGCGGCTGCGGCCGCGCACGAAAGGAATGATGCAAAACGAGCATCGATTATTGCAGCCATCCTGGATCTTTAGGTTAGGTCGAGTGCGATCGCCGGCGGCGTCTTCAACGGGGGCAGATAGAAAATCATGTTGCGCGAAGATATCGCCGACGTGAACTTGCCCGTGGTAAGGAGTATCGGGCTCCCCAACGATGTCAGGAATTTGGATCTTGTGCGAATTCCCTACTACCCAGTAGACCCCGGGCAATACAGCCAATTCTTGCGGAGCGCGTTGCGCGTAGCACCCCGTCACCAAAATTCGAGCTCCCGGATTCTCGCGATGCACCCGATGGACCGCCTTGCGTACATCCTCGTCAGCGAAAGCCGTTACAGTGCAAGTGTTTAATACAACCAGGTCCGCCTCGTGGGCGACGGGCATCGAAATCAGTCCGCGATCAAGTAAAGCGGATTCCAGCGCCGCGCCGTCAGCCTGCGAAGCGCGGCACCCGAAATTTCGCACGTGGAAACTTTGCACCGCTCCGATTTTAACAGGCAGTCTCCCCCGATACGTAAAGCAAGGGCCAAGCTCGCCGATAGATGTTCAGATGGAGCGCGTTCTTTCGCAGGATGAAATCGACGCTGTATTTCGAAACCTTCGCGACACACCCGCCGAGGAGGACGCCGGCAAACGAGCGGAGCCGTACGACTTCCGCCGTCCGGATCGAATCGCCAAAGACCAGCTTCGCGCCATCCATCTGCTGCATGAAAATTTCGCGCGCAGCCTGGCGGCCAGCCTGTCGGCGTACCTGCGGGCCTACGTCGCTGTAAACCTGGTGTCGGTGGAACAAATCTCCTTCATGGAATTTTCCCAGTGCCTGCCGTCTCCGACATGCCTGGTGGCTCTGGGAATGCAGCCGTACGAAGGCAGCGCGGTTTTGGAGATGAATCCGACGCTGGTCTTTCCCATCTTCGAGATGCTGTTGGGAGGGGCCGCGCGGTCGCTGCTGAAAATCGATCGAGAGATCACCGAGATCGAGCAGAGCGTGTTGGACGGGCTCTTTCGCATCACGCTGCACGATCTGAAATCAGCTTGGCATGCCGTCACTCCGCTGGAGTTCGACATCGAATCCTACGAAACCCAGCCGCAGTTGCTGCGAATCCTGGCGCCCAATGAAGCAGTCGTGGCCGTAAGCATGGAAGTGCGCATCGGCGACAATACCGGGATGATGAACATCGGCATTCCGTCCATCGTCGTCAAGATGCTGCGGCACAAGTTCGACCAGCAGTGGTCGGTCCGCAAAACTCAGTCGACCGAAAAAGAACAGGCCCGCGTGCTGCGTCTCGTAAGGTCGGCCCGGATATTGCTGGACAGCCGCCTCTCCGGCCCCACCATGACGGTCGCCGACTTAATGGATCTTGTCGAGGACGACGTGCTCAGCTTCGATTACCCGGTTGGCCGGCCGCTGGCCCTTACGGTCAACGGAAGAGTCAAGTATCGCGGGCACGTAGTCTCAGCGGGGCACAAGCGAGCGTTTCAAATCGAAGAGCTGTTCGTTCCCTAAGGAACGGCCGTTTCGTCGTTCGCGCCTCAGCGGTTCGCGGTTTCAGTCCATGGGGCGGTTTCACCGGCAGAGCGGATCCGGGCATTCGAATTCGACCCCGTAATGAGCCGAGCGCCGCGGTTGAAAGTCAAATAAAGAAAGCCCCAGTGGACGAATACGAGCACTCGATTGGAGAATTCCACCAGATACATGAGGTGGATGAACAGCCAGGTCAGCCACGCGAGCAAGCCCGAAATATGCAAAGGGCCGATTTGCGCAACCGCCGCTGCGCGCCCGATTACCGCCAAATTTCCCTTATCGAAATAATGGAACGGCGGGAGATTTTGGCCGTCCAGGCGCCGGCGAATGAGGCGTGCGGCATAACCGCCCTGTTGCATGGCCACCTGCGCCACTCCAGGCAATAATTTTCCGCCTTCCTCGAAATGAGCCAGGTCTCCTATGACGAAAATCTCCGGGTGACTCGGCAGACTGCAGTCGGACGCAACCAGCACATGTCCCGTCCTGTCGCGTTGCACTCCCGCCCGCTTTTCCAGGATTTCTCCGAAGCTCGAAGCGCGAACTCCGGCGGACCAAATCACCGTTCGGGCGGCAATCCGCTCTGTGCCAGTAGCGGTCTTCACCGTTACGCCCGATTCGTCGATTGAAGTAACAAAGACGTTAGTGCGCGGACGCACGCCGATGTGGATCAAATACCGCTCCGCTTTGGCCGACAGATCTTCGGGATAGGTTGGTAGTACGCGGGGCGTTCCTTCCAGCAACAGGATTTGCGCCTCTTCCGGGCGGATTGAATGGAACTCGTTGCGCAACGTGTCGTGCGCAATCTCTCCCAACGCGCCGGCCAACTCGACCCCGGTCGGTCCCGCGCCCACCAAGACAAAGGTAAGCCACTCGCGGCGCTTTCCCGGATCCGGCTCTTTCTCCGCCGCTTCGAAAGCGTACAGGATCTTTTGGCGGATCTCAGTCGCTTCCTCGATGCTTTTTAGACTCGGCGCGACGCGGCGCCACTCGTCATGGCCGAAATAGGAGTCCATCGATCCAGTGGCGACGATCAAGCTGTCGTATTCCAGCTCACCGTCGGTCAAAATAACGCGCCGGCGTGCGGCGTCAAGATCGATTGCCTCGCCCAGCAGCACGCGCGTGTTTTTTTGGCGGCGCAACACATAGCGCAGCGGCGAGGCGATCTCACCAGGTGACAAAGACCCCGTCGCCACTTGATAGAGCAAAGGCTGGAAAAGGTGAAAGTTCCTGCGATCCAGCAGCGTTACTTCAACCGGCGCTTTTTTCAACGCCTTGGCTGCGTACAGCCCGCCGAAACCGCCGCCGAGGATAACGACTCGATGTTTTTGATCCATGCCGCCTCCTAATAAATATTTGATGTTTTGTATTACATGCTAGTCGCGGGTACGGTGCCGGCGTCACGATAATCGATCAGGCCGGCGGGTCTGCGCTACGCTGAGAGAGGATGCTTCCGCGTCTGCCGTTCGCATTTTTGGCATCAGTCTCGTGCGTCGTGCCTGTCTGCGCGCAGGCCCCCTGCGAAAGCACGCCGGCCTACTCGCCGTGCGATATTTCTTTCGAATTATCCGTCGCGGATCTGAGCGCGCATCCGAATCCCTATAAGGATGTGGATCTGCACGCAGAATTCCGCTCGCCTCATTTCCGTACGTATCTTATGCCAGCCTACTGGGACGGCGGGCGCAAGATGATCCTTCGCTTTACTCCGACTGAATCGGGGCAGTGGATCTATCGCGTCACCAGCAATGTTTCATCGCTGAACGGCAAGGACGGCACATTCAACGCAGCAGCATCCGATTCGCCGGGGTTCGTCAACGTTGCCAACGTCCACCATTGGGCCACTGATAACAAGCAGCCGCATCTATGGATGGGCTATATCGCGGACCGGTTTTCGTTTGACTCTTCGGAAGAGTTCGACCGCAAGCTGAACGAAGCCGCGCAGAACAAGTTCAACCACTTTCGCGGATCGATCCTGGGCAATGCGCAGGATCGCAGCCGGGTTTTCCTCGTCTCCGATAAACCAAATCCAGCCTACTTTGACGAACTGGACCGGCGAATCCTGGCGATCCATAAACGCGGGATCACGGCCGACCTGATTCTCGCTTCGAATCCCGATTACGTGACCAGCCTCTTCCCGGATTGGCAGGCGCGCGAGCGCTTCATTCGATACGCCGTCGCGCGATATGCTCCGTTCAACATCACTTGGCAGGGCCTCGACGAATTCGAAGATTACGCCGGCGGGCGCGCGCTTTTGAAGGAGATGGGAGGCGACCTTGTGAAGCTCGATCCATACCATCATCCGCGCTCTTCCAATGCCAAGATCACTTCTTCGCCTTTGCTGGCCGACGGCTGGATGAATTTCATCATCCAGGCGGCGCCCGACGACGCGATCGGCTCGGTGGAGCATCAGTTCTATCAGGTTCCCTTTATCGGAGTCACGGACGCGCAGCATCTGTGGAACACCACCATGGATGGCGAGTATCCCGAGTTTCGCGGCGATGGCATCAAGATGTTCGGCTATTGGTTCGATTTCCTATCCGACACGCGCCACTGGGAGCTGGAGCCTTACTTCGATGTGGACGGCACGCGCGCCGTGGCCTTGGAAGACGTGGAATACGTGAACTACATCGAGCATCCGGGACCGCCCGTTGAGGTCTCGGTGGAAAAGCACGGATACGACGTCCAGTGGTTCAACCCGCTCACCGGCGAGCAGCTCGAGCAGAAAAAATATAAGGGCGAGCATTTCACTGGAGAAGCGCCGGATAAAAGCCATCCCTGGGTATTGCTCGTGGCGCGCGAAGGCCGTAAGGAGTCGATGCTGAAGTCGTATAAATTCGAGTCGCGGCTTGTTCCGGTGCAGGAGATCGAGACCAATGCGCAGAAAGTTCCTTACACGATCGCGGAGCCCTCGGGCGATACGCTCGCGGCCGGCAAGCCGGTTCGGTTCGCTGCCAAGCTGACGCGCGAGACACGCGCGACCCGCTCGATGATGTTTCTTTGGACCGGCGAGGTCGCATCCGATGGCCGCGGGTTCCGTATCCTCGGCACGGGCGCGTCAGGCAATTTTACGATTCCGCCCGCCATCGCCGCCAATTTCCCCGCCGTTCTGAGCATCCATTTGACGGCGCTCAACGCCAACGGCAAAGCCTATTCAGCCGACCGCGTCTACCAGCTCAGTAAGTGATCCTCTCCATCGATACGACTTCCGAATTCGGGAGCCTTGCGCTCACCGAGGCTGAGCGAACGATCGAGGAGTTCGCGATTCATTCTCCGGACGGATTCGGGCACGTTCTGTATGAGCACTTGGAACAGCTGCTCGGGCGGCATGCCATGAATGTGAATCACCTGGAATGCTTCGTCGCCGCCTCGGGTCCGGGTTCCTTCACCGGGGTTCGCGTGGGTCTCGCCGCGGTGAAAGGCTTGGCGGAGGCCACCGGCAAAAAGGTGATTGCGGTGTCGAACTTGCGCGCGATCGCTTCGTTTGGATCGGCGCCTTTGCGCGCAACGGTGCTGGATGCCCGGCGCGGCGAGGTTTACGCGGCGGTATACAACCACAAGTTGGAAATAATCATGCCCGAAGTGGTTGTCCCGTATAACGTGTGGCCAAAGACTCTGCCGTCGCACGGATTCGAAATCATCTCGCCGGATTTTTCCGCATTGCGTAACCTGATCGATGGCAGCGTCCCCACGGTCACGGCCCCGCGCGCGCTAGCCGGTGCCATCGCGCGGATCGCGTGGACTGAGTTTCGGCACGGCCGGGCCTGCGACCCGGCCGAAATCGACGCCAACTATGTGCGCCGGTCCGACGCCGAGTTGTTTTGGAAAGAATAGGTCGCTGGGGTATGTTCTCCGGAGCACGGCTGGTACAATCTCTACTTGGACGCAGGAGATTGACTATCCCGCTCGCAAAATGCGAATTCCACGCTAATGAACATCTCGGTCAAGGGTGAATACGCGCTGCATGCGATGTTCGACTTGGCCTTGCAAAAAACCGGGGAGCCAATCAAAATCGCCGACATCGCGCAAAGGCAGAAGATACCGCAGAAATTCTTGGAGCTGATTTTAGCCGGCCTCAAGCAGGGCGGCTTTGTGGAATCGCGGCGCGGCGCCGAGGGTGGTTATCTTTTGGCGCGCCCCGCCGAAGCGAGTACCGTCGGCGAAGTGGTGCGTTTCATGGAAGGGGGCAAGTCCAAAAAGCCTGCTCCCAAAAACTCGATTGCCGACCCGTTCGCCGAGACATGGACCCGCGTGGACCAGGCGATCTCCGATATCCTCGATCGGACAACGCTGGCCGAACTGGTTCGAACCTGGCGCGACAAGCACACCAGGTACGTGCCCAACTGGGAGATCTAATGCTGCATCAAGACAATTCTCTAAGCATCGGAAGAACGCCGCTCGTGAAGTTGAACCGTGTCACCGGCGGCGCGCAGGCCACGGTACTCGCCAAGATCGAAGGCAGGAATCCGGCCTACTCGGTGAAGGACCGCATCGGTGCGTCCATGATCTGGGACGCCGAGAAGCGAGGTCTCCTGGGGCCGGGCAAGGAACTGATCGAACCGACCAGCGGCAATACTGGCATCGCGCTGGCCTTCGTCGCGGCTGCGCGCGGTTATGCCATTACGCTGATCATGCCGGAAACGATGTCGGTGGAGCGTCGCAAAGTTCTGCGCGCGTTTGGCGCGAATCTGATCCTCACCGAGGGCTCGGGCGGCATGCGAGCTTCCATCGCCAAGGCTGAGGAAATAGTGGCGTCCGATCCGGATCGCTTTGTCCTGCTCCAGCAATTCCAGAATCCAGCGAACCCCGAAATTCATTTCAAGACCACCGGGCCGGAGATCTGGGA
>Ga0335080_10006275_pt1 | contig 12278 bp, 10 predicted proteins | sample Lox_Sample_34_FD_206720 | JGI IMG/M metagenome (GOLD analysis project Ga0335080, IMG submission 206720) | Soil microbial communities from Loxahatchee National Wildlife Refuge, Florida, United States - Lox_Sample_3.4 | ecosystem: Environmental > Terrestrial > Soil > Wetlands | place: USA...
TCTCGTCACTGGCTGTCACCAACGGTCACAAAAATCAGAATGGCGGAGAGAGGGGGATTCGAACCCCCGATACGGCTTTTGACCGTATAACGGTTTAGCAAACCGCCGCCTTCAGCCACTCGGCCATCTCTCCACCGCGCCCAGTGAAACCCGTCGGCACCCGGCACTCAAGCAAATTTTCCGCTGTACGCGGGAGATTTCGAGCTTGCGTTTTACAGGTTTCACGCAAAAGATTGCACACTCGTTATGCAATCACAAGACGCACCAACCGCCTTTCTCTTCAAAATGTGGCCCTGGCTCGAGGCTAATAAAATCCGGGTCATCGTCGGCGCGGCCATTCTCCTGGTCGCCGTTTTTCTCTATTCGTTCGTATCGTGGCGAGGAGAGCAGAAAGAAATTGACGCGGGCCGGACGGTGACCGGGTTGGCGCTGACGATGCCGCCCAATGCGAGTCCGAGCCAATGGGCCGACGCATATTTGAAAATCGCGAACCAGTATCCGGATACGCGGGCGGGGCGGCGCGCGTGGTTGCAGGCCGGGGCGGCGCTGTTCAGCGCGGGCAAATTTCCCGACGCGCAAACGCAATTCCAGAAATTTCTCGATGCCCATCCCGACGGCGATTTTTCCGCTTCAGCGGCCCTCGGCGTGGCCGCCAGCCTCGAAGCGCTTGGCAAATTGGATTCAGCCGCCAGCGCTTATCAACAGGTTCTCAGTGGGTTTTCCTCGGACATTGTGGCGGTGAACGCCGCCAAATTCGCGCTGGCGCGGATTGATGGGCGCTTGGGGAAAGTCACCGACGCGCTCAATTACTATGAGAGCATCGCCCGCAACAGTCCAGGCGGCCCCCTCGCGCAGGAAGCTGCGTTGCGCGCGATGGAGCTGAGAACGAAGTTGACGCCCGCCACGGCGGCGGCGGCGGGCCAACCTTGAGCATGAAGCTTTCCATCGTCGGCACCGGCTATGTCGGTCTGGTCACGGGCGCCTGCTTCGCCGAGGTCGGCCACCAGGTCATTTGCGTGGACAATGACACGGCCAAGGTTAAGTTGCTCCAATCCGGCGGCATCCCGATTTACGAGCCGGGACTCGAAGACCTTGTCCGGAAAAACACGGCTGCCGGCCGGCTTTCGTTCACCGCCAGCATCGCCGACGGCGTCCGGGAATCGGATGTGATCTTCATCGCCGTGCCGACACCGCCGCTGCCCGACGGCTCGGTGGATTCCAGCTTCATCGAAAAGGTCGCGCGCGAAATTGCCGCCGCCCTGACCACCTACAAAATCGTCGTGGACAAAAGCACGGTGCCGGTCAAAACCGGCGAAAAAGTCGCCGAAACCATCAAACGCTACTGCCCGGCCAAGGCCGATTTTGACGTCGTCAGCAATCCCGAATTTCTGCGCGAAGGCTTCGCCGTCGGCGACTTGATGAAGCCCGACCGGATTGTCGTTGGCGTCCGTTCGCAACGTCCCGTCGCGGCCCTGCGGGCGATTTACGCGCCGTTCAACGCGCCCATCATTATCACCGACATCAATTCCGCGGAGTTGATCAAGCACGCGTCCAATTCGTTTCTGGCCCTCAAAATCTCCTACATCAACGCCGTCGCCGCGCTCTGCGAAGCGACAGGCGCGAACGTGCAGGAAGTGGCCGCCGGCATGGGCATGGATGAACGCATTGGCCGCCGCTTTCTCGATGCTGGCCTCGGTTTCGGCGGCAGTTGTTTCCCGAAGGACCTCAGCGCCTTCATTAAAATCGCCGAGCAAATCGGTTGCGATTTCCGGCTGCTCAAGGAAGTCCAGCGCATCAACGGCGAACAAATGGACCGGTTCATTAAAAAAATTACCGAAACGCTTTGGGTGCTCAAAGACAAAAAAATCGGCGTGCTCGGCCTGGCCTTCAAGCAAAACACTGACGACGTGCGGACGTCGCCGGCGATTGAACTGTGTCAACGCCTGCAAAAAGAAGGCGCGTCGCTGCGCGTCCACGATCCGAAGGCGATGGAAAAGGCCCGATCGGTGCTGGCGAACGTGACGTATGTGGATGACATGAACGCCGTAGCCGACGGTTGCGACGCCTTGGTAGTGGCCACGGAATGGGACGAGTTCAAAAAGCTCGATCTGGACCGCGCCCGCAAGGCCCTGAGCCACCCCATCATGTTCGACGGCCGCAACCTGTTCGACCGAGTGGAAATGGAGAAAGCCGGCTGGGTTTACAAAAGCGTCGGCAGATGAAGAGACGGTCGAAAGCCGAGGGACAAGAGTCCAGGGCAAAACGTTCTGGCAGTCGCCCTTCGACTCTCGCCCCTCGACATATCACGGAGGTCAGCGCCGCTCTCATTTTCCGCGCCGGCAAAATCCTGATCGCCCGGCGCCACGCGGGTGCCCACCTGGGCGGGCTTTGGGAATTTCCCGGCGGCAAACGCGAGCCGCCGGAAACCTTCGAGCAGTGCCTGGTCCGTGAATTGCGCGAGGAACTCGGCGTGGAGTCCTGGGTCGGCGAACTCTTTGAAGAAATCACTCACGCTTACCCGGAAAAGACGGTTCGCCTGAAATTTTTCATCTGCCGGTTGGAACGGGGCGAGCCCGAACCGCTTGGTTGTGCGGCAATCAAATGGGCGGGCAAAGGGGAGTTGGGCCAATACGCTTTTCCGGCGGCCGACACGCGCCTGCTGGGCAAATTGCGTGCCTACGACTTTCCGTAAACTTCCTCGACAATGTGGCGGAAATTATTCTCGCCGATATTGACGATGTTCATTTCGCGGCGGGCATTTTCCGGCGAATCGCTGGCATGCGCGGCGTTGACCATGATGGTCGAACCGAATTCGCGGCGGATGGAGCCGGGCGGCGCCTTGGATGGGTCTGTCGGACCCAATACATCGCGAATTTTGGAAACGGCGTGCACCCCTTCGTAAATCAACCCGATACACTTCTCCGTGCCGGGCTCGCTCCACTGTTCGCGCGGTAATTCCGAAGGCGCGTGACCGGACATGAAACGGACGATGTTCTCGAATTGGTTCTCACCGAAAGTGGGACAGAGGACTTCCCCCAACTGCTTTTCTTCGGCAGCAGCGATTTTGACGTTGAATTCTTTTTCCAGCACGGCCTTGGTCTTGGCCCCGACCACGTCTTTGAGTTTGGTCCGGAGGACATCGCGGACGGGGCCGTAAAAATCCATCGCCTGTGTGACGCTCATGCGGTGGACCTTGATGCCCACGATAAAAAGGCCGGTGCGCGAGAAGAAATCAATGACGTTGCCGGGCCGCCCGGTCGCAAAACGGAAATTATCCGGTTTGATCAGCACCAGGGTGCGCTGCCCGGCCTCAGCGGGCTTGTAAGTGATGACATTTTCCAAAACTCCGCCGTCGGTGTCCGAATAGCGCGCCCAGAGTTTGAGTTTCATCTCGGCTTCCTCGACGTTGGGGGCAGCCAGCACCGCCGGCTCAAAGTAGCGCACCCGGCCATCCTCCTCCATGAGCAAGTCGCCGTAGGTGTCGCGGATGGTTTCGCCCATGCGGCGGTCCGGGCCAAGATTGCCGACCACCGACCGCACTTTCCGCACCGCCTCATCACCGCGGAACAAAAGCGTCATTACCCGCCGGCGCTGTCCGGTTTTGGGGTCGGGCGCGAAATTTTGCAGGACGTATTGTTTGATGAGTTCCTGGATTTTCCGGTCCTGCGGGTCGTGGGCCGAAACGATGGTTTCGGCATATTGCGTTATCAGCTCGGCACTGGGCGCAAACATACGCGCCGCCGCCAGGTCCAGACCCGTGCGGGAAATCAACCGACTCAGGATTCCGCCCGTGCGCGACTTGTAGAGCGAATAGGGGGTGATGATGACGTAGGCGAGCTGCTGGGACATAGTTAGCCCATCGCGGCTGGCGGAGTTGGGGTTGCGCTACTGGGAGCGGCCTTGCCGCCCAAAATCTTGAACATTACCGTCCCGCAGGTCGGACATTTGCCCTTGATCGCCTTGCGCCCGTTCTTCATCGTTTCCTCAACGCCATTGGCAATCTCTTTCTTGGCCTTGCATTTGACGCAATATCCTTCAGCCATAAAATCTTTGCCGCCCGCGCTCCATGCCCAAACGGCGACAACAGGATAGAGGCATGAATCCAGCAAAGCAACCCGTAAAAGGCTAGATGTCAACTAATTTAATATCAACATGTTGCGTTTAAATGATTGCCCTTCTGCCGAGTGCCGCCGGACGGGGCGCTGGCGGCGTTAACCAGCCACGGCCGACGGGCGTTTGCGCCAATTTCCCGCCCGCGCCAGGCAAATTCCTCCAAAGAACCGCTGCCAAGGCGGTGATCAGGGTTTATTGGTGCACCGGCTGTTTTCGCAATTCGGTTTTCAGGATTTTGCCAGTTGCGTTACGCGGCAGCGCCGGCACCAGGACAATTTGCCTCGGTAACTTATAGTCCGCCAGTTTGCTCCGAATGAATTGCAGCAAGGCTTTTTCGTCGAGTGTCTGCCCTTCCGCCATCGCGACAAAGGCCACCGGCTGCTCGCCCTTGCGCGGGTCAGGCACGCCTATGACCGCCGTTTCCTTCACGCCCGGGAACTGGTAAATCACTTCCTCAATCTCGCGCGGATAAACATTGATGCCATTCACCAGCAACATGTCCTTCTTGCGGTCAGTGATGTAATAATAACCGTCCGGGTCGCGATACCCCACGTCGCCGGTGTAGAGCCAGCCATCACGCAAAACCTTCGCCGTCTCCTCCGGCTGGTTCCAGTAGCCGCGCATCACGTTTCCGCCGCGGATGCAGATTTCGCCGACGCTGCCAACGGGGAGTTCCTGACCGGCATCGTCGCGAATGCTGAGTTCCACGTTCGGGATGGGTTTGCCAATCGAGCCGGGCTTGTTGAGGCCGTAGATGGGATTGACGGAGGCCACCGGACTGCTTTCCGTGGGACCGTAGCCTTCGCGCAACGGAAACGGAAACTTCCGGGTGAACTCATTGAACACCTCCACCGGCAACGGCGCACCGCCGCTGATGCACAGTCGCAGCGGCAGCCGGCCGAATTCGGGGACGGCCAGTAGCGCACGATAAAACGAGGGCACCGCCGGCAGGATCGTGCCCCGATGCCGCGCAATCTCCTCCAGGACTTGCTTGAACGGGTGCAGCGTTTTCAGCAGCAGAATCCCGCAGCCGCCCAGCATGGGCAGCAACGTGCCCACGGTGAACATGAAGCTGTGAAATTGCGGCAATGCCACCACGACGCGTTCATCGTCCCGTACATCGAGCGCTGCCATGCAACTCGCCACGTTGTGGAGAAAATTGCCGTGCGTGAGCATTGCGCCCTTCGGATGCCCGGTCGTGCCGGAAGTGTAAAGCAGCGCGGCCAGATCCTGCTCGCTCAAATTGGCGGCGGCTGATTGGCGCTGGCCCGATTTCAAGTCGGCCGGATGCGCGTCCTCCGCCGTGGCTCCGCGACGGAGGGGAGAAGATTCCGGCAAGCCCAAAAACTCAAATTCCTCCACTTTGAGCAATTTTAGCTGCGGTCGCGCGACGGAGAACTCGGGAAAATGCGCGCCCAGTTCCGCGTCGGCGATGAGCACATTAGTCCCGGAATCGTTGAGGATGTAACTCACCTCGGCCGGTTTCAGGAAATTGTTGATGGGCACGACCACGCCGCCGGCCGTCAAAGTGCCGAACACCGCGGGCACAAACTCCGGACAATTTTTCATCCACAGCGCCACCCGGTCGCCGGGCTTGACGCCGAATCCGGTTTGCAGGTGGGCGGCAATGGCTTGTGCTCGCACACGGAGGGTAGTGTAGGAAATTTCCAGATCGCCCCAAAAGATGGCGGTTTTGGAGGCGTGCTTTTCCGCGCAATTGGCAAAGGCTCCAGCCAGGTTCACGACAAATGTTAGGAACACCGAGCCGGGTTTTGCAAGCGGTCAATCTTGCCGCGGTCGGAAATCGCCGGCGGATGCCGGCCAGCTGCACCACCGTCGGCCACGGCAAACGGTTCGCGGACGGCAGCCGGATAACAAATGGTAATCAGCAGGATAAAATGACTTGACAACGACTGGTAAAGCTACATGATCAGGCTGATTAACAATTAAAATCGGCCGGAGAATCTTTCTTTGTGTAATGAAAGGAGATTGTCCATGAAGATGACGAGAACGTTTCGTACCATCGCGCAGGTGGCCATAATGACCACCGCCTTGGTGTTGGCCTTTACTGCACGCGCCACGATTTATGTCTTTGACGCCAACCTCGATGGGCCGTCCGAGTCTCCGCCCAATGCCTCGCCGGCGACCGGGTTTGCACAGGTGACTTTTGATACCGTGGCAAATATGATGAACGTGGATGTGACGTTCAGCGGTTTGCTCGGAACCTCGACCGCATCGCATATTCATGCGGCAACCACCACGCCCGGCTCCGGGACGGCCGGGGTCGCCACGACTACGCCGTACTTCGCCGGGTTTCCAATCGGGGTGACGGCAGGATCGTATAACAACACCCTCGATATGACGCAATCTTCGAGCTACAACCCCGCCTATATCACTGCCAATGGCGGAACCACGGCCAGCGCGGAAGCGGCTCTCCTGGGGGCACTGCTTGCCGATGAAGCCTACTTGAACATCCATTCAACTGTTTTCGGGGGCGGTGAGATTCGTGGATTTTTGGTCCAGGTTCCCGAACCGAGCACAATGGCGCTCCTGGCATTGGGCGCGGCAGTTCCCGTAATTTGGCGCAAGCGCAACAAACTGCGTGGTTAGGAAACAGCCCGTCTTTGCAGACGCCGCCTCCTCGGGCGGCGTTTTGCTTTTCCATACCGGGCTGGAGCAAGAAAGCCCGTTTACGAATGGGCAAGAGCGACAGCGCTCGGCCGAAATACCACTACGCCGGTTCGGTCAGCGGGCGTGTTGGAGAAGGTTGTTGAGCAAGCCCCGTACGGGTGAGGCAGGGTTGGTGACCTGGTTCATCAGGCCGCCGCCGAGTGATTTCACCGTCAAACCGACCAGCGCGCTTGTCTTTTTCTGCATCTGCGGATCTCCCAGGGTGCCGGTCATCGTCAAAAATTGCGGCAAGGGGACGTAGGAAGAGCCTGTCGAATTGCTGGCTGCGGCGAGGTTGAGTTGTTTGGCGATGGGCTGGCTGAGAGAGATGGTGATGGGAATGTTGATCGTGGAATTGGTCAGGATGGGCGCGAGAACGATGCCGCCTTGCGCGTCGGCCTCGAAGGCGGCGCTTTGCACGGTTAACTGCTGCAGATTGATTTGTCCGTCGCCAGCCTGGCCTTGGGCGGAGATCACCTCAACCGGAGCCTGCTTGAGCTGACCGATCAGGCCGCTATTTTGGCCTGTCAACTGGCCGAAGATCGAAAGGAAGCCACTTTCGGGATTGGTCAACAGTTGTGGGATGGTGGCGACCACGTTAATCAGCGACCTGAAGATGGGGCTGCGGATGTTGATGACGGACAGTTCGAGATTGGTCACGCCGACGTTGAATTGGCCGGTCAGGTTCTTCTCCCAATTCACGGCCGTAACGCCAGCGCCGCCGATTTGGGTATGGGCTGTCAATGTCCCGCCCAATTCTCCTTTGCGATCGGGCATGAAGGAATCCACCAGCGGCGCGAATGGGATCTGGTCGGCATCCAGGGCGAAGTTGTATTTGTAGCCGGGCACGCTCAAATCCAAATCCGCGTTGGCCCGCACCGGTGCACCGTTAAGGACAAACTGAAGCGGTTTGACAGTAACGTGTCCACCGTCCGCATTCACTGTCGTCTGAAAATTGGTGATCGCCACTTCGCGCAGGTACAACCGGCCGATGGTTGCAGCGAGTGTGAAATTCTTGAGCGGCAAATGGATGGGCGGGGGTTCCTGATTGGCAGCGGTCGCCGTTCCGGCCTGGGCCGCTGTCGCAGATGACGTTTTCCCGCTCGCGTTCGTGCCTCCGGCGAACAGGTCGTAGTAGCTGGTCAGGTCGAGTGAATCGGCTGTGAGGTTGAGATTTCCCTGAATGGCATTGGTTCGTGAAAAATCCACGTTCCCCTGCAGTTGAATTTGATTCTGCGCATTGGCGGTCGGCGTCAGGCCAATCTGAAACTGGCGGATGTCGGCCGATTGTTTTTGCAGCGTCGTGTCAATATGCACTTTGGCGGCGAGCGGTGTCTCCGGAATTTGTCCTTTGGGATCATTCACGATCAGGTTGGTCACCTGCAAATCGGCTTTGATGGCCGAACTGTCGGCCGGATCGTATTCCACAGCGGCGCTGCCGTTCACGGCAATCGCCACGAGTCGCTTGTCTGCCAGCAAAGGTTGCAGGAGCCAACCCAGGCCGTCCCGGTTAAAACCCGCCAGGGCGGCGGTTAATTGAACCTTTTTCCGCGCCGGATCATACAAACCGGTCAGATTGAAATTGCCCCCGGGACTTTTGCCCTGGGTCAAAGCGCCGTCCACCTTTTTGATTTCGATTTGCTCCGGTGTCCGGCTGACATCCACCTCCATGGTGCTGCCGAAATCAGTGAACGAATTGTTGTCCACCTGCCCCGTGAAACCGGCCAGCACGAGTTGACCGGTGATGGTTTGCCCGTTTTGCTTTTGGGTGACGCGGCCATTCAATTCAAGATTGCCGGAGGAAACGCTCGTGCCGGCCTGCGGGAACGCTTTGGCGAGGCCGGCCAATGATGCCTGCACGGCGACCTGCAAATCCGCGCTGGCCGCCTTCAGATCATACGTGCCCGAACCGTTCACCGTGAGCAACTGATCGCTTTCGCGGTCGATCTGCAGCCGGTATTCGCTCAGGTTGAGCTGCTGGAAATCCGTCGCCTGACCTCGCGCCAGCAAATTGACCGATACCGGGACCGTCTGATTCCCGCCGAGGTTAGCGGTGAAATTTGCGATTTGCGAATCGGCTTCAAACGTCAACCGCCCGCCATTTTGTTGCGATTGCAGTTGCACCTGCAAATTGACATCCCCGGCCGGCGCATCCCCGCCCAGGAATGGTTTCCAATCCGCCAGATTCAGGTTGGTGACGACCAGATCGAGAGCGGATTCGCCGACTCCATTCGTGCCGGTTCCCCAGGCGACGTTCATCGGCTGGGTCAGATGCGCTTCCAGCAACGGATTGCCGTTTTGTTTTCCGGTCAACGTCAGTTCATGCAGCAGTGCGTGCCGGGCAGCCTGGTCAACCGTAACATCGTAGCCGGCGTTGAAATCCAGCGTTGGCGTGGTCAGGCCGGCGCGGGTCAGTTGGAATTTGTCCGCTTGAAACCTGCCCGAGGCGGTGATGACCGCGCCGGCCCTGGCCAGGGTGATTTCATTGGTGGAATTGATGGTCGTCGGGCCGAAGTCAATTCCGCTGGCCGCGCCTGCCAGATTCAACAGCCGTTTGTCTATGCCCTGCAATTTCACCTGCAACCGGCCTTCCGTTTTCTCCATGTCGAACGGACCGCTCACGGCCAGTTCGCCCAACGCTTCGCCGCTTTTTTGAAAATGCAATGACACCTGCTTGATCTCCGTGGGCGTCATGTCACAGTTCAACGCCGCGCCGAACGCGGAGAAGTCTTGGAACACGCCGTCGGCGCCGGAGATGTCCAAGTGCGCCTCGCCGGAAGCCGAATCGGGTTTCAGATCTGTTGCCAGCGCAAAATGGAAGTCGCCTTTGATGGCCGCTGCCAGGGAACCGCTCGTTCCAGTGGGCGGATTATTTTCGACCTGGAGCGCGGCCGATAATTCGAGCGTAGCCGATTGGCCGTTCTGCAAGTTGGACAGGGTGACATTGAAGTTTGTCAGCTCCAGGCGATCGCTCCGGCCGCCGGCGTAGTTTTTAATTTTGATGATGTTCGCATTGCTCAACGCCAGCCGACCGAGATCAATCCGCATTGGCTTCGATGGTTTGCCGGCCGCCGGTTTTGAAGCGGCGCCCGGTTTTGCCGACAACGCCTGCAACAACGGATCCAGATTGTTGCTGCCGTCCGGGTTCTCTACCAGTTCGACCGTCGGCGAAACAACGGCGATGTCATCCACGTGCAGGTCGCCGGTCAGAATGTCCCAGAGACTGTAGCGGACTTTCAATTGCGGCACGATGAGTACCGGCGCCTGTCCCTTCGCCTGTACTTTCAAATCCTGCAATTCAATTTGTTTGAAAGGATTGAAGACGATGTTGGTGACCGTGACGTTTGCGTTAATCGCGTTGCCGAGACGCGGCAGGACCACGCCTTTGAGAAAGGCGGGGTTCGTCGCGATAAAATACACCGCGGCGACCAGCAATGCCACCAGCACCACCAGCCAGATAAAAATGCGCAGTAAAATGCGCCGCTTCTTGCGCGGCGGCGCCACAATAAACATCGGTTCCGGCATAAAATATTAAATTTCGGCGGCGTATCGCGCCGGCGGGCGGCAATTAGCACCGTCCCATCTCCTCCAGGCAAAAAGGTCGCATTTAATGGACAGGCGTGGCGCACGAATCATTCAATCCCATTTCCCGGCCTAATTATTCGACAAAATCGAAAATGAGCCCGGGGGGCGGCGGAAAATGGCGCGCATAGGTTCGCCTTTTGAACGGAAGTGTTGTAAATATATTTTCCGCGTGATTGACACCAACGCAAAACTCGCCGCGCTGTTGCCCGCCATCAAAGCCGCAACCTGGCTGGCGCTCGATACGGAAGCCGACAGCCTGCACGCCTATCCGGAAAAAATCTGCCTGATCCAAATCACCACGGCCACCGGCGATGAGCTGGTCGATCCGCTCGGCCACATCACTCTGGATCCGCTGCTCGACGCACTCAACGCGCACGAGTTGATCATGCATGGCGCGGATTACGATTTGCGTTTGCTGCGCAAACATCATGAATTCGTGCCGTCCGCGATTTTCGACACCATGCTCGCCGCGCGCCTTCTGGGTGAATCGCAATTTGGACTGGGCGCCCTGGTCGAAAAGTGGCTGGGGGCGAAATTGGACAAAGGCCTGCAAAAGGCCGACTGGGCGCGCCGGCCGCTTCCGGAAAAAATGGAGACTTACGCCCGCAAAGACACGCACTATTTAAAACCGCTGGCCGACAAGTTGAAGTTCGAACTCGAGCAAAAAGGGCGCCTGGCCTGGCAACAGGAATCCTGCGCGCGGTTGATTGTCGAAACCTCGCAGCCGCCGGTGGTGGACGTGGATTCGGTTTGGCGCGTCAGAGGCAGTTCGCGCCTGAACCGTCCCGCGCTGGCGGTATTGCGCGCACTTTGGCAGTGGCGCGAGCGGGAGGCCGTGGCCGCAAACCGTCCGCCGTTCTTCATTCTCGCGCACGAAAAACTCGTGGGTATCGCTGCCGCCGCCGCGGCGCGCCGGCCGGTTGAGCCGCTCCTGCCGCCGCGCCTCGCGGGATCTCCCCGCCGCCGCGAGGGTCTGACCGAGGCCATCCAAATCGGTCTCCAACTTTCCGCCGACCGGCATCCGGAATTTGTGCGGCCCAAAAGCCATCGCCCGACGGAGGCCGAGTTGCGCCGTTACCTCGATTTGGAAAAACGCCGCGACGCCCACGCCCACAAGTTGGGGTTGGACGCGACGCTTATCGCCAGTCGCGCCACGCTTGGCCAGCTCGCCCGCGACTGGGACCGGCACGCTGCCGAGCTGATGAACTGGCAACGGGAACTGTTGCAACCCGCCGGTTGACGGCAAACCCCGACTTCCCGCCGGGAGTATTCGATAACCGGCAATCGGCGCTCATTCCGAAAACTTTGTTGCAGGATTGTAATGATTAATTTCTTGTATTTTGAAGTGCGTCGGCTATGCTGAGGCGCAACCCTGAGCCGACCATGAAAATCCGCCTTTTCCCGCCGGTGATTATCGTTCTCGCTGTATCCTCTTTCAGCATTCTGGGAGCCGTGCATTATGTGGACTTGAATTCCACCAACCCGGTTTCGCCTTACACCGATTGGAGCACGGCGGCAACCGACATTCAAAGCGCGGTTGATGTTTCCACGACTGGCGATCAAATCCTGGTCACGAACGGGATCTATCAAACCGGCGGACGCGTGGCTGATGGCGCAATGACCAATCGCCTCGCCGTGACCAAAACGGTTACAGTCCAAAGTGTCAATGGCCCGGGCGAAACCGTCATCGCGGGCAATCAAGCGACCGGAGGCGGCGTCGGGGACGATGCGGTTCGTTGCGCGCTTTTGAGTGGAGGCGCGACGCTTTCGGGTTTCACGCTGACCAACGGCGCCACCCGGGGCGATGTTTATCCTTTCCTCGATCAACAGGGCGCTGCCGCGCTCAGCCCGGATGGTAGCGGCGTGTTGTCCAACTGCGTATTGACGGGCAGTATCGGCAACATTGGCGG